>TARA_R110002051_G_scaffold73143_1_pt1 | contig 14791 bp, 11 predicted proteins | sample TARA_R110002051 | Tara Oceans TARA_R110002051 (sample SAMEA4397023) | marine metagenome | biome: Polar Biome; feature: [MES] marine water layer (ENVO:01000295) within the mesopelagic zone...; material: water (ENVO:00002006), including particulate matter (ENVO:01000060) such as......
TCTCCTAGTTTTAAACGCCAGCTATTGGTATCACGCAAATCTACCTGCTGTAAATCGGCATCCAGTTTTCCTTCTGGAAATACTTTTTGTACCACCAAAGCTTTATCAAAACTATAGGGAATTTGTGATAATTTTGCTGATGCACGCAACCCGATTCCTGGTTCTGGACCGTGCCAAGTTACGGGCATATTTTGGTTGGAAGAGGCTGCTGTTTTCCATAAGGTGAGTTCTTGCAAACAATGTGTATGATTGTGCAATAGGTCTTGTACTACCTGAGGTAAGCTAACTATAGCACGCTCTTCATCAGCCATTAAATGATGGTAGAAACCTGCAGGCCTTCGCACCGTTTGTGCGGCATTATTGATTAAGATATCTAAGCTACGGTACTGCTGTGCAATAAAATTGCAGAAGATTTCTACACTTGGGATATGGCGTAAATCCAATCCATGAATTTTTAAGCGATGTCCCCATGCTGCAAAATCGGCCTCTTTTGAATAGCGTAAGGCAGCATCTACAGGAAAACGCGTGGTCGCAATTACAGTGGCACCGCCCCGTAAGAGCATTAAAGTGATGTGATAGCCAATCTTTAACCGTGCACCCGTAATCACAGCTACCTGCCCTTGTACATCGGCGGTCTGAAAGCGTTTGGCATAATTAAAATCGCCACATGCCGTACACATGGTATCATAAAAATGATGCAATTTGGTAAACGCTGTTTTACAGACATAGCAATTGCGTGCAATCGTTAATTCTTGTTGTTCTTTTTGAGCTAATTCGGCTGCTTGTAGGAGTTGAGGTGCTACAAAAATATGGGCTTCTCGGGCATTTCGAATGCCTGTTTCTTTGCGCGCCACCCGATCCATTTTTGCTTGTTTGCGCTTGCTTGCTTTTTTTGCATCTTTTTTACGACGTGAGAATTCATCTCTATTGGGTCTCGAAAATTGTCCCGCTACTTTGAGCAGCGCTGTCCTTTGTTCCTTGGGAATATCAAAAATCTGATCGGTATGCGTTACCAATCGACCTAAAAGGGCAATACATTTATCGATCTCTTCAGAAGAGATGGGCGGTAAATTTGATGCTGTATTATCGCTCATATAACTATTCATTTTTTACTTGAACGAAAAAATGAACCAAAAAAAATATAAAGACAGACCTGTTGACTAATCTAAAATAGTGATGCGTACTTTTTTCTTTTTCAAGCGTGAATTGTTGAGCTTGTCAACCAATGCATCAGCAATAGTAACTGGTACCGCAACAAAAGCACAGTCGTGCAATAACTCGATAGTGCCCAGTTGATCTTTGGTGATTTCGCCTTGCTTGAAAAATAACCCAGCAATATCGCCTTTGGATATTTTATCCTTTCTCCCTCCAGAAATAAACAAGGTTTCCCAAAACTGGGGTTTACGCACCGGTTTTTCGGCAATATTCGCTCTATTAGGGTTTTTAATGAACTCTGGTAAGTCTTCTTTTTCCCATTTGATTACATAGGCCGTTCCTTTGGTATTCACCCGCGCAGTACGCCCGTTGCGGTGCGTAAACTCCTCCAAGGCATTGGGAAGCTCGTAGTGAATAATGAATTTTAATTCTGGGACATCGATACCCCTAGCCGCAAGATCGGTAGCGATCAGTAACTGGCTTGTTCCATTTCTAAATTTGATGAGCGAACGTTCTCGATCTCGCTGTTCCATCCCGCCAGAAAAGCAAGAATGGCTAATTTTATTTTTGGTCAGAAAAGTACTGAGGTATTCGATACTATCCTTTAAATTACAAAAAACAATCGCCTGTTGATTACCTAAGTGTTGAATGAGCTCTAGAAGCGTATGTGATTTATTATTCTTTGGAGAGACTACAGTCCTAACCTCCAATTTTAGTGCTTTCTTTTCTTTTAAATAATTAATGATTACGGGTTGGTCCAAGCGCACAAAACTAGGAATTTCAACTCCAGAAGTCGCTGAAGTCAGCACCCGCTTATTAATATGTGGCAATTCGGCTAAAATACCCTTCATTTCAAACTCGAACCCTATTTCTAATGATTTATCAAATTCGTCTAAGATCAATGTTTTAATATGTTTGGTCGAGAAGCGTTCATTGGCAAAATGATCTAAAATTCTCCCCGGTGTACCAATCAATATAGCTGGTGTATGTTTGATTTCTATTTTATCTTTAGCCATGGTACGACCACCGTAAACCGCATTTACTTTAAAGCCTGTTCCCATAGTTCTGAGTACTTGCTCTATTTGTATTGCCAATTCACGTGAAGGCACTACAATTAAAGCCTGTATTTCATCAACTTCAGGATCCAAAACAGTAATAAGAGGCAATAAAAAAGCTAAGGTCTTGCCAGTTCCTGTAGGAGATAATAAAATGGTATTGGTGTTCTTTTCGATTACCTCAATAGCCTCTTCTTGCATAGGATTCAAAGCATGGATATTTAGTTTTGTTAAAATATCTTGCCGATCTTTGATGTTGTTTGCCATAAGGTTTATCTCTTATTTTTCTTTTTAGGATTTTCTTCTTTGGGAAATATATTAGTATGTTGCGCTACATAATCAGCTAGCACTTTTTCAATCAGTTCTTCTTTTGTTAGATGATGAAAAACAATCTTTATTTTATTTTTAAAATCATCTGAAAGAGTACGATTGGGTTTAGTTTTAAATATTTTTTTCGCCCATAGTAAGCCATTTGTTTCCTCCAAACTTGCAGCGTCAGCTTTTTGTAACTTATGAAAAGTGATGCCCAATTCTTTTTCGAAAACAGGAATATCTCCTTCCTCTTCGTGTTGGATGATGGTTAATGCAAGTCCGTTTGCTCCTGCCCTTGCTGTTCGACCACTTCGATGTACATACAAGTCGTAGGTTTCAGGCAAGTGGTAATTGACCACATAGGCGATATCTTTTACATCAATTCCTCGAGAGGCGAGATCAGTCGCTACTAAGATTTTCAGATGTCCTTCTCTAAATTGTCCCATCACGCGATCACGAATGGCTTGGGTTAAACTTCCATGGAGTGCACCTGACGCAAATTTATGGATCGCTAAGTTTTTTGCTAGCTTATTTACAGCCGCTTTTGTTTTGCAAAAAATAATCCCTTGTTCCCCCTCTCTAGAGCTCAAAAAATGCAGCAATACATCTAATTTTTCTATGGGTTCCACCACCAGATATTGGTGATCTATGCCTTGATGCCCTATTGTAGCCATATCGGCTTCTATCTGCATCACATTTTTATTCAAGTAATTTTGAATCAGTTGTTTAATTACACCTGGCATGGTCGCTGTAAACAATAATGTTCTGTGATTTTCTGGCAGTTCTTTAACAATCGGATCCAAATCTTCTTTTAAAGCGGTTACCATTTCATCCGCTTCATCTAAAACTAAATATGACGTGTGCTTTAAATTGATGGCCTTCTTTTGTATTAAATCAACTAAACGTCCTGGTGTTGCTACAACAATATGAGTAGTACTCTTTAATTTTTCTATTTGAGGTTGTATAGGTGTTCCTCCACAAATTGAAGCAATCACGATATTTGGACTATACTTCGCAAACGAAACTAAATTAGCGTAAATTTGCTGTCCTAATTCTCGCGTTGGGGCTAAGACAACCACCTGCACTTGTTTGCTCTGTTGATCTACCAACTGCAATAACGGCAAGCCAAAAGCGGCTGTTTTTCCAGTTCCTGTTTTGGCCAATGCGACCAAATCTTTCTTAGCGGTAAGGATCAAGGGAATGGTCTTTACCTGAATGGCGGTAGGAGTCGTTATCTGTAGATCGGTTAAACTTTGGCGGAAGGCTTCGTTAATCCCAAGTTTGGAAAACTGCTTTGACATAAATTAATTTTTGGCAAAGATAAGTACACTTTCACGGGAATGATATGATTTTAGGGGATTCTTTAGAAATAGCACTATTCTAAAACATCCTATAGTATTAAGTGCTGCCTTTTGTAGCTGCTATTTCTTAATATTTATTCGGTAAGCAACCATGTATTCAAAGTAGTATTTGGCGTTTCTAATACTATTTTAGCGAACTTTCCAGAGATTTCTGATAATGGAATTGTTAATTGCTGCTTTTTTAAAGAAACAGTTTTTACTAAACTATATAGGTCTTTACCTCCAGATGAAAAATTATTTGTAGTACTTATTAATATTTTTGCCTTATTATTAGTATCACTCAGATTTTTCCAAGTAAGTTTTAGCATCTCATTCTCTTTTTGAGCTTTTAAATTAATTGCATCAACAGGAGAAATTAAAGAAACACCATCCCATTCTCTCTTAATTTCTGAAGTAACTGGGATATTTAAAAAATCGATCATAGTAGGAAGTAAATCTACAATAGCTGGATTTTTGCTATTAAAATATGTATTCGTTTGGTTTTCATTGGTAATTATCCATGTTGAACGTTCTCTTGAGGTTTGTCCGCCATGACCTTTTCCGTCTTTCTCACTTCGACCATGATCTGTAGTAATAAGTAATAACCAATCCTCATTTGTCATTTTTTCTCGCTCTTGAACAGCTTCCCATATTTTCCCTATTTGAATATCTTCAAAAGTAATGGCTTGTTCAAGTTGAGGACTATCACCATAACCATGACCCATATCATCTGAATATTCTAAATACACCCAAGAAAGATCTGGGCTTTCCTCTCTAATTTTTTTTGCTGCATTATCTGCTACATCCGTGTCAATGCGTTTCATAAAATCTCTTAACCTGTCATGAGGATAGTTGATAGTATCCAATTCAAGTCCGTCAAAATTATAATCTACTTTGATGAAACTTGTTTGCTTCAAACCGTCACCTACAAGCTTAGTCCGATTATCTAACCAAGAAGAAAACACAGCAATAGTACCCTCTGGATTAGCATCTTTATAAAGTCTAAATATAGAAGGATAATTATAATTCGGATTTTTTATTTCGTTGCCAAACACATGGTGTTTATTAACCCAAGTACCAGTAAGCAAACTATTATAGCCAACTGCGGATATAGTTGGTGTTTCATTGTAAGTCCCTGTATTTCCGCCTACATATGCCTCAGAATAAGCACCCCTTTTTGCAATAGCATCTAAATTAGGTGTTGGAGCATTTTTTAATTGGTCAGTAGCAATACCATCAACAATAATAAAAACAATCTTTTTTTTCGAAGCACTTAAATTTTCATTTTTTAATGAAGTATTTTGTGCATTGCCAAATATTATTATTAGAAGAAAAAAACTTAAAACTAAATTTCTCATGTGAATTGATCAGGGTTTTATAAAATGTGCATATAATGTTGTGAAATTAGCTGTATTTAATTATTAGAATTGCACTTACAAATTAAATAAAATTTAAGCCTGTGTTATTGTTATGTAAACAAATTTTTTTTAATTAAATCCAACAATTTCATTTTAATAATACTCTTTTAAAATAGAATTGAAATAAAGAAATCCAGAAAAATTTATTTTGCTGGATTTCTTTATTTTAAAATTAGTTTTATTTAGTTTCCTAGTTTTTTAGAGAAGCCATATCAATTACAAATCGGTATTTCACATCGGAGCTTATGACACGCTCATAGGCGGTATTGATCTCTTGCATCTTGATGAGTTCAATATCGGAAACAATGTTATGTTTCCCACAGAAATCTAACATTTCTTGAGTTTCTTTAATTCCTCCAATTAGTGATCCTGCAATGCGTTTTCTACCCATAATAAGTCCTCCTCCATGAAAAGGCTTTAAAGGCTCAACAGCACCGACCAAAACCATAGTCGCATCTAATTTTAATAAAGCGATATACGGATCCATTTCGTGACCAACAGGAATGGTATTTAAAATAAAATCGAAACTGTTGGCATGTTTCTTCATTTCGTCTTGGTTTTTTGAAATCAATACCTCTTGTGCTCCTAGACTTTTGGCATCTTCAGCTTTTGATGCTGAAGTGGTAATCATCACTACATGAGCGCCTAACGCATGAGCGAATTTAACGCCCATATGACCAAGTCCGCCTAAACCTACAACCCCTACTTTATCCCCTTTTTTTACCTTCCAATGGCTCAATGGAGACCAGGTAGTAATTCCAGCACATAATAAAGGAGCGGCGGCAGCTGGATCTAAATTTTCTGGAATACGCAATACAAATTGCTGATCAACCACAACATTGGTAGCATACCCTCCGTAGGTCTGTTGTCCACTCATATGCTTATCGGCACTATTGTAGGTAAAGGTGGCTCCTTTTTCACAAAATTGCTCTAAATGGTTATCACAAGCTGCACAATCATGGCAAGAATCTACCAAACATCCAACCCCTACCAAATCACCAACTTTATAGTTTTTTACTGTAGCTCCTACTTCGGTTACCCGACCCACAATCTCATGTCCTGGAACCACAGGATAGGTAGCCCCTTTCCAATCATTTCTAACGGTATGAATATCACTATGGCACACTCCACAATGGGTAATATCAATCTTTATATCTTCTTGTCCTACTCCCCTACGATGTATATCTAGAGGCTTCAAATCTTCAGTGGCGGCTGTTGCGCCATAAGCTTTTATTGTTGTTATCATAGCTATATTTTTATTTATTGACTAGACTTACGGTAAGTTCAATAGTCGCATTTAACACTTTAGAAACAGGACAAACTTCTTTCGCCTTATGGGCTATTTGTTGAAATTGTTCTGCATCAATCTCCGGAATATCACCTTCTAAATTTAGGGTAATCAAAGTAATAGTTCCATCTTCAAAAGTAACTTTAGCTGCTACATCTAAGCTATTGGGCGTAAAACCCGCTTCTCCTAATAAAAAGCTTAGCTGCATGGCAAAACAGCCGGCATGGGCTGCACCTATAAGTTCTTCAGGATTAGTTCCTTTACCCTCTTCAAATCGACTGTGAAAAGAATATGGGGTTTTATCTAAGGTCTTACTTGCTGTTGTTAGTATTCCTTTTCCTTCTTTACCACTGCCCATCCATTGGGCATTTGCTTTTCTTGTAAATTTCATAGTATTATACTTTTTGTGTTTCGTTTATAGTTTTATAATCTGTGTAGCCTTTCTTTCCAGGCGTATAAAAGGTATCGCTATCCCAAGAGGCCAAATCATCATTGTTTTCAAAACGCTCTACCAGATCTGGATTTGAAATATAGAGCTTCCCAAAGGCCACTAAATCCGCATCCCCAGCAGCAATTACTGCATTCCCTGATTCTTGCGTAAAACCAGCATTAATCATTAATGCCCCTTTGTATAAGGGTCTGAAATGTTTGGCGATTTGTGTTACTGCATAGGGTATTTCGGAAACATCATTAAAAGGTTCCGATAAGTGGACATATGCCAAATTGTAATCATTTAATTTTTTGATGATGTATTCAAAAGTAGGAATGGTTTCTTCATCCATGGTCATCCCAAAAATTCCGTTTAAGGAGGGATTAAACCGTGCTCCTATTTTCTCTTCAGGAATCACTTGTTTCATCGCATCTAATACTTCAAAGAAAAAACGAGCTCTATTTTCAATAGAACCACCATATGCATCAGTACGAATGTTTGACGTTCCATTAAAAAATTGATGAAATAAATAGCCGTTAGAAGAATGTATTTCTACCCCATCAAATCCAGCCGCTATGGCATTTTTTGCTGCATTGGTAAAATCAGTGATGGTTGTTGCAATATCTTCTTTGGTCATTGCCTTTGGAGTCACCGTGTCTTTAAATCCGTTTGGTGTATAGGATTGTGCATTAGGATTAATAGCAGATGGTGCTAAAGGCAATTCACCATTGTGAAAATCAGGATGCGACATACGACCAACATGCCATAATTGAATAACTATTTTCCCCCCTTTATCATGAACTTTTTTTACCACTCTTTTCCAACCTTCTAGTTGTTCTTGAGAATGAATTCCTGGGGTATTTATATATCCAACAGCTCTTTCTGAAACCTGTGATCCTTCAGTGATAATCAAACCCGCAGAAGCTCGCTGTTCATAATATACACCATGAAGGTCTTCTGTAGGAATATTTCCTGCATTATTTGCTCTACTTCTAGTCATTGGAGCCATAACGACCCTGTTTTTAAGGCTTAAATTTTCAGAAGTATAAGGCTGTAATATATATTGATTTTTCATATAGTTTTAATTTTTATGTAAAACTAAAGGATGACAACATCAATTAAATTGACCTAAATCAATTATAAAAACTTTAACTTTTCAATTTCGTGCGAATACGACTCAAACTCTCAGCAGATATTCCAAGATAATTGGCTACATCATAATTAGTGACTCGCGTCTCAATATTAGGATAAGTAGCACAAAACTCTAAGTACCTTTCGTCTGCACTTTTTTCTAAGGTAGACATAATTCGCTTTCGTTGGGCAATAAAAGCATTGGTGACCAAAATTCTAAAATAACGCTCAAAAATGGGAGCTTTTTTAAAGAGTAGATTAAGGTTGTTAAAGTTCATGGCTAAGAGGCTTGCATCTTCAACCGCCTCAATATATAGCTTTGAGGGTACTTTATTGTAAAAGGCATCAAAATCGCCAACCCACCAATTTTCTATAGCAAACTGTACGATATGACGATTGCCTTTAGCATCCATATAATAGGCCTTAAGACAACCTTTTATCACAAAATATTCGTGTTTGACGGTTGTACCTGGTTGCAGTAGAAAATTGCGTTTAGACACATGCACTTCTGTCAATAGCGTACTAAAGAATGCTTTCTCACCTCCGGAGAGTGATACAAACTGGGTAACATGACCTATAATAGCTTCAAGCATTTTTTTATTCAAAAATAAGGAATAAGCACTATTTTAGTTGAGAGGCATAAAGATTCTTTTTTTTTTGAAAAAGTAAAATAAGCACTCCAGAAAAAGCTTACCATCTATCCGCTTGAATGCTAACTGAATTAAACTAGTTTGCCAATACTTAAAAGTAATGCTGTAAATTTGCTTTAAAATATTTTGCACTTTCCGTAATGCTCTGCATTGAATTTTGAGCAAAATTACCTCCTTGTTCCAAATAGTAATACTGTAGGCCAGAAAGTGATGGATCTGGGAGTATTTCTGTATAATCAATGGAGCCATTACCAAGCTCTGTATAGTCTTGTGTTACTTTATCCATGTCTTTTATATGCCACATAACATAACGCCCTGGATACTTGGTTATAAGTTCTTTAGGAGTTAATTTTGAGGATCGTACCACCCAATAAAGATCCATTTGTAATTTTACCAAGGCACTATCAGTCTCCTTTAGAATAATGTCATAACCATTTTTCCCGTCATGGTCTGTAAATTCAAAATCATGATTATGGTAGGCAAAACCTATACCTGCGGAAGTAACTCTTTCTGCTATAATGTTTAACTTATTTGCTAGTATCTTAAAATTTTCAAGGTTTCTATATTCGGGAGCCAACCATGGCCATGTAATATACTTTGAACTTAAAGATGTAGCCCCTTCGATACATTGATCTACAAACCGGTTTAATTCATCTATAGGTTTATCAAAATAGAAAGAAAAATTATAATGTCCGCTTGTAGCGGTAAGTTCTAGTTCTTTCAAAATAGTATTAAAATCTACAGACGAATATCCATAATAGGTATCTAAATCCCCATTATAACCATATATTTCAAGATCGTCGTACCCCAAAGCTTTCACGCGCTTTAGAGTTGTCAACGGGTCTTCTGCCATTGCATCTCGTATGGTAAAAAGCTGCAGTCCCATTTTAAATTTTCTATTGGGGGCTATTGAAAAAGTTGACACGGGTAGTAATGTTGCAGCCGCTAGACATGCAGATTGGCTTATGAAATGTCTTCTTTGCATATGGGTTTCTTTATAATATATTGTGTGAATGTATCAAAAATATATAATTAAATCATTGCTTTTCAATCCTCTATTTTATTCTAGTAAATATTAAAGTTCTTTTGTTTAATTTCGTTTAGAATTTCTTTCTATAAGTACATTTATACTTTTATGAATAAGCACCAACATTTTAAAATGTATAAGCCTTTCGGAATGTTGAGTCAGTTTACTTCAAATGATGCTAAAGAGGCTCGTAAAAAAAGATTCCTGGGTGAGTCATACGATTTTCCTGAAGGGGTAATGCCTATCGGACGTTTGGATGAAAAATCGGAAGGATTATTATTGTTGACTACCGATGGTAAATTGAGTGATGCTATTAATCAATCTGGAATAGAAAAAGAATATTACGCACAATTAGACGGTGAAATAACCCCTGAAACTATTGAACAATTAGAAAAAGGGGTCATTATAGGTTTTGCTGGTAAAAAATATGTAACTAAGCCATGTAAAGTACAATTACTAACAGAAGTTCCTAAGTTGCCCGAACCAAATAAAAAACTACGAATTGGAATACACCGCCCCTATTCTTGGATTAGTATAACCATAACTGAAGGCAAATTTCGGCAAGTACGTAAAATGACAGCCGCAGTAGGCTATCCTACTTTACGATTGATTAGAATAAGAATAGGCTCTATTACTTTGGAGCCTATGTTACTTGAGGAAGTAATTCTCCTATCTACCCTATTTTAAATACGCCGACCATCTAGTAAATTAATAATACGAGAACCATAAGCAGCATTTTTTTCTGAATGGGTAACTTGAATTATAGTAACACCTTCGCTATTTAATTTTTTAAAAAGTTCCATAATTTCCTCACTTTGTGCAGAATTTAAATTTCCAGTAGGCTCATCAGCCAAAATTAATTTAGGATTAGCGATTAGCGCTCTAGCCACACCTACCAATTGTTGTTGACCCCCGCTTAATTGCGCTGGAAAAAGATCTTTTTTACCCACAATATTAAAACGATCCAACATATCGGCAACCATTGCTTTACGTTCGGAATTCTTGTATTTTTTATACAATAGAGGCATCTCTAAATTTTCTTGAACAGTTAGTTCATCTAATAAATGATAGGATTGGAATACAAAACCTATGTACTCTTTATATAAAGTAGCCCTATGTTTTTCTTTTAGGGTATGCACTGATTCATGTAAAAAATCGTATTCACCTTCATCAAAAGTATCTAACATTCCAATCACATTTAATAAGGTAGATTTTCCTGATCCTGATGGCCCCATTATAGAAATAAATTCTCCCTCTTCTACTTCTATATTAATATCTTTAAGCAGAAAAATACGTTGCCCACCAGAGTTTACCCATTTAAATATATTTCTTAATTGTAATAGCATTTATTTCTTTTTAATTGATTTATTCCGTTCGCAAACTTTTTACAGGATTTTGTCTTGCCGCTTTAATTGTTCTTGCTCCTATAGTTACAAATGCAATAAATACAGCTAAAATTCCAGAAACTACAAAGAACCATATACTTAAATTGATTCGATAAACATAGTTCTCTAACCACTCTTTCATAACCCACCAAGCAATAGGCGAAGCTATTAAAAAAGCAATAAGAACCAACTTTAAAAAATCCTTAATTAAAATATAAGTTACAGAAAAGACACTAGCACCTACTACTTTTCTAATCCCAATTTCTTTGGTACGTTGTGAAACGATCAGCATTGACATGGCAAAGAGGCCCATACAACTCAAAATAATGGCTATTATAGAACCACTAGATATCATTTTTGCCATTGTTTTTTCACGTTTGAATGTCCTGTCTACGTTTTCATCTAAAAATGAACCTAAAAACTCAGCATTGGGTTCCAACTTTTTCCAAATAAGCTCAAGAGCCTCAAATGAACTTGCCATATGGCTTGGAGATACTTTAGCATAAGCATAGGTTAAGCCCCATTCCCTACTCATATAAAAGGTAATCGGTTCAATGGCTCTATCTAAATCATTAAAATTATAATCTTTTACTACTCCGAGAACAGGATAGTATATGCCATCATTAATTTCCAATTGTACTGTCAATGGATCTTCTTCTCCCAATTGTTTAGCCATAGCTTCATTAATAATTACTCCTAAACTATCAGCAGCACTCTCAAAATTTCTACCCATGACCATTTCAATGCCCAAAGTTGGTACATAATCATAATCTACCACTAAAAAATTTGTAGACACCGAACGTCCTTTATATTCAAAACCTAACTTGCTAGATGATCTGCTACCATCTTTACCAAGACCTAAATTACTGTCAGCTCCACTAATTGAAATAATATCTGGATTTCCCTTTAGTTCATCTCGCATAAGCTCCACAACATCATTACTATTGCGTTTACCGTTTAGTGGAAATGACACCACCTGCTCCTTATTATAACCCAAATCTTTATTTCGCATATATTCGATTTGGCTCCATAATACCAAAGTGCCAATTATTAAAAGTATAGCAATGCCAAATTGAAATACCATAAGCACATCCCTAACTTTGTTACTTCCTGTAGATTCAAGTTTTCCCTTTAAGGATTGTATGGTACCTAAACGGCTCATTAATAAAGCTGGATAACCTCCAACAATAATAGTCGTCAAAATAACGATACCTAATAAGCCTAATAAAATAAAAGGATTTGAAATCATTTCCGAAGAAAAATTAGTGTCGAACATTACTTTAAAATTGTTTAAAAAAAGTAAGCAAAGTAGAATTCCTATACTTAAGGAAACTAGAAAAACAAAGAGGCTTTCACTCCAAAATTGAAAAAATAGCTGCTTTTTTTGGGCACCCAAGGTTTTACGTATTCCTATTTCCATCAATCGCTTAGCTGACTTAGCAATGGCCATATTCATATAGTTAACACAAGCAATAAATAAAATTAAAAAAGCTACACCTAAGATAAGATAGGGCATACTTCTACTGATGTCTATATACCCATTTTTGAGACTCGTAAAATGGACATCTTTTAAGGATACTAATTTTAAATTAATAAAACGTCCATCAATATCGGCAACTGCGCCATCCCTTTTTAACTTATCGACACTTTCCTTATAGTGAAGATCTACAAAAGAACGACTTCTATTTTCAAAGGTTGAAGCGCTCACCCCTTTATCGAGTTCTACATATACATCATGGTACTGAGAATTCCATTCCTCCTTATTATCCATATAATCCCCATGGCTTTCAAAACGAGCGGCTATTTCAAAATCCAAATTACTTTGGGCTACAATATCTTCTGAAATAGCACTCACCGTAAAAGGTTTTTCTGTACCATTAACTAAAAGATTAATTGTTTTTCCAATAGCATCGGTAGTCCCAAATAATTTAGTAGCTGCCTTTTTTGTCAAAACCACGGACGACAAATCACCTAAAGGCTCAGTTTTAATTCCGCTAAGCATAGGAAAACTGAACATGGAAAAAAAATCTTGGTCTACCCAAACCACATCCATATCTACCTCTTTATCACCATAAAGTGCAAGAGTACCATCTTGTAAGTATCTTGTAATACGTTTTACACCAGGCACTTCAGCCTTTAAAGATATTGAAAGTGGAGCTGGCTGGGTTGTTCCAGCCTCTGGCCCTCTAGGGGTTTGTTGGGTTCTTACAAGTTTATAAATGGAGTCACCATTTTCATGAAAATTATCAAAAGAAAGTTGAAACCAAACGGTCATGCCCAATAATAAGACAACAGCAAATGCTACCGATAAACCTACCATATTTAGAAAGGTATTTGTTTTATCCTTCCATAAATTTCTCCAAGTAATTTTTATATAATTTTTAAACATGATTGTATTTTTTTATAAATAAATTATTCTGTACGTAAACTTTTCACTGGGTTTGTTCGAGCGGCACTTATGGTTTTAAAACTCATAATAAGCAAAGCAATACCAATCATTATACATGCACCAAGTACGAATACCCACCAACTTAGACTTGTTTTATAAGCAAATCCTTCCAGCCAATAATGAAGTCCATACCAGGCAATAGGTACGGCAATTACAAAAGCGGCTAAAACTAAAACTAAAAATTCTTTACACAATAAAAGGTTCAATTGTACTAAGGAAGCTCCCAATATTTTACGAACTCCAATTTCTTTAGTTCTACGTTCTGTGGTATGGATGACCAAACCAAAAAGACCTAAACAGCTGATCAATATGGCCAAACCTGTAGCCCATTGTAACAGCGTTGCTGTTTTTTTCTCTTGACTATAGAACTTTTGAATTGCATCATCCATAAAAGTCAATTCAAACTCCGCATCTGGATAAATGGAGGTATACGCAGTTTCTACTTTTTTCAAAACATTGGGCCATTCTTCAGAACTACCTTGTAATTCAAGGTGAACGGTTCTAAATTGTGAATATCCACTATAGCGAAACCAATCTCCAATTAGTGCCATAGGCTTAATTGCCGTATGCAAAGATCGTTGGTTAAAATCTTTCATGACGCCAACAATGGGCAGTTGTAGGGTATCATATTTTAAGAGTTGTCCAACAGCATTTATAGGGTTCTTAAATCCCAAGACCTTAGAATAGGTTTCATTAATCACATATTCCTTGATGGTATCATTTAAGATATCTCTTCCTGCTAAAAGTTCAATTCCATACAACTCTCTGTATGCATTATCTCCGAAAATCAATTGTAAATCAGTATTTATTTCATTACGGTCATCTACAAAAGTGGCTATGGTAGAATGTGTACTGGTAGACGCTGGAGGTGAGCCACCTAATGTGACTTCTGCTACTTGAGGAAAGCTTTTTAATTCATTCACTAATGCTAAACGCTTTCCATGAGATTTTTCATTCCAAGGAGTTCGAAAAAAGGCTATAGCATTTGTCTTTATTCCCATATCCTTATGAATTAGGTAATTCATTTGTTTACCTACCAATAGCGTAGCAATTATAAATAGTTGCGCAATAGAAAATTGAAATATAGTTAGGTATTTTCGAAGGGCTATTTTTTCATTACCACTCTGTGCTTGATTTTTTAAAACCGATAT
>TARA_R110002051_G_scaffold127250_2_pt1 | contig 14771 bp, 11 predicted proteins | sample TARA_R110002051 | Tara Oceans TARA_R110002051 (sample SAMEA4397023) | marine metagenome | biome: Polar Biome; feature: [MES] marine water layer (ENVO:01000295) within the mesopelagic zone...; material: water (ENVO:00002006), including particulate matter (ENVO:01000060) such...
TGCTTTATTAATGCTATTATTTGGTCAACGTTTGGCTAAAGATTATGACGGTGCTAAAACTATTGCTGTTTATTTTATCCCAGCTATGTTTCTTCTTTTTTTGTTACAACAATAAAAAAAGAGGCTCCCTTTTCAGGCAGCCTCTTTTCACTAGAAATTTTTAATACATACTAAAAGAAAATACTACTTTACAAATACGGAAAAAGCTCGAGATGAACTATCTGAAAGGTTTAATAGCTCTCCATTTTTCCATAGTTTTGCTATAGTAACATTGTTTCCGTTTTTTCCATAGCCAGCTACATACACATCAGCACCGTTCACAAATACTGATTTTGCACTAGTTCCATCAGTAAGTTCAGTACCCTCACCGTTTTTCCATAACATTGCTACACCACCCGCTTCACCAACGACATATACATCACCACCACTCACATATACAGAGGCCGCAACTGCACCACTAGTGTTTTCTGCCAAAGTGTAAAGAAGTACTCCATCCTTATAAACTTTTGCTTGCTTTTCGTTGACACCGGGTTCAATCTCTTCTGATTCAGAAGTTGTTACATATACAGCACCATCGCTCACATATACTGAGGATGCCTCAATAGAATAGCTGAAATTACTAGTATAATAACCAAGTACATTACCAGCTACATTACCATTCTTCCACAATACCCCTACTTTAACACCTAAATTATTTATTAAATTACCCAAAGCATAAACATCTTCTTCATATACAAATACAGATTTTAATTCAGCTCTCAAATTATCGCTTCCTTGAAGTGGATAAACTTGATCGTTCTTCCATAGTTTTATAGAAATAAGATTAGATCCAGTAGATGCAGTATACACATCGGTGCCATTTACGACTATTGAAGTTCCAAAAGATTCTTGAGTATTAGGAATAGTGAAACTATAAAGTTCTTCTCCGTTCTTCCATACTTTTATACCAGTAGCACCACCATCATTATCTTCACCTCCTGTTGCATATACATTGCCGTCTTCATCTACATATACAGATTGTGCTGAGGCATCATTACTACCATTCGTCAGCGGTTGTGCTACACCGTTCTTCCAAACTGTTGCTACATCTTTGGTTCCATTGTGTTCTCTGCCTGCCACATATACATTGGGGTTCACCGTTACTGTACAAGTAGCGGTCTTGTTATCTACCGTAGCGGTTATGATTGCCTCACCTGAGCTTATGGCTGTTACATTACCTTGGTCGTCTACAGTTGCAATAGCTTCATCGCTAGAACTCCATACCACAGGGCTGGTCTCTGCAACTTCTGCTTCTACGGTTGCAATTTTAAGTTTTGCTACATCTTCGCTGTACAGCTCTAAAGTGCTATTGTCCAACTCTAATTTGGTTACTGGACCTTCCTTGATGGTTACAACACATTGTCCTGTTGATATACCTACCGTTGCTGTGATTGTTACCGAACCTACTGCCAACGGCGTAACTACACCGTCTGCACTTACCTTAGCAAGTGTTTTATCGCTACTTGTCCATGTTACCGTTTTACCAACAATAGCTGTTGTTACCTTTAGGGTTGCTGCATAAAATGGGTAAGGGTATAGCGTAAGGGTAGTGTTATCAAGTGCAATTCCGCCACCTTCTTTTGTAACGGTATAGTCCGTTGTGCTAGTTGCTGTCTTTTTATCGACCGTTACACTAATTTTTCCTGTTGTAGTACCTACAGGAACTGTGGTGACTAAACTTGTTGCAGAAGCAGTACTCACCGTAGCTGTTACCGTACCGAACTTTACTACATTAGCAGCAGTCGTAGTGCCAAAATTTGTTCCAGTAATCGTTACTTGCGTGCCTATTACCCCTGATGTAGGGGTAAAACTGGTTATTGTTGGTACTGTTCCTGGTTCTGGTTCTGGATCGTCGTCTTTGCCACAGGCATAGACAAGTACGCACAATGCAATTATGAATGCGCCTTTAAACATGATTTTTTTCATACTGATTTTATTTAAGTTGAAATTTGGGTTAAAACTCCCAAAGGAAAACATAAACCATGAACAAGAATATCAAAAATGTACCTAAGCATCTTTTCAATTGATAGATGCCTATTCAAAAAAAATATTTCGTCAATTTTAGTAGTCTAATGAGCGATTTTTAAGTCTCTATAGCTTATAAATAAGCTGATCTTATGTGCCAACTTTTAAGAGTGGAGTATGTATAATAAAAAAAGCCTCAACAAATATGTTGAGGCTTTTAAAATTCTAAGATTTAGAATTTATTTTTTATAATTATCGTTAAGAACTTTTAGTATTGGTGTAGTTACATCTTGAGAATCTGCTCCATAAAGAACACTGCCGCCATCGCCTCCACCAAGTATATAGGTATAACCATTAGCTTTACCATACGCTTTTATTTCTTTTTTAACCTTACTGATAATGCTATCCATTTCAGTTTGATTTTGTAATTGCAATTGCTGCTCTTCTTGTTGTAATTGTTGACCTATGAATTGTCCTTCTTGTTGCAATTGCGCATACTCTTCTTGAGCTTTTGCTTGTGGCATGCTTTGAGCTTTTGCTTGAAATGACTGAGCTCTCATTTGGAATGATTGAGAAATACTATCTCTTTTCTTAGTTAATGCATCTGCTTTTATTTTTAATTTAGCTTCAACATCAATTTTTTCTTGATAGTCACTCATTATTTTTTGATTATCAACAAATCCAATTTTACTCTCTTGGCATGCAAAAACACTTATTAGTGCCAATGCCATTACTATTTTTTTCATGTCTTATTTTTAAATATTTGGCAAAAATAGAAAAGCTTTTTGATTAATTGCAAAAAGTTAACAGTAAAGAGAATAATCCCTAAAGATTTATGATTTATTTTTAATTGCTATTCTTAAATAAAACATCTCCAATTTCTGGAGTTTTGTCAAATACGCTTTTAGCAAATGGGCACAACGGAAGTATTTTCACCTTTTTTTCTCTTGCCATTTTTACAGCTTCCATCACCATTTTTTTTCCGACACCTTGACCATTAAATTCTGGATTAACTTCTGTGTGGTCGATAATAAATTTTGTGTTTCCAGCCCAGGTATACGTCATTTTACCCGCTTCAATAGCGTCTGAATATGCCGTGAAAGCACCTTTTTTAGTATCTTCTGTTTGTTTTATTTCCATATTAGTATTCTTTTACAATGCTTAATGCGCCAGAAGGGCATTTTGAGATTTGATCTATTAATTCGTTAGTAGAAGCATTTTCAGCTTTTATCCATGGCTTCTCTTTTGGATGATACACTTTTGGTAATGTTTTTACACAAATACCTGAATGGATGCATTTATCTGGTTGCCATAAAATTGTAATTTCTCCATTTGAATATTCTTTTGTACTCATAGTATATCATTTTAATAAATTTTCTATTCTTTTATCAGGTATAAGCCACATAATAGCAATTGATATATACAGTAAAATACTTATAAATGGGATAAAGAATGATATAATCACTCCAATAAAATAAAGTACTATTGATATATATCCTTTAAAATCTTTTTTATAAGCAATTGCCAAAACAGACGACTCTCCATTAGCTTTGATAACTGTATAGCTTAAAATTCTATACGCTATTGCCGCCATCATTAATACTAAGCCATATAAAGCTACTGGATTGTTTTCAAAATGATTTTCTCCCATCCACCCTGTAACAAAAGGAAATAAAGACAACCAAAACAGTAAATGCAAATTAGCCCAAAGAATTTTGCCATTTACCTTTTCTGTTGCATGCATTAAATGGTGATGGTTGTTCCAATAAATACCTACGTATATAAAGCTGCCGATATAGGTAAAAAAAACAGGCAGCAAAGGTACAAGTGTTGAAAAGTTAGCTCCCTCGGGAACTTTCATTTCTAGTACCATGATAGTGATTATAATTGCTAATACGCCATCACTAAAGGCTTCTAATCTATTGGTTGTCATATTATGTGGTTTTAGTATTTTAAATATCTGAATTTTTAGCTTTTAAAAATCATGAATCAATTCAATTATTTCTTAAATGGATATATCATTAATTCTATTTCAAAATTAAAAATGCTTTTACTGATGCACATTGAACTAGATTAAGAAATAATGCTATACTACAAATGCAATCTGTTTTTGATAATGGTTAAAATTGTCAGAACCAATTTATCTTAAATTGAGATTTAGCATTTTTAGAATCTACCAATTGCAAACATAAATTTCGTAAAAAAGATTGAATTCTGATTAATAGACAAAAACTATTAAAAATTAAATTAATGATTATTTTATCTATGGAAATTATCAGCTTTAAACCATGCTAAAATAGCATTTCATAGACTAATCATAGCAATCTATTGCCTCGTAGTGCAAAAGCGCCGTACAACGTATTAAAATAAGTTTTACGCTTTTTTAATTACATAAATTAAAGAAGAATACTCTTTGTTCTGCATTGCTTTAAAATTTGAGAGAAGCCCTATAAAAAAAGCAGGTAAAAAACGCTGTTTTCCAGTTTTGTATTTTTCTGATAAAAGAGATACATAAAACGCATCAAATACCATTGGATAGGTTTTTAAAACAATCATCCCTTTTTTTGAAAAAATCTTTTTAATACTTGATTTTGAAAAATGCCATAAATGTCGAGGAACATCAAAAGCAGCCCAGTAATTTTTATAATATGCCGCATCATAAGATTTGAAATTAGGAACAGCAATTATTAGAACACCATTTTCGGAAAGCACATTATAAAGTCTAGTAATTTGGTCGTTTAAGTTGGGTAAATGTTCTAAAACATGCCACAATGTAATTACATCATATTTTTCATTACTTAAATCTTCTAATGATGGTTTTAATATGAGCCCTTTTTGTGAGGCTTTTTCTTTTGCCTTTTCATTTGGTTCTACTCCACTTACAATCCAACCTGCTTTTTCAGCAGCAACTAAAAAATCTCCAGTACCCGAACCAAGATCTAAAAGCCTTTTTCCATTACAATGCTTTTGAACAATCTTTAATTTACTCTTAAGATTTCTTTTTTTTACACTTTGATAAATTTTATCAACTAAAGATTTTTTAGAATCGGTATGAGAAATATAATCGTCGCTTTCATAATACGTACTTAAATTTTTCGGTTGCGGATCTGTAACCAACATATCTAAGTCTTTATCATATAACAATTGAAATTCTTCTTTACTAACGGAATAATCTTTACAATTTAAATAAATATTCATTATAATTATGAGTGCGTAATTGTTGTGGTTTTATAATTACGAAGATACTTTAAAACTAAAGTATTGGAAAACAAATTTTTCAAGACGATATTAAATTTTACAAAACACTTTTGGTATTGATGAAAAACTGTAAGGTTATTACTTTACAATTAATTTTATATTATAATTTACAAATACAATTGTGTCATTTATTTTTGTTGTTAATTTTACAAAATAAAATACGATAAAAAATTCAGTATTAAATCAAAATTTATAGTCTTGCAATCGCATACTATTTGAACTCTTTTCGGGATTCAGAAATAAAAAATGTACGGAAAGAAAATATGTTTATAAATATTAATTCACCGATTAAAGTTTAGAAGAAACAAAACTCTTTTAATTTAAAATATACTGAATATAAAAATGCTTAAAATTACAGAAATGAATAGTTCTATTTAATAAAATTCGAATAGGAAAAACCAATTAATTTACAATTTTTCAAGAGATAGATATCTCAATATTCATTATTGAAAACAAAAAAATCCTAAATGTTCCACGTGGAACATTTAGGATTAAAACTTTAAATATTAAATAAATTATCTACCTAAATAAACCAAAAGCACGCTAATGTCGCTTGGAGAGACTCCGCTAATTCTTGATGCTTGAGATATTGTTACTGGCTGAATAGCTTTAAGTTTTTGTCTTGCTTCAGTTGATAACGATTTAAGTTTACTGTAGTCAAAATTAGAAGGTATTTTTACATTCTCAAGTCGTTGTAACTTATCTGCATTATTCTTTTCTTTAGCAATATATCCAGAATATTTAACTTGAACTTCGGCTTGCTCCAGCACTTCTCTATCCAAATTATTCTCATCTACAAAATTAGAAACAGCATCTAATTGAAGCATATGATTCATGGTAACATTTGGTCTAGAAAATGCTTTAAACATTTTATCAGATTGAGAAACAGTAGAAGAATTTACACTTTCTAAAATAGGATTAATTTGATCTGGCAATACGCTTGTATCTCTAAAAAACTGCACGAACATATCAGACTTAGAAAGCTTTTCTTCCATACGCATTAAACGATCTTCTTTTGCTAATCCAATTTCATATCCTTTAGGAGTTAATCTCAAATCAGCATTATCTTGCCGTAATAAAGTTCTATACTCGGCTCTTGAAGTAAACATTCTGTATGGCTCTTCTGTACCTTTTGTAATTAAATCATCAATCAAAACTCCTATATATGCTTCATCCCTTTTTAAGATAAAATCTTCTTTTTCATTCAATTTAAGGTGCGCATTTATACCAGCCATTAAGCCTTGAGAAGCTGCTTCTTCATAGCCAGTAGTTCCATTAATTTGACCTGCAAAATATAAATTAGAAATAAGCTTTGTCTCAAGTGTATGCTTCAATTGTGTAGGAGGAAAATAATCATATTCAATTGCATAACCTGGTCTAAAGAATTTTACATTCTCAAAACCAACAACAGAACGCAATGCTTTAAATTGTACATCTTCAGGTAAAGAAGTAGAAAAGCCATTAACATAGACTTCAACTGTATCCCACCCTTCGGGTTCGACAAACAATTGATGGCTATTTTTATCAGCAAATCTATTTATTTTATCTTCAATAGAAGGACAATAACGAGGTCCTAAACTTTTAATTCTTCCATTAAACATAGGAGATCTGTCAAACCCTTCACGCAATAAATCATGCACTAGTTCACTTGTGTGCGTCATATGACAATCGCGCTGATGACTTAAAACTTTAGTAGGAGAATAACTAAATTTCTCAGGAACTGTATCTCCAGGTTGAGGAATCATTTTAGAATAATCTAAGGATCTACCATCAACTCTTGGTGGTGTTCCAGTTTTCATTCTACCATTTTCAAATCCTAATTTAACCAATTGCTCAGTGATACCTGTGGAAGCCTTTTCGCCAGCTCTTCCTCCACCAAGTTGTTTATCTCCTATATGAATTAAACCATTTAAAAAAGTTCCATTAGTAAGAACAACAGATTTAGATCCGATATTTATCCCTAATGATGTAGTTACACCAGCAGCCTTACCATCTTCAATTACTAATCCAGAAACCATTTCTTGATAAAAATCTACATTGGGGGTGTTCTCTAATGCAAGTCTCCATTCTTCAGCAAAACGCATTCTATCGTTTTGGGTTCTTGGGCTCCACATTGCAGGACCTTTAGATTTATTCAACATTTTGAATTGTATTGCAGATTTATCAGAAATAATTCCACTATACCCACCAAGTGCATCAATCTCTCTAACAATTTGTCCTTTTGCAATACCTCCCATAGCTGGATTACAAGACATTTGTCCAATAGTTTGCAAATTCATGGTTACTAATAAAACTTTAGAACCCATATTTGCAGCAGCAGCAGCAGCTTCACAACCTGCGTGGCCTGCTCCAACAACTATAACATCATATATTTTATCAAACATAATTTTAGTTAATGTTCCACGTGGAACAATTTTGTTTTTTCATCTTCTTTATTTCTCATCACAGAAATATCTCTTTCTTTTTTATCCTTATAACCCATTAAATGCAATACACCATGAGCCATTACTTTTAATAATTCTGAATCAAAAGAAACATTAAAACTATCAGCATTGTCTTTAATGCGGTCAATAGAAATAAAAATATCTCCCGAAATTTCATTTCCTATACAATAATCAAAAGTTATTATATCGGTAAAAGTATCGTGATCCAAGTATTTTAAATTAATATCTAATAGGTACTCATCTGAACAAAATATAAAAGACAAATTACCAATAAGCTTATTTTCAGAAACTATTACTCTACTTAACCAATCAACATAATTGGTTTCTGATTTTAATTCAAAATCTGTTTCGTAATTAAAGTCAATCATTATTTTTAAAATATTCCTTTATTTTATTTTGATAATTTTGCTGCAAAGGTAGTACTTGTCTATTTAAAATTTCAATTTCATTATTCTTATTGTCAAATATTGAAGGCTTAGTTACTATTGGATTATTAAAATTGTTTTTATTTGAACTACTTTCTCTCTCTTGTTTTCTACCTTGTTTCATAGAAGCGCCTTCAAGTTTAAGAAGTTCATAATTAATAATTGAAGCCTTTTCTATAGTACTTTGTGTAATTCCTCTTTCTAATAAATTATTTTGGAAATCAGTCATCTGTTTTAATAACTTTTCTCCAAGATTTCTATCAGAATCATTTAACAAATCTTGAAGTTGATTTTCCAACTTATTTTTAAGAAACTCTTGTTCTTTATATATTTCATAAATCTCTTTTAATGCCTCTTCAGAAAGATTTGAGTTTCCATTTCCATTTGATTCTTTAGAAGAATTTGAGCTATTTCGAGAATTAAATTTATTTCCATTTTGTCCTTGTCCTGAAGATCCATCAACGCCTTCATTACCACTCTCACCAGAAGATTTACCTGATTTATCAGCATCTCCATTTTTTCCGTTTGAACCGTTCTTTCCAGATTCACCATTCTCTCCCCCTTTGCCGCTTGATGACATCTTTCCTTGACCAGACTTACTGAGTTTATCATTTAATTGACCTTGTCCTTTAATAATATCAGGGAGCTGGAAATCCTCACCCCCTCCAGTACCTTTACCAGACTTCATGCTTTCTTGCATATTATCTAAAATAGTGGCTAATAAATCTGATAGAATATTTCCAGAAGTTAAAACATATTTTTGGTAAGAAACTCCTTGATATAAACGAGAATCAGAAATATCATCAATAGCTTTATCAATATTATAATATATATCTGTTATTTGTTCATTTATATTTTCAGAAATTTCGGGTACTCTTAATGATAACGCAAATAAACTATCATCAATATGCTCAAATAAGTTTTTAAGTTCTTGTTGTTGAAGAATTGAAAATGCTTGGTTTGTAAAAACACCTTCTTCCTTAGTTAAATTATCAATTAACGCTTCTTGCTTAAAAGTAAAAACAATTAAATTATCCAAAATTTGCCTTAAAACATCAGCATCCTCTGTTACTGAGGAACTACTAGCACCAGAAGAAGATTGTTTAAGCTTTTTTGATAAAGCATCCATTTTTTGAGAAGCCGACTTTTGCTTTTTGTTTACTTTTTCTGAAATAGTTTTTTCATTAGTGATTTTTGTTTCAGAATCAACATTACTTTTTTGATTATTTAATTCACTTAAAGCAGCTTTTTGATCAGATTTAATATTATCAGTATCTTCTTTTTTTGCATCTATTGCTAATGGCTTTTTTAAATCTTTATTGTCTTTTAAAAGCTCATCTAATTTATTTGATATATTATCAAATGACAAATTCAATTGCTTTTGTTCATTTCTAGCAACACTGTCTATTCTATTTGACTTAGATAACATCTCTTGCTTTTTAGCTAGTTCATCTAAGTCCTTTGCCAATTGAGATGCCTTTTCGGTTACATAATATCTTTTTGTGAGTTCTAGCAATTGCTCAAGATTACGCTGTCCATTTTTTTGATTTTTAGCTAAATTTTCAAGTTTTTGAGTTAATTCTTCTTTATCAATTTTATCAGCAATATTTTTTAATTCATCTAAAAGCTGTTTATTTTTTTTGGCTTCTAATTCTTGTCGTTGTAAACGTTCTTGTAATAATTTATTTAATTTATCATCTTCATTTGATTTACTTAAATTATCTCTTAATTGTTTAGAAAATTTTTGCATTTGATTTTCCTGAAGTTCTTGTTTATTAAGAAAACTATTAATCTTTTGTTTGTCATTAAAACTTAAACTTGATTTTTCTTTTTGTTCATCTGTTATTTTTTGAAGTGATTCAGACTGGTTCTTAATCTTATCAATAGATTTATCTAAATTTGAAATAATTGATTGTTGATTATCTAACTCTTTGTTTTTCAATTGATTATCACTTAATAAAGTTGAAGAAAAAATTTGACTTTTAGTAACTTTACTACCATTAACTCCATCATTATCAGAAACTTGAAAATAAAAACTATACGCTTTTTCTTTTTGTAATTGCAAACCAGAAGGAAACGTATAATAAAATTTATCCAATCTAGTATTTGGTTGTAATAAAGTAATTGTTTGCTTAGAATCTGAATTCGTATCTTCAAAATAAAAAAGTTGAACTTTTTTTATACCGTAATCATCAGATACTACGCCAGAAAAATAAATTTCATTACTTACTAAAGAATCCTTTAATTGTTCTACAGAAATTTTAGGAAATTCATCTTTAATTACTTTTAAACTATAAGAAAGATTTTCAAAATTTTCAACATCTGAATTAGAAGTAGAAATACTATATTCTAAATCATTATAAATTCTTTTAGAAAATAAAAAGGAATTAGATGTGTTTGTAAAATTTAGTGTCGTATCAAAAGTTCTAAAAGAAACTTTATCCGTATATAATGAATTTACTTTCCATTTAACCGTTGTTCCTTCTAAAACTGTAGCGTTTCCAACACTTTTTAAAGTCTCTGGTGCTTTATTTGTATATAAAGGATATTCAAGCACTAAACCAAAATTAACTATTGAAGGTGTCTCAATGACATTTAGCCTATGTGTTTTTGAATTATAATTATTAGCCTGAAAATTGAAATTGAAGGAACTTGATGCGGAATTAATCTTATATTCATAAACTCCATTGTTTTCTTGCATTAAGTAATTTTGACCATCTATAACTATGTAGACAAATTCGGGTTTTATTTTCCCATCAATACCAAGCAAAAAAGTAAAAGAATTATTTTTATAAATAGACAAATCCGTAGAAAGTAATTTAAATGCAAAAGGGGCAGGTTGTTCATAAGCAAGATCATAATTTACAACTCTAGTGTAGCTATTAAAAAAGGAACTAAAATTACCAGTAATCCAAATAACAAAAATTAATATAAAAGGAATTAATAAATATTTAGTTTTAGAAATACTTTCTTTAAAATTTATTGCTCTAGAAAAATCAAAAGAAACCAAATTACTTGAACGCTGTTCTATACTAGCAATTAATAATTCAGATTTGTGATTGCTTTTGGATAAATCTAATAAATTATAAAGCTTATCAGAAATTTCAGGAAAATGATTACCTATTAATAAGGAAGCAAATTTATCATCAATACCCTTTTTAATTTTTAATAAAAAAAACAAAGGGGTCAATATATATTTAAAAAGTAAAAACCCTTCTACTATTATACATATAAATAAAAGTAACAATCTACCTTTTGTATTTAACCAAAGAAAATATTCAACTCCTAAAAAAAGAATAAAAAAAAATGCTCCAAAACTTAAAAACAAGAGAATTCCTTTTATTAAAATATCTGTATAATATTTTTTAATAAAATTATTAAGGTTGCTTTTTATGTGATTATAATTATTCAATAAAAAAGATTTAAAGCCAAGATACTGTAAAAAAGAGCATTAGTATTTAGTTGAAATTATATACAGCAAAATTAGAAAATAGAATAATACAGTTTTAAATAACTATGTTAATTATAATTTATTGATTTTAAACAGATTAAAACATAAATAAAAATCTAGTAAAAAATATAATCGTTAGTTATGCATTTTGCCTTTTATTATCTTTGCTAGAAATTATTAGTTATGACCAAAAAAGTTCGAGTTAGATTTGCACCTAGTCCAACAGGGCCACTACATATTGGTGGTGTACGAACAGCACTTTTTAATTATTTATTTGCAAAAAAAAATGGTGGCGATTTTATATTAAGAATTGAAGATACTGATCAAAACAGGTATGTTGAAGGCGCTGAAAAATATATTATAGATTCATTAAATTGGTGCAACATACCTTTTGATGAAGGTCCAGGAAAAGAAGGATCTTTTGGTCCATACAGACAAAGTGAAAGAAAACATATTTATAAAAAATATGCGGATTTACTTATCGAAAAAGGCAAAGCTTATTATGCTTTTGATACTTCAGATAAATTAGACTCTCATAGAAAAGATCACGAAGAAAAAGGAAAAACATTTATTTATAATTGGCATAACAGGTTAAAGTTAGAAAACTCTTTATCAATGTCCACAGAAGAAGTTCAAAGTAGAATAGCTTCTGGTGAAGATTATGTCATTCGATTTTTAACTCCACAAGACGAAAAATTAGAACTTAACGACAGTATTCGTGGTAAAATAGTTATAGATACAAATGTCTTAGATGATAAGGTATTATATAAAAATGATGGTATGCCAACGTACCATTTAGCAAATATTGTAGACGATCATTTAATGGAAATTACTCATGTAATTCGTGGAGAAGAATGGTTGCCATCTTTACCATTACATTACCAATTGTATGAAGCATTTGAATGGGAAGCTCCAGAATTTGCACATTTACCATTAATAATGAAGCCAATTGGAAAAGGCAAACTAAGTAAGCGTGATGGTGAAAAATTAGGATTTCCTGTATTTCCTCTTTCTTGGAATGATTCTATGGGTTACAAAGAAACCGGCTATTTTCCTGAAGCAGTAATCAATTTCTTGGCATTATTAGGTTGGAATCCTGGTACAGAAAAGGAACTATTCTCACTAGACGAATTAATAAAAGAATTTTCTTTAGAGCGTGTTCACAAATCTGGTGCTCGATTTGATCCTGAAAAAACAAAATGGTACAATCAACATTATCTTCAAGAAAAAAATAACCAAGACTTGATTCCTTCATTTCAAAATGTTCTTATAGACAATAATATTGAGAATAAAGATGACAACGTACTTGAAAAGATTATTGGTTTAATTAAAGAACGAGCAACATTTGTTTCTGACTTTTGGGAACTTTCACATTACTTTTTTATAGCACCATCCACTTATGATGAAAAAGCAATAAAGAAACAATGGAAAGAAGATACAGCTGAATTATTGTTAAAATTAATTTCTGTATTAAATAGTTTAGAAGATTTTACATCAATAAATACTGAAAAGTATGTTAAAAATTGGATAGCCGAAAATAATTTGTCTTTTGGAAAAATAATGCCACCACTACGATTAGTTATTGTTGGAGAATTGAAAGGGCCGCATATATTTGATATATTAGAAGTAATAGGAAAACAAGAAACTATAAATAGAATTAAAAAATCAATAGAAGTTCTAAACTAAAAAATGCTTTACTTGTAACAAAAGTGTAAAAATTGACACCAATAGTGTATCACTACATCTAATTTTAATATTTAAAACAAAAATTATGCAATATTTATTAATACCTATTATATTTTTTGGATTGATTATTCTTTTCTCATCCTTTTTTACAGTAAAACAGCAAACTGCTGCAATTATTGAGCGCTTTGGAAAATTTCATAGTGTTAGAACTTCAGGATTACATATGAAACTTCCATTGATTGATCGAATCGTTGCGCGTGTTGGACTTAAAATTCAGCAATTAGATGTTATCATAGAAACCAAAACATTAGATGACGTTTTTGTTAAATTAAAAGTCTCTGTGCAATATGTTGTACTTCGCGAGCAAGTGTATGATGCCTTTTATCAATTAGAATATCCGCACGAACAAATTACCTCGTTTGTATTTGATGTTGTTAGAGCAGAAGTACCAAAAATGAAATTAGATGATGTTTTTGTGAAAAAAGATGATATAGCAATTGCCGTTAAATCAGAACTTCAACAATATATGTCCGTTTATGGATATGATATAATCAAAACACTGGTTACCGATATTGATCCTGATGCACAGGTAAAACAAGCAATGAACCGAATTAATGCTTCAGAACGTGAAAAAATTGCAGCACAATTTGAAGGTGATGCTGCTAGAATTCTTATAGTTGAAAAAGCAAAAGCAGAAGCGGAATCTAAAAGATTACAAGGCCAAGGTATTGCTGATCAACGTCGAGAAATTGCAAGAGGTCTCGAAGAATCTGTTGAAGTATTGAATAAAGTTGGAATAAATTCTCAAGAGGCATCGGCATTAATTGTAGTAACTCAACATTACGATACATTACAATCTATTGGTGAAGCAACAAATTCTAATTTAATTTTACTTCCAAATTCTCCTCAAGCTGGAAGTGATATGCTAAATAATATGGTTGCTTCTTTTACAGCAAGTAATATGATAGGAGAATCAATGAAAAAGAACAATACAAAAAAATTAGACAAATAACTTATTTTCTCAATTAACAAAACCCCTATTAGAATAAAATTATTCTAATAGGGGTTTTGGTTTTAAAATATCAAATAAAAAACCAATCGGATTAAAAAACTTATTTATAGGCGATTTAAGATATTAAAAAACAAGAGCCATCCAATCACATTAACCATTTAAAAAAGCATCTTATTTAAGTTTAAAAAGATTCAAAAATAATAGAAAATACCAATTGATATTTTTTAAACAATAGCAAAATACTATGCTACTCTTTATCTTGTAATTTTGCCCAAGTATCTCTTAAACCAACCGTTTTGTTAAATACTAAATTATCAGGATTAGAATCTTTATCAATATTAAAATATCCTATTCTTTGAAATTGAAAAATATCCTCAGGAACAGCAGATTTTAAACTTGGCTCAACATAGCCAGTTATGATGTTTAAAGAATCAGGATTTATAAAATCCATAAAATCTTTGTCCTTATGTTGATCAGGAGTTTCATCAGTA
>TARA_R110002051_G_scaffold139302_3_pt1 | contig 14767 bp, 14 predicted proteins | sample TARA_R110002051 | Tara Oceans TARA_R110002051 (sample SAMEA4397023) | marine metagenome | biome: Polar Biome; feature: [MES] marine water layer (ENVO:01000295) within the mesopelagic zone...; material: water (ENVO:00002006), including particulate matter (ENVO:01000060) such...
AAGCAGCACTCCGTCAGCGCCTAGTAACACCATACCTAGTACCGCGGCGCCTACACCTGCTGCTCCAGAAGCGCCAAAAGCGACACCTAAAGACGAAAGCATCGATATGGTGATTATTGAAGACAAAGAAGCGACTTATTAATAATTCTTCTGCTCAATTTTGATAAAGATAGTTCAATAAAAAACGCCCGTAATTCAGAGTTGCGGGCGTTTTTTATTGATGATTCAGTAGTTTTATTATTTATCAGCTCTATCAGCAAATTTTTGTAATACCTGACTGTCCCATAGGACTTCAGAGACCTGTTTAGGATCTGTGCAAAAACGTGCCGCGACAAACAACCAGTCGGATAAACGATTGATAAAGCTAACTGCTGTCGGACGAATGGCTTGTGGCTGCGCCTGTTTTAGTAACACCGCTTGGCGCTCAGCGCGGCGACAAACAGTACGTGCCACGTGTAATTGGCTGACCAATAGTGAGCCTGTCGGTAAGATAAAGTCCTTAAGCGGTGGCAGCGTCGTATTCATCGCATCGATTTGCTGCTCAAGCCACTCAATATGAGTCGCATTGACGCCTTCATATTCCGGCATAGCAAGCTCACCGCCGATATTAAATAATAAATGTTGAATAATGACTAAAGCTTGGGCAAAGTCGACTTCTTGCTCTGTTTGCAAGCGTTCAGGTAGCTGTTGGCTGTGACTTGAATTATTGGTGTCCGCACTTAACGCTTGAGTAAGCTTGGCGCGTACCAAACCAATATGCGAGTTTAGCTCATCGATATCACCCATCACACTAAATACGCTGTCCGCCTTGCTAACACGGCTGCCATCTGCCATGCCAGTACTACCATCGTCGCCAGTACGCGTATAAATTTTGCTTAAACGATTGCCCATCTCTACATCCTTAACGGTCATTATTTTTAATTATTGAGGAATCTCATTTATTTAAAGCATGTCTCTTACGTGCTTAAAAAAAGTTACTTGCGCGCTCATTGTAGTATTTTACGAGCATTTTCGCTAAGATAATGGGTTAAGTTTTATATCGGTTTTCTGCTTACAGCGCATTCAGGCATTATTTGCTTATATAAGCGTGTTTGTATTTACTAAACGGGCATTATTGTTAGACTTGTTTTTCTCTTATACTTTTCATTTAAAGGCTTTATGACTATGACCACACCTCTTGCAGACGCGATGTCTCAGCTCGTCATCTATGACTCACTTACTGGACGCAAGCAATCGTTCAAACCGCTTGTCACGGGCAAAGTTGGCATCTATGTGTGCGGGATGACGGTCTATGATTATTGTCATATCGGTCATGCACGGGTGATGGTTGGTTTTGATATGGCAGTGCGCTGGCTAGCACAACTGGGCTATGACGTAAATTATGTGCGTAATATCACCGACATCGATGACAAAATTATCGCTCGTGCTGCCGAAAATGGCGAAGAGATTGGCGCATTGACTCAGCGTTTTATTACCGCCATGCATGAAGATGGGACCGCTCTTGGCTGCTTGTCCCCTGATGCAGAACCGCGTGCGACCGATCATATCGATGAGATGCAGCAGATGATTGAGACACTGGTTCGTAATGACTATGCCTACGCGGGCGATAATGGCGACGTCTACTATGCGGTCGATAGCTTTGCAGATTATGGCAAATTGTCTAAGCGTAACCTTGACGATATGCAGGCAGGCTCACGGGTTGAAGTCGAAAACGACAAGCGCAACCCATTTGATTTTGTGTTATGGAAAGCGGCGAAGCCTGACGAACCGCAATGGGCATCAGCTTGGGGTCAAGGACGTCCAGGCTGGCATATTGAATGCTCAGCGATGTCGACCAAATGCCTTGGCAATACTTTCGATATTCATGGCGGCGGTCATGATTTGCAGTTCCCGCATCATGAAAACGAGATTGCCCAATCTGAAGCAGCGACCGGCTGTGAATACGCGCGTAACTGGATGCACGTGGGTTTTATCAATGTTGATGGCGAAAAAATGTCCAAATCATTGGATAACTTTTTTACCATTCGTGATGTAATGGCAAAATACCTGCCGGAAACGGTACGTTTTTTCTTATTATCGAGTCATTATCGTAGCCAAGTCAACTTCTCTGATAGTGCATTGGATGAAGCGCATAATAGCCTAAGCAGATTGTACCAAGCTTTAAAAGTTGCTGAACAACAAAAAGGTGAAGCACTTATTATCAGTGATGAGCTAATAAATAATGCCTATGCCAGTGCGGCAGGACAAGACTTTATCAAAGCCATGAATGATGACTTTAATAGCTCAACGGCTATCAGTGTGCTGTTCGGCTTGGCGCGTGATATCAATAAAGCCAGCAAAGTAGAAAATGTAGAAACCGCATGGCAGTTGGCGCAGCACTTGAAAGCCTTGGCGCAAACACTCAATATTTTACAGCAGCCTGTTCAGCAGTTTTTGCAAGCGGTTATCGGTGCAGCGGCTGAAGACGGTTTAACAGATGAGGCTATTGATAGTTTCATTGTTGAGCGTACTGATGCCAAAACCAATAAAGATTTTGCCCGTGCTGACGAGATACGTGTACAGTTAAAAGATGCTGGCATTGAGCTTGAAGACAGTCGTGCTGGCACCACTTGGCGCCGTGCTTAATGTAAGCATTCGTTTTTTGCTTTTGTTTACTCACAAACGGTAATAAATTAAGCCAGCTATCTGCTGGCTTTTTTTGGTCTTCTGCATTAGCTTAATAGCATCCCTATAATAAAAGTTTTTTGTATGCAAACTCCTTCCGAATTTCTCAGGTCTTACTCTCTACAGTCTCATAACCAGTTTTTACCACGGTTGCTATTTATAGTGGGCACCTTATTTATCCTATTAAATATTACGTGCATCCCTGCTTATGCAGCAAGCGATACTAAGGAAGTAGATAGGCAAAATAGTGAAGCGACGATTACGACAAAACCAGAGAATTTGGTGGAGTATGCCGCGCAAAAAATCGATAATCTGAAGGAAGAAGGCGTCACTGTCTCAGCCGTTGCAGCAGAGGTGATTAGTCCACTAGAAAAAAAGGCAGTGCAGCAAGCTGGTGTGCTACAAGGAGATTCTGGTCTCACTGGTGATTATAACGAAAGCTATTATACCTTAGATAAGCTCAATGCAGGCTTGCCGCCCTTATCTGAGCCGCCGAATTTGTCGACGCCCCTTGCTACATTAGAGTTTTTCCAATCGGCAGTCATGAAGCAGCAATATGATTTGGCCGCTTATGCACTAAATATGAATCTGATTGATGATGAGTCGCAGTCGAGTCAAGCAAGGGATCTGGTCAAACAGCTCGACTTTCTATTGGTCGAAAAACATCTATATGTGTTTGACAAGTTACCCGATCGTCCTGATGGCTTGATTGAACCGCCGCTTGGCAGTACAAGTAGCATTCAAGGTGTTCCTAGACGTTCGATTCAGCTGGGCTATATTGATTATCGCGAGCGCCGAGTACCCCTGCATCTAGAGCGTGTACGTATCAGCGATGGTGCGCCTTTTTGGGTCTTTTCAGCGCAGACGGTGGCAAATATCGATAAGCTTTATGAGCAATATCATCCAGCAAAGTTTGAACGCTATTTGCCGAGTTGGACCAAGCTAAAGATTTTTAATATTGCTATCTGGGAATTTTTGGCGTTATTGATATTCTTCTCCTTTACCATGGGCATTGGCTGGCTATTAAGTACCGCTGCTGGCAAGCTCCTCAATTGGTATGTCATGGATAAAGAAGGCAATCGTCTTGGTACACTTCATCACAACGGGGTGGAGGATTTGGTCAATAAGCTGACAGTACCTTTGACCTTTACTCTCAGTTTCTCATCGGTCTACACCTTGGTTTCGGGCGGCTTTCCTTATCTGGATGCTTTGGCTTCTTCAACCCGCCCCATTATCTGGGTAGCACTGGTATTTAGTGCTATGTGGCTTGGTATCCGAGTAATTAACTTTTTTGCCAATCGTTATAAAGACTTGCAAATCGAAAATCTAAGCGAGGAGAATTTTGATAAAAGTCGCAGCCGCCGCACTTATATGTCCATCTTTCGCAGGGTTTTTATCTTTGTCATGATTTTGGGCGGGATTTGGATTGGCTTGAGCGAATTTACCAATATTGATGGGCTTGGCAAGACACTATTAACCTCAGCAGGGATTGCAGGTGCGGTCCTTGGTATTGCCGCACAGCCCATCTTAGGTAATATCATCGCAGGAATGCAGGTTGCGATTACCCAGCCTGTACGTATCGGCGATACCGTGATGATGGAAGGTGAGTGGAGTACGATTGAGGATTTGGGTTATACCTATGCAGTACTAAAGACATGGGATGAACGCCGATTAATCGTACCTATGCGGCATTTTGTTACTGAAATTGTGGAAAACTGGTCGCATACCGAATCGCATCAAATAACCGTGATTTACTTATATGTTGATTATGGCGCTGATATCGACGCCATTCGGCAGAAATATATTGAATTGGTAAAAGAAAATGCGTTGTGGGATGGTGAAACAGAGCCTGAAATGTTTACGGTGTCTGTATCAGAAACAACGATTAAGCTTCGTTGTAGCCAAGCTGCTAATAGCCCTATTGATGCATGGATGCTTGAATGTGCAGTGCGTGAGCAGATGCTAGGCTATTTATATGAGAAGCAAAAAGCCTATCTACCGGCTGAGCGTTTGATCGTCAAAGGCGCTGACAGCTCATGACAGCTAATAATAGCGAAATGGCGTAACGCTTTTATTCTTAGGATGCGATGTCAGCATCAAGAAAATAAGCTGACAAATATGTTATGCGAATGCTTGTATTATTTGTTATAATATGGCGTTATTTTTAAGGGATAATTCAGCTGTTAAGCATTGTATAATCAGATTTTGGGACAGGTAAAGGCGCTGTATTAGAGAGTCTACTGAGCCAATAATTTAGTTAGCAATGATAAATTGATGATGTGCCGAGCGAATGTTTGTAGTTAGTATTTGTTCCCCACGGTTTTATTATTCTCTACTAGGTTTTGATAGCCTGATGGTTATGATAAAACAATCGTTGATTGTCTTGATGCTGTATTGCCCACCCATCAAAATAACCACTACTAGGGGTCTGTATGTTGCGAATTGTCGATGAAGCCTTAACCTTTGATGATGTTTTATTATTGCCAGCTTATTCTGAAATTCTACCAAAAGCTGCTAATCTAACGACCCGCCTAACAAAAAGTATTACACTGAATTTACCCCTAATCTCTGCTGCTATGGATACGGTTACTGAGTCTGAGATGGCCATTACCATGGCACAGCTTGGTGGTTTAGGTATCTTGCATAAGAGTATGGATATCGATAAGCAGGCGATGCAAGTGCGCCGCGTCAAAAAATTTGAAGCCGGTACGGTAGTTGATCCTATTACTGTGCATCCAGAGATGACCATCGGTGAGTTATTAAGACTGACCCAAGACAATAATATCTCAGGTGTGCCAGTGGTTGAGAAGGGCACTGACAAAGTAGTCGGTATCGTCACTCATCGTGACTGGCGCTTTGAAACCAATCTATCATTGCCTGTCAGCCATATCATGACCCCAAAAGAGCAGCTCGTCACCGTCAAAGAAGGTGAGAGCAATGAAAACATTAAAAGACTGCTACATGAACACCGTATCGAAAAAGTTATTGTCATTAATGACGACTTTCGTCTGCGTGGTCTGATTACCGTTAATGACTTTACCAAAGCTGAAAATAACCCAAATGCTTGTAAAGATGAGCAAGGTCGCCTGCGTGTTGGCGCAGCAGTTGGTACGGGCGCTGATACTCAAGCCCGCGTTGAAGCATTGATTGCCGCTGACGTCGACATCATCGTTGTTGATACGGCGCATGGTCACTCAAGAGGGGTGATTGATAAAGTATCTTGGATTAAAAAGAACTTCCCTCATGTGCAAGTTATCGGCGGCAACATCGCAACAGGTGACGCCGCTAAAGCATTACGTGATGCTGGCGCAGATGCGGTAAAAGTCGGTATCGGTCCAGGATCCATCTGTACCACACGTATTATCGCAGGTGTTGGCGTACCGCAAATATCTGCGATTGATAATGTTGCAAATGCTTTGCAAGACAGCCTTCCATTGATTGCTGATGGCGGTATTCGCTACTCAGGCGATATGGCAAAAGCCATTGCCGCTGGTGCGTCATGTATCATGATTGGTTCATTGATGGCAGGTACAGAAGAAGCACCAGGTGAAGTTGAGCTGTTCCAAGGTCGCTACTATAAAGCTTACCGCGGTATGGGTAGCTTGGGTGCGATGTCAGGTCAAAACGGCTCATCAGATCGCTACTTCCAAGATGCCAAAGACGGTGTGGAAAAATTGGTGCCAGAAGGTATCGAAGGCCGTGTGCCGTATAAAGGTCCAGTTGCTGGTATTGTCAACCAATTGGTTGGTGGCTTGCGCTCATCTATGGGTTATACCGGCTGTGCAACCATTGAAGAGATGCGTACCAAGCCTCAGTTTATAAAAGTCACGTCAGCTGGCATGAAAGAGTCACATGTTCATGATGTGCAGATTACCAAAGAAGCGCCTAACTATCGAGTCGACTAATTACATCTTTGCCCATATATGGTGTGATGACTCGCAACCGTACGGTGTCAAGCGACATTAAGATACAAACAGCCAACAATGCCCCGTTATTGTTGGCTGTTTTTTTTGTAAAATACAATCATAGATTATTCTAAGAATAATTGGTAACTGCTTGTCTTATCAAAACCATCGATGACAGTGAATAATTGAAACTACTTAGCCTACGTCCGCGTCTGGTCTTTTACTTTTAGATTTAAGGAACAATAATAATGAGCTACTTTGGCACTGATGGTATCCGCGGTAAATTTGGTGAGCTGCCAATTACGCCAGATTTTATCTTAAAGCTCGGCTATGTCACAGGACTTGTCCTAATAGAAAATAATCAAAATGCGGCGCGTAAGCCAAGCGTCGTGATTGGTAAAGACACGCGGTTGTCAGGCTATGTGATTGAAGGCGCATTACAAGCAGGCTTTAATGCCGCTGGCGTCGATGTCCATATGTTAGGACCCTTGCCAACACCTGCTATCGCACATTTAACCCGGAGCTTTCATGCGGATGCAGGCGTGGTCATTTCTGCCTCACACAATCCATACTATGATAATGGCATTAAATTTTTCTCAGGCGACGGCAAAAAATTAACCGATGCGATGCAAAACGCCATTAATGATAAATTGAACGCTATTATGGCGGCTGACGGCAATAATGATGCCCTCATGCCTATCCTTGATCCGGCGCAATTGGGTAAAAACAATCGTATCGATGATGCAAAAGGTCGCTATATTGAATTCTGTAAAGGCAGTTTTCCTTATCAATATGATTTAGATCATCTGACTGTGGTTGTCGACTGTGCCAATGGTGCAGGCTATAGCGTGGCGCCCCGAGTCATGCGCGAGCTAGGTGCCAATGTCATCGCTATTAACAATAAGCCTGACGGAGTCAATATCAATGAGGACTGCGGCTCTACCCATCCTAAAGGTCTACAAGAAGCAGTGCTAAAATACGAAGCCGATGTGGGCATTGCCTTAGATGGTGATGGTGACCGTATCGTGATGGTTGATGAAGCCGGTAATTTGGTTGACGGTGATGGTATCTTGTATGTGCTAGCTACTCAAGGTCAGACAAAGGCGGTAGGTGTCGTTGGCACACTAATGAGCAATATGGGTTTAGAGTTTGCGCTAAAAGCGGCTAACATTGAGTTTATGCGCGCAAAAGTAGGCGATCGTTATGTGATGCAAGAGCTTGAAGCAAACGGTTGGATATTGGGCGGTGAGCCATCAGGTCATATTTTATGCTTGGATAAAAGCCGAACGGGTGATGCCATTATTGCAAGTTTGCAGATACTTGCAGTCATGCAAGCAAGAGGCAAAGCGCTTAGCGATTTAACCGAAGGCTTTGAGGTATTACCACAAAAACTGGTCAATGTGCGCTTGTCCCAAATGCAAGATCCATTTGAGCATGAAGAACTGGTCGCCGCTTTTGATAAAGCTCGTGCTACTTTAGAGGGTCGCGGTCGCTTGCTTATTCGCCAATCCGGCACAGAGCCTATGATTCGAGTCATGGTTGAGTCAGATGATGAGATAGAGTGTGATGTGATGGCGAATGATTTGGCAGATAAAATCAAAATTGTATTGGGCCAATAGTCTTTAATATAAACACACTAGAATAGCAAAATAAGGGACTATCATGAGTATGGACTTTACTGATCAGCGTTTGTCATATGAAAAAGGTCAACTAGACCAGCAGTCAGTACCAGTATCACCGTTTGAGCTATTAAATGCTTGGATGCATGAAGCAATAGAGGCGCAAGTACAAGAACCGTACGCGATGAGTTTAGCGACTTGCGGGGCGGATAGTAAGCCGAGCGTGCGTATTGTTCTATTGCGTGAAATTACGGGTAAAGGTATCGTTTTTTATACCAATTATGAAAGTGCCAAGGGTCAAGATATCGCTGAAAACCCCAATGCCGAAGCGCTGTTTTTTTGGCACAAGCTTGAGCGTCAGATTCGTATCAGGGGCAGTATTACTAAAATTGATGCTGATAAATCTGTGGCTTATTTTCAAAAACGTCCGCACGATAGCCAAGTAGGTGCATGGGTTAGCCAGCCACAAAGTGGTGAAGTTGCCAGTCGTGATTTGATGGAGCAGACGTTTGAGCAGTTGCAAGCAGATTACCCAAAAGGTGCCGCCGTACCAACGCCTGAGTTTTGGGGTGGTTATGAGATTACTGTCAATGAGATGGAGTTTTGGCAAGGTCGCGCCAATCGTATGCATGACCGCATTGTGTATCATAAAGAGGCAGATGGTAGCTTTAGTACCAAACGCTTATTGCCTTAAGCGCAATAGATAACGGATGATATGAGCTTATAAGAAGTTCATATCTATAAAAAAGCCACTTTACCTGTCATATTCATATGGCAAAGAAAGTGGCTTTTTTCATTTATTTTATAGTGGAGCTATTTGGTATCAACATCTACCGACACAGACATACCAGGACGTAGGCGGGCAAGCTCTGACTGGTTAAAGTCTAAGTCGATGCGTACCGGAATACGCTGAGCGATTTTAATATAGTTACCGGTCGCAGGATTGGCAGCGCCAGCACTGAATTCACTGCCTGTTGCGGGTGATATATTGCTGACCCGTCCGCTAAACTGCGTACCACCTAAGGCATCCACATGGATGGTCGCAGCTTCACCAATCGTCATATTTGCCACTTGCGTCTCTTTAAAGTTAGCAATAATCCATACGCCTTTTGGCACAATATACATAAGCTGCGTACCAGCAGTGACATATTGCCCTGTTTTAACGATTAATTGACTCAGTTGTCCCGATTTAGGGGCACGGATTATGGTGTTGTCTACGTTAATTTGTGCTTATTTCGCGGTGGCTTCAGCATTTTTGATATTGGCATCTAATGAGGAACGGCTAGCGGTCGTTTTTTTGCTGCCCTCGACTGCCACTTGTAAATTGGCCTCAGCTTGCTGGACTCCGGCTTGCGCTTTTGCTAATTGAGCTTCAGCATGAGCAACATCTGCTCTGGATACTGCGCCAATGGCAACCAAACCCTGATAACGGTTAACGTCCTCGCGGGCACTATCAACACTCACTTTAGCGCTATAAACATCTGCCTCGCGTGCTTGAATCTGTGCTTGGCTAGTGCGCGTATCTTGCGCATTACTAGAGCGATTGGTCAAGGCAATATCGATATTCGCCTGTGCTTGTTCAAGCTGCTGCTGAAAAGTTCATTATCTATTTTTACTAGTAAGTCACCCGCTGCAACATTAGCAAAATCTTTTACCGCCACTTCTGTCACATAACCTGACACTTGCGGACTGATAATGGTGGTTTGCCCTTTAACAAAAGCATTGTTGGTTTGCTGCACGCTTGGGGTAAAAGGTGGCAGCTTCCACGCATAGAGAATGAGCGCCACACCAATAACAATCAGTAAACCTAAATTAAAAAACGACTTCTTTTTGGGCGACCAACCTGCCGGCGCAGGAATAGGTTCAGTGGGCGGCATAGGTGTCTTATCTTTGCCATTGTCTGCCTCAGCGCTGTTTATTTTATCAGTACCAGTATCAGTGGCATTTATAGGCTCATTAGCATTAGTAGATACGTCATTAGAGGGGTCTGTTTGAACTCGAGCTTCAGGCATAGTAGAGTGAGGTTGAATGGTTGCTGTATTGGTATTTGTATCATTATTGGAAGTCAAATGTGATGGCGTATCCGCAACGTCTTGCTTTGATAATGATTCATTAGGTTGAGTATTTTCAATGGCGTTAGCCACTTTGTTAGGTGCGTTTGCGTCATCAAAGCGGCTCGGTTTGTCTTCGTTCATGACGCGCTCCTAAGGATTTTAATACACAGAATAGATAGCTTTAAAACAATAATCAGAGAGAGTAATATGTATAGAATACACAATAAAATTTGCACTATCTGCTATTTTTTCCCCATCATTTCTGCTAACGCGGCAAGCTCTTTGCCAAGTGGGTTGCGCTTATGATACAAATAATAAAAATAAACCATTAATAAATAGATCGCAGTAATCGTAGCGCTCACTGCCATTAAAAAGAATAAGTCATCATAAGCGGCGATGGTTGCTTGACGCTGAATACCTTGCAGCATTTGGGTCATCTAAGCAGGATTGCCAGCAGTCATCGAGCTGACCATATCTGCATAGTGCATCTGCGTGCGAATAGTGGTAAAGGCTTGAATGCCGGCTGCACCTGCCAGACCGCCTATGGTTTGTGAGATACCAAAAATCACTGAAAAACTAATAATATAAGCAGGTCCATTGGCAATCGCACGAAACATCCCTTCAAATACCATTGGACCCATAAAGTAGACGGCAACAAAGGCAATGATAAACTGGCTAAAATAAAACATCGCCGGTGTAGAATTCAGCGACAAACCCGTATCTATCCAAGCGCCAATCGCAATCAGCGCAACCGCAAAAATCACCGGTCGACGTAGGTCCATCGTATTGGTCGTAAAAATACTAAGCACCAATGCCAGCGCACTGGCTCCTAAAATAATGGCATAAAACACAATCAGCTGATCGTTGCCATAGCCAAGGTTTGCCAATAATCCTGCTGCGCCAACGCTTTGCTCGGACAGCAAAATACGCATCACAGCACCGGTTATCATAAAGGCAATAATCGTCCGACTGCGCATCCAACGTACTTGCAACATCGGATTTTTACGGTGAGTTTCAATCCATAAAGCAATAGAAATTGTCACGACAGCAATGATAAGCGGGTAACTGAGCCAAGGCGTCGTCCACCATAAGATACGACCTTGTACCAAAAATACTGCATACTGGTCGCTGACAGCAAAAAGAATAAAGTGATCTTGCTAAATAGCGACATACCAAACTGTTGACGAATTTTATATAGCAGCACAGTGACACCAGCGTTGGTCATATTGTAAGCGACTGATATCCAGCCACCTTCAACAGGTGTTAAGCCCATTTCCCCTTGAATTTGAGAGAGATTAACCAACAGTAGACCGTTTTGGAAACTGGCAGTAATACCGATAAAAATACCGATGAGTGAATAAAATACCTTTCGGCGCGTAGGATGGTCGGGTGTGGCAGGCGAGCCCAGCATGAACGGCTATTCATGAGGCTTAAATTGATAGTCGGTACTCATAAGGCAGGGTCGATCTGTATAGGGGAATTGATTGACATAAGACAGCTCCTAAACAAGACTTACGACAGTTGCAATGACAGCCATTAAGCGTAATGCTCGGTAATAGAGTGATAGAACCAAAAGAAGTCCCTAAAAGCTGCTTTAAATATTTTATCATAGTTTTTACTGAGGATTTAACATCTGCGTCTATTTTATAAAGCTATCAAACTATAAATCAAAAAGCAGCCTATCACGTAGGCTGCTTTTTTGTTATCACTGATATAGTCAATATTTTAAAATTGATACAAGATTGCACTGACTATATTATCCATTAATTATTACACATTGCTCGTCTCATCATGATTCGCTTCTAAGCGCATGGCGCGCTGATAGCTATCGAGGCTTGCCAGTTGTAGTGCATATTGTTTGATATTTGGATAATCCTCTAGTGCTTCACGCTTGGCAAGCATAATCAAATCAAACGACAGCATAAAATCTGCACCGCTTAGTTTGTTACCCACGATAAATGACTTACCGGCCACCTCATCATTTAGATAACTGAGTAGCTTGTGTTTTTCTTGAGCGATATACCCTTTTAAAAATGCATTATCACCAGCATCTGCTTTATTGGTAAATAACTCAAGCAAAAGCGGCAGCATCAGCGAGCTTTCAGCAAAGTTAATCCACTGCAAGTAATGACCATAATCTGCGCTACCGATAGCAGGGCGCAGATGATCAGGTGCAAACCGCTCAATCAACAGCTCAGTAATCGCACCTGATTCTGCATAAAGCTCGCCATCCATCTCAATAACCGGAGATTTACCGAGTGGATGTATTGCTTTTAGGCTATCTGGCGCTAGATGCGTTTTGGCATCAAGCTGATGGCTAATAAGTTCATAAGGTTGCCCCAATTCTTCTAAAAGCCATAAGGTACGTAATGAGCGAGATTGATTGAGGTGATGTAAGCGAATCATGTGGTTAGCCTTTTAGCTATTTTTAATTTGGCGTATTTTATATATTAAGCCTGTAGCTTGGCGAGTAAACGCTTGGCGGCTTCTTCTGATGACGCTGGATTTTGACCAGTGATTAACAAGCCGTCTTCGACCACAAACGATTCCCAATCAGTACCTTTTTCATAGTTACCACCATTGGCTTTGAGCACATCTTCTAATAAGAAAGGCACCACGTCAGTAAGCTGAACGCCTTCTTCTTCAGTATTACTAAAGCCGGTGACTGTTTTGCCTTTGACCAGATATTCGCCATCGACTTTAACATTTTTGAGCGCAGCAGGAGAATGGCAGACAAAAGCAACAGGCTTATCTTGTTTGATGAATGTCTCAATCAATGCAATCGAGTTTTTGTCAACGGCCAAATCCCACATTGGACCATGACCACCAGGATAGAATACTGAATCAAAATCTTCAGCTTTCATATCAGCAAGTTTTTTGGTCGTTGCTAGGCGCTCTTGTGCTTCAGAGTCTTCTTTAAAGCGTTTGGTATCTTTGGTTTGAGCATCCGGCGTATCACTACTTGGGTCAAGTGGTGGTTGACCGCCTGCAGGAGAGGCAAGCGTGATATTGACACCGGCATCTAAGAAAGCGTAGTAAGGTGCGGCAAACTCTTCTAGCCAAAAACCTGTCTTCTTACCAGTATCGCCCAATTTGTCGTGTGACGTTAGTACCATTAAAATATTCATAATTGTCCCTGTTTATTGTTGAAAGTTATTATTGAGGTTTATTATTGACGCTTATACTTGCTGTTTGTTATTGAAAGCTATCAGTCGGTATTAAAAACCAGTAACGCTATCAAAAACGAATAACGCTAACAAACCGACTGCTGACAGTATTCATCTTTTAAGAATGACTTTCAGTAGCTGTCCTTAACAAGTTATGTTGTTAACTGGTTATTTTTAGGATTTTGTTTTTAATATCAGCTATTTCACGTCAGCTACTTTAACCACCGTTTTGCCAAAGTTCTTACCATCAAGCATATCAAAGAAAGCTTGTGGTGCTTGTGCTAAGCCGTCGACTTGGTGCTCTTTGGTTTTAACGTCACCTGATTCAAGCCATTTGCTCATCGTAGCTAAGAATTCTGGAAAGTGGTCGCCATATTCTTCAAAGATAATAAAGCCTTTGATCGTTAGGCGCTTACTGAGAATATTACCCATCAGCACACCTAAGCGGTCTTTACCATCCGGCAATTCGGTGGCGTTATACTGTGATACCAAGCCACATACCGGGATACGGGCATGGGCATTTAACAGTGGCAATACGCCATCAAAGACTTTACCACCGACGTTTTCGTAATAAATATCGATACCATCTGGGCAGGCAGCAGCCAGTTGTTCGGCAAAGTCATCGGCTTTATGGTCAAGACATACATCAAAGCCTAGCTCTTCAACCGCGTAAGCACATTTCTCAGCACCGCCCGCGACCCCAATAGTACGTAAGCCTAATTTATTACCGACTTGTCCAACGGTCGCGCCAACAGGACCTGTTGCCGCAGCGACGACTAAAGTTTCACCTTTTTTTGGTTTGCCAATATCGGTCAAACCCATGTAACCTGTGAAGCCCGGCATACCAAGTACACCCAAGCCATAAGACGGGTTCGCCATGTTTTTATCGAGCTTTAATACGCCTATCCCATCACTGACGCTATAATCCTGCCAGCCTGAGTTGGACACTACCAAATCGCCGACTGCAAAGTTATCGATGTTAGATTCGACAACTTGGGCAACCGTTCCGCCTAGCATGACGTCGCCAATTTGTAGTGGATCAGCGTAGCTTGCGGCATCACTCATACGTCCGCGCATATAAGGATCAAGCGATAAATATATGGTGCGCAGTAGCATTTCACTTTGATTGGGTTTTGGTATCTCGCCAGTAGCCAATTCAAAGTTATCGGCAGTTGGTGCGCCATGTGGGCGGCTGGCAAGTTTGATTTGACGGTTTTGTTGTTGATTTTGCTGCTTATTAACGTCGTCATTGAAGCTCATGATAAATCGCCTTATTTTATTTATTTTTGATTTTATAGTTAGCTGCCACTCTGAAGTGACAGGCTAGTGGTTTCTATAACGACAATATGACTATAAAA
>TARA_R110002051_G_scaffold294537_1_pt1 | contig 14765 bp, 13 predicted proteins | sample TARA_R110002051 | Tara Oceans TARA_R110002051 (sample SAMEA4397023) | marine metagenome | biome: Polar Biome; feature: [MES] marine water layer (ENVO:01000295) within the mesopelagic zone...; material: water (ENVO:00002006), including particulate matter (ENVO:01000060) such...
AGACCTGCTCGACGGCGGGGCTCACGATGACAGTCTCAATGGCGGCGATGGAGACGACACTCTCATCGGCGGGGGAGGTGCTGATACCTTTGTTCTGTCAGGTTCAGCATTCGGTAGCGACACCATCTTCGATTTTGGCGGAGCCAATGACAAAATCGATATCTCTGCTCTTGGAGTTTCCAGCGGCGGCCTGGACAGTTCCGGCGATGGCTTCGTTACCGCAGCGGATAGCATCGCCTCGGTAAATGGTTCGGGAGAACTCGAAATCAGCTTCGACGGCGGGACACTCACCCTAACCGGTGTTAGCGCGATCGATCTGAACGACTTTATTTTCTGATGGACTAAAACCTCATCAGCAAAGCATCTTCAATTTAAAGGCCGCTCTCCAGAGCGGCCTTTTTTCTTTAGCGCCCCCAAACACACCACTCAAAACAAGCTAGAATATTAATAAAAATTCACAATCAAAACACGATCAGATGATAAATTGAGAATTTACGAAGAAAATACGTCATAAGCCTTGACCTGTTTTTATATTGCACCGCAACATCACCATACATAAGGCGTCTGATTTTGTAGCTTTTAATTAATTGGCGGGGATCAACTGAGATGCAGAAACTAAGGGTTGGCGGGCGCATTGCTGCCGGTTTTTTCATTGTCTTGCTTGCCCTGTTCGCCGTCGGGGGATTGGCATTCTGGTCCTCCCAGCAATTGTTCGGCATGACGGAAAAGCTACACCGGAACTCCCTTGCGGTGACCAACGCCGCGCTTGCCGCGAACGGTCATATCCTCGATATGCGGCGAAACATGTCTGCGATCCTGGAAATCCGCCGCGATGCAGACCGGCTGGCGGCACTTTCTGAAGAAGTCAGCGCACGCGCAGCGGATGTCGAAGCTGCATTCGCTATCGTGGAAGAGCGTTTTCTTGGCGACAAGACGCTGGTCGAGGCTGCCCGGGCGGCTTTTGCCGCATGGGGGCCGGTGCGGGACGAGGTCATTGCCCTGGTCGGCCAGAAAAAGCGCCTCGCGGCCGATGCGCTGACGAAAGAGAAAGGCCTCCCGCTCATCCAGGAGATCGACGATGACATGCATCAGTTGATCCGCATCACCAATGAGCAGGCCGACGCGTATATCGCCAACGCAACCACAGTCTTCAACAACGTCATTATCTGGATTGGCGCCGCAACAGGCGGGGCGTTCTTGCTCAGCCTGATTGCCGCCGCCCTGGCCATGCGCAGCGTCACCCGCCCCCTGCTCAGCCTCACCGAGGCCATGCGTGGTCTCGCCGACGGCGACAATGATGTCGAGATTCCCGGCACCGGCGCCGGAGACGAAATCGGCGAGATGGCGCGGACCGTTGAAGTGTTCAAAACCAATGCGATCGAGAATGCCCGCCTGCGTGACGAACAGCGTGCGATGGAGCGACAGGCCGAGGAAAGCCAGAAACAGACCATGCGCACGCTTGCGGACGAGATCGACAACCTGATCTCCTCCGTCGCCGAAAAGGTCGCGCATTCCGCCGATGCCTTGCGTAATCAGGCTGGCGAGCTGACCAGAAGCGCCGGAACAGCAAAATCGGTATCGCACGACGCCACCGATAACGCCCACCAGATGCACACCGACATCGAAACCGTCTCGAACGCCGTGTCGGAATTGTCGGACTCGTTCAGGGAAGTCAGCAATCAGGTCACGCAATGTGCCGAAATGTCCGTTTCCGCCGTCCAGACGGCCGACCGTACGGCTGGCACCGTGCAGACCCTTAACCAGGCCGTCGATCAGATCGGCGAGATCATCACGCTGATCCAGGATATCGCCGAGCAGACCAATCTTCTCGCGCTTAATGCGACAATCGAGGCCGCACGAGCCGGAGATGCCGGCAAGGGCTTCGCCGTTGTTGCCAGCGAGGTGAAAAACCTCGCCACCCAGACGGCAAAGGCCACCGTCGATATTTCCGAGCAGATCACGCAGGTGCAGACGGTAACCCGTTCCGCCTCGGATTCTATGACCGAGATCCGTGACACCATCTCCGAAATCAGCGAGCGCGTGGCCGTGCTCTCCGCCGCCGCGGAAAAACAGTCCACCACGACCGCCGATATCAGCCACACGGTACGGAGCAGCGTCGAGCGCACCGATGCCGTCCGGCAAGGCCTCGATACAGTGGGCTCGGCTATCGACCAGGCGGCAACGATCTCCGGCGGTGTATCGGAGCAGGCAGATGTCTTCGCCGCCGATGCTTCCGGTCTGCGCCAGGCGGTCTCGGGCTTTCTTGAGAAGTTGCGGATGGCCTGAACCCAGCCCGCACCATCATTCGGGAATCAAAAAAGGCCGCTCCGAAGAGCGGCCTTTTCCGTAACTGTCGTCCCGGATTAACGGGAGTAGAATTCGACCACGAGGTTCGGTTCCATGTGAACCGGATACGGGACGTCTTCCAGCTTCGGGATCCGGGTGAAGGTGCCGCGCTTCTTGTCGAGGTCGACATCCATGTAATCCGGAATGTCGCGCTCATTCGACTGAGCAGCTTCGATCACCATCGGCATCGTGCGGGACTTTTCCTTGAGCTCGACGACATCGCCTTCCTTGACCATGTAGGACGGGATGTTGACGCGCTTGCCGTTCACCATGACGTGGTTGTGGCTGACGGCCTGACGCGCGGCGAATACGGTCGGCACGAATTTCATGCGATAGACAACGGCGTCCAGGCGGCATTCCAGAATACCGACGAGGTTTTCGCCGGTATCACCGCGACGCCGTTCTGCTTCTGCAAAATACTTGCGGAACTGCTTCTCGCCGATATTGCCGTAATAGCCTTTCAGCTTCTGCTTCGCCATGAGCTGAATGCCGAAATCGGACGGCTTGCGGCGGCGCTGGCCATGCTGACCAGGGGCATATTCACGATCGTTGAACGGGGACTTCGCACGGCCCCAGAGATTGACGCCAAGGCGCCGGTCAATTTTATGCTTCGAGTTAAGGCGCTTGCCCATAACCCATCTCCTTCAGAGTTCTTTACTTTGTCCCGATAGTGCCCATGATTCTTTCGAGCCTTGGACCGGGGACCGACGGCTTATCCGCCTGCCCCACGTTCTCGGGAATTGAGGCGCGCACTATACGGATCACGTCCCCCAAGTCAAGCGCCGGAACGGCTGCCGCAACAAGGCGGTGCATGGCGGGACGGAACCGGATAAAACACAGCACGTTATAGTCTTGTTCGAGCACTGCATTCAAAGAAGGATTTCCGCGCATGGACTGGATTCTGGACCCCGCACTCTGGGCAAGTCTCGCCACCCTGACAGCGCTGGAAATCATCCTCGGTATCGACAATATCATCTTCGTTTCGATTGTCGCCGAGACCCTGCCGGAATCCCAGAGGCCCATGGCCCGGCGGATAGGCCTTGGGCTGGCGCTGATTCTGCGTCTGCTGATGCTCTCGGCCCTCGCCTGGATCGTTGGCCTGACCGCCCCGCTGGCAGAAATCCAGGGCTTCACCCTTTCCTGGCGCGATCTCATCCTTCTGCTTGGCGGGTTGTTCCTGCTCTACAAGGGCACACACGAGATCCACAACTCGGTCGAGGGGGACAATGGAAAGACAACGGCAAAAGCCGGTGCCGGGCTTGCTGGCGTGATCGGCCAGATCATTGTGCTCGACCTTGTGTTCTCCATTGATTCCGTGATCACCGCCGTCGGCATGGTCGAGGATCTGGGCGTCATGATCGCCGCCGTCGTCATTGCCATGGCTGTGATGATCGCCGCCGCCGGCCCGATCGCCAGCTTCATCGAGAATCATCCGACCACCAAAATGCTGGCCCTCAGCTTCCTGATGCTGGTCGGCGTCGCGCTTGTGGCAGACGGGCTGCATTTCCACATCCCGCGCGGTTATATCTATTTCGCGGTGTTCTTCTCGGCAGCGGTCGAGGTGCTCAATCTGGTGGCCCGGGCACAACGGAAGAAGGCGGCTGACCAGCCATAGCAGGAAGAGGGCGGATCAGCCTTTTTTCCGTACCTTGTTCTTCAACAGCGTGCTGACCACGCCATGCATCGTCCGCACATCCTGATCCGTCATCTGTGCACGGTTAAAGATATTGCGGATATTGCGGCGGATGGTCGGCGCGAGGGTCTCGGGAAACAGGAAGCCGCCCTCGTGCAGCTCGTCTTCCAGGCGGTTCAGGAAATATTCCCGGTCCTCAACGCTGGCGGGCTCGCTCTGGCCGCCCAGGACAAGATCGGGGGTCTCGTCCCCGGCCTGATACCATTCGTAACCAAGCAGCAAAACAGCCTGGGCGAGGTTGAGTGACGAGAATGCCGGGTTCAGCGGTACATGCACGATAGCATCGGCCAGAGCCACCTCGTCATTCTCCAGCCCTGACCGCTCCGGCCCGAAAAGAATGCCGCCCCGATACCCGCTGCCGATATGGCGTTTCATTTCCGCCGCGGCAGCACGGGGCGTAAAGGCCGGTTTGACCTGATCCCTGCTCCTGGCTGTGGTTGCCAGAACCAGCTTGAGATCCGCGATAGCCTCTTTCGTGGTCTCAAAGACCCTGGCGTTTTCCAGAACCGGGACCGCGCCGGCCGCCATGGCTTCCGCCGCCGGGTTTGGCCAGCCGTCGCGCGGTGCCACCAGCCGCATTTCCTCCAGCCCGCAATTCAGCATGGCCCGCGCGGCGGCGCCGATATTCTCTCCCAATTGCGGCCGGACGAGGATGACAACAGGCGCTTCCACATCACCACGGATGCCCGCCTTGCTCTTATCTGTTCCCGCCATGGCTCAGGCGTCGACCTTTGCGATGGTTCCGGACTTCAGAAGCCGGTAATTCAGACTGTCCGAGAGCGCCATGATCGAGGCGTCGATGATGTTGGCCGAAACCCCGACCGTGCGCCACATGGAGCCGTCCGGCCCGGCGCTTTCGATCATCACCCGGGTAACGGCGTCCGTGCCGTCGCTGTTCGGTGGTGGCGGCAGGATCCGGACCTTGTAGTCCATCAGTTTCACCCCGTTGAGATCGGGATAGGCCGTGCTCAATGCCTTTCGGATCGCGAGATCGAGTGCGTTGACCGGACCGTTACCGACCGCGACCTCATGCAGACGCTGCCCTGCGACCTCGACGGTCGCCGTCGCTTCGGACTCGATGACCATCTGCCCCTTCGCATTGAAGCGGCGCTCATCCATGACCCGGAACCGTTCGATGGAGAAATAGTCCGGCACGGACTCGACGGTACGCCGGGCCAGAAGCTCAAAACTTGCTTCAGCGGTATCGTAGGAATAGCCGAGGAATTCCTTTTCCTTCACGTCCTCGACCAAACGCTGGACTTTCGGATTCTTGGGATCGATCTCAACCCCGATCTCGGCAAAACGGGCAAGGATGTTCGAGCGCCCCGCCTGATCCGAGACCAGAATATGGCGCTGGTTCCCGACCAGTTCCGGATCGATATGCTCGTAGGTTCTCGGATCTTTCTGAACGGCCGAAACATGCAGACCGCCTTTATGCGCGAAGGCAGCTTCGCCGACAAAGGCCGCATGCGGGTTCGGAGACCGGTTCAGACGATCATCCAGCATGCGTGACAGCTTCTTCAGCTGCTTCATGCCCTTCGCATCCACTCCGGTCTCATAGCCCATCTTCAGGCCAAGGATCGCCGTCAGGGTGACGATATTCGCATTGCCGCAGCGCTCGCCCAGGCCGTTGATCGTGCCCTGCACCTGCCGCGCTCCGGCGCGCACGGCTGCCAGAGTGTTGGCCACGGCGTTCTCGGTGTCGTTATGGGTATGAATGCCCAGATGCGTTCCAGGAACCGCCTTGACGACATCGGAAACAATCGCCTCGACCTCATGCGGCAAGGTTCCGCCGTTCGTGTCGCAGAGTACAATCCAGCGGGCGCCGGACTCATAGGCCGCCGTTACGCAAGACAGCGCATATTCCGGATTGGCCTTGTAGCCGTCAAAGAAATGCTCGCAATCGAACATCGGCTCAAAACCGCGCTTGATCGCCAGAGCCATGCTGTCCCTGATCATCTGGACATTTTCGTCCCGATCGATCTCAAGGGCGACATCGACATGGAAGTCCCATGTCTTGCCAACCAGACACGCCGCCCCCGCTTTCGAGCCGAGCACGCCAGCAAGTCCCGGGTCGTTCTCGGCGCTGCGCCCCGGGCGCCGCGTCATGCCGAACGCGACAAGCGTTGCCCGCTCCAGCTTGGGCGGTTCGGCGAAGAACCGGTCATCCGTCGGGTTCGCACCCGGCCAGCCACCTTCGACGTAATCTATCCCGATCTCGTCCAGAGCGCGCGCAATCGCAATCTTGTCCGCCGGCGTGAAATCCACGCCGCGGGTTTGCTGACCGTCTCTGAGTGTCGTGTCGAAAAGATAGATGCGATTATCCGTCATAGGCCCGATCCTGTTATGCATGACGGTGTTTTAGCATTCCCGTCATGGCTGGCACAAAGGCATAAGCCCCGAACGGTGGAAGAACCACCCCAACACATGACGGCCAGGGCTCACCATCAGTGAACTCCGGCCCGCAAATCGGCCGTCAGCTTACGGAAGTCAATTAGCTCTTTAACTTAAATTTATCCAAATCTACATATGAGGATACTGACCGGTCCAGCCTCCCCCAAACCAGCGAGCACGCCTTTGCGAGACGATCAGTTCATTTACGCTTCCCTGGCTGCCGCCAGCCCCGACTTGCAAAAACTGCTGCCCGACACACGCGGCTACACCTTGCATAACTACACGATCACCGCTGTCCGCAATGCGGAACTCGACAGCAATCATTTCATCCATCCGCAGCACCGCTGTCTGGTGGACTGGTTCAAGTCGAAATATCGCGATGACATCAACGGGGTCTTCTACAAGCGTTTCGATCCGCTCGACGTGAAACCAGCCCTCGGCTCGATCGTTGTACTGGAGCCGACGGACAATTTCGCGGATTACCGCTACCGGCTTTACGGCTCACAGGTCGCCGACACCTATGGAGCCGATCTTACCGGTCGCACAAGCGGGGACCTGAACACGGAATCGACCCGCAACGTGCGGCCGCAATACCAAGCCTCCGCTCGCAACAACATCACGGTCTATACCGAACATGACAAGGAGCGGACCCGCGAGCTGGACAAGATCCCGCGCTGGGATCGCTGGTCCCGCCTGATCCTGCCGCTCGTCGACGAGGAGACAAAAGTCAAACGTATTCTGGTCAGCATGGTCGCGACCGAGATCCCCTACAACAGCGCATGAGCCTTACAGGCTACCCACGCCGCCAGGCCGTCCCCCCGGCCCCGTCCTCAAGCACGATGCCTGCCTCGGCAAGCTGATCGCGGACACGGTCTGCTTCCGCGAAATCCTTTTCCTTACGGGCTTCGATGCGTCGTGCGACCAGCGCTTCGATATCGGCATCGCTGAGGCTTTCGACCGAGTCAGGCGTCCAGCGGAACCAGGCATCCGGATCGCTGCCGAAGAGTCCCAGAAGTTCCCCAGAAGCTTTCAACTTGGCCTGGGCCTTTGCCTTCTTCCGCCGGGTCGGCGCCTTGTTGGCCTCCGTCGCGAGCACGTGCAGCCGGGCAATCGCAAGCGGCGTGTTCAGATCGTCGATCAGTGCATCGACCATGTGCCGGTCGGGCTTCGCCTCGGGAAGCTCATCGACCTCCACATTGCGCAGCACCAGATAGAACCGGTCGAGCGCCGCTTTCGCTTCCTTCAGACCATCCTTGGAGAAATCCATCGGTGCCCGGTAGTGAGTGGACATCAGATGATAGCGGATCACCTCGCCCTGCCAGTCCTTCAGCAGGTCGTTGACGGTGTAGAAGTTGCCAACGGACTTGGCCATCTTCTCACCCTCGACGGTGACGAAGCCGTTATGCACCCAATAGCGGGCCATCCGGTCGCTGCCATGCGCGCAGCAGCTCTGGGCAATCTCGTTCTCATGGTGCGGGAAGATCAGATCCAGCCCGCCGGCATGAATGTCGAACTCGTCGCCGAGATAGCGTGCGCTCATGGCCGAGCATTCGATGTGCCAGCCCGGCCGGCCGTAGCCCCACGGGCTCTCCCAGCCCGGTGTTTCATCGTCCGACGGCTTCCAGAGGATGAAATCGGCCGGATCTTTCTTGTACGGCGCCACCTCAACGCGGGCACCGGCGATAAGCTCGTCCCGGTTCCGCCGGGACAGCCCGCCATAATTCGGCATGGATGGCACGCTGAAGAGAACATGGCCGTCCGCCGCATAGGCATGGCCCTTCTCGATCAGGACCGAGATCATCTCGATCATGCCGGCGACATTCTCTGTCGCACGCGGCTCGACCGACGGCGGCAGCGCTTGCAGCGCGGCCATATCGGCCTGGTAGATCTCGGCGGTGCCGTCCGTCAGCTCACGAATGGTGATGCCGGATTCCTTGGCCCGCGCGTTGATCTTGTCGTCTATGTCCGTGATGTTCCGGACATAGAGCACATGCTCCTCGCCATAGGCGAGGCGCAGCAGGCGGAACAGTATGTCGACAGCAATCACGGGGCGCGCATTACCGATATGGGCATAGTCATAGACGGTCGGCCCGCACGCATAGAGCCGCACGTTCGACGGATCGATCGGCTCGAAGGTTTCTTTCTGACGCGTCAGAGTATTATGCAACTTGATGGTCATGGCGGACATCGCGCGGGCTTCCGTTTCGCGTATAATAGAGACAATTTCGGGGAACCGGTCAGGACCGGTCCGGGCGCTTAGATGCGACAGAGATCGCCGGCAAGAAACGCCGGAACATTGATCACGTCATGCAGTTTGCGCGAAAACATCGAGAATTCCTCAGGCGCGGGAGCCTTGCAGCCGTGCGAGTACTTTCTCGCGCGGGATCAAGGGTAGCAGTTCGCCCATGTCCGGTCCACGGCTTTGCCCCGTCACCGCCTCGCGCAATGGCATGAAGAGCTGCTTGCCCTTGCGGCCGGTCTCCGCCTTCACCGCGTCCGCCCATGCCTTCCAGGTTCCCTGATCCCACGGACCTTCCGGCAGGACAGCCGCAGCGGCAGCGGCATATTCCGCATCCTCGATCAGCGGATCAATCTCACCCGAACAGACACCCCACCAGAGTTTCGCGTCCGGCAGCAGTTCGAGGTTTCCCCTGACCGCCAGCCAGAAGGCTTCGCCACCGGTAATCCCCATCTCCGTCAGCCGGTCGGCAACAGCGGTAAATGCCGTGTCATGCAGGATCTTCGCATTCAGGCCATGCAGCTCCGCCGGATCGAAACGCGGCGTGGCGCGGGAGAATTTGGAAATGTCGAAATCGGCGACGAGCTGGTCGAGAGACTGCCTCGGCTCGACCGGGTCCGACGTGCCCATCTTGGCCAGCAGCGTGTTGATCGACATGGCCTCAAGACCATCGTCCCGAAGCTGCTGCAGGCCGAGCGAGCCAAGCCGTTTGGAAAGCCCCTGCCCGTCCGCGTCCGTCAGCAGGGAAAGGTGCCCCATCTGCGGCGGCACGGCATCGAGCGCCTTGAAGAGCTGGATCTGCGCCGCGGAATTGGTCAGATGATCCTCACCACGCAGGATATGCGTGATACCGAGCTCGATATCGTCGACCACGGAGGCCAGCGTATAGATCGGCCGGCCATCTGCCCGCAGCAGCACCGGATCGCTGAGGCTGGCCATGTGATAGTGGGACTCACCCCGCACCAGATCGCTCCAGCGCTCTTCCTCATGGATCAGCTTGAAGCGCCAGTGCGGCTGAATGCCTGCCGCTTCCTTCTCCGCCTTTTCCGCGTCACTCAGGTTCAGTGCCGAGCGGTCATAAACCGGGGGACGTCCGGCGGAGAGCTGCGCCTTGCGCTTCAGGCCAAGCTCATCCTGGGTTTCGTAACAGGGATAGAGCCGGCCGGAGGCCTTCAGGCGCTCAACAGCCGCGTCATAGCGGTCCAGCCGGTCCGACTGGCGGGCGAACTGGTCCCAGGTGAGGCCAAGCCAGGTCAGGTCCTCTTCGATCCCCCGCTCGTATTCCGCGGTCGAGCGCTCGTCGTCCGTATCGTCCATGCGCAACAGGAAGGTGCCGCCAGCCTTGCGGGCATACAGCCAGTTGACCAGAGCGGTCCTGGTATTGCCGACATGCAAACGGCCCGTCGGGCTTGGCGCGAAGCGGACGATTACCATGTTCGAAGAGGTCATTCTGCGGCCTTGGATACGGGCGACGCCATATAGGCGCCGAGGAAGGCATTGGTCAGCGGATAACGGCGGTCGCGGCCGAAGGCTTTCAGCGTGACCTTGACGCCCGGAGGTGCCTGACGGCGCTTGTACTCGGCACGGTCCAGCAGACGCCAGACCTTGAGCACGATCTCTGAATCATAGCCCTTGGCCACGATATCGGCGATCGGTGTCTCGTTTTCGATCAGCTCTTCCAGGATGGCATCCAGCACCGGATAGGGAGGAAGGGAATCCTCATCCTTCTGGTCGGGACGCAGTTCGGCGGATGGCGGCTTGGTGATGATCCGCTCCGGCATGACCGCACCGTCAGGGCCGAGAGCGCCGGCTGGCTTGTTCTCGTTACGCCAGCGGCAGAGCGCGAAGACGGACATCTTGTAGACGTCCTTCAGCACGTTGTAGCCGCCGCACATATCGCCATAAAGCGTCGCATAACCGACGGACATCTCGGACTTGTTGCCGGTCGAGAGCACCATGTAGCCAAACTTGTTGGACAGGGCCATCAGGGCCATGCCGCGCGAGCGGGACTGGATGTTCTCTTCGGTAATGTCGCTGTTCGTGCCTTCGAAGAAAGGCGCCAGCATCTCCTCGAACGCGCCCATGGCCGGACCGATATTGATCTCGTCCAGACGCACGCCAAGCAACCGGGACGCTTCAGCCGCGTCTTCCAGGCTTTCCCGGCTGGTATAGGGTGACGGCATCATCACGCAATGCACCCGGTCGGAGCCAAGTGCATCAACGGCAACGGCGGCACTCAGGGCGGAATCAATACCGCCCGACATGCCGATCAGCACGCCCTTGAAACCGTTCTTGTTTACATAGTCACGGACACCGCAGATCAGCGCCTGATAAAGCGCCGCGTCCCTGGTCTCGATCTCGACGGTTTCGGCCGGAGCACAGATCCAGCCGTCCGGCCCATTGCTCCAATGGGTGATAACGACCTTTTCCTGCCATGCAGGCAGTTGCGCCGCGAGAGTCCGGTCCGCATTCAGCACGAAGGATGCCCCATCGAACACCAGCTCGTCCTGACCGCCAAGCTGGTTTAGATAGACCAGCGGCAACTCGCTTTCGACCACGCGGGAAATGCCGAGCTGCTGGCGCTGATCCGTCTTGCCCGCCTCGAACGGAGATCCGTTCGGGACCAGCAGGATCTCGCCACCCGTCTCGGCAATGCACTCGACCACGTCCGGGGTCCAGATATCCTCGCAGATCGGAATACCGATGCGCACACCCTTGAAAGCAATCGGCCCCGGCATGTCGCCAGCGGCGAAGACGCGCTTCTCGTCGAACACACCGTAATTCGGCAGATCGGCCTTGTAGCGCTCGCCCGTGACCTTGCCGTCCTCGATCAGCACCATCGCGTTATAGACCCGGCCATCATCGCCGCGCCACGGTGTGCCAAGCAGCACCGCTGGTCCGCCATCCGCGGTCTCCCCAGCGAAGGTATCGACAGCAATGCGGATGCTGTCGACGAACATCGGCTTCAGGATCAGGTCTTCCGGCGGGTAGCCGCAAACATAAAGCTCGCTCGTCAGCAGCAGGTCCGCGCCCTGCTCCGCCGCCTCGGCCCGCGCGTCGCGCAGCCGTTCGAGATTGCCCTGAAAGTCCCCGACAGTCGGGTTCAACTGGGCCAATGCAATCGTAAGTGTCTCGGTCATGGCGCCTCTCTTAGCGCGGCGCGGGCAGGCTCACAAAGCGAAAACGGACGCCCAAGCGCTCACATATCAATACCGTGCCGGGCTTTGATGTCCTTCAACACCGGCATGAAATCATAGGTCGGATAGAATTCCGTATCGAACGCGCCCCAGGCGCTTTTCTCAATAGCCAGATTGACCTCCCGCAACCGGTGCCCCGGCACGCGCAGGATGGCGACCTGTCCGATCCCCATCATCACGTACCAGTTCACCACCTCGATGCCCTGCGGAGGGAACTGCTTCCAGAATTCCGAATTTTCAAGCTTCTCGTTGATTTCACTTAAGTTTTTATCCTTCTGGTGCTTCAGAAACACCGTCAGAAGGATTTCACCTTCACCCGCGCTCATACTGATCTCCCCGGTTGGATAATGGATCGACTGATAACCACATGGAATTGATGCATGGCCGGAACTGAAGCATTCGTCCCGCCGCTTGGCAACAACACCTCCCGACCCGATACTCTCTCCTGAACAGTATGAAGCCAGGGAGAGAAACATGCCGGCCGGATATATCATTGCCCAAATCGACGTTTCGGATGCCAGCGCATTCGAGGAATACCGCAAACAGGTTCCCGGTACGATCGCGCAATATGGCGGTGAATACATCGTGCGCGGCGGCAAGCAGGAAGACCTTGAGGGCACACCGAACCCGCGCACCGTCGTGGTTCGATTCGATAGCTTCGATCGCGACCGGGAATGGTATTTCTCCTCGGAATACGAAAAGCCCAAGGCTCTGCGGCAGGCTGCATCAACGGGTAATGCCGTACTCGTCGAGGGCGTCTAGAAGGCACTTAAACGGCACGTTCCCGGGCAGGTGCCGCGAACGTGCCCTGATGCATTTTTGTGCGCCGCAGCATACTTATAGCCTAAAATTTCGGCACACACTTTCAGCTTATCCTGTGTATGCTTGCCTTCCTTTTCGCTCCGTCTCGCGGGCTTTAGCCAGTTCCTGGCCAAATCACACTACCGGCCTCCAATTGGCACATGAGTTGCGACATATGCCTTCACCCTCCCAGCGACTTCAGATCGCGAAATCATGCTTAGACACATAACAAAACGACTCTTCGTTTCCATTCCCGTTCTTCTCGGCGTGTTGTTTATCGGCTTCATGCTGATGCAGGTCGTTCCGACGGACCCGGCGACCGTTCTCGCGGGGCCGACAGCCAGCGCCGCCGACATTGAGGCCATTCGCGAGTCCATGGGACTGAACGAGCCGGTTATCGTCCAGTTCGGCATCTATCTCAGCCGCGTCCTGCAGGGCGATCTCGGTCGCTCCATGATTTCCAACAGCGCGGTTGTCGACGAGCTTGCCAATACCGTCGGCCCGACCATGGAACTCATGGCGGCAAGCCTGATCTGGGCCATCCCTCTCGGTATCCTGTTCGGCACCCTCGCCGCCGTGCGGCGCGGCAAGATCTCGGACCGGATCATCATGGCCGCCTCCGTTGCCGGCGTTTCCATGCCGATCTTCTGGTTCGGCCTGATCCTGATTCAGTATGTCGGCTTCAAATGGCAGCTGCTGCCGTTTCAGGGACGCGCGGGACCCCTCTGGACGATTGAAGGCATCCGGCACATCATTCTGCCCGCCATTACTCTTGGTGGCGTCTTTATCGGCCCCGTGGCCCGCATGACCCGCACCTCACTCCTTGAGGTGCTGAACAGCGATTTCGTCCGCACGGCCCGTGCAAAAGGCGTGTCGGAACGGGTGATCGTTCTGAAGCACGCCTTGCGCAACTCGCTGATCCCGGTGGTCACCCTTATCGGCCTGCAGATCGGCTTCCTGCTCGGCGGTGCCGTGGTGACGGAAACCATGTTTGCCTGGCCCGGTGTCGGACGCCTTGCCGTCGGCGCCATCGTTTCCGCCGATTATGCCCTGAGCCAGGGAGCCATTCTCGTCCTGGCGGTATCCTTCATTGCGGTCAACATCATCGTGGACCTGCTCTACGCCGTGCTCGATCCACGCCTGAGGACATCATGAACGCCATCCCTATAACCATGTCCGCCGCCGAAGACGAACCCGGCACACCGATGTCCCCCCGCCGAAGCACGCTGCAAAAACTGAAGCGTGACAAGGGGGCCATCATATCCGCCACCCTGCTCGCCCTTATCGTGCTCGCGGCGCTGCTGGCTCCGGTCCTCTCCCCGCATGATCCGTACGACAACAATCTGCGGAACATGCTGAAACCGCCGATCTGGGCGCCGGGCGCCGTTGCCGAACACCTGCTCGGCACGGATGGACTTGGACGGGATATTCTCAGCCGCCTGCTCTACGGCACCCGGACAACGCTGATCATGGGCATGATGGCTGTTATGGCCGGCGGCATTATCGGCGCATTTCTGGGCCTGCTTGCCGCTTACTACAAATGGCTCGAAGGTCCGATCATGCGGGTCGTCGACATTCTTCTGTCCTTTCCCTCAATCCTGTTCGGCCTCGCCATCGCGGCGGTTCTTGGCTCGGGCATTTTCTCCATTACCATCGCCCTGACCGTTTCGGCCGTGCCGACGATCGCGCGGATTACCCGCGGCGCCGCCGTGGTCCAAATGCAAATGGAATACATCACTGCCAGCCGCGCCATCGGCATGAGCGATGCCCGGATCATCTGGTTTCATCTGCTGCCGAACAGCGCTTCGACAATTTTCGTCTATCTGACGCTCCAACTTGGCCAGACCATCCTGCTGGGCGCCGCGCTCAGTTTCATCGGTCTCGGGGCCCAGCCGCCCACCGCCGAGCTTGGCACCATGGCGTCGGAAGGGCGGAACTTCCTGTTCTTCGCTCCGCACGTTTCGACCATCCCCAGTCTGGCGATCCTGGTCATCGTGCTCTGCTTCAATGTGTTGGGAGATGCGCTGCGGGACGTCCTTGATCCCCGGCTGCGTCAGTAGGAACGCGCCCGGGTCCAGCCCCGGGCCGAAACCGG
>TARA_R110002051_G_scaffold321474_1_pt1 | contig 14750 bp, 10 predicted proteins | sample TARA_R110002051 | Tara Oceans TARA_R110002051 (sample SAMEA4397023) | marine metagenome | biome: Polar Biome; feature: [MES] marine water layer (ENVO:01000295) within the mesopelagic zone...; material: water (ENVO:00002006), including particulate matter (ENVO:01000060) such...
CTCTCACCGCTCGTCGTGTTCGGGGTGATCCTTGTGATCGCCGGAAAGGCCGCCGCCTTTGCCGCGCTGGGCGCCATGCTCTTGGGTGTGATCGTCACCGGCCTGTTCGTCGCCATTTCCATGACGGCCGGCGGGGGAGCCTGGGACAACGCCAAAAAAAGCTTTGAGGACGGGTTCACCGATTCGACCGGCCAGACCCATTACAAGGGGTCCGAAGCCCACAAGGCGTCGGTGACCGGCGATACGGTGGGCGATCCCTACAAGGACACTGCCGGACCCGCTGTCAATCCGATGATAAAGATCACCAATATCATCGCCTTGCTGCTCTTGGCCGTGCTTCATTAGAAAAAGCGGGCACCAAGCCACGAGAGCCGGGCAACCCTGCCCGGCTCTTTGCGTTAGACGGACGGCACGCGCACGAAAAGGGCAGCGAAGCTGACAAATACCATGGTCTTATGTCCTTGAATCCTAAAGCTGATATTGGCTTTGCGCCGTCAAGGGCTTAAGCTCTCCACCATACCGGAAATATCGAGGGACGCCGGGAAATGATCGATAGCACCGAAACCCTGCGCCCCTGGCGTGACCGCCTGGTCGCGCTGCGGTCCGAAAACCCGCAGCTGGCGCGGTTCGTGACCAATGCGCTGCGCTCGGCGGACGAACAGGACCTGCTGCTCTATCCGGCGCAAACGCTCCAGGACCTTCTGGCCACCACCTTCTCCCACATCGGCCAACGCACTCCGGGCAAGGCCGATATCCGCGTCTGGACCCCCGACGCCGAGATCGTGTCGGGGATAACGATCATCGACATCTATTCGGCCGACACCCCGTTTATCGTCGATTCGGCCCTGGCGGCCATAAGAGCCGCCGGCGGTTCGATCCGGTTCATGACCCATCCCGCCGTTGCGGTGGACGATACCACCTCTCCCTGGCAGGTGATCGAGGACACCGAAGGCGCCCGCAAGGAAAGCGTGCTCCAGGTCCATATCGACACGCCCGCCGACCCCCGGGCGCTCTCGGTCATTTCCGAAGAACTGACCCAGACCATGGCGCAGGTGCGCGCCGCTGTCGTTGACTGGCGCGAAATGCTCGAACGCCTGCGCACCGCGGTTGTCGCATATCGATCCCATCCCCCGGCCATGCGCGAGCAGGCGCTGACCGAGGCGATCCATTTTCTTGCCTGGCTGGCCGACCACAATTTCACCTTCCTGGGCATGCGCCAATACCGGCTGGCCGGGGAAGGCAGCGAGCAGACCCTGATCCCTCTCGAAGGATCGGGCCTGGGCATATTGCGCGACCCCGATTATCTCTATTTGCGCCAGGGCACGCGCTACGTCCATATGAACGACCAGCATCTGGCCTTTCTCGATACCGACGAACCGCTGATGGTCACCAAGGCCAATCGGCGTTCGCTTGTGCACAGGCGCGTGCATATGGATTACGTGGGCATCAAGACCTTCGATCCAGACGGCACGATCACCGGTGAATTGCGCATATTGGGCCTGTTCACCTCCGCCTCGCTGTCCACCCCGGTCAGCGATGTCCCGCTGATCCGGCGCAAGATCGCTCAGGTGATGACCCAATCGGGCTTCGATCCGCGTTCGCACGCCGGCAAGGCGCTCATGAACACGCTGGACAATTACCCGCGCGACGAGCTGTTCCAGATTTCCCAGGATGAGCTTTTCGAATTCGCCAATGTGATCGCCACCCTGCCCGACCGGCCGCGTGTGCGGGTGCTGCCGCGCATCGACAGGTTCGACAATTTCGTCTCGGTTCTGGTGTACCTGCCCCGCGACCGCTTCGATTCCAATGTCCGCGCCCGGATCGGCGAACATCTCGCCAACCGCTATGACGGACGGGTTTCCGCCTTCGCCCCCGATTTTCCCGAAGGCGATCTGGCACGGGTCCATTTCATCATCGGGCGCAATGGCGGCGCCACTCCGCGCCCCGACCGCGAGGCGCTGGAAGCCGAAATTTCCGAGCTGACCCGCACCTTTGCCGATCGCCTGCTTTCGGCAGCGCCCCATGCGGGCGATATCGCCGATTATGCAAGCGCCTTTTCCGCCGATTACCAGGTGGCCCATTCCCACGCCGATGCCCTTGACGATATCGCCGTATTCAAGGCGCTGGGCCCCGACAATCCACTGGCCGTCCGGCTGAACCGTGGGACCGAAGAACCCACCAGTCTCACGCTCAACGTCTATCACCGCGCCGATCCCATCCCGCTTTCGGCCCGCGTCCCGATGCTGGAGAATTTCGGATTTTCGGTGATCGACGAGCGCACCTTCACCATACGCCCGCTCGGGCCGCAGCCGCGCTTTCTGCACGCCATGTCGATCAGGACCGCCGATGGCAGCGAGATCGATCTGGGCGAAAGCGCAAGACGCATCGAGGACGGTATCCTTGCGGTTTCCAGCGGGCTCGTTGAAAATGACGGCTACAACCGTCTGACCCTGACGGCCGGGCTCGGCCACACCGACGTCGCCATCCTGCGCGCCCTGGGACGCTATCTCAAACAGGTCGGCATCGCCTGGTCGCAGACTTACATCTGGACGGCGCTTTCGGTCCATCCGGCCACCGCCCGCGCGCTGGTCGAATTGTTCCACACCCTGCACGATCCCCATCTCGACGCCGACCGTGAAGCGGCAGCCGAGGGGCTGCGCGCTGAAATTGCCGCCGGGCTCGAATCCATCGTCTCGATCGACGAGGACCGGATCATCCGGCGGATGCTCAATCTGATCGAAGCGAGCGTTCGGACAAATCTCTACCAGCGCGTCGAGGGCAAGCCACGCCCGGCGCTGGCCATCAAATTCGACGCCACCCGGCTCGAAGGCATACCCCAGCCACGGCCATGGCGTGAAATTTTCGTCTATTCCCCGCGCGTCGAGGGCATCCATATGCGCGGCGGACCGATTGCCCGCGGCGGGCTGCGCTGGTCGGACCGCGCCGAAGACTTCCGGACCGAAATCCTGGGACTGGTCAAGGCCCAGATGGTCAAGAACGCGGTGATCGTGCCGGTCGGCGCCAAGGGCGGGTTCGTGCCGCGCCTCATGCCGGCCAATCCCGACCGCGACACCTTCCTTGCCGAAGGCACCGCGTGCTACAAGATTTTCGTCTCCAGCCTGCTCGATGTGACCGACAATCTGGTGGGCGATACGGTCCTGCCGCCCGAAGAGATTTTCAGGCGCGACGCTGACGATCCCTATCTCGTTGTCGCCGCCGACAAGGGCACGGCGAGCTTTTCCGATACGGCAAACGCAATATCCCAATCCCGCGACTACTGGCTTGGCGATGCCTTCGCCTCGGGCGGATCGGCCGGATATGACCACAAGAAGATGGGCATTACCGCGCGCGGCGGCTGGGAGGCGGTCAAGCGCCACTTCCGCGAAATCGATATCGATATCCAAACCCAACCCTTCACCGTGGCCGGCGTGGGCGACATGAGCGGCGACGTGTTCGGCAACGGCATGCTGCTCTCGCCCAAGATCCGGCTGGTTGCCGCCTTTGATCACCGCGACATCTTCATCGATCCCGACCCCGACATCGAAAAAAGTTTTGCCGAGCGCGAGCGTCTGTTCGCGCTGCCGCGCTCGAGCTGGCAGGATTACGATACCGCGCTGATTTCCGAGGGCGGCGGGGTATTTTCGCGCCAGGTCAAGTCCATCCCGCTTTCCCCCCAGATGCAGACGCTGCTGGGCCTGACCGGGGTCAGCGCCTCGCCGAGCGAAATCATGTCGGCGATCCTGCGGGCCGATATCGACCTTTTGTGGTTTGGCGGCATCGGCACCTATATCCGCGCCACCGAGGAAACCGACGCTTCGGTGGGCGACAAGGCCAACGACGCGATCCGGGTTCCGGCCCAGGCGGTGCGCGCCAGGGTGATCGGCGAAGGCGCCAATCTCGGGCTCACCCAGCGCGGACGCATCGAATATGCGCTCAATGGCGGGCGCATCAACACCGACGCCATCGACAATTCGGCCGGCGTCAATTCGTCCGACCTTGAGGTCAACATCAAGATCGCGCTGTCCGATATGGTGCGCTCGGGGACCCTGGCAATGGAAGACCGCAATGTCTTTCTCACCGAGATGACTGACGAGGTCGCCGCGCTTTGCCTGCGCAACAATTATCTCCAGACCCTCGCGCTCTCGCTCGCCCAGCGGCGGGGCATGGCCGACTTTCCCGATCTTGTCGATTTCATCGATGAACTCGAAGCGTCAGGCGAACTCAACAGGGCCGTCGAATATCTGCCCGACGACGCCATGCTGGCCGAACGGGCCGCCGGGGGAGAGGCCCTGACCCGGCCCGAACTGGCCGTGCTGCTCGCCTATGCCAAATTGACGCTCTATAGCGATTTGCTCAAATCCCCGGTTCCCGACGATCCCTATCTGGCCCGCGAGCTGTTCCGCTATTTTCCTCAAACGCTGAAATCGCGCTACCCCGAGTCCATCGAAAACCATCGCCTGCGGCGCGAAGTGATCGCCACGGTGCTCTCCAACGCCATGATCAATCGCGGCGGGTCCGCTTTCGTTACACGATTGACCGCGATCACCGCTGCCGAACCGGGCGCCGTGGCCTTTGCCTACGCTGCAGCCCGCGACAGTTTCGATCTGGCCGGTCTCAACGCGGCAATCGATGCGCTCGACACGACCATTTCCGGAGATACCCAGCTTGCGCTTTATGCAGAGGTCCAGGGCCTTCAGGTGGGCATGGCGCTGTGGTTTCTGCGCAATGAGGATTTTTCCGACGGGCTGTCGGACATGATCGAGCGTTACCGCACCGGCATATCGACGATAAGGGCCGCGCTGTCCGATCTCGTCTTCCCCTTCCTCGCCGAGGCCATCGCGAGCCAAGAGCAGGCCTTTGAAGCCGGCGGCACGCCGCCCGATCTTGCCCGATCCATTTCCGCGCTCTCTGTGCTTTCGCTGGCCCCCGATGCCGTGCTGGTGGCCCGTAAATGCAATGCCGAGGTGCTCGATGCCGCCAAGGCGATGTTTGCCGTGATCGAAATGTTCAGGCTTGGCCGGCTGACCGAACAGGGCGCGGCGATCGATGCCGCCGACAGGTTCGACCGCATGGCGATCGACAGGGCTCTGGCCAATCTCACCCGTGGCCTGCGCGACCTGTCGGCCGATATTTTGTCGTCCGGCGATGGGCCGGTGGAGGACCGGATCGCGGCCTGGAAGACACCGCGTGCCGCCACGATTTCCCGCATGGGCGAAACCGTTGCCGATCTGATCGCCGGTGATCTGACCATTTCACGGCTTTCGGTCGCCGCGGGACTGTTGAGCGATCTGGCCACAAGCTAGAGGGAGGGGGCAGCAGGTCTTCGCGCGCCGCGATCCCGAAACACCTTGCATTTGGTGTGACCCATAGGCAAAAAGCTGCCGGACTCCTCCTCCCCCGAAAAGTTCAGGACTGAACGGCAAAATGAATATCGACGCGATCCCCGCGGGCAAGAACCCGCCCGAAGACCTCAATGTCATCATCGAAGTGCCTCTGGGTGGCGAACCGATCAAATACGAGATCGACAAGGATTCTGGCGCGCTGTTTGTCGACCGGTTTCTCTATACGCCCATGCGCTATCCGGGAAATTACGGCTTTGTGCCCCACACGCTGTGCGGCGACGGAGACCCGCTCGATGTGATCGTGCTCAATTCCCGTCCGCTGGTGCCTGGCGCCGTCGTGCGGTCGCGCCCGGTCGGCGTATTGTTCATGGAAGACGATGGCGGCCAGGACGAAAAGATCCTCGCCGTGCCGGTTTCCAAGCTCACCCGCATGTATGACGGCATCCACGACGTGACCGACCTGCCCGAAATCCAGGTCGAGCGCGTCAAGCACTTCTTCATGCACTACAAGGACCTCGAGCCGGGCAAATGGGCCAGGATCGACCGGATCGGCGGCGTCGAAGATGCGCGCAAGGTGATCCTTGAGTCCATGGAAATGGCAAGGAAGGGCTGAAGCCTCGCCCCATCGCCCGCGCTTCGATCCCTGGCCCGCAACTCTTGACCCAACAGGGGTTGCGGGCGTAAAACAGCCAACCGTACCCGCTGGTACGGATACCTCACGAGATATGGATTGACGGCCCGATGAGCGCAAAGACCCTCTATGACAAGATCTGGGACGACCACGTTGTCGCATATAACGAGGATGGCACCGCCATTCTCTATATCGACCGTCATCTCGTCCACGAAGTCACGAGCCCGCAGGCGTTCGAGGGTCTGCGCCTGTCCGGCCGCAAGGTGCGCGCACCCGAGCGCACGCTGGCCGTTGTCGATCACAACGTGCCCACATCGGACAGAACGCACGGGATCGACGACCCGGACTCGAAAATCCAGGTCGATACCCTTGCCAAAAATGCTCTCGATTTCGGTGTCGAATATTACAACGAACTCGACATGCGTCAGGGCATCGTCCACATCGTGGGCCCCGAGCAGGGTTTTACTTTGCCCGGCATGACCATTGTCTGCGGCGATAGCCACACATCGACCCACGGCGCCTTCGGGGCGCTGGCGCACGGCATCGGCACCTCCGAGGTCGAGCACGTTCTGGCCACCCAGACGCTGATCCAGACCAAAGCGAAAAACATGCGCGTCACCGTCAACGGTTCCCTGCCGGACGGGGTGACCGCCAAGGACATCATCCTGGCCATCATCGGCGAGATCGGTACCGCCGGCGGCAACGGCCATGTCATCGAATTTGCCGGTCAGGCCATTCGCGAATTGTCGATGGAAGGCCGCATGACGGTCTGCAACATGACGATCGAGGGCGGAGCCCGTGCCGGGTTGATCGCGCCCGACGAAAAAACCTTTGCCTATGTCAAGGACCGCCCCCGGGCGCCAAAGGGCGCTGCCTATGACATGGCGCTCGACTATTGGAAATCGCTCTTTACCGACGAAGGCGCCCACTTCGACAAGGAAGTGGTTCTCGATGCGGCCAATCTCCCCCCGATCGTGTCCTGGGGGTCCTCGCCCGAGGACGTGATTTCGGTGACCGGCGCCGTTCCCAATCCCGACGACATTGCCGACGCCAACCGGCGCGCTTCAAAAAAGCGGGCGCTCGAATATATGGGACTCACCGCCGGAACCAGGATCACCGATATCGAACTCGACCGGGTGTTTTTGGGCTCGTGCACCAATGGGCGCATCGAGGATCTGAGGGCCGCCGCGGCAATCGTTAGGGGCCACACGGTCCACCCGCGCGTCAACGCCATGGTCGTCCCCGGCTCGGGCCTGGTCAAGGCGCAGGCCGAGGCCGAAGGGCTCGACAAGATCTTCATCGAGGCCGGGTTCGACTGGCGCGAACCGGGCTGTTCGATGTGCCTGGCCATGAATGCGGACAAGCTGGCCCCTGGTGAGCGGTGCGCTTCGACCTCGAACCGCAATTTCGAGGGCCGTCAGGGCTTCAAGGGCCGCACCCATCTGGTCTCCCCCATCATGGCAGCCGCCGCTGCCATCAAGGGCCATTTCGTAGATATCCGCGAGTGGCCCACCGCCTGATGGCTGAGCCGTCCCAGGGCGATGCAAAATTATGGGGGCCGTTGGCGGCCCCCTCTCTCGACGATATCGAAGCCCTGGCCGTCGAGGCGCTCGAAGCACTGCCCGAGCCGTTCAGATCGATGTCACGCGGCCTCGAATGCCGGATCGCCGAATTTCCCACCGAAGAAATCTGCACGGACATGGCGCTTGAGAGCCCCTTTGATCTGATGGGGCTGTTCGAGGGGATCGGGATGACCGATGATGGTATCGTCCCCCATACCGGCCAGATGCCCAACCGGGTCTGGCTCTACCGCCGGCCGATTCTCGACTATTGGGCCGAGCATACCGACACGCTGGGCGAAATCGTCACCCATGTTCTGGTTCACGAGATCGGCCATCATTTCGGACTCTCCGACGACGACATGTATGCGATAGACGATGGACTAAGATGACCCTTCGGCCTCGCCTCGGCTCATGAAGCGATAATCCGCATAGGTATCGCCTTCCAGATCATCATCGACAACAAGCACAAGATCCTGTGCCCTGAGCGCTGTGTACCAGGCATCCCAATCAACGAGATCGAAATGAGCGCCGGCACGATCCGGACCCTCGTTTGCATCGGCGTTGAGCATATGCTGGTCGAAGGTTAGTCCCAAAAGGTGCTGGTCCTTACCACCCGTGTCGGGCATGTCGGCCATGATCGGATTGCCGCCGCGGGCCTGTGTCCATTCCCTGATATCCTGAAGTTCGCTGAGCACTTTTGCCATTTCCGGGGTCTCCAATTGCCGCGCTTTGCCTGACAACGACGACCCCACCCCAAATGTTGCGACAAAGATGGGCTTGGCAGACCCAGGCCGAACGGGTTACGCCAATGTGCTGGGCTGTTCAGGGCGTGGCGCAATGACTTGCCCTTGTCCTAAAAAACAAGGGTGCCAACGAACTTTGGACTGCCTACCATGACTGGCGCGCTGCTTGTATTCTGGGTCATCGTGGCCCTGTGCACGATCAAATCGGGCGCATTTCTGGCTCTTGCGCACTTTGATCCCAAAAATCGCGGCGCTCTCTGGTTCTCGGGCGCCTTCGCCGCGGCCGCCATCAGTTTCCTCGGCGAAATCGTTCTGACCACCGGCATTTACCCCGGACCGACGCGCATGGTGATTGCCCTGGCCATGGTCGCGATGTTCATTCTTGTCGCTTACGGGCTGGCCACCCGCTACCGCATCGATCTGCACCCCGGCGGAGGCTGGGCCATAGCGGCCGCATCGGCCCTGCTCTACTGGCTTATCCTCGACCTGCCGCGTGAGGATTTCACCCGCCAGTTTCTCTACCAGATTCCCTATGCGCTCCTGAGCCTTCTTTCTCTGTCGGTCATCTGGCGCTCGCGCGCCAAGAAAACACTCGACTGGCTGTTCATCTGGCTCTTTCTCGTCCTTGCGCTCCATTTCATGGCCAAGCCCTTTCTCGCGCTCTGGACCGGCGGTGTCGGATCAACGGCTTCGGACTTCTCGACAACGGTTTACGCCGGCCTGTCGACGGCATCGGGAGCGGTCCTTCTGCTGATCCTGTCGACCAGCGGCCTGGCGCTCATGCTGAGCGACAGCGCAAGCCGCCTGATCCAGAAAGCCGAACGCGACGCCGAGACCGGCCTGCTCAACCGCGAGGGCTTTACCACTCATGCCGAACGGCGCGCGCTGGCGCTGACCGAGACCGAGGCAACCGAGCGCAACGATTTGACCCTGACCCTCATCGCCATCAAGGCGGGCGCGCCATCGCAGGCCGCCGCGATACCCTTAAAGGCGATGGCCGAACTGATCGCAGATCATGTATCGAGGGACGCATTGGTGGGACGCATGGCCGACCGCGACTTCGCCATCCTTTCTCCCCAGACCAATCTCATGGCGGCACGGCGAACCGCCGAGGGCCTGCGCCTTGCCGCCAGTGAACGGCTGAGCGCACCCGACCACCCCGTCACGCTGAGCATCGGAATCACCGAGCGCGAGAAGGGCGAGGTCTATGCCGATCTGCTGGCGCGCGGCCTGTGGGCGCTCGATGAGGCCGAAAGGGCCGGCGGCAATTGCGTGCGGCTGGCTGCACGGTCCAGCTTCGGCGTGGCCGCGATCCGGCAGGCCTAGAGCCTTGTTTTGTCGCGTGTTCGAACCGCAAAACCGGTTCCACTTTTGCTGGACACGCTCTAGAGCAAACGTCAGGACAGCGCGGCCAGCCGCGTCTGTTCCATCTCGTCCATGGTGAGGAAGTAAAGCCGGTCGGGCGGTGTTTCCATTGCATTGATCCAAACGAGCGGATCGATGCCCATTTCCTCCAGATAGCGCGCGATACGGGCCGAGACCGTCTGGGCATCGGACATCGCCTGAGCCGACCCGACTTCATCGCCGCCCGCGCCGGCATAAATCTGGTGCACACCGACCGCTGCGTTGTCGGAAACGATCCGATCCACCCCACCGGCCAGCACCAGCGGGCAGGACGACCCGCAAAGCGCACCATCGCCCACGGCGGTGCTAAAGCCGTTTTCCCGGATCAGCCTTCCAATGACCAGCGCATCTTCCACCGACCCGCCGGGCGAATTGAGCGCCACGGTTTCAACGTAACCGCCCCGCCTCTCGATCTCGTCGGCAAACCGGGTGGCGGCACCCGGAACAATGGTGCCCGAAAGCATGAGCACGCCGCCGCCGACCAATTCGATCGAAAGCGGTTCGGCAAGCTGTTCGGGTGGCGTCGTGATCTGTTCGAGTGGTCGATACGCGGGATTGTCGGGGTCGATTTCCGGGCGGTCGACGGCCGGCAACAGCGGATCGCCGGGCGCAACCGCCATATCGCCGGGTTGCATCGCGTTGAGGTCGAAATAGTCGCTCGCCAGAACCCATGCCGCACCGGCCAGCATGGCAAAGAACACGGTTTTGAGGATCGCTCCATCCTCGACCGCAGCGATCCGCGCGATAAACCCCCGTGTCGCGCCTTTTTGCGGCGCGGGAGTGCCAAGGCTGCTCATGATCGCGCCGGCCCGTCGCCGCGCTTGCGCTGGAAGGCGGGAATGGTGGTGACGGTATCGTCCTTGGCCTCGGTCTCCGTGACCTTATTCGCTTCGGCCCGCTCGGCCGTCTCGGGCTCAACAACCGGTTCGACTTCGGGTTCGTCTTCTGGCTCAAGCCGTTCCGATGGTACCGCGCTCGCCATCATCTGATTGTGCAGCGCCACAGCCCGCATCATGTCGGCGGCGGTCAGGGTTTCGGCATCGTCGAGCGCCTCGGCGTCGCGCCGCATGGCCTCGTGAGCCACCGCCAAAAGCAGAACCAGAACCACCGGCAAGAGATCGATGGAAATGGCGCCCGCCCAGGAGGGCAGGAAATCGGACGCATAGCGCAGCACGGCTTCGGCGCTCGAGAGCGGCACGAAGCGGCGCGGCTCGACGCGCGGTTCATCAATGATCGCCTGGGCCGCTTCGCTCAAAGCCGTGGACTGGGCCGCCACCGCCTCGCGGATATTGGCCATGGCCGCATCCTGACGCACCACGAGCCCGGCGCTCTGTCCATCGGCAACAGGGGCAATGAAGCCAAGCGAGAGATCTTCGGCGGCCCGCGCCACCGATGGCGCCACCGACGTTTCCTGCAGGGCGGCGATCGCCCCGGTCAGAGCGACGATCTCGGCGGCAAATTCATCGGCTCGCGGCTGCACGGCGCCCGGCGCCGATACCAGCTCGCGCATGACGCTCAGGCGCTCCGAGCCGGTCTGGAACAATTCGTTGACCCGGGCCTGCGAGTTGGAAATCGAAGCGCCCAGCGAAGTCATCTGGGCGCTCATCTGGCTTAAAAGCTGCACGACCGAGCCCGAGCCCGCCGATCCGGTCAAGGCGCCCCCGCTGCGCTCCTCATCGGCCAGCGTGGCAAACCGATCCGCCGCCCGCTGCACGTCGGGCAAGAGCGATTGCGCGCCCAGCGCATTGGCATGGGCAGCGTCGAGATCGCCGGTATAATCCTCCAGCGTCACCGCCATGTGCTGCTCGAGCGCGGCCGAACCGGCCAGCGCGGCGGCGTTGAGCCATGAACTCATGGCAACGATCATCACCGAACCGATGGCCATGACGACGGTCATGGCCAGACGCTGGCTCATGGTGCGCATGAGCGGCAGGAACCGCATCATGTAGCTCCAGAACACATAGATGCCGACCGACACCGCGACCGAGTAGATGATCGCGGCGAAAAACACGAAATTGGCGTCGCCGTCGAGAAGACCCCGCACCCCCAGATAGGTGTAAACCCCGCTGGCCAGCGCCAGAACCGCCAGGGCAAAGCGCGTGGTGGTTTCAAGACCCCTGATCGTCTGCCCGATGCGGGCGGCGTTGTTCTGGCTCGGCATTGAAAAATCCCCTGGGCCGCAGCCCGCGTCACACATATTAAGCCGAGCTTAACAGTCAAATGCCGGCAAAATCGAGATCAGTTTTGCCTGCAGAGTGCGCTCGCGCCATTGTGAATGGGCCAAGGCGATCCTTTCCCTGACCCGCGCGTTAGCATCATTGAGCAATTTTGCTGCCTGGAGGACGCGACCATGCCCATCACTCGCCGCCAGACCCTCGGCCTGGGATTATCCACCCTCGCCGCGCTTGGTGTCACCACCATTGTGCCCCGCACGGCTTTCGGCCAACAGCCCGAGGGCGATCTTTATCCATCCGACGCTGGCGATTTTTTCATCCATCCCATCTCCCACGCTTCGCTGGTGATCGAAACGCCATCGGGCGTGATCTATGTCGATCCGGTGGGTGGGGCCGAACTGTATTCCGATCTGCCACCCCCTGACCTGATCCTCATCACCCATGAGCATGGCGATCATTTCGACCTGCCCACGCTTGAGGCCCTGGTCGTCGATGGCACCGAGATCATTGCCAACCCGGCGGTCTTTGCCATGCTGCCCGAAGCGCTGACATCCAATGCCCGCGAAATGGCCAATGGCGACAGCGACAGTTTCGGCGACATCGAGATCGAAGCCATCCCGGCCTACAACACCACCGAGGACCGGCTCCAATACCACCCGCAAGGCCGCGACAATGGCTATATTCTCACCATCGGCGGCAAGCGCGTCTATATTGCCGGGGATACCGAAGACATTCCCGAAATGCGGGCGCTTGAAGATATCTCTGTTGCCTTCGTGCCCATGAACCTGCCCTTCACCATGACAGAAGAACAGGCGGCATCGGGCGTGGCAGCATTCCTGCCCACCTATGTCTATCCCTATCACTATCAGGAAAGCGACATCGACCTGTTCGAGCAATTGCTGATGGATGAAACAGGCGGCGGCACCGAGGTGGTGCGTGGCGAGTGGTATTGAGGTCGCTGTGACCGGGCCCTATTCTTCGGGCTCGGTCGTGACCATCAGCGGAAAGCCGAACTGCTGGGAGAGCTCGATGGCCTCTTCGGCCTTGGTTTCGGCAATTTCCTTGGTATAGACGGCAATGACCGCCGCGCCCTTCTGGTGCGCGGTCATCATGATCGATTCCGCCTGCGGCTCGCCGAGCCGGAAAACCGATTCGAGCACCTTCACCACGAACTCGCGCGGCGTGTAGTCGTCATTGATGAGAATGACCTTGTGCAGCTTGGGCCGCGCGGTCTTGAGCTTTGTCTGAGTGCGTTGCTTGGTCGAAGTATCGCTCATGACGGCACCTCTGAAATTATATGGGCGGAGCGGCCCTTTAACATAGGTCCGCTCCGCATAAATTCCAAATCAACTTCTATAAATTTCAGCCGGCCGCAGCTTCGGCTGCCGCGGCACGCGAAGCGCGTTTACGGTCGTGCGGATCGAGATGGATCTTGCGCAGGCGCACCGAATTGGGTGTCACCTCGACATATTCATCGTCGGCGATGTAGCTGAGAGCCTGTTCAAGGCTGAGCTTTTTCGGCGGTGTCAGCCGGATCGCCTCGTCTTTCGACGTGGTACGGATATTGGTGAGTTGCTTGCCCTTGAGGACGTTCACTTCGAGATCGTTTTCGCGATTGTGCTCGCCCACGATCATACCCTCGTAAACGTCCACGCCCGGATCGATCAGCATCGGTCCGCGATCTTCGAGGTTGAAGAGCGCATAGGCGACGGCCTGTCCGGTGGCGTTGGAAATCAGAACACCGGTGCGGCGCATGGGCAGCGGGCCCTTGAACGCCGAATATTCATGGAACACGCGGTTGAAAATCGCCGTGCCACGCGTATCGGACAGCAATTCACCCTGATAGCCGATCAGGCCACGGGTCGGAACGTAAAGCCGCACGCGGGTGCGCCCGGCGCCCGAGGGCCGCATTTCGACAAGTTCGCCGCGACGTTCGGTGAGCTTTTGCACGACGACCGAGGAAAATTCGTCATCGACGTCGATGATGACTTCTTCGATCGGCTCGAGCTTTTGCCCGTTTTCTTCGCGGAACAGCACCTTGGGGCGGCCAAGGCACAATTCGAACCCTTCGCGGCGCATGGTTTCGATCAGAACGCCGAGCTGGAGTTCGCCACGCCCAGCAACGTCGAAGCTGTCATTGTCATCGCCCGGTGTCACCCGGATCGCCACATTGCCTTCCGCTTCGCGCAGCAGCCGTTCGCGGATGACGCGGGACTGGACCTTGTCGCCTTCGCGGCCGGCCAGCGGGCCGTCATTGATCCTGAACGTGACCGACAGGGTGGGCGGATCGATAGGTTTTGCTTCAAGCGCTTCGGAGACCTGGGGCACGGCGATGGTGTTGGCAACAGTTGCGGTTTCAAGCCCCGCCAGCGCAACGATATCGCCGGCCTTGCCCTCTTCGATCGGCTCGCGCTCAAGACCACGGAAACCGAGAACTTTCGAGATTCGGCCCTTTTCGACAGTCTTGCCGTCGCGCGAGAGCGCATGGATCGAATCGCCGGGCTTGACCGAGCCCGAAAATACCCGGCCGGTCAGGATACGGCCCAGGAACGGGTTGCGCTCGATGGTGGTGACCAGCATCCGGAAGGGGCCGTCTTCGACCTTGGGCTCTTCGAAATGTTCGACCACCTTGTCGAGCAGCGGACCCATGGTTTCCTTTGAGCCGGACGGATCGTCGGCCATCCAGCCCTGCTTGGCCGAACCGTAAAGAACGGGGAAGTCGAGCTGTTCGGGGGTGGCGTCCAGCGACACGAAGAGATCGAAAATCTCGTCGAGCACTTCGTTGTGCCGTTCTTCTGGCTTGTCGATCTTGTTGATCGCAACGATGGGGCGAAGGCCGATCTTGAGCGCTTTCGACAGCACGAACTTGGTCTGCGGCATCGGGCCTTCGGCCG
>TARA_R110002051_G_scaffold235179_1_pt1 | contig 14728 bp, 21 predicted proteins | sample TARA_R110002051 | Tara Oceans TARA_R110002051 (sample SAMEA4397023) | marine metagenome | biome: Polar Biome; feature: [MES] marine water layer (ENVO:01000295) within the mesopelagic zone...; material: water (ENVO:00002006), including particulate matter (ENVO:01000060) such...
GCGATGATGACGGTCATCATGTCCTTTTGCGTCGTGAACAGCAGGGGCCAGAGATACTGGTTCCAGCCATAGACAAAGAGGATGATGGCCAGCGCGGCGATGTTGGGCAGCGAGAGAGGCAGTAGGATATCACGCAGGAATTTCATGGGCGTGGTACCGTCGAGCTTGGCGGCCTCGCACAGATCTTCGGGCACAGTCATGAAAAATTGCCGGAACAGGAACACCGCCGTTGCCGAGGCGATGAGCGGCAGGGTCAGGCCCGGATAGGTGTTGACCAGGTTCCAGTTAAAGCGCGCATCGATTGTGTATCCGGTCAGCATTTCGATCAGAAACGAGATGCCGGTGATGTCCATCAGCCAGCGGATCGGCCCGGCCACGTCGGCTACCGATTCATAGGTGGGCAGGATGCGCACCTCGACCGGCAGCATGAGCGACATGAAAATCAGCCAGAAGGCCGTCAGCCGGAAGGGAAACCGGAAATAGGTGATGGCAAAGCCGGCAAGGATCGAAAGGACGATCTTGCCCACCACGATGCCGCTGGTAACGATCAGCGTGTTGAGGAAAGACTGCCCGAAATCGGCAGTTTCCCAGGCAATCGCCAGATTTTCAAAAAACATCTCCCCCGGCACCATCGGCATGGGCACCTGCTGGATGGCCTGCCCGGTGTGCGAGCCCGCCACAAAGGCGAAATAAAGCGGCGCGCAAACTATGATCGCGCCGACGATCAGGATGATGTGGCAAACGACGGTGAGGATGGGACTACGCTCGATCATGGCTATACCTGGTAGTTGACCTTACGGTCCATGGCGCGGAACTGCAGCACGGTGAAGGTGACGGCGAGGATCATCAGGATGACCGACTGGGCGGCCGAAGAGCCCAGATTGAGCATGACGAAGCCGTCCTGATAGACCTTGTAGACCAGCGTTGTGGTCGAGCCTGCGGGGCCGCCGCTGGTCACCGCATCGATGATCGGGAAGGTGTCGAACAGACCGTAGACCATGTTGATGATGAACAGATACATGATCGTGGGCGTGATGAGGGGCAGCGAGATCGTGAAGAACCGCTTGAGTTGGCCGGCGCCGTCGATGGCGGCTGCCTCGCGCAGGGATTGCGGCACGGCCAGCATGGCCGCCACGAGGAATATGTAATCGTAACAGATATGCTTCCAGACCGCCGAAATGGTGATCAGGATGAGCGCGTCGCCCGAGCGCAGGTTCGGGTCCCAGGGCAGGCCCATGGCGTGGATGCCCATGGCGACGGGGCCGACGGTCGGGTTGAACAGATAGGCCCAGATGGCGCCCGAGATCACCGGCGCGATGGCGTAGGGCAGTAACAGGATGCTGCGATAGGCGAAGCGGCCGCGAATGATGTGGTCGGTGGCGAACGCCAATGCGCCGGCCAGTGCAAGCGTTGCGATGTTCTGGACGATGGTGAACCAGAAGGTCAGCCAGGCGCTATTCCGGTAGGATTCGCTCGCGAACAGCTCGGTAAAATTGCGCCAGCCGACAAACAGCGATTTGCCGCCAAACGGGTCGACCTGGACGAAAGCGAGTGAGAGTGCTTTCCAGGAGGGAATGAAAAAGAAGAACAAAAGGATGATCAGTTGCGGCGAGAGCAGCGCCGCAGCGATCCAGTGGTTCTTGAAGTGCGCGCGCTTGAGGCCGTCTTCGCTGGACCGCGTGAGCCTTTCGAACAGGCGGCGACCGTCGAAGAGAGGGGTGCCTTTCGGCACCCCTGCAGGGATGAGGACGTCAGCTGCCGGCATGGAGCTGCTCGAACTGGCGCAGGATTTCGTTGCCACGGGCAACCGAGCTGTCCAGCGCGTCTTGTGCAGACTTCTGGTCGGTCCAGACCGCTTCGAGTTCCTCGAGCAGCACGGCCCACCATTGATTGGAATTGCCAAACCGCATGCCGCGCGAGTTTTCGGTCGGTTCGTGACGGGTGAGCTGGAGCAACGCGATTTCGCGGGTCGGATATTCCTCGAAAAAGCCCTGATCGGCCATCAGCTCGTAGGCCGCGTTGGTGACTGGGACATAGCCGGTCTGTTCGCTCCACCAGGCCTGGGTTTCGGGCTGGGCAACGAAGTCGATGAAGGCTGCAGCTGCTGCATATTCTTCGTCTGCCTTGCCTTGGAGAACCCAGAGGGCCGCGCCGCCGATGTTGGAATTGTGCGGTTCGACGCCAGCTTCGTGCGGCTGAAGGGTGGCGCTCCAGTTGAACTGGGCTTCGGCCTCGACGCCGGCATGGGAAGCGGTGGAGGCCGACCATGTCGAGCAGGTGCCCGAATTGAACAGCTGGGCGGGCGACATGCCATTGCCCGAGAGCTGGATGATACCGTCATCGATCCAGCGCTTGAGGCCCTCGACCTGCTGGACCACCGGGGTGGTGTTATAGACATATTCGGTGCCAAGCCCGTCAAAGCCGTTGGCTTCGGTCCCGAAGGGGTAGTCGTTGATTGTCGAATAGCCTTCGAGCAGGCTCCAGGGGAAATCTGAGTTCAGCACCATGCCGCATTCGGAAATGCCCTGGTCCTTAATCGCGTAGAGCTGTTCTTCGAATTCATCCCAGGTTTCGGCCGGCTTGTCGAACCCGGCTGCCTCGAAATGATCGGCATTGAACCACATGATGCCGGTCGAGGAGTTGAACGGCAGCGCGGCTGGCGCGCCATCGACCACGTAGAAATCGGCGACCGGGGCAATAAAATCGCTCCAGTCGGTATCATAGCCCTGCTCGGCCATAAGCTGGTTCACCGGAACCGCGGCGTCCGAATAGAGCATCGTGAGAAAGCTGCGTTCGGTGGCCTGGATGATGGTGGGATGCTGGCCAACGCGATAGGCAGCGATCATGGCGGCGAAGGTTTCTTCGTAATTGCCCTTGCGGACACCGACGACTTCATAATCGTCCTGACTGGTGTTGAAGTCGGCAATCATTTCCTGAATGGCCTCTTCGATGCGGCCGCCATTGGCGTACCACCATTCGATGGTCGTCTTGTCCTGAGCCAGTGCGGGCAGCGCCATCACGGCAAGCGATCCCGCGAGGGCCGTCAGAGCGGCGCCCTTGAAAATCGTGTTCATCGTCCTTGTCCTTGTTTCGATCCGTCCCTGAATGAAACGGGTTGAATTTTTCGCCGTTCACGGCAATTGAACTCATGCCGCCTTGCGGTCGCTCGATACCGTTACGTTACATATGTTACGGTCGCGTGACATATGTAACAAAGAGGGATGACGATGCAGGACGAGAGCGAAGATCTCATGGTTCAGGCGGCGTGGTATTACCATGTCGAGGGAATGACCCAGGCGGGCATCGCCGAGCGGCTGAATCTGACGCGCAGGCGCGTCAACGAAATGCTGGCGCAGGCGCACGAGACGGGCCTGGTCTCTGTGCATTTCAACTCTCCGCTCAGCCTGTGCGCCGAACTCGAAGCGCGGCTGTGCAACCGGTTCGGGCTGGAGGCCGCGGTCGTTGTGCCCACCCCGTCCGAACCGACGCTCGTGCACAAGGTTTTGGGCAAGGCAACTGCCGACTATCTCACGCGGCTGATCAATGCCCGCAAACCGCACGCCATTGGCCTTGGCTGGGGGACCACCCTTCGCGAGACCATAATGTCGGCCCGGCCGCAGAACTTCGAAGGCCTCGAAGTCTATTCGATAATGGGCGGGTTGACCCACGGCACCGAGATCAACACCTTTGAGATCGTGCGCAGCTTTGCCGAACGTTTTGGAGCCAGCGGCAATTACCTGGTCGCCCCGATCTATATGGACAGCGCCGAGGCGCGCGAGGCCATCGTTGCCCAGAGCAGCTTCCGCAAGGCTCTCCAGGCAATCTGCAATGCCGATGTGGGACTGGTCAGCGTCGGTGATGTTTCGGACAAGTCGCTACAGGTCCGTTACGGCCTTCCCGACGGTGTCAGCCCCCATGATCTGGTGAGCTCCGGCGCCGTAGGCGATGTTATCGGCCGCTATGTCGATAGCGAAGGGCGGCAGATCGACCACCCGCTCAACCATCAGGTCATGTCACCGGAACTCGACGATTTCAGGAAAATCCCCACCCGCATCGTCGCCTCGGGCGGGCAGCATAAGCACGCCATCATGCGCGCGGTCGTTGCCGCCGGGCATGTCAATGTCGTAATCACAGATGCAGCCTGCGCAACTCACCTTCTTGATGATCGGGCAGAAGTCTGACGGATCCGGAGGACGCGCAGTCGACAAAAGCGCCTCGGCCCGTTCCCGCCTGCACAATCAGAGTTATGGCCAACTCTGCACGAGTTGCAGCGAGGTCGCGGGGCGCGGCAGCAGCTATTCCCATGGCCAAACCGGTGGAAAATCACGCGATTCGGCCAGCGAGAGTTGGCGCTAACTTGTTGGGAACGTTTAGTTTTCTGGAAAGTTTTGGCTGGGGAACCTGGATTCGAACCAGGACTAACGGAGTCAGAGTGTTTGAATGGGCCCCGGAAACCGGGAGGTTCTGGCTTTCATGTGCCATCCTTGTGCCATTCAGGTGGCGCGCGCCGCAAAGATTGCCTGTTCTGCCTGTGCCATCGCGGCCCCTTCGTCGACGACCGGGAACAGGTGCGAATATACATCGAGCGTCATCTGGACCGAGCTATGGCCCATGCGCTCCTGGACCTGTTTGGCAGTAAGACCGAGCCCGCCATCGGCAGGGCGATTGATCAGCCATGACGCATACCAATGGCGCAGGGCATGAAGGCCGGTGTATTTCGCTTTGGCCTCAAAATTCCCGTCTGGAAGTTTGACGTTGAGAGCCACGCCCGCCGCGATCAGGGTAGGGTGCAAACCGCGCTTCACGATATTGGCGTGATACTCGACGCCGCCGGCACCGGTCGGGAACACCAGGTTCAATTCGCCCTTGGGGCAGGCCAATTTCCATTCTCGAAGCGCGTTCACGGCCATCGGGGGCAGGGGGATTGTTCGCACCCCAGCAGCGCTCTTGGGCGGGCCGATCTGGTTATGAGCATCCGCACGCTGGCGCACGTGCACGAGAGCGTTGTCGAGATCGACATCGGACCATGGCAGACCCCGCAATTCACTGGCGCGCAGTCCGGTAAAGATGGCGACGATCAGGAACGGGCGCCAGCGGCCCGCTGCGGCTTCGACGATGGCCCTGATCTCTTCGGTGGTGGGGATATCAACGCCAACCTTCACACGCGGCTTCTGGCGCTTCTGTGTGGCCGTTGAACCCTTCCGGCGCCTCGACATCTCCTGAACCGCGTTGCGGACGCTCAGGCCCCTATCCTGCGCATCCGAGAGGATCGAGCCCAGCGATACCGTGACCCGCCGCACCATGGCTTCGGATCGGCCATTGTCGCGCAAGTCGTCCTGAAACGAGCGCACAGTCGGCACAGTGATCTTGTTGAGCTTGGTATCCCCGAGATAGGGGGTGATGTGTAGGATAAGGTGCTGCTTATACTGCGCGATGGTGGTGGCTTCGAGCCCGGCAGCGGCGCATGATTTCAACCATAGTTCCCCAGCCTTGGACACGGTGACGGTCTCGCCATCGGGGACGTGCACCCCTGATCGGACCTCGCCCTTGGCACCATCGAGAAACGCCTGGGCTTCCTTTTTGAGCTTGAAGTTCTTGCGTCTACGCTTGCCCTGCGCGTCGACATAATCGCACTGCCACGCCGACTGCTCGACCCCGTTGGTGGCCCATGTACGCTTACGAATGCTCAAAGCGTTGGCTCCCTGATCGGCCCAAAATCAGGTCGCTTGGAAGGCTCGCGCACAACCACTTCCAACTGTTCGCCATCAAACGACACGCTTGAAACCGAAAGACCACACGACTGGACCGCCTTGATCATGCGGACAACTTCGTCATGGTGAATTCGAGCCTTGGTGCGCGCCATAGGGCCTCCTAAAAGGGGATGTCGTCGTCCATACCACCTGGCTCGAACGCGGGAGCGCTGGGCGGCCTGGGCGGAATTTCGGAAATAAACCCGGTCCCGAAAGTCGTTCCCTCTCGCGTTTTCCAGTACAGCGTGTCGCCATCTGGATCTTTGATGTTCACCAATCCCTTATCGGAGATCGTGACGTGAAATCCATCGGAGCTGTGGAATGTCACGGACTGACTGTCGAAACCTAATCCGGTAATGAGGGGGTGGCCTACCAAGACATCCTTGGCGATTTCTGAGGCTAGTCGGAGGTTTTCTAACCTCGCCATAAATCTATTGATTACGTCTGCCACGCTGTCTCGGTTCTTGAGCGCTTCATCGAGAAGCCTCCGCACCGCCTCTACCTCAGACGGCAACGCCTTATCTTCTTGGTAGGCGACGATACGTTCGACCAAGTCAGTGGGAAGGACGTACACACGGCGCTGTGTGTTCTCTTTGGCAGCCGCCATGGCAATAATCCAAAAGTAGTGGAAACTCCCGCGCACAATTCGCACGCCACTTGACCTATCGTCAATTGAAATGCAAATTGACAGTGCAATGTCAACGCATCACGGTGAACGAACTATGAACAATGTGTACTCCCGTGTCAGCGATACGGACCGCCGCGCGAACAGGGTGGTGGTATTGCTGACATCGGAAGAGTTGGACGCTTTGGACCAATGGGCGGCGCCAGCCGGCTTCCCGAGCAGGTCGGCTGCAATTCGCGAGGTGCTTTTCGGAAGAAACGAGAAGACCGAAACAGTGACGGGGGCAGCTTTGGACGGCGACACCCCCGCCACTGTCGATCAGAACGCCGCTGAGACCAGCGGCAATTCCGTCAACTCAGGCAATGGAGATGCCCAAGATGACCATCAAGGAGAATAACACGGACCGCACCGAGGCGCTAGACGGTGCTCCCGGTGATCGCATCCCGGAATTGGCCACGCGCTGCATGCGCAAGACCGCGCATACGGGCAGCTCGATCAAAGAACTCACCTATGAGATTCGGGACAGCCTAATGGCCCTGGACCCCGATATCACCGGCATCTGGTGCACGTTCGATTGGGACGCGAATGGCGAGGACCGCCTCCGTGGCATCGTCATCGATCGCAAAAGCCAGCCGGTGCGGGCGCGTGGGGGTGAGCAATGATGAAGCGCAGAGACATCCTTAAAGCCCTGCCGTTCGCGGCTGGTGCCGTCGCACTGCCCACAGCGGCTTTGTCCACATCTGTGGACATCGAAGATCCTTGGGTCAAAGCCGATCGGCTGGCCCATGAGCTGACCGAAGCTCTCGCTCAGATCGAAAACGGCCGGTGGTCTGCCCGCATCTATGGCGATGGAAGGGCCATGAACGTGGTTTTCCGCAATGAGTTGACGGATCGCCGTCCGGTTTATGATTGCGTCGAACTCGAAGCACTCCACCACGCAAAGAAGCTCAATGACGCCATGCAGGAAATATGTCCCGGCGAATGGCGCACGGTGGTCGACCACCAACACGGATTTGCTCTTGTGGTCAACGATGCTCACAAGCCGGGAGGTGCCCGTGCCTGACACCTCCAAACCTCAGCCCCACCAGCCCCTCGATCTTGTCTGGGGCGCCGCGAACATCGGCAAGGTCATCAACCGGACCCCGCGTCAGGCATGGGAGGCTTTGCACAAGGGCGAACTACCGGCCCGGCAGGTCAACCGCAAGTGGGTCGCCTCCCGCCGCAAGCTCGTCGAGTTCTTCGAGGAGGTGGCGCAATGATGGACGAGGATGATCTCAAAGACCTCGAAGCCCGCGTCCGCGCCCTCTGGCCCGACATCGACAAACCCCGTGAACGTCTCGACGAAGAAGCCAAGGCCGTTGCCACCAAGCTCATGGGGAAGAGCCGGGCCGAGCGTCTGGCTCGTGGTGACAAGCCCTTCCGATATCGCCCGAGAATGGTCAGGGCCGAATATCACTATGTTCCCCCGCTGTTTGAGGCTTGCCAGCCATCTATCAGCAATGGTGGCTTTTGGGCCGTCGATGTCATTGAGGACGGCAGGCGTCGTCGCTTTGGCTACGGCAGTTGGGAGCGGTGTCGCTTCATCATCAAGGCGATGGAGGCGCAGCGGATCACCGTCGATTTCGTCGGCGGGCATGTCCCCAAGGTCAAGCCCAAGGTCGATCTCGAACAATCAAGTCGCAAGGAGTTGCTCTATCGGGCCGGGATGGTGCGCCCATGATCAAATCCAACACACGACAGGCGGGGTGGCGGAAACGCCATCCCCTCAAATATTTGGCTCACCTCTATGTCGATAACGCCATCCGCATCGGCCTGATCAAGCGCCAACCGTGCGAGGTATGCGGGGCCGAGAAGGTCGACGCGCACCACGACGACTATTCCAAGCCCCTTCTGGTCCGCTGGCTTTGCCGACGCCACCATTCACAGCACCACGCGAAGCAGCGGAGGGCGGCATAGTTCATGGGTAAAGGTCGCAGCAAGAACAAACCGGGACGTGGTGGGGGAAACTTCGCCATGCTCCCCCACTACCTTCTGAAGAGCGCCGCGTGGCGCGATCTCGATACCAACGCCCGCGCGCTCTATGTCGAGATCCTGTTTCGCTTCAATGGCACAAACAACGGCTCCATCGGGCTAGGCACAAGGGAGGCAGGGAAGGCACTTCACGTCAGCAAAGATACGGCGATCCGCGCGTTCGACGCGCTCGTCGATCACGGTCTAATTGTCTTGGCAACTGCCAGCACCTTCAACCAGAAACGCCTTTCCCGCGAATGGCTCCTGACCGATCACCCCGACGACAGGAACGGTCAGGGTGCCCGAAAGGACTTCATGAAATGGGGGACGGAAAAACAAAAGATAGGCGCATCACAGGGACAGATAGGCGCATCACAGGGACTATGCGGTAACGGAGTAAGCAGAAACGAGCCCGATAGGCGCACTACAGGGACTGTAAAGCCCCCCGAACAATCCCTACAGGCGCACCACAGGGACACATATATATCTAACCATGGGCAGAACGTCGGCGTGGGCATGGCTGAGGTGGCAACTGCCACAACCGGCAATGGAGCGCAGGAGCGGCGTGGGCGAACGCACACGACCCGCGACGCGCCGGCGCCTGCACAACCCTCTCAGCAATCAAGTGACGAGCCGGTGCAAGTGTCGCACTCGCTGGAGGCATTGCTCGATCGCCTCAAGACGGAAACCGTGGGGAGAGGTCATGGCTGATCTGATCTGCTTCCCTCAAGAGCGCAATGTCGGGAAGGCCCGTCACGTGGCCGTGATCTATCTTGGCAAGGATACCGAACGCGGGCGCAACTCATATTGGAAAATGGTGGTCGAGCGGCTGGCCGGTACGATGGCACGTTGCGGCTTTTCCGAGGCCGAGATCGACAGGGAAATTGGGGCATTTCTCTGGGCCGTCGAGCAGCAAATCTATATACTCACACAGCGCAACGATGGACCTGGAGCAGCATGACCAGCACCCTCACACCTTCCCGCCTAGACGCTGTTCTCGAACGGCCTAAGCCCGATCGCATCATCTGGACGGCGGGCGGCATTGCTGCCCGCCTTGGCTGTGGTGAGGACTTCGTGCGAAAGACCTTAGCACTGTTGCCAGGGTCACCCATTCGGAAGAAGGGGCGGCGGCTGTACGCATTCGAGGGCGAACTGATCGACTGGATGAAAGACGTGGCGTAGAATCAGGATAGATTGTCGCCATGGAGCTTCAATACCCACCCCGTCCGGGCCAAATCTTGATCTGCAATTACGGCACCGGCTTTCGCGAACCGGAGATGGTCAAAGAGCGATTGGTTGTGGTGGTTTCGCCACGCCTCCCTCATCGCGATTGGCTTTGTACGGTTGTGCCTTTGAGCACCTCGGCGCCGCGCTCGAATATCCGATACCAGTGTAAAGTTTCGTTGCCATTCAGCGCGCCCGAACCGTATGAAGGCACTTTCAAATTCGCAAAGGCCGATATGTTGGCGACGGTGGGCTATCGACGACTTTCAATGCCATATACGGGGCGAGATCCGTCGACGGGGAAACGAAAATACCTCAAAATCGTTTTGTCTCCAGAGGAGTTGGTCAAGGTTCACAAATGTGTGCTGTACTCTCTGGGGCTCGATCCCTTGACGGAATACCTTTGAGAGATCATATTCCCACTCGATTGCGCTTGCGGGAAACCGTAGTGCGCCTCAAGTCCACCGCGAGGTGGCGAGTCACATAAGGCGATACCAAGCCCAAAGACTGACAGCCCTGCCTTCCGAGGTGGGGCTTTCTATTTTCCGGAACGCCCCGCAATGACACGCTAAGCCCCGGATAAACCGATATCGAGTTAACCGGTTCGCATGGCATATAGTGGTCCATGCGCATCGGCCCTCTCAAAATCGAATGGAAATCGCTCTCCTCGCCCACCGAGGCGGAGTATGAGATTTTCACCGGCACCTCGGCCGGCGGGCTTGACCCGCTCACCCTTCCCGCAGTTCAATCCGCCATCCGATTGCTTTCGGAGGCCACGGCCAGCCTCGATCTCAAGATCGAGCGTAAGGTAGGCGCGGGATGGTCAGACGCCCCCGACCATCCCGTCGCCAAGCTTCTGTCCGATCAGCCCAATGATTGGTCCTCAACCTTCGATCTCATCCGCGATCTGGTCGCCACCGCGCTGACCGTCGACAAGGGTGGTCTGGCCTTCGTCAACCGCGTCGGCAATGAGGTCCGCGAGGTCGTCCGGTACGAGCCGGCCCATTACACCATCGACTTTTCGCAGGATGGTCGGCAGGAACCGACCTATCGCATCAACAACACGATGATCCCCGCCAGCGACATAATCCATGTGCGCGGGCCATTCTCTCGATGCCCGCTGAACCTGGCCCGCGATGCCATCAACGCCGCCAAGCACATGGAGCGGCATGCCGGTAACCTGTTCAAGAACGCTGCCCGCCCCGGCGGTGCCCTTGAGACACCGAAAAACATCGGTGACGAGGGCGTGAAAAAGATGATCGCCGGCTGGAAAGCCGCGATGGCCGGCAGCGAGAATGCGGGCAACACGCCCGTGCTTTGGGACGGCACAAAGTTCGTGCCCTTCACCCTCAATTCGACCGACAGCCAGTTCCTCGAAAACCGGAAGTTCCAGATCGAAGAGATCGCTCGGGCCTTCAATATCCCGGCCCAGATGATCGGAATGCTCGATCGCGCGACGTGGTCGAACATGGAGCACAAGGGCCGTGAGTTCCTGAGCTACAGCCTGGAGCCATGGCTTCGCATCCTTGAGGCCGCATTGCGCCGCGCCCTGTTCACGGCAGAGGAGCGCGGCGAATACCGGATCACCTTCGACCGCGACGATCTCACCCGCGCCGATCTCACGGCCCGCGCCACCGCCATCAATTCGCTGATCGCCTCCCGCGTCCTCAATCCCAATGAGGCCCGAGGATGGATCGACCTAGCCCCCTATGAGGGCGGCAACACATTCGCGAACCCGAATACCGGTTCCAGCCAGCCAAACGGGAACACCAATGCCGAGGAAGAAACCGACACCGGAGGCGAGACCGATGCAGATGAGTGATGTCCTCGCCAATGCCGTCGATCAGGATAAGGGCGCCGATCTCAATCTGATCGCCCCATGGGATGGCCAGCCCACCGGCATGGTCCTCACCATCGTCGGGCCGGATTCGGACACTGCCCGCCGGGCCGATATCGCCCTTGTCGACGAACTGGCCGAAATGGCCGATCTCGATGGCCGCGTCACTGCCGAGCAGCGCGCCAAGGCCAAGCTCAATGCGCTTGCCCGTCGCGTGATCCGCTGGGACGTGAAGGAGGATGGGAACCCCGTCCCCTTCGATACCAAGGCCGTCCTCAAGCTCCTGGCCGTTGGTTGGGTACGCGAACAGGTCGACGCCTTTGCCGGCGATCATCGCAACTTCGCACCGGGGGCACGCTGATGGATCGCCTGTTCCTCGAAACCAAGCTCATGGCCGACGATGAGGGCATCATCTCGGGCAAGGCATGGGCTTTCGGCTCTCCTGATCGCATCGGTGATGTGATCGAGCCCGGTGCCTTCAAGGGCGCCAAGCTGCCCCTGCCCATGCTGTTCGGCCACGATCTCAACGACCCGATCGGCACATGGGACACGGCAGACGAGAAATCGGACGGGCTGCACATCACCGGCAAGATGCTGGTGGCCGATGTGCCTCGCGCCAAGCAGGTCCAGGCACTGGTCAAATCCGGTGCCGTTCGCGGCCTCTCGATCGGCTTCATTGCCCGCAAGGCCATCGCCCGGAACGGCGGGGGCCGCACCATTAAATCTCTGGAGCTGTTCGAGGTGTCCCTCGTGACCGTTCCAATGCACCCAGGCGCCCGCGTGTCGAGCGCCAAGTCGGCAGTTGAGGCCCTGCGCCTCGTCTCTGCCATTCATCGCGCCACGGCGCAGCTTGCAACGAGGTAACAATGCAGCATCTCAGCAAAAGCGCTCTTACCGGCGCAATGGAAATCAAGGGCGATGACGATGGCGATCCCATCGATGTCGTGACCAAGGCCGTCGAGGATCTGACAAAGACCGTCGACGAGCGCATCAAGGCCGTCGAGGAAAAGGCTATCGATCCCAAGCTGGTCGAACGGCTCGAAACGCTCGAAAAGAAGGCCAACCGCCCCGGCGGCGATAAGCCCGATGCCGACGAACAGGCCAAACTCGAATCCAAGGCTTTCGGCACATATCTCCGCCTGGGCAACGCTGCCCCTGTCGATGAGCTGAAGGCTCTGACCGTCGCCAATGACGAACAGGGCGGCTATCTGGCACCGGCCGAGATGAGCACCGAGTTCGTCCGCGACCTGGTCGAATACAGCCCCATCCGCTCGATCGCATCGGTTCGCTCGATCACGTCGCCCTCGGTGAAATATCCGAAGCGCACCGGCATCAGCAATGCCCAGTGGGAAGGCGAAGCTGAGGAGAGCGAGGAAAGCACCGTCACCTTCGGCCAGCTCGAAGTGCCGGCCCGCAAGCTGATGACCTATGTCGATATCAGCAACGAGCTTCTGGCCGACAGCGGTGGCACTGCCGAGGCCGAGGTTCGCCTTGCTCTTGCCGAGGACTTCGGCCAGAAAGAGGGCGTTGCCTTCCTCAATGGCGATGGCGTCAAGCAGCCCGAGGGCATCCTGACCCATCCCGGTATCGAGGAATACCTCAACGGCCACGCCACTACCCTGAGCGCCGACAAGCTGATCGGCATGATGTACGACCTGCCGGCGGCCTACCGCAATAACGGCTCCTGGCTGTTGAACGGCACCTCGCTCGGCATCGTCCGCACCCTCAAGGACACCAACGGTGCCTATATCTGGCAGCCCGGCCTCCAGGCTGGCCAGCCCTCGACCCTCCTGGGCCGCCCGGTGGTCGAAGCGGTCGATATGCCCGATATCGCCAGCGGCAACTTCCCGATCATGTACGGCGATTTCAGCGCCTATCGCATCGTCGACCGGCTGGCCATGTCGATCCTGGTCAACCCCTACATTCTCGCGACCAAGGGCGTCACCCGCATCCACGCAACCCGCCGCGTAGGCGGCAAGGTCATTCAGCCGGCTCGCTTCCGCAAGCTGAAAATGGCCACGTCATAAGGAGCCACTTATATGCGTTCTCTCGAACCCAACATCGGGGCCGTGCAGGTGGTAGCGCCTGCCGTCCTCTCCGCTGCCAACACGGCAACGGCCATCGATATCCAGGGCTTTGAAAGTGCCTGTCTGGTGGTCAACACCGGTGCCATTGCAGGTGACGGGGATTTCTCGATCAAGCTGCAGGAAAGCGACACCACCACAGCGGGCGATTTCACCGATGTCGCTGCCGAGCACCTGACCGGCTCAACACCGGCCACGCTCGAAGCCAACAGCGTCTATCGCGTCGGGTATATCGGCCTTCGCCGGTATGTCCGGACGGTCATCGCCAAGGCAGGTGGAACATCGATCGCCCTGGGCGCCGTGCTCATCAAGGGCGATGCTCACGAACGTCCGGTGGCCTGATGCCATCCCGCGCCCCCTCCATATGCCCCTACTGCCAGCAGGCTCACCACGAGCCCTGTGAAACAGCACGGCGGCTCAGGAGGGAGCGCAATGCCCGCCATGATGCCAAGCGGCCCAACTCAAGCCGTCGCGGCTATGACGGGGCTTTCGAGCGGGAGGCCAAAGCTTTCCTCGCCCGACCCGAGAACAAGACCTGTGCCTGTGGCGCCCCTGCGGTGCTGGTGAGGCACAGGATATCCATCCGCCTACGCTCGGACCTTCGCATGGACCAGTCCAACTGGATGCCCGGATGCAGGCGCTGCAATTCACTCGATGCCGTCGCGGAACGGCGCACATAGGAGCACTCAGCCATGGGCAAGATGTTCGCCACGGCAAATACCAAGATCAGCATCGGCACAGCCATCGACGATCAAGACGATGATTTCGTCGCTGCCGACTTCACCAGTCAGACATGGACCGAGATCGGTGGCACCACCAACCTGGGCCAGATCGGTGATGCGGCTGAGCTGATCACGTCGAACCAGATCGCACGCGGTCGCACCAAGAAGGCCAAGGGCACATACAACGCGGGCTCCATGGCCATCGTGTGTGACCTTGACCCTGAGGACGCTGGCCAGACAGCTCTGGTCGCAGCAGGCGGCAACCGCTCGAACTTCGCCTTTAAGATCGAGTTCGATGATGCACCAGCGGGCGGCACACCTTCGACCCGTTACTTCATTGGCCTTGTGATGGGCACGCCTGAGGTGTTCGAGGACGCCAATAGCGCCAAGAAGCTCAATGCCACGCTGGAGGTGAACTCCAACATCGTCAAGGTGGCGGCAGCAGAGGCGACTCCGTAACGCCCACCGGGGGGGGG
>TARA_R110002051_G_scaffold221758_3_pt1 | contig 14717 bp, 16 predicted proteins | sample TARA_R110002051 | Tara Oceans TARA_R110002051 (sample SAMEA4397023) | marine metagenome | biome: Polar Biome; feature: [MES] marine water layer (ENVO:01000295) within the mesopelagic zone...; material: water (ENVO:00002006), including particulate matter (ENVO:01000060) such...
CCGCCATAACCGTCGGCGGCGCCGTAGGTCGTAAGGGTTGTCCCGGCGACGGGCGCGCTGAGGTAACCCCTTGCGGATGCTATGGGAACCGCCGGTTCGGTGCGCTCTGTATCGGCAAAGGCGAGCCGGAGCGTTTCGGGATCGAGCGTTGGCACGCGCTGGCCGGAATTGGCCGCCCGCGTGGCTTCATCGGCCGCTGTCATGGCGGTGATGCGGCTCTCCAGCCCCGAGATCAATTGTTCGAGAGATGTCGCCCGGTCGGCCAGAGCCTGGGCCTCGGCCTCCTCGCGCAGCAGATCGTCGCTCAGCCATTCGAGCCCCTGGGACCGGGCTTCGATAATGGTTGCGATGCGCAGGCGCTCTTCATTGAGCGTGGTGAGATTGGCATTGAGCCGCTCAGCCTCGGCGAGCGCGGTCTGTTTGAGCGCGATCAACTCGGTAAGACTTTCGGTGACCGTTTCGGCCTGTTCCTGCAACTGAGGCAATACCGCGCCGAGCAACATGGCCGCGCGGGCCGATCCCAGTGCGTCGGAGGGATCGACGATGATGGCTGGAGGCGGCTGGGCCGAAATGCGCTGCAGGGAGGCCAGAAGATTGGAGATCGAGCGGTCATGGCCGTCAAGGCGGGCGCGGATCGATTGCTCGGAGGCAAAAAGGGCCTCGAGCCGTTCTTCGATCAGCCTGATGTCCTCATCGGCCAGATCGACCCGCTGTCCCGCAGCGATCAACTCGGCACCCAATTGGGTGGCATCGCCGTCAAGTGCCTCGATTTCGGCCCGGATCGCCTCTATGCGCTCCTCGCTGAGATCGATTTCGCCGCGGACACTTTCAAGATCGCCCTGGACCGACTGGGTGGTCTGCTCGAGCTCTTGTGCGGGAACGTCCTCGACGGCGGGGATTTCGCCTTCCTGGGCGTGGGAGGGGGCCGCGGTTTGGACAAGCGCCAGTCCCAGGACAGCAAGGACGGCCCGCAAAATGGGCAAAGAAGGCTTAAGGAAAGGTCCCACAGGCAGGCTCAAACCGGCAAACTCCGAATCAGCCCGGACCATAGCAGAGACGGCGCCATCAATCGCCCCGGTGGTAGGGATGGCCGGACAAAATTGTCGTCGTGCGATAGAGCTGTTCGGCCGCCATGATGCGCACGAGCTGGTGCGGCCAGGTCATTGCGGAAAACGAGATCACAAGGTCGGCCGCATCGCGGAGGTCGGCCGCAAGGCCGTCGGCCCCACCGATCACAAGAACGAGTGCCGGTTTGCCCATGTCCCGCCAATCGGCAATGCGGGTCGCAAAGTCGGCGCTGGCAATCGATTTGCCGCGTTCGTCGAGGGCGATGACAACGCTTTTTTCAGGGATGGCGGCGCGAATGGCCCGGGCTTCTTCAGCCTTGCGCGCATCGGCGCTCGAAGCACGGGATTCACCAGGCTCGATGACGGAGAAATCGGCAAGCCCGAGTGGCTTGCCGCTGGCGGTGGCGCGGTCGAGATAACGCGCCACAAGTTCGCGCTCCGGTCCGGCTTTCATTCGCCCGACCGCGACGATCAAAACACGCATGCGAACCGTTTGGCTCTGCTAGTGCGTATCGGTCCCGAAATCCGCAGCCCACATCTTTTCGATGTTGTAGAACTCGCGAACCTCAGGGCGGAAAATGTGCACGATCACATCGGATGCATCGACCAGAACCCAATCGGCGGACGGCAGTCCTTCGATCCGGGGCTTGTCGTGGCCATGTTCCTTGAGCGCCTGGACCAATTGGTCGGCCACCGCTGCAACATGACGGTTGGAGCGTCCCGACGTCACGACCATATGATCGGCGAGTGAGGATTTTCCAGTGATGTCGATGGAGATCGTTTCTTCGGCCTTTGCATCGTCGAGCGATGCGAGGATCAGGTCGAGAACGGGGACCTGGGGAGCGGCCTTGGTTGCGGCATCGCCCGATACCGACTTGCTGGGCGTGGGAGCCATCAAGCGTGGTCCTCCACCCTTTGGGGCATTTTTTGGGTCATCAAGCCTGTTCGGTTTCCTTGTGTCAGCTTGTCGATAAACACATGCAACGCGTTATCGGTTGCATGGAACCAATATGCGTGCGCCACGGCGCTTTGCCAAGGGCCAGCATGGTCCAATATCGATCATGGATTAATGTCGTTAATGAGACGGTAACCAAACGTCAGGGCTGCTGATCCTTCGGTGCGCCATTGCGCAACTGGGTCGATGACAATGTGCTCATCAGGCCATGGAGAAACACCCAGGAGGGTGGTTGGGCTGTCGCGAGAAGCGGCGCATCGCTTTCATCGAGACGCGACTGGGCAAATCGCAGCGCGGCTTTCGAGAAGGGCGCGCGGCGGGTGGAGCCGGGCCTGACGTAAACCGCGATCGGGACGAGGGCGAAAATATCCTCCCAGCGCTCCCAGCGATGAAAGCTCGAGAGACTGTCAGCCCCCATGATCCAGACAAAGCGCCGGTCGGCCAGGGTGCGGGTGAGATAATCGAGGGTCTGATATGTGTAGGTAAAGCCGTGCGCGGCCTCAAAGCCAGTGACGCGGATGGCGGGGTGATCGGCAAGCACGCGCGCCGCTCGGACGCGATCGGGGAGCGGGGCGAGTTCGGTGCGGTCCTTTAAAGGATTGCCCGGCGTCACCAGCCACCAGACGGCATCGAGGCCGAGCCGCTTGAGGCTTTCGCGCGATACGAGGTCATGGCCCTGATGGGGCGGATTGAAACTGCCGCCAAACAGCCCGATGCGCATGCCGGGCGCCGAGGGGGGCAGATCGGTGATGCCGGGAACAACGAGACGGTCGGTCAAGGCCGGGTCTGCCCGGTGCCGCGAACGAGGTATTTAAAGCTCGTCAATTGTTCCACGCCCACCGGACCGCGCGCGTGCATCTTGCCGGTGGCGATGCCGATCTCGCCGCCAAAGCCGAATTCGCCGCCATCGGCAAACTGGGTCGATGCGTTGTGCATGAGGATCGCCGAATCGATTTCGTTGAAGAATTTTTCGACCGCCTGCCCGTCCTCGGCAATAATCGCCTCGGTGTGGTGTGACGAATAGCGCTCGATATGGGCGATCGCCTCGTCCACATCGGCAACGATTTTTACCGAGATGATGGCGTCCTCATATTCGGTGCGCCAATCGTCCTCGGTGGCAGGGCCGGCCGCAGTAATCATTTCGCGCACGGTCTCGTCGCCGCGAATTTCGCAGCCCCTTTCGATCAGGGCGGCAATTATGGGTTCGAGATGGGTCGCAACGACGTCATTGTGGATCAGCAGGGTCTCGGCGGCGCCGCAGATGCCGGTGCGGCGCATCTTGGCGTTGGCGATCACGCTGACGGCGATGCCCGGATCGGCGCTTTTATCGACGTAGACGTGAACAAGGCCCTCGAGATGGGCAAAGACCGGAACGCGGGCTTCGGACTGGACGCGGCTCACAAGGCCCTTGCCGCCGCGCGGCACGATAACGTCGATCGTGCCATCGAGACCCTTGAGCATTTCGCCCACGGCCGCCCTGTCGGTGGTCGGGACGATCTGGATGGCGTCCTCGGGCAGGCCGGCGGATTTGAGACCTTCGAGAAGGCAGGCATGAATGGCGCGCGAAGAGTGAAAGCTGTCCGATCCGCCGCGCAGGATCACCGCATTGCCGGCCTTGAGGCACAGCGCGCCGGCGTCGGCTGTCACATTGGGCCGAGATTCGAAAATGACACCGATCACCCCCAGCGGCGTGCGCACACGGGAAATGTCGAGCCCGTTGGGACGCTGCCAGTTGGCGATCACCGTTCCGACCGGATCGGGCAGGTCGGCCACCGTTTCGAGTGCCGAGATGATGCCATCGAGGCGGGCATCGTCGAGCAGCAGGCGGTCGAGAAACGCAGCGCTCATGCCGCCGGACGTCGCCGTTTCGAGATCGGTGGCGTTGGCGGCCAGAATTTTTGCGCGACTGGTGTCAATGGCCCTGGCGGCGGCGCGCAGGGCAGCGGTCTTTTTGTCGCTCGCTGTGTGCGCCAGAATGGAGGCGGCCTTGCGCGCCCGACGGCCGAGGTCGTTCATGGTCGCCTCAAGGGCGTCGGTTTTGGGTGCGGCTGCGCTCAAGATTGCCTCCCGGTTTTCTTTATTGGCTCAAAAGCACGAGATTGTCGCGATGCACAAGTTCGGTGCGTGTCGAGGGACCGAGCATATCCTTGATCATTTCGCTTTTCTTGCCGATCACCAGATCGGCCGAGTCGCGATCGAGGCCGACCAGGCCACGGGCAATCTCGCGACCTTCAAGATCGTGGATCGCCACGACATCGCCGCGCACGAAATCGCCGCGCAGTTTGACGACACCGATGGGCAACAAGGAGCGCCCCGATTTGAGCGCCCGCACGGCGCCGTCATCGATGGTGATCTGTCCGGTCACTTCGAGCGTTCCCATGATCCAGCGCTTGCGTGCCGCCGTGGTGTTGGTCGCGGGAGCAAAGAGTGTGTGCCGGCCGCCTTCGATAAGAGCGCGCAACGGATGCAGTCGGGTTCCGAGCGCAATGATCATTGCGGTTCCCGCGTTCGCGGTGATCTTGCCTGCACCCAGTTTCGTGGTCATGCCGCCGCGCGAGAGGTGGCTTGCCGCGCCGCCGGCCATCGCCTCGATCTCGGGGGTGATTTCGGCGACATGGGGGATATGACGCGCATCGGGGTTGTGCGCCGGAGGTGCCGTGTAGAGACCGTCGATATCGGAGAGCAGGACGAGCATATCGGCTTCGATCATCGTGGCGACGCGGGCCGAAAGCCGGTCGTTGTCACCATAGCGGATTTCGAAGGTCGCAACCGAGTCGTTCTCGTTGATGATCGGAACGGCGCCCAGCCCCAGAAGGGTGTTGATCGTGGTGCGGGCATTGAGGAAATAGCGCCGCTCCTCGGTGATATTGGGTGTGAGCAGAATCTGGCCCGTGGTGATGTCGTGTGCGTTCAGATGGCTTGCCCAGGCCTGGGACAGGGCAATCTGGCCCGCGCTCGCCGCTGCCTGGCTCTGATCGAGCGGCAGGGCCTTGCCGGGCAGGCCCAGAATGCGGCGGCCCAGGGCGATGGCGCCCGAGGATACGATGACCACGTCGCGCCCTTCGGCCTTGAGGGCGGCAATGTCACTGGCCAGGGCCGAAAGCCATTCGGTGCGCAATTTTCCCGATTTGTCATCGACGAGCAGGGCAGAGCCGATCTTGATGACCAGCCGCCTGTATCCTGCCAATGCGTCTTGCGTATCGAGAGCCTGGGACTGCATCAGGGCACCCATTTGTCCCCGGGCTCGGTCCGCGACGAGCGCGCGTCGTTCTCGGCGTTGTGATCGAGCACGTCCAATACGGCATAGAGCACAGTCTCGACGTTCTTTCCGGTTGCCCCGGAAATGGCCAGCACATCGCCGCCCGATGCCTTTTCCAGCGCGGCCCTGCGCTCGGCAAGCGTTTCCTCGTCGAGGGCGTCGATCTTGTTGAGGCAGAGGATCTGTTCCTTGCCGACCAGCCCGCCACCATAAGCTTCGAGCTCGCTGCGGATCGTCTCGTAGGCGCCAACCACATCGTCCTGGGTGCCATCGACCAGATGGATCAGCACGCCGCACCGTTCCACATGGCCCAAAAACCGATCGCCCAGCCCGGCGCCTTCCGAGGCGCCCTCGATCAGGCCGGGAATGTCGGCAAGCACGAATTCACGCGCGCCGGCGCGGACCACGCCAAGGCCGGGGTGAAGGGTGGTGAAGGGGTAATCGGCGATCTTTGGTTTGGCGGCCGTAACGGCGGACAGAAACGTGGATTTTCCCGCATTGGGGAGTCCCACCAGGCCGGCATCGGCGATCAGCTTGAGCCGGAGCCATATCCACCGCTCCTCGCCCGGAAGTCCGGGATTGGCACGGCGCGGGGCCTGGTTGGTGGAGGTCTTGAAATGTGCGTTGCCAAAGCCGCCATTGCCCCCTTCGAGCAGGGTCTGGCGCTGCCCGACTTCGGTGAAATCGGCAATCAGGGTTTCCCCGTCTTCTTCAAAGATCTGGGTTCCGACCGGCACTTTGAGCACGATATCGGCGCCATCGGCACCGGTGCGGTCCTGGCCCATGCCATGGTTGCCGGTTCCAGCCTTGAAATGCTGCTGATAGCGATAGTCGATGAGGGTATTGAGGCCGTCGACGCACTCGACGAGCACATCACCGCCGCGTCCGCCATTGCCGCCATTGGGGCCGCCGAATTCGACGAATTTCTCGCGCCTGAAGGCGATCGAGCCGGCCCCGCCATTGCCCGAGCGGATATAGACCTTGGCCTGGTCGAGAAATTTCATAGTGTTTCAAGCGCCTTTTCGAAGGCGTCCCGTGTCAGTTCGGTTTCGATATGGTCGATGTCGGTGTTCTGGGCAAGGCAGATTCGCTTGCCGATGCCGGTCTGGACAAAGCCGAGCTTGTTCTGGATGGCAAGCGAGGCCGCATTGAAATGGAAAACCCCCGAGACCAGGCGGTCGGTGCCGGTGGTCGAGAAATACCAGTCTATGACGGCCGCCGTTGCTTCGGTCATATAGCCTTTGCCCCAATAGGGCTGGCCCAGCCAGTATCCGATTTCGGCGTCAGGGCCTTCCTTGTGCATGCCGCAAAAGCCCATCAGGCCATGGCGCGGTTCGCAGATGGCAAAGGTGATCGAATCGGGGGAACACTCCTTTTTCTGGCGCATCAGCCAGTCCACGGCCATGTTGATGGTGTAGGGGTAGGGCACGCGCGCCAGGTTCTTGGTCACCTCGAAATTGTTGAGCAGCGATGCAATACGGGGTGCGTCCCGCAGCCGGGGGCGGCGCAGGATCAGGCGTTGGGTCACGATTTCGGGCTGTTCGGCCATGGTCAGGGCGTTCCGAAAGACTTGGTCAGTTCATAGCTCGCAACCGGAACGTCCTTATGCGGACCGCAACCGGAAACCGTTTCGCCGACATATCTGAAATCGAGCTTTTCAAGGACGGCGCGGGAGGCGGCATTTTCGCTTCGGGCTTTGGCCCGCAGCGTTGTGCACTGGCCCGTGCCGCGGGCGGCATCGATAAGCGCGCCAACGGCTTCAGTCGCATAGCCCCGGCCCCAATAGGGCTCCCCCAGCCAGTATCCGATCTCGGGGTCGGCGCCGGGATCGAGATGCAGGCCCACCATCCCGATCAGCTCATCGTCGGGCAGCGCGATGGCGTAGGCGTGCTCGGCTTCGCTCCGGGCGAAGGTTTCGACAAACGCTTCGGCATCGTGCCGGCTGTAAGGATAGGGCAAGGTGGTCATTGCGTGGATCTTGCGGTTGTCGGCGAGTGTGGCAATGGCCGAAATATCGGCGCGGCAGGGCGCGCGCAGGACAAGGCGTTCGGTCCTTATCCGATCCGGCATTGCACTCCTGAGCGCTTGGGTGTCCATCACTTTGTCCCGGCAACGAAAAAGGGGAGCCATCGACCGGCTCCCCTGATCCATATTCGATCTGACTGCCGGGGAGAAGGTCTCCGGCAGTTCTCTTTCGAGCGGTCTGCCGATCTATTCAGCAGCCTTGAGTGGCTCGACCGAAACAAAGCTCTTGCCGCCCGACTTGGTGGCGAAGGTCACCTTGCCATCGACGAGGGCGAAGATGGTGTGGTCCTTGCCCAGACCCACATTGGAGCCCGGATGCCACTTGGTGCCGCGCTGGCGCACGATGATGTTGCCGGCGATAACGGCTTCGCCGCCGAACTTCTTGACGCCGAGGCGGCGGCCGGCTGTATCGCGACCGTTGCGGGATGAGCCGCCTGCTTTCTTATGTGCCATGGTTCAAAATCCTCGAATTTGTCTGTGTCGCGATTACTGGTCGGCCTTGGCGCGCGGGGGCTTGCCGGCGATCAGTTCCTTGGCCTGGTCGACCCATTCGTCGCGCTCGATGCGGCCCTTGAAGTCGAGCTCTTCGTCGAACTTGGCGATATCGGCCTTGGTCCACTTGGCGATCTGGGTCAGGCTGGTGATGCCGGCCGAAGCGAGCTTCTTTTCAAGCGCGGGGCCAACGCCGCCGATCAGCTTGATGTCGTCCTTGAAGTCGGCAGCGGGCGCCGCTTCGGTCTTTTCAGCCTTGGCCGGCTTGGCTTCGGCCTTGGCAGGCTTGGCTTCAGCCTTGGCAGTCTCGGCCTTTGCGGCTTTCTTGGGCGCGGCGGCCTTCTTGCCCGAGGGCTTGGCGCCGCCGGTCAGGATTTCCGTGATGCGGACCAGGGTCAGTTCCTGGCGGTGGCCGTTCTTGCGGCGATAGCCCTGGCGGCGCTTCTTTTTGAAAACGATGACCTTCTTGTCGCGAAACTGCTCGACGACTTCGCCGGCCACCAGCGCGCCATCAACGAGCGGAGTGCCCAGGGTGACGTCGGCATCGGCGCCAACCATGAGAACGTTTTCGAAGGTGATGGCATCGCCGGCTTCACCAGCGAGCTTTTCGACGCGGACCAGATCATTGGCAGCAACTTTGTACTGCTTGCCACCGGTCTTGATGACTGCAAACATATGTCTTGGCCGGATTTTCACCCGGTTCCCTTGGTTTTCGCACCTTACGGCGCCGCGGATGATGCCCGTTTCCGCGGTCTTTGTGCTGGCCGGAGACTGATGTTCCGGCGGGCGGCCTGTGGCAGCGTATTTGAACAAAACAAATGGCGCACGGGCAGGGCCCATGCGCATTCGGAGCTGCTTATCGGGGCAAACGGGTCCGGAGTCAAGGCCTGCCCCACCCTTGCGCAGCCTCTAATACCAGTCCCGTTCGACGATTTCGGTCCCTGAACCCTCGGGCATCAAGGCGGTCAAATCGGACGGCTCCTTGGCCGGTTCGTCGAAGGGAAAGCGATAGTGAAAGGGATAGACGTAGCGCGGCGCGGTTTTCTCGATGCAGGTCACCACCTGATCGGGGGTCATGGTATAGGGCAGGTTCATGGGAAAGAACGCGATATCGATCTTGCCCAGATCGTCCATTTCCGCGGTCGGTTCGGTGTCCGAAGCGAGGTAGACGGTCGTGCCGGCAAAATCGAAGAGATAGCCGTTTCCGACGCCCTTTTCATGGTATTTCTGGCGGTCGGGCGTCGTGTTGTACATCGCCACGGCCCGGATGGAGATGTCGTGCCATCGGGTCAGCTCGCCGTTGGCCATCTGCGTTGTGCGGGCGAGGAGGTCCTGGGGCAACTGATCGCAAACGATTTTCGGGGCGATGATGTGCGTGTCCTTTCCCATGACGGCACCGAGTGTCTCGAGGCCGAGGTGGTCGCCGTGATGGTGGGTCAGCATGACCAGGGTCGGTGCGGTGAAATCGGCAAAGCGGGCCTTATCGCCGACAGGGTCGCAATAGATGGTCTCGCCGTTCCACTCCATGACGAAGGTTGCGTGGTGGATGGGGGTGATGGCCAGCGGCCCGGCGGCGGTCTGGTATGTATCGCGCTGTGTCATTGGGCTCTCCCTTTTGCGTGCGTTTACTGAAAATCTTCCGATCGGTAGCGCCCGATTGTCTCGGGCCTGTGAAGACGGGTCCAGGTTTCAAACGACCAGCGGGGGCTGTCCGGGCCGATTTGTCCTGCCGGGAAATAGGTCTGGGCCATCACGGTTCCATCTTCCGTCGTTACTTCGATTTCGCCGCGCCGGTATTCAGCGCCTTCAAATGCGTCGAGGCGCGCGATGTCGGTCTGCCCGAGCCCGGAAATGAGGCGCCCCCGGGTCCATTCCCCGCCGCCAATGAGCGCCGGATAGAGCCTTTGGGGATAATAGACGGTCCGGTATCCATGGGCCCGGGCCTCAGCCAGATCGTCCTGCGCCACAGCCCGCCCCAGAACGCCTTCGAGAATTTCCCGGTCGCGCAATGTGCCATAGACAAAAAGGACAAGTTCGGTCGCGTTCATGGAAAGGTGATCTATCAGGGTTGGCGACAATTCAAAACAAGGTGTTGCGGGCCAATCAACCCTATGCCATATAGCGCCCACCCAACGACCCAGCGGCGAGCGATTGCCGCGACACCAAGACGGAGAGGTGCCGGAGTGGTCGAACGGGGCGGTCTCGAAAACCGTTGAGCGCGCGAGCGTTCCGAGGGTTCGAATCCCTCCCTCTCCGCCACTATTTCGCTCATGGCAGTTTCACTTCGTTCAACGCCCCCGCGGGGCGGGCGAAAGCCCGGTCGCGCAGTCGCGTTCCGCCATTCCTTTTGTCGCACGCCTGTTGCTCACCTCGCTCGGGCCAGCGACGGCGCGGCCAAAAAGCTGGCGGCGGCACTTGTCCGGCCCAGGTTTCATGTGGCGGGGATCAGGGCCTCGACCTCGCCGACATTTGCAGCTTCGTTTGCGGGCTTGTCCCAGCGGATGCGGTTGATGCGGGGGAAGCGCAGGGCGACGCCGGATTTGTGGCGGGTGGAGGCCTGTGCGCTGTCGAAGGCGACTTCGAAGACGAGGGATTTTTCCACTTCGCGCACCGGTCCGAAACTCGCGATGGTGTGGGCGCGCACCCATTTGTCGAGTTCTTTCAATTCGGCGTCGGTGAAGCCGAAATAGGCCTTGCCGATGGGTACCAGCTCGTTGCCGCGCCAGGCGCCGAAGGTGAAGTCGGAATAAAAGGACGAGCGCTTGCCGTGGCCGCGCTGGGCGTACATGAGCACGGCATCGACAAGGTTCGGATCACGCTTCCATTTGAACCAGTTGCCCTTGGGGCGGCCGGGGACGTAAGGGGCGGATTTGAGCTTGATCATCACGCCTTCATGGCCGTTTTCATCGGCACCCTGGCGGCGGATGGCGCCCAATTGCTCCCAATCGGAAAAAGCGAGCAGTTGCGAAAGGTCGAGCCGGGTCTGGGTCTGGCCGGCGAAAAAATCCTGGAGCCGGGCGCGGCGGTCAATCCAGGGGAGGGCGCGGATATCGTCGTTTCCATCGAACAGCATGTCATAAACCCGGACAAAGGCTGGGTGTTCGCCGATCAGCTTTTCGGTGGCCGATTTGCGGTTGAGGCGCTGCTGGAGCGCGTTGAACGGGGCCGGCTCGAAATCGGTGCCGACCAGCAATTCGCCATCGAGCACGCCATGCCCGAAGACGTTTTCGACAAGGTCGGGAAAGGCCGGTGCGATGTCCTCGCCGGTGCGGGAAAACAGCGATGCCGGGCCCTCGCCGAGGATCAGTTGCACCCTTATGCCATCCCATTTCCATTCGGCGACGAAATCGGCGGGGTCGAGGTTGGAAAAATCTTTCTCCTCGTCGATGGGGTTGGACAGCATGAGGGGGTGGAAGCGGGCGGTGTGGTCGATCTCGGGTTTGGGTTTTCGGCCTTCGAGCCAGGCGAAAAGATCGCCATAGGGCATCTTGATGCCGTGCCAGATTTCCTCGATGTCCTTTAGATCGGTGCCGCTCATTTCGGCCAGGGCGGTCTTGGCGAGGCGCTCGGACACCCCGATACGCAGGCCTCCGGTGGCCAGTTTGACCAGCGCCCAGCGCTCGTTGATCTGCGCGCTGGTCAAAAGTTCGGCGATCAGCAGCGCCAGTTCGGATTTGGGGGTGGTGTTTAAAAGCTCGACGAGGTCGGAGAGCGATGGCAGTTCGCGCGCGCCGCCCTTGTGGGGCCAGATCAGCGCGATTGTTTCGCCCAGATCGCCGACATAGTCATAGCTCAGCGCAAAAAGATGCGGGTCGGTTTCGGCCAGAACCACCTCCTTGAGGCGGGCGGCTTTGACGTGGGTAAAGCTGAGCGCGCCGGTCAGAACCGCCAGGGCATAGCCGCGGTCGGGGTCGGGCGTGTCGCGGAAATAGGCGGCCAGCGCTTCGATCTTGCGATTGCGCGAGGGGGTCAGCGCAAGGGTTTCGAGCAGGGTGGCAAATTGTTTCATTGCTCTTGCTCCTCGTCTTCATAGCCCACGATGTTGAGCGGTTCGGCGGCAAGCCCCTGCTGGCGGGACCAATAGACCAGCGCGTCCTCGCGGCCATGGGTGACCCAGATGGTCCGGGCTCCGGATTCGGTGACGGTCTGGGTCAGTTCGGGCCAATCGACGTGATCGGAAATGACCAGTGGCAGTTCGATGCCGCGCTGGCGGGCACGCTGCTTGACGCTCATCCAGCCCGAGGCCATGGCGAGCACGGGATCGGGCAGCCTGCGGCTCCAGCGGTCCTTGAGCGCGGAGGGCGGGGCGATGACGATGGCGCCGGCCAGATCGTCTTTTGACGCGTCAGTGGCGTGGCGGAGTTCGCCGAGTGCGATGCCCCGTTCGACATAGAGATCGCATAGGCGTTGCATGGCGCCATGGAGGTAGATCGGGGCGTCATAGCCGCCATCGCGCAACAGGGCGATGACCCGTTGCGCCTTGCCCAGGGCATAGGCGCCGATCACATGGGCGCGCTCGGGATGGGCGGCGAGCGATTTGAAAAGCCTGGCGATTTCCTCGGATGGGTGCGGGTGCTGGAAAACGGGCAGCCCGAAGGTGGCTTCGGTGACCAGAAGATCGCAGGGGACCAGTTCGAAGGGTTGGGCGGTCTTGTCGGGCAGGCGCTTGTAATCACCGGTGACCACGACGCGCTGGCCGTCCTGTTCGATCAGCACCTGGGCCGAACCCAGAATGTGGCCGGCGGGATAGAGCGTGATTGTGACATCGTCGATTTTTAGCGGTTGGCCGAAATCGAGGGACTGGAAGCTGCCGGCGCAATCCTTGCCGTAGCGGGTCTGCATGATGGCGATGGTATCGGGGGTGGCGAGCACCTTTTGGTGTCCGGAGCGGGCGTGGTCGGCGTGGCCGTGGGTGATGATGGCCCGCTCGCGGGGGAGCGTGGGATCGACATAGGTATCGATACGCCGGATATGGAGATTGCGATCGAGTACTTGGGTCATGATCCTGGCCTGTGTGCGAAACTGGCTTGGCGCGGTGGGAAATTGTACGACCGCGCAATTGTTTACACGGCCTGTTCCTTAAACGTAGGTCGACCGGGTTCGGTTCAGGCTCTAGCATGGCATATCGGGAAAGGGAGCGGGCATGAGTCTTATCGGGTTTGAAGGGCAGGCGCCCGAGATCGCGCGGGATGCGGGCTATGTGGCGCCCTCTGCGATGCTGATCGGCAAGGTGCGGCTCGAACAAGGGGCGAGCGTGTGGTTCGGCGCGGTGCTGCGGGGCGATAATGAATGGATCGGCGTGGGCCGCAATTCCAATGTGCAGGACAATGCGGTGCTCCACACCGATATGGGCTATCCGCTGACAATCGGTGAAGGCTGCACGATCGGGCATCTGGCGTGCCTTCATGGCTGCACCATCGGCGATGGGAGCCTGATCGGCATGGGGGCGACGGTGCTCAACGGGGCCAGAATCGGGCGCAACTGCCTGATCGGGGCCAAGGCGCTGATCCCCGAGGGCATGGACATCCCCGATGGATCGATGGTTCTGGGTATGCCCGGGCGCGTGGTGCGGGCGCTTTCGGACGAGGAGATCGGGCGGCTTTCCCAGGGGGCGCAAGCTTATGTCGAAAAATCGGCCCGCTACCGCGACAGCGCCGTTTTCCTCAAATGAGGCGGCGCAGAGACCCGATTGACTCTTGGTTCGATCTGAGTCCAAATAGAACAAAATAGGAACATTGAGCCATGAACAAAGCTCGCCAGATCGGTGTGCTGCGGGAGGCTCTGGCCAGTCTCGATCCCTTCGGCGAGACCGGGCGGCACGGCGTCTTCACTCTGGGCGCCGGCCCGGTCGATGACGCTTTGGGGGGCGGGCTGGCACGGGGCGCCGTGCATGAAATCTACCCTGCCCAGGCCTTCGATATTGCGGCGGCTGCAGGATTTGTGACCGGGATCAGCCTGCGGGCTGCGCCCCAGGCGCCGCTGGTCTGGATACGGCACAGGCGCAGCGAGATGGAGGCGGGCGCGCTTTATGCTCAGGGGTTCGCCGAAATGGGCGTGGCGGGCGATAAGCTGTTCGTGGTGCATGTAAACGATGTCGCCGATGGCTTGCGGGCCAGTCTTGAAGCCTTGCGGTGTCGGGGACTGGGAGCGGTGATTTTTGAAAGCTGGGGGACGTCGAAACATCTCGATCTCACCGCCAGCCGCAGGCTGTCGCTGGCCGCGCAGGAAAGCGGGGTCACGGGGCTGGTTTTGCGGGTGATGAGCGCGCCCGAGCCGAGTGCTGCCGCAACGCGCTGGCAGGTTAAGGCTGCCCCGTCCTCCGATCCCCTCGGCATGCCGGGGCGGGCCACGCTTTGCGCTCGCCTGCTTCGCCAGAAGAGCGGGCCGTCCGGCTCGAGCTGGAATCTGGAATGGAACCATGAAACCCTTGGATTTGCACAAGCCCAGGCGCTATCTGGCGCTGTGGCTGCCCCTTATCGTGACCGACAGACTGGTTCGGCTCTCTGGGCAAAAACGGGGTGATCATCCTTTGGTGGTCGTTGCCCGCAAGGGCAATATCCTGGCTCTGGTGGGGGCCGACGCCAATGCCCGCCGGCAGGGTTTAAGGCCCGGCCTTGCCTTTGCCGACGCAAAGGCGCGGGTGCCACACCTGGAAATCGTCGAGCACGACGAGACCGCCGATGCCGAACTTCTCGAAAAGCTGGCCGACTGGTGCGATCGCTACAGTCCCTTCGTTGCCACCGAGCCGCCCGATTCCATCGTGTGCGACATTACCGGCGTGCCCCATCTGTTTGGCGGAGAGGCGAAACTGGTCGGAGATATGGAAACCCGTTTGAAAGCCCAGGGCTTTGCAACCCGCATCGGTGTTGCCGGAACGGCGCGCGCGGCCAGGGCGCTGGCCCGGTTCGGCAGGGGCGGG
>TARA_R110002051_G_scaffold112217_1_pt1 | contig 14695 bp, 12 predicted proteins | sample TARA_R110002051 | Tara Oceans TARA_R110002051 (sample SAMEA4397023) | marine metagenome | biome: Polar Biome; feature: [MES] marine water layer (ENVO:01000295) within the mesopelagic zone...; material: water (ENVO:00002006), including particulate matter (ENVO:01000060) such...
GTCTGCCGCCGCACGTGCCGCCTCCAGCGCCGCTTCGGCCGCCGTCACCGCCTGCTCCGCCGCCTCGACTTCCCCCGGCCCCGCCGCAGAGTCCTTCAAGCGCTTCCGCTCATCCTCAAGCCCCGCGATCTGCCGAGTCAGCCGCTCGATCTGCTCCCGCGCCATCCGGGCCTGGCGTTGCAGGCTGGCCCGGCGCGCCTCGGTCGTCGCGATATGTTCCGTCATCCCGGAAAGTTTTACTTCCAGCACATCGGCGGCACGGTTGATATCGGTCAGCGCCGCGGCGGCTTCCGCCTGCGCTTCCGCCTCGCCCTCGCGCGCGGCGGCAATCCCGGCATGCTCGCCCTTCAGCCGTTCCAGTGCTTCTTCCGCGTCGGCGGACAGCAACTGCTCGCGCTCAAGATCATCGGCGATCTGGCGCAGACGCAGCTCCGCCTCGCTCTTCGCAGTGACGATGCGGCGTTCTTCATTATCGAGTTCGGCACGCGCCAGTGTCAGGCGCTGCAATTCGGCCGCTGCCTTTGCCTCATCCTCGCGCAGGGACGGCAGGCTGGCCGCCGTCTCGGTCTGGATGGTGCTTGCCTCGGCGGCCTTGCGGGTCGCTTCAGCGACCGCGTCCCCGGCCTCGGCCAGAGCCTTGCCGGCAACCGCCCGCTCTTCCTTGGTCGCTTCCCAGCGCCGGTGCAGCAACACCGATTCGGCCGAGCGCATCTGTTCGGCGACCGTCCGGTAGCGCTGGGCCTGCTTGGCCTGCTGACGCAGCCCGTGCAGCTGGCCTTCCAGCGCCTTCAGCACGTCTTCCAGCCGTTCGAGATTGGTTTCCGCCGCCCGCAGACGCAACTCCGCCTCACGGCGGCGGGCATAGAGGCCACGGATATTCGCCGCCTCTTCCAGCAGGATGCGGCGCTCGGACGGTTTCGCGTTGATGATGGCGCCGATCCGGCCCTGGCTGACCAGCCCGGCGGACCGGGCGCCGGTGCCGGCATCGGCAAACAGAAGCTGCACATCGCGGGCCCGCACTTCCCGGCCATTGACCCGGTAGGCGGAACCCTTGTTGCGTTCGATGCGCCGGATCACTTCCAGCTCCGGCGCATCGTTGAGGGCCGCCGGTGCCTTGCGGTCCTCGTTATTCACCATCAGGCCGACTTCGGCGAGATTGCGGGCCGGGCGGCCAGTGGTGCCGCCGAAGATCACATCGTCCATCTCGCCGCCGCGCATCTGCTTGGCGGAGGTCTCTCCCATCACCCATCTGAGGGCCTCGACGAGATTCGACTTGCCGCAGCCGTTCGGCCCGACAACGCCCGTCATGCCTTCCTCGATCAACAGCTCTGTCGGATCGACGAAGGATTTGAACCCCGAAAGACGCAGCTTAGAAAGATGCACCCGTTAGACGCTCCTTACCCGGCCCCAAATGCGGATTTTACGGAGCGCGCCCTAAAGCGCGTCCTCGATCACCTCTTCGAAGGACTCGAAGCTGAACACATCGTCCAGCTTGCGTCCATTCATGACAAAAGACGGTGTCGCCTTGATATCGTGCTCCTTGGTCGCCTTCAGCCGCTCGTTCAGGATGAAATCCAGCAGCTTCTCGTCGGTCATGCATTCCTGCACGCGCTCTTCGGAAAGCCCGGCCAGCTTCGCGTACTTGACCAGCTCGGTGAACGGATTGTCGCCGCGCGCCCAGTCCGCCTGCTTCTTCATCAGCAGATCGACCATGCCGACATAGCGCTGGCCTTCAAGACAGCGGGCCATGGCGGAAGCACGGAGCGCCCACTGGTCGAGCGGGAAGTCCTTGAATTCCAGCTTCACCTTGCCTGTATCGATGTATTTTTCCTTCAGCTGCGGCAGCACTTCGGTATGGAACCGGGCGCAGTGCGGGCAGGTCATCGAGAAATACTCGACGAGGGAGATCTTGGCATCGGGATCGCCGATCACACGGGGCGCGGTTGCCACGTCCATATCGACCCCGTCGGCCAGGGCCGGAAAGGACAGCCCGGCGGTGAAGGGCGCGATCAACCCCAGCCCCAACACAAGATTTAGCGTTCTACGGCGCAAGATTTGCCTCCTGTTACAACATGTTGAAATATTAATGTGACTCTTTGCGAGCCGCAAGAACTGGGAGTGCTGCAAGAACTGGGCGAGCCGCAACAACTGAACCCCGTGACACATCCTCCCGACCGGCGGGCCTTCCGGCAGGCATGGCCCGATCCGTTATAGCCTGCAGCCGAATCATGTCAGGAATAGGTCCGTTTTTTGGCTCCGGCGGCGGTCACCGCCTTGCCGAGATCTTCCAGCGCCTGCCGCAGATCGCTCCGCTCGACCCCGGCGACGCTTTCCGTGACCCGCGCGACCTCTTCCGGTTTCAGCGGCCGCAATTTCGGGCGCAGGCTTTCCCGCCGCTTCGGCAACGGTCCCTGTTTCAGGGAAATGCGGGCAATGGCGCTATAGCCGAAAACCGTGTTGATGCGTTCGAGCAGGACCGGAATCTGATGCTGGATTTCCAGGGCAGCGGCGCCGGCCACACGCAGATGCAGGGTGCCGCCGCCGGTCGTTCCCTTGGCGAAGACGAGCTTTTCGGGGGCGCATTGCAGGGCCAGTACCTCGCCGACAATCGCCGGCCAGTCGCTGACAATGCGCGATTCGGCGAAACCGCGACGGCGCAGCGCCTTGTCGCCGAGCGTCGGCGCGACGGCGGCAAGCCGGGCGAGACCGCCGATACGGCGGCGCCACGATGCCGGTTGTATTGTTTTGTCTGCTGCCGTCTTCTCGGACATTGCCGCGCTCCCCATGCGCACTAATGTAAGGGCTCCCGCGCCAGTCCCAACGGAAATAACATACACGTGACCACGCCTGAAATCCTCCCCGCCCTTTTGCTCGACTGGTACGACCGGCATCGACGCCGCCTGCCCTGGCGCGCGGAACCCGGAATAAAGGCCGATCCCTACCATGTCTGGCTCAGCGAAATCATGCTGCAGCAGACTACCGTGGTCGTCGTCGGGCCTTATTTCACGCGGTTTCTGGAGCGCTGGCCGAGCGTTGTCGCGCTGGCCGACGCGCCGCAGGAGGACGTGCTCGCCGAATGGGCCGGGCTCGGCTACTACGCCCGCGCCCGCAATCTGCATAAATGTGCAGCCGTCGTCCGCGATCTGCATGGCGGCCGCTTCCCCGACACCGAAGAGGCCCTGCTGGAGCTGCCGGGAATCGGCGCCTATACCGCCGCCGCCATCGCCGCCATCGCCTTCGATATCCCGGCAACGCCCGTGGACGGCAATTTCGAGCGGGTAATGGCCCGGATGCACGCGGTCGAAACCCCGCTGCCCGACGCCAAGCCGGAACTCAAACGCCTCTCCGCCGCGCTCACCCCGCAGCAAAGGCCCGGAGACTATGCCCAGGCCGTGATGGATCTCGGCGCCACCATCTGCACCCCGCGCAAACCGAAATGCCTGACCTGCCCGTGGAGCGCGTCCTGCACGGGACGGATCGCCGGAATCGCCGAAGACCTGCCGAGAAAGAAAAAGAAACCACCGAAACCGACCCGCAAGGGCGTCGCCTTCTGGATCATCAACGGCCGCGGCGAAATCCTGCTCCGGAGGCGGCCGCAAACGGGGCTGCTCGGCGGCATGGTGGAAATCCCGTCAAGCGAATGGCGCGAAGCGGAACACCCGCTGCACAAGTCCCTCGCCGAAGCCCCGATCAAGGCGCAATGGACCGCCCTCCCGGGCACAGTCCGCCACACCTTCACGCATTTCCATCTGGAGCTGACGGTCTATCGCAGCAGAGCCACCGGCACGCGCCCGTCTGACAGTTTCTGGCATCCAGTGGAGAAGATCGGCGAAGCGGGGCTGCCGTCAGTAATGGCGAAGATCGCGAAACACGCGCTGAGTAAAATCTAAGAATTCGCTATCAACACCTCCAGATCTTTACCCGTCCAATGAAATTTTAATACCTCACCAACCTCAATGCGGTCTTTTTCATTGAAAGCGCGAGACTCATATGCAACATGCCCTGAAAAATCAAAGTCATCAATAAAAGAATCAGAAAACTCCACACAAGTTAACCCATCTATACATTCTTTTTTATGGAATTCTAAAAAATATTCCTCTACTAAATTGCTATACGAATAAACCATCTCTTTAATAGAATTTTTTAGAAAATCAAAATAATCAACAACAACATCAGATTCAATATCATCAGACATCATAATGCCATTAAATAAATATAATTTATTCAATCTAATTATCTCTCTAAAATTGAAAATGTCGTCGATAAAAATCTCCACAAGATCCATGTAATTCATTGATCCATTTAATTTATATTTGCCAATCAGGACAGAATCTATTTTATTCGCTATACTTTCCCTCATATTTACCGAAAACCCCTCAAAAATACGAGGCTCCATTTCCCCAAAAGGAGATAGATGAGAAAAAATCTCATACAATAACTCTGAAATACCCTCCTCAAGGAAATATAATATTTTCACATGAATAGGGAAAAACCCTTCTGGCACACGAATTCTTGTTGAACCATCAATGGCTGTATAATTAATAATTGATCCGCTTATATTAAATTCCGATAAATCTACACTCGATAAATCAATATAAGATAAATCCGCGCCAACAAAAAAAGTCTTTGGATTACCATTAGATATCATAAATAGCGACATTAAGTCGTCTGTTCTTGCACCAGCTATTTCTTCCGATTTTTCAAACATCACGATTCAATAAAAGGAACAGCATCCGAAAGTAAAATAGATTCGAATGGATCACTTAAATCTCCAGACAAAAAACCCACTTTGGCCAGCTCATCCTTAATATATTGTTCGACAACGAGCTTTTTGGGGCGCGTAAGATTGGACCAAGAATATTTTCTTTTATCAGTGAATTCGACATCTTCCACAAAAAGGTCTTCTCTCCGGCATCGTACTTCTATGCGCGGCTCTGGTGGTTCGCCTCGCTGCCTCAAAGCTCTAGTATCTCTTACACGTAACAATGGTTTCAGGGGGTCCCAAGGTCGCCCTAAGAGCAATCGACTGCTAGTGCTGGCCTCCACTGCGAAAGAATACCCGTGCTCAATCTTGCGATAGTCGACAAAAATGTCTCCCTCTGTCGCTGACCTCTGTCTGGTTTCAGCAATTTCAATTGAGCCTTTTGCCGCAAATTGACCGCGAGCGCTCAACTCAGTTAATGAAGCTCTAGCTTCTCCTTCGATGCTTCGCCGCGATTCGACATATTTCGTCACCTCCACCTGACGGAACGGCGCCCTCATAACAGATGACGGCGGGATCACGAGCACATCAGCTAAGTCCAATATCACTTGGATTTCGGCCCTTTTCAAAGAGAGCCTGAACCTAATCGGCGCGCCTGGCCCGCCAACCCTCCCCTTAGAAAAACCTGCATCAATATGTAGGTCAGCTTCCGCAGTTTTTCCGTCAAAAGGGGTTCGCCAAGCATCAATCGATATCGTTTCCGCAAAGACGCGCGGATTATTTGCACGCTGAACCATAGCCTACTACAACTTTCGCTACCCCAAATCGCATTTAGAGGTAATACGATCTGTCCGCATAGGTCGATGGGAAAGTTGCAGTTTTATCAATGCCGGAAGTGGCGCATCCCGGTCATGACCATCGCGAGGCCCTTCTCGTCCGCCGCCGCGATCACTTCGTCGTCGCGCATGGAGCCGCCCGGCTGAATCACCGCCGTAGCGCCTGCTTCGGCGGCTGACAGCAGACCGTCGGCGAAGGGGAAGAAGGCGTCGGAGGCGACGACGGAGCCGATGGTGCCGGGCTCGGACGCACCGGCGGCTTCTGCCATGTCGCGCGCCTTGGAGGCGGCGATGCGGGCGCTGTCGACGCGGCTCATCTGGCCGGCGCCGATGCCGACCGTGGCGCCGTCCTTCACATAGATGATCGCGTTCGACTTCACATGCTTGCAGACCCGGAAGGCCATCAGCATGTCGGCCAGTTCTTGGCTGGTCGGCTGGCGCTTGGTGACGACCTTGAGGTCCGCCGCCGTGACACGGCCATTGTCCTTGTCCTGCACCAGATAACCACCGGCGACATTGCGCACGGTGCGCGCAGCGGCGGTCACGTCCGGCATGCCGTGGGTCAGCAGCAGACGGAGGTTCTTTTTCGCCGCGAGTACCTTGCGGGCGTCTTCGTCCGCGTCGGGGGCGATGATCACCTCGGTGAAGATCTTGGAGATCTCTTCCGCCGTGGCGCCATCCAGCGTGCGGTTGGCGGCGATGATGCCGCCGAAGGCACTGACCGTGTCGCAGGCGAAGGCGCGCTGATAGGCGGAGACCAGATCGTCCCCGACCGCGACGCCGCAGGGGTTGGCGTGCTTGATGATGGCGATGGCGGGCTGGGCGTCGAACTCGGCGACCAGCTCGAAGGCGGCGTCCGTGTCGTTCAGGTTGTTGAAGCTCAGCTCCTTGCCCTGGATCTGCTCGGCATTGCCGACGCCCGGGCGCGGATCGCCGCTGCTGTAATAAGCGGCGGACTGATGCGGGTTTTCACCATAGCGCATGATCTTCGGGGCTGCGCCGGAGAAGGTGATGCGGCGCGGATATGTGTCGCCGATCTCACCGGCCAGCCAGGTGGAGATGGCGCTGTCATAGGCCGCCGTGCGGGCATAGGCGACTGAGGCCAGCTTGCGGCGCAGCGCGTAGGTGGTCGCGCCCTTGTTCGCGTCCAGCTCGGCGATCAGGTCGGCGTAATCTTCCGGATCGACGACGGTGGCGACATGGCCGTGGTTCTTGGAGGCGGCGCGGATCATGGCCGGGCCGCCGATATCGATATTCTCGACACATTCGTCATACCCGGCGCCGGAGGCCAGCGTGCTCTCGAACGGATAGAGGTTCACCACCAGCAGGTCGATCGGCGCGATCTCGTGCTTTTCCATTGCCGCGACATGCTCGTCATTGTCGCGCAGGGCCAGCAGGCCGCCATGGATCGCCGGGTGCAAAGTCTTGACGCGGCCGTCCATGATTTCCGGGAAGCCCGTATGGTCCGCGACTTCCTTCACGGGCACACCCGCCTCGGCCAAAGCCTTCGCGGTGCCACCGGTCGAGAGGATTTCGACATTATGCGCCGCGAGCGCCTTGCCGAGCTCGATCAGCCCGGTCTTGTCGGAGACGGAGAGGAGAGCGCGGGAAACGCGGACGAGATCGGCTGCCATCTTTCGGGACCCGTTCCTGTGGATGAAATGCGGAATTTGGGGCTGCTTATGCGCGGGATGGCGCCGCTGGTCAACCGGACGGTTCTTCCGCGACGGCCTTGGCCTTCTTCTTGATCCGGGATTCGCGCACCGTGATGTAGGTGGTGCTGACAAAGATCATTGCCCCGCCGATCCAGGTATAGAGGCCCGGCAGCTCGCCGAAGATGAAGAAGCCGAGAAAGGCTGCCCAGATCATCTTGCTGAAATCCATCGGCAGCACAACCGAGGCATCGGCGAGCTTGAGGGACTGGTTCATCGCGGTCTGGGCGATGGTACCGAGGAACGCGATCAGGCAAAGCCAGCCTGCCTCCTCCAGCGTCGGCCAGCGCCAGAAGAAGCTGGCCGCGGCAAGGGTGAAGGGCGACAGGAAGATCGAGGCATAGACCGTGATGGTGACGCTGGATTCGGTCCGGGTCAGGAACTTGATGATGATCAGCGCGACGGACCAGACCACTGTCGCCGTGAGTATCAGGATCGGGCCGAGGCCGACTTCCGCCGTGCCGGGCTGGATGATCACCAATGTGCCGGCAAAACCGATCAGGATGGCGATCCAGCGCCGCACCCGCACCACCTCGCCAAGGAACAGCGTCGCCAGCAGCGTGGCAAAGAGCGGCGCCGTGAAGCCGAGCGCGGTTGCCTGCGCCAACGGCGTGATGGAAAGGCCGTAGAAGAACATCAGCATGGCCGCGGAATTCACCGCGCCGCGCAGGAACAGCAGCTTCATGTTCGTGGTGTGGAGCGGCCGGAAGCGCTGACGGATCAGCAGCGGGGCCAGCACGAACAGGCCGAGGAAGGAACGGAAGAAGGCGATCTCGAACGGATGCAGGTCCGCGTTCTTGCCGAGATCCCGGATGATCGCGTGCATGCAGACGAACATCGCCGCAGCGAGGGCCATGAGGAGGACGCCGCGAACCGGAGCCGGCAGGCGGGCGACAGAGTGTTTGAAAACAGCGAGCTTGGACACTGTGACACGCTATGCCCGGCATCCATCTCGCACAAGCGAACAGGCGGCACAGTAATGGTGCCGCGCCGCCGCGAATACCGAACCGGATAGAGCGAATTCAGGTGGCGGGCAGTCCGCTCAACCGGCGCGCCAGATCCAGAAACAGCCCAAAGGGCCGACTGGTGGTAATCATCAGAACGATGGCCGAACTGACGGCAGCGAGCACTTCCTCCCGACCGGCACCGGCCACAAGCAGGGTCGCCACATAGATAGGCATCTGGAACATGATGAAGGCGATAATATCGGTAGCGATACGCGAAACCCTCGTACCGGGCCGCAGAAACATGAAAACGCGGTCCCGCCACATCCCGTAGGGACGGCCGGTCAGAACCATGACCGGCACCATGATCGTACGGGCAAGCAGAACCTGCATCGGCTCCATACCGGCAATAACCAGCTCGCTGAACGTCGCAACGGCTGTGAAGAAAAGAACGGATGCCAGCGTATCGACGATGAAAATTTTCATGCCCCGGAGTCTCAGAACGTCGCCCAGTCCGGCTTTTCCGGCAGGAGCGTGCTGCCGCCGGCGCTGAGCACGGCATGTTCCAGATCTTCCAGCACATTCACCCGCAGCATGGCCAGCGCCATGCTCCCGGCACCGGAGCGGATCTCTCCGACCTCCCGGTCATCGCGCATCACGGGCGTTCCCGGCGCGGGCATATCTCCATCGAGGATACGCACCGGCATCAACCGCCGCTTCACCAGACCGCGATACTTGGTCCGGGCGGTCAGCTCCTGGCCCATATAGCAGCCCTTCTTCCAGTCGACCCCGTTCAGCTCGTCGAACCCGGCTTCCAGAAGGATGGTTTTCTCGAGCTGCATGTCCCGGCTGCCATCCGGCACGCCCAGCTTGATGCGGGCGAGATCATAGGCATCGAGCGTGCCTTCGGTCAGACCGGACGCGGCGATGAAATCCGCCAGCCTGTCCGCCCCGACGATCGCACGGGCACCAAGCCCGGCATGGCGCGGGTCGGTGAAAACCGCACCACCGTCGATGACTTTCGCCACCCCGGCCCCATCCCCAAGGTCAAGCGCTTTGGATGCATCTTCTCCGGTCACGGCAAGCACGGTGAAATTCGCACTGACATCCTCGACGGTGACGTCGGAGCGCAACTTGTAGAGCTTCAGCCGCTTCTGGAAATCCGCCAGCCGGTCCGCCTCGCAGTCCAGCAGCAGCGCGCCACCGACTTCGGCAACCATGAAATCGAAGAGATACTTGCCCTGGGCGGTCAGAAAGGCGGCGTGGATCGCGCGCTCCTCCGAGACCTTCTCGACGTCATTCGAGATGAGCCCTTGCAGAAATTTCCGTGCATCCGGCCCAGAGACCGACAATACGCCACGGTTTTTCAGCTCAATATAGTCCGACATCACCCAACCCGGTTCCGGTTAATCCATCAGAAGAGGTGAGCCGAGCGGCGGCCACTGTCAAGCGGCCGCCGCGTAATAGTTGATCAGGCCTTCAGCGCTTCGTTCTCCGGATCATAAGGGCTTTCGGCGACGATCCGGGCCGGGCGGAGCTGGTCCAGTACGCGGACCTGGCATTCGGCGCCGATCACGGCCTTGTCGGTGCGGATATAACCGAGCATCAGCGATTTACCGACAAAGTGGCCATAGCCGCCGGCGGTGCCCCGGCCGACCACCTCGCCATCCATGAAGACCGGCTCATTGCCGAAGGGATCGGCATCGTCCGCGTCGATCTCGATGGTGCAGTAGGTGTTGGGGATGCCCTCTTCCTGCTGCCGCACCAGCGCATCGCGGCCGGTGAACTCGCCCTTGTTGAGGCGGACGAAGCGCTTCAGCCCGGCTTCGAGGATCGTATTCTCGGCATTGAGGTCCGTGCCCCAGAGACGGTAGGTCTTCTCCAGCCGCATCGAGTCCATGGCCCGCATGCCGACGAGACCGATATCGAACTCCTTGCCGGCCTCCATGATCGCATCGAACAGATGCTGCTGATACTCGATCGGGTGATGCAGCTCCCAGCCGAGCGAGCCGACGAAATTCACGCGCAGGGCACGCACCTTCGGGCAATAGCCGACCGGAATTTCCTGCATGGTGAGCCACGGGAAAGCCTCGTTGGAGACATCCGCGTCGGCCAGCTTTTCCAGCACCTTGCGGGAGTCGGGACCGGCCAGCACGAAGACGCCGTACTGGGTCGTGATGTCCTTCAGGAAGACCGAGCCGTCACGCGGCAGCTTCTTCTGCAGAAAATCGAGATCGTAATCGTGACCGGCGCCCGGGCCGATGACGAAGAAACGCTCGCCATAGAAACTGTCCGGCATCCTTGTGATGGTGAATTCCGAGCGGATCGAGCCCGACGGGTTCAGCGCATGGCAGAGATTGATCCGGCCGATGCCTTTCGGAATGGAGTTGGCGACCATGCCGTCCAGCCATTCCCGGGCGCCCGGTCCCTCGACCTCATATTTGGCGAAGGAGGACAGCTCCAGCAGACCGACGCGCTCGCGCATGGTCCGGACTTCGTTGCCCACATGCTCGAACCAGTTGGAACGGCGATAGGAATAGATGTCCTTGCGCTCCACGCCCTTCGGCGCGAACCAGTTCGGACGCTCCCAGCCGAAGCGCGCGCCCCAGACAGCCCCGGCCTCGTCCAGGCTCTTGTGTACCGGAACGGTCTTGGCCGGACGGCCCGCCTCGCGCTCTTCCATCGGGAAGTGATTGAAGAAGACGTGCTCGTAGGCTTCCTCGTTCTTGATTTTGGCGAAGTTCTTGGAGACGACACCGAAACGGCGCGGATCGACGCCGATCATGTCGACCGACGGCTCCCCGTCGACGATCCAGTTGGCAAGCTGCCAGCCGGCACCACCGGCCGCGGTGACACCGAAGCTGTGGCCTTCCGAGATCCAGAAATTCTCCAGACCGAAGGCCGGGCCGACCATTGGATTTCCGTCCGGCGTATAGGAGATCGGGCCGTTCACGATGTCCTTGATGCCGGCATTCTCGAAGGAGGGCACGCGGGCCATGCAGGCCTCGACATGCGGCATCAGGCGTTCGAGGTCGCCCGGGAAAAGATCCTTCTCGAAGCTCGAGGGTACGCCGTCAACGAAGCAGGCGGGCGCATGGCGCTCATAGGGGCCGAGGATCCAGCCGTGGCGCTCTTCGCGGAAATAATATTGTGAGTCGGATTCACGCAAAACCGGCAGCTCGTGATTTCCGGCTTCGCGGTATTCCTTCAGGGTCGGATCGATATCCGTGACAATATATTGGTGCTCGACCGGGATCGCGGGGATTTCGAGGCCGACCATCTTCGCCGTGGTGCGGGCATAGTTACCGGTCGCGCAGATCACATGCTCGCAGCGGATATCGCCCTTGTCGGTCTTGACGATCCATTCACTGTTCTCGCGCTCGATACTGTTGACCTGGGTCTGCTGATAGATCTCCGCGCCATGCATCCGCGCGCCCTTGGCCAGCGCCATGGTCAAATCGACCGGCGCGATATGGCCGTCGGACGGATGCCAGAGTGCGCCGACAAGATCGTCCGTCGTCGCCAGCGGCCAGAGCTTCTTGATCTCGTCGACACCGATCAGGTGCGCCTCGACACCGATGGTCTCGGCCGTGCACTGATAGTTCCGGTATTCGTCCATGCGTTCCCGGTTGGTGGCGAGGCGCAGGTTGCCGGTCTGGTGGAAGCTGACGGCCTGACCGGTCTCTTCCTCGAGCGTCTTGTAAAGTTCGACCGAGTACTGGTGCAGCTGGCCGACGCTGTAGCTCATGTTGAAGAGCGGCAGCAGGCCGGCCGCATGCCAGGTCGAGCCAGCGGTCAGCTCCGTCCGCTCCAGGAGCACCACATCGCTCCAACCCTTTTTGGCGAGATGGTAAAGGGTGCTGACCCCGACCACGCCACCGCCGATCACCACTGCCCGTGCCTGCGTCTTCATTTGCCCATATCCCCGTTAGCCGGCCTGCCGGCTGAATTTCGTTGCCCGAGCAGTGATTGCACCATTTTAACGAGTGCAATTCACGAAAAGCGACCGGGTGATGTCGGATTCGGAACGTTGGGAATCCCTACAATTTGGCGGATTGCGTCCATATTGACGCGAGCGCTTTGACAAGTGGGAACGAGCGTGTTTAGGGTTGTTGCCAGATCGTGAAAACACGACAGCAAGCCGGTCTGCGAGAGGAACGCGCGACCGCAAGGGCAGAACAGGGGCGCAAAATCAATGGCAAACGGCAACCAGCCGTTCGTTCAGTTTAAGAACGTTCAAAAGACCTATGACGGTGAGATTCTTGTCGTCAAAGACCTCAACCTGGATATCGAGAACGGCGAGTTCCTGACCATGTTGGGCCCGTCCGGTTCCGGGAAAACAACCTGCCTGATGATGCTGGCGGGTTTCGAAACACCGACCCAGGGTCAGATACTGCTCGGCGGCACGGAACTCAACAATGTCCCGCCGCACAAGCGCGGCATTGGCATGGTGTTCCAGAACTACGCACTGTTCCCCCATATGAGCGTCGCCGAAAACCTCGCCTTCCCGCTTGAGGTTCGGAAATTGTCGAAAGCCGAGACCGAGCAGAAGGTCAACCGGGCACTCGACATGGTCGAACTCGGCGCTTTTGGCGACCGGCGCCCGGCACAGCTTTCCGGTGGTCAGCAGCAACGTGTGGCCCTGGCCCGCGCCCTCGTCTTCGAGCCCGATCTGGTGCTGATGGATGAGCCTCTCGGCGCGCTCGACAAGAATCTGCGTGAGCAGATGCAGTATGAGATCAAGCACATCCACGAAAATCTCGGCATGTCCGTCGTCTATGTGACGCACGATCAGTCCGAAGCGCTGACCATGTCGGATCGTATTGCGGTCTTCAACGACGGCAAGATCCAGCAGCTCGCGAAACCGGCCGATCTTTACGAACGCCCGGAAAACGCTTTCGTGGCCCAGTTCATCGGCGAGAACAACCGGCTCTCAGGCAAGGTTACTGCCGTTAACGGCACCGGGTGCACGGTGGAAGTCGCCGGCAATGCGGTGCAATCCCTCAAGGTGAATATCGCGGGCAAGGGCGAGACATCGACATTGTCGATCAGGCCGGAGCGGGTACAGCTCGCGCCGGAGCCGGGATCCCTGCCGAATATCTTCGACGCCAAGGTGCTGGAGCTGATTTATCTCGGCGACCACATCCGGTGCCGGATGGCCTGTTGTGGCGATGACGAGTTCATCGTCAAGGTCCCCAATACCCATAAGCATACCTCGATCGCCAAAGGCGACGATGTACGCGTGGGTTGGGAAATCGACGATTGCCGAGCACTGGACGCCTAAACGCGTCCAGCGAACGGAAAAAGGAAGCCGGTCCCCCCATCCGGTTTTTTATAAGCGGCACTGCCGCGAACAATTCCAGGGGTCAATCCGAAACAGGGAGTTCTTCGCAAAATGAACGCTGTTAAACCATCCAGGCTTCTGATCGCGGCCCTTGCCGCCATCGGCCTGTCCACGGCAGCACAGGCTGCCGACACCATCACTGTTGTTTCCTGGGGCGGTTCCTACACCACCAGCCAGGTTGAGGCATACCACAAGCCGTGGATCGCCAAGACCGGTAACCAGATCAACTCCGAAGACTATAACGGCGGCCTCGCGGAAATCCGTGCACAGGTTGAAGCCGGTAACGTCACCTGGGATCTGGTCGACGTCGAATTGGCCGACGCGGTGCGCGGCTGTGACGAAGGCATTCTCGAGCCGCTTCCGCTGGACGAGCTTCCGGCCGGTGCCGACGGCACCCCGGCGAAAGACGACTTCATTGCCGGCACCCTGCATGAGTGCGCGGTCGGTGAAATCGTCTGGTCCACCGTCTATGCCTACGACACCACCAAAGTCGCGGCCAAGCCGGCTTCCATCGCCGACTTCTTCGACCTGAAGAAAATCCCGGGCAAACGCGGCCTGCGCAAGACCGCGAAGGTGAACCTGGAATGGGCCCTGATGGCGGACGGCGTTCCGGCCGACAAGGTTTATGAAACCCTCGCCACTCCGGAAGGCGTCGATCAGGCTTTCGCCAAGCTCGACACCATCAAGAACGACGTTGTCTGGTGGGAAGCTGGCGCTCAGCCGCCGCAGCTCCTGGCCGACGGCGAAGTGGTCATGACCAGTGCCTATAACGGCCGCCTGTTCAACGCGATCGTGAACGAGAAAAAGCCGTTCGACATCATCTGGGACGGCCAGGTCTGGGACATCGATCTCTGGGTCATGCCGAAGGGTTCCAAGAACAAGGAAGCCGCGCTGGACTTCATCAAGTTCTCCACGGACACCCAGCGTCTTGCCGATCAGGCGAAGTACATCTCCTACGGTCCGGTCCGGAAATCTTCCTTCGCGAAGGTTGCTCCGGAAATGCAGCCGCACATGCCGACTGCTCCGGCCAACTTCAAGAACCCGCTGCAGAACGACTTCGGGTTCTGGGCTGACTATGGCGACGAGCTGAACGAGCGTTTCAACGCCTGGCTCGCCGGCTAACAGACTTCCGGTCGGGGGCGGCGTACGCGCCGCCC
>TARA_R110002051_G_scaffold325072_4_pt1 | contig 14694 bp, 13 predicted proteins | sample TARA_R110002051 | Tara Oceans TARA_R110002051 (sample SAMEA4397023) | marine metagenome | biome: Polar Biome; feature: [MES] marine water layer (ENVO:01000295) within the mesopelagic zone...; material: water (ENVO:00002006), including particulate matter (ENVO:01000060) such...
ATGTTTTTATTAAATTTGCATAAAAATAACTATATGTTTAGTAAAGGTCAAATCATTTTTGGAATTATATTTTTTGTCGTCTTCTCCATAGTCATTGCCTATACTTACCGTAAAGATTTAAAACTACATAAACGCTTTTATGCTGGTAGCGTTTGGGTACTTATAGCCTTTATTGCTTTTATTTTATTTATTACTGCTATTAAGTTTATTTTTAAGTAAGACATTACTTCGTGTTTTTCTGCTTTTCATCTAGGTTTTAGTTTATACAAATTTTGTTTTTCTAAATTAATTGGGAAATATCCCTAGTAATGGGTATGTTTTGATTCTTGCTTTTTAGAGAGATTTGCATTATTACTAACCAAAACCATTACATCATGAAAATTAAAATTTTAAGTATCTGTTGCTTAGCATTAATTTTGATAACTTCTTTTAACTGTGGAAACAGTAATAAGCAAGAGAAAGAATCAAATAATTCAAATGCACTTAGTTGTGAAAATGAGCTACAAAAGTTAAGAAACGATTATAATTTATTGTTAAATACCCAAAGTAATCTCGATATAGAAATTACTGAGGCAACACCAGATAACTACACATATAATCTCTGTGATTCAATAGCTATAGATGAAAAAAAATCAACTTATTACATTACCCCAGGCGAGGTTACTTTATATATTCCTATATCTGAAAATTTTTCTGAACCTTCTCTGAAACATATCAATAGTAAAGGCATCTCATTCAAATCCAAAGGAAATGAATATGGAGATGACATTACAACTGCTAAAATTTATAAAGCAACCATTAGAAATTATAAATTCAATAGTGATTCCATAAATATAGAACTAAAAATAGACTACAAAAAAATAGCGTGTGACGATCCTCATCCGATACTTGGAGAAAAGCTCAAAAATTCAGTTGTTGCAGGAACAGACCCATATAAAGATAAAAAAATGAATGCTAAATGATAAAGCACAAAGTGTCTGTTTTTTATATATTAAGTAGTTTGTCTCTTTGTTTAGCTCAAAAAAACGACTCTACTTTTTATTATATCAACAAAACGACACCCATCACCCATATAGAAAACCGTATTAAAAATAGCATCGATAGCATTGACAAAAAATGGTTTAAACTTCTTTTTTCAATAAAAAAAAGAAATGATTCTGCGCTTTTGTTTTTTAAAGATTTGAGTCAAGAAAAAAACTTAAAAACCGAATATCAAGCTAAATTATTTTTTTTAAAAGGTATTTATTTTAAAAGAACGGATAATGACAGTTTAAGTTATGCAAATTACTTATCAGCATATAAGAAAGCAGAAGATTTAAAAGATACACTAACATTATTAAAAAGTTTAGAACAGTTATCACAAACTTATGATTATGAAAAAAATAATTATTATAATAAGTTTTATCTTGATTTGTTTTTAAAGAATGCCTCTATCTATAATATCGACTCATATAAAATAAGGCATTTGTTCCTATTGGGAAATTACTATTTGTTCCGCAAAAATAATTTAAGCGCATTATCGTGTTACAAAAAGGCCCTAACTTACACGTTTAAACCTGAAGACAGTATTTTAATCCCATCAATTTATAATAATCTAGGCACGTTATATTCTGAAAACTTAAACAAACCTGATTCTGCACTATATTATTTTAATAAGCAATCTTTATTTATTAAAAACCACACAAATTACGCTAACTCCGATGCATTATTCTTAAATTATATTAACATTGGAAGTGCCTACAACAACTTAAAAAATTATACTGAAGCCAATAAATATTATCTCAAAGCTGACAGTTTGAAAATAATAGGAAATAAACGCCCTCATAAAAGTTTCATTAAAGAGAATTTAGCTCAATTAAATTATAAAATGAATAATTACAAATTAGCCTATAAATACCTTAATCAGTATAATCAACTATCAGATAGTCTGAACACAAAAGATCATAACATATCGATAGCACGCATCAAAGAGCAATACGACAACGAAAAACTTCGTGCTAACAACCTAGAAAGCGAATCCAAACGCAAACAAAATAGAAACCTCTTAATAGGTGCTTTGGTATTTATATTGTTTGGTGGTACTACAGCTTTCCTCATCCAGAAAAACACCAGAAAAAAACAAAAACTGGCAGAGCAGGAAAAAGCACTCGAAACCCAAAAATTGGCTACTGTTTTAAAAGAACAAGAACTTACCAGTATTGATGCCATGATTGAAGGCCAAGAAAAGGAGCGCCAACGTATTGCCAACGACCTGCATGACGATTTAGGCGGCCTTATGGCAACCGTAAAACTACATTTTAATGTATTAAAAGACAAACCCTCGCCTGAATTGTTCGGTAAAACCAATGCACTACTGGATGAAGCTTACAACAAAGTAAGAACAGTGGCACACGCAAAAAATTCGGGTGTTATTGCCAAACAAGGTCTTTTAAAAGCCGTACAGAATATGGCCGACAAAATATCGGGTTCTAATACCATAACCATTGATGTTATTGACCATGGATTAGACGAACGTTTAGAAAATAGCTTGGAATTGACCATTTTCAGAATTATTCAGGAATTAATAACCAATGTTATAAAACACGCCACGGCTACTCAGGCCAGCATTCATTTAACCAATCATGAGGACACGTTGAATATTATGATCGAGGATAACGGAAAAGGTTTTAATGCCAGACAAATCACGACCAAAAATAAAGGTATGGGACTGAGCACCATAGATAAACGTGTAGAACACCTTAATGGCACCATGACCATAGAATCGGAACCCAATAAAGGCACGACCATAATTATAGACATCCCGATATGATACGACTTGCCATTGCCGAAGACCACCAATCGTTAATAGACGGCATACAATTGCTCTTGGAATATGAAGATGACATTACTATTGTTGGTACTGCCAATGATGGTGAAGCCTTGCTTGAAATCGTGGAAAAGAAACTGCCAAATGTGGTACTCACCGACATCAGGATGCCAAAAATGGACGGCATTGAAGCCACAAAACAGATTAAAAGCAAATACCCCAAAATAAATGTGCTGGCCTTTACCATGTTCGACCAAGTGGAAGCCATACAGCAAATGGTCAATGCCGGGGCGTCTGGCTATATTTTGAAAAATTCGCCTTTAAACGAAGTCCTTAAAGCGATAATTACAGTTTCACAAGGTGCTACTTATTTTGATGCCAATATCAATACCAATGCCTTGGAAACCGAAAACACCACTAAAAAGAAAGGCGTCCTGACCAAACGCCAAATTGAAATCCTGGAACTTATTGCACAAGGGAAAACCTCAAGGGAAATTGCCGATTTGCTTTTTATAGGCGTCCACACCGTAGATACCCATCGTAAAAATATGATCCGTATTTTAGGGCTTCAAGGCAAAGGCGAACTGTTGCGCTATGCGCTGGATAAAAAATATAAGTTTTGAATTTACCCAGTATTGGGTATGTTTTTGAATTGTTTTTAAAACGAGTTTTGAATTAAATCTATTGAATTATGAAACTTTTTAAACTTACTATATTCTTTTTTGTGAGCTTTTCTTTTGGTCAAACTCAAAAAAAGATTATAAACCTGAATAGTGACGCAAAAACCATAACACAAACCCTTGATGAGGGAAATTATATACTGGAAATGCGAGGTACATTTGAATGCAACAACTATTACATTAACTATTCCATTGATAAAAGATATATAGAAGAAAAACCAATCAGCACTTCTATTGTAGGCAAAAAAGATTGTCCTTATGCTATTGATGATTCATTTGTTTTAGAATCTAACACAGAAGTAGAAGTGAACATCAAAATCATAGCAATAGATGGAGATAAAGAAATAAAAACACTAACACGCATTTATACTACCATAAAAACACGTAAATGGATGACTTCCTTTGGAATATCAGGAGTAAAACTTGTAAAGGCAGACACTTACAGAACCATACCTGATGGCGATAAATTTAAGATAAACAAAGGTGGTAGCCAAGAGCAGTATAAAGCAATACCCGTTATGATGTTTTCAGTAATCAATCTAAAAAATGAAAAAGCTTGGATTCCCTCTGGCGGTTTCGGTATCGATTTGGAAAACGTTACGGCGTTTGTTGGCATTTCGAAAGCCTTTGCCCAAAATTTTATTATTACTGGCGGGCTGGCAATGCACAAACAACTTAGGTTAGATGGTGAGTATAAAGAAAACCAGATCGTTGATCAAGCGATACCTTTTAATGACTTAAATAGCGATTATTATAGAGTAAATCCATTTATTTCCATTACTTTTCATTTGAATAATAATATTTTCAAAAAATAACAACTGGATCCTAAAATCATGGCAATAACTATCTTAACCATAACCTCTCAAACAGATCTCTCTACAAATGATACAAGCCATCCCACTTTTTATTTATGAAACGGCTTCAAAATTAAAAAAGTTGGCTTATCATGCCAACGATTTTTCTAGCGTCGATAGCTTCCCACTCAATTCAAAACAGTGCTTATATGTTATTGACTGGCAAGAAGCGAAACTTTCATACCAAAGAGACATTGAAAAAATATTAGGGTATAGCGAAGATGAGTTTACCCTAGAGAACATACTTAAAATTGCGCATCCCGATGATCTACACCTCATCAAACGAATTACCCAAGCGGTGGTAAACCATCTTACCAACAATACCTGTTTGAACTTAGAAAAAAGTTCGCTAAATCTAACCTATAGGTTTAGAAAAAAAGATGGCAGCTACGTTAAAATTTTAAGGCAATCGTCCCTTTTTGAAGCGACCAAGAATGGTAAAATGAAAAGTAATTTATCCTTATTAACTGATATTTCGTTTTTTGATAATTCCGATACCGTCCAATGGGAATTCAATGCGCCACACATTGAACAAGAAGCCTTTAAAAAAGAAGTTTACAAAGAGTTCAATAACTTTTTCACCTCAAGAGAGATTGATGTTATTAAACTAATTTCAGAAAATGATACCACCAAAATAATTGCCGAAAAATTGTTTATTAGCGAGCATACGGTCTATTCCCATAGAAAAAACATCCTTAGAAAGAGCAATTGCCATAATGCGACGGAACTAGTTGATTTCTGTTATAAAATTGGCGTGCTATAAAACAATCAATATGAAGAAAAAAAATCTAAAACTGAACGATATAAACATAGCCTATCTTGATAATGAGGCCAATGCGGAGATTGCAGTGGTTTTTATCCACGGCAATTCCTTGAGTTCAGAAAGTTTTAAAAATCAATTTAAAGACGACGAATTAAACAACTACAGGCTTTTGGCCTTAGATTTACCAGGGCATGGAAATTCCGGGCATCTACCCCATTATTCTATACCTTTATTTGTAAATACCATAGCAAATTTTTGTAAAACTATAGCGCTTAAAAAATTTGTGATTGTGGGACACTCCTTGGGCGGGCATTTTACCATTCAATCCTTACCCAGATTAACAGACTGTTTGGGTGCTTTTATTTGTAGCACACCTCCCGTAACATCGCCTTTAAACTTAAAATCTGCTTTTTTGACACATCCCATAATGCCCTTGTTGTTTAAAAAAGATTTGAACGATGCAGACATGGATTTATTTGCGGAAAGTTTATCTAATAATGAACATGGCGCATTTTTAAAAAAAAGTTTAAAAACGACACATAACAAAGTGAGGGAACAATTAATGGCATCCATACAAAACGGCGATATGGCTGATGAAGTTGAAATTTTAGAGCAGTTAACTATTCCAATTGCACTGCTTTGCGGAAGAGAAGATCTATTTGTAAACACGGATTATATTGAAAGTTTATCGATTCCTTCTTTATGGAAAAACAAGCTCATTTTAATTGAAGAAGCTTCACACTGCCCGCATTTGGAACATCCAGAGGTTTTTAATACGGCTTTGGTCAGTTTCATTACTTTTTGTAGTAAATAAGTTAAATCAATATGGATGCCATTAGATCAAATATCGATGAATTCAGCAATAGGATCTCTAAAAGTCTAGAAAAAGGCACCTATAAGAAAAATGATTTTTCAGATTTAGACGCCTTCCCGTTGATAATTGGCAAACAATGTTTGTATGTTATGGATTGGCATCAAAACGAAATAACATATGCTCGGGGTGTTACCCAAATGTTAGGATATAACGAACGGGAATTTACCAAACAAATCATTCTAAATTATTTCCATCCGGACGATGTGAATGTTGTGAAAAGAATTATTCAGAGTCTCGTCAACCACGTGATAAAAACGACTGTTCCCAGTCATGATATGTTTTTAAATATAGCCTTTAGATTGATTAAAAAAGACAACACCCATTTAAAGGTCTTGCGCCAAACAAAAACCTATGATTTTGATGACAAAGGTGCATTGATCAGTAATGTGTCGTTCTTAACGGACATTTCTTTTATGGGCGACAACAACAAAGTAGAGTGGGACACTAATTACGGCAACATTGATCCCAAAGCATTGAAAGCCCTGATATTTAATGAATTTCTGGATTTTTTCACCCCTAGGGAATTAGACGTTATAGCCCTCATTAATAAAGGTAAAACGACCAAGCAAATCGCTGACCAACTTTTTATAAGCGAACATACGGCCTATTCCCACAGAAAAAATATCCTTAGAAAAAGCAAGTGCCACAATGCGCAGGAACTTATTGCATTCTGTAATAAAATTGGTGTTTTATAGGTTTTTTATCCTAAATAGCTAAAAAACAACCGTTCATCGATAAAGTTTTCGACCAACACCACAAATATACCCAGTACTGGGGATTTTTTGGCTTTAAAGCGTTCCGTAAGTTTGAGACGCTATTAATCAATCTCTTAAAACCCTCTCGTTATGAAACGTTTATTACTTTTTTAAATCTCAATTCACAAATTATTTGGCAAAATACCATTGGGAGTACTGCTGAAACCTTCACTTTGTACCATGTTACTAAACAAAATTCATAAAAAGCAATTAAATATTATGGGAAAATTTAAAAACACACTACTTCTTATTTCCTTTCTTTATATAGGAACTGCCCAAGCCCAAGAAAGCACATACACGTCTGGCGGAAATGCAACAGGAAGCGGTGGAACCATTGAGTATTCCTTAGGCCAATTAGTGTTTAATGAAAATTCTGATGGAACTTATACTGTTTCTCAGGGCATACAACAGGCTTATGAAATTTCCAATAGCTTAAGTTTAGAAAATTACAAAAGCATAAATCTTCAGGTTTCCGCTTTTCCGAATCCAACAACAGATTATCTTATGCTATCTTTTAATCAAAGTAACAATGTTAAACTCGATTATCAACTGTTTGGTGCTGATGGTAAAATATTGGAAACCAAAAAGAATTTAGATATAAATGAGACCATAAATATGGAAAGATTAAATAGTGCCATTTATTATTTAAATATTTTAGAAGACAACATGGTTATAAAAACTTTCAAAATCATTAAAAATTAATTCTATGAAAAATACATTTACAAGTATAGCATTATTAGTTCTAACGAATATTTTTGCTCAGGCTCCAGAGAAATTCAGTTACCAAGCTGTTATAAGAGATGCAAATAATAACCTTGTAGCCAATACTACTATTGGTATGCAAATAAGTATTTTAAAAACATCCATTAATGGTACTGCGGTTTACACAGAAACCCATTCACAATCTACCAACGCAAATGGTTTGGTAAGCATAGAAATTGGTACAGGAACTTCTTCAGATATTTTTAACGATATAGATTGGTCGAGCGATAATTATTTTATTAAAACAGAAACCGACCCTACTGGCGGTACAAATTATACCATTACTGGTACAAGTCAATTGTTAAGTGTCCCTTATGCATTACATGCAAAAACCGCTAGCAGAATTATTTATCCAGAAAATGCTATTGGTAGCTATTTTGGTACATCTGTTACTTTTAGAGATGGCATTAGAGACTATAAGTCAAACATTAACATAACACTTGATGACAATAATCGATGGACGGGTTCAGAAATAGTGGCTTATAGTATTGGTGGAGGAGCTGGAGAAGTACTTAATTTTAATGGAACATATACGCAAAATGGTAACCAGATACTACTTCGAGACAATGGTAACGACGTATCTCTCACATTCAATAAAGTAAGAAATAAATTAACATATGCTGAAGTTGATGGCAATACTACTTTTGAAACTGATTTAACTTTGGTTGATTAATCCTATTAAATTCCACGAAAGCTTTTGATGATTTTTCAACAATCAACCATTCATCGATAAACTTTTCGACCAATAACATCAATATCCCCAGTATTGGGTATTTCCACATAGATTACAGTTCCCTAATTTTGATTTAACTTTTAATTAACCCATATAAGAACATGACAAAATTTATTTTGAGTAATATAACTTATTTGCAATTTTCAGGATTACAAAGACCTCACAGGACGCTTCGGGATAAACCTGTGAGGTCTACGCAACAGATAAGACGTAATATGCTGAAATTATGACGTTTATATACCATTTTAATTTTTTTGTCATGTACAATATTAACCCATACTAAAACTCTTTTTATGAAATCATTTCTACTCTTTATCACACTGTCACTTTTTTTAATTTTCAATCTAAATGCCCAAATACTGTGGCAAAATACTATTGGTGGTAATAATTTTGATTTTGCTGAAAACATGATTAATACCTCGGATGGTGGCTTTTTAATTGTAGGTGAGTCCCAATCTAATATTTCTGGCGATAAAACTGAAGATTCGAAAGGTGATGCTGATTTTTGGATTGTAAAAACCAATAATTTAGGTGTAGTGCAATGGGAGAAAACCATAGGTGGTAGTAATGAAGATTATGCAGCTTCGGCTGTTGAAACCAACGATGGAGGCTTTGCTATTGTTGGTATATCAAACTCGAACGTATCGGGAGATAAAACCGAAAACTCAAAAGGTGATTATGATTTTTGGATAGTCAAGATAAATAGCACCGGCACCATTGTTTGGGACAAAACCATTGGTGGTGATTTAGAAGATTATCCTGAAAGCATCGTGGAAACCACATCTGGAGATTTGCTTATAGGTGGAAGTTCAGGTTCAAATATATCTGGAAACAAGGGAGAAGCCTCTAATGGAGGTGTTGACTATTGGGTTGTTAAAACCACTAGTACTGGCAGCATTATCTGGGATAAAACATTTGGTGGAAGCGAAGATGAAATTTTGGGAAAACTGAGACTGACCCCAGATGGTGGTTATATTATCAGTGGTACGTCTAGTTCAGGAGTTTCTGGCAATAAAACAGAAGCCACACGAGGCGATGAAGACTATTGGATCATTAAAATAAGCAACACAAACACAATTGATTGGCAAAAAACTTTTGGTGGTACTTCAGGATCCTTCTCATACAACTTTGATATCATACGCACTTCAGATAGCGGTTACCTTATTAGTGGAGAAAATAATTCTGGCATTGGTGGAGAAAAAACCGAAGCATCCAACGGTGGATATGATTTGTGGCTAATAAAAATTAATAATGCCGGGACTATACAATGGCAAAATAGTATTGGTGGTAATGATGATGATTACACACCTTTTTTGGCAGAAAAAACTGGAGGCGGCTATATTGTTGGAGCAGAATCTTTGTCAAATATTTCAGGTGATAAGACTGAGAATAGCATAAGCAATGACATTTGGGTTGTAGAACTAGATGCAACTGGCAATGTTACAGGGGATAAAACTTTTGGCACAGACTCAACTGAATACCCAGAAAGTATCTTAATTACCAGTGATGGCAATTTTGTAATTGCAAGTAACGTAGATTCCCTTTCTGGGGATAATACCGAAGCACCCGTAGGCAGTACTGATTTTTGGTTATTTAAAGTGGATAAAAGTACGTTATCTGTTACTTCATTGGTAAAAAAAACAAATTTAAAAGTGTTTCCTGTTCCTGCTTCCAATCAAGTAAATATAGAGTCAGATATCGAAATAGAGACTATTGACATCATTGATATAACTGGCAAGTTGGTATCGAAAATTGAATTGCCAAACAAAACCTTGGATATTTCAGGACTTTCAAAGGGCATTTATATCCTAAGGCTATATTCAAAAAGCGGGACTACCAATAGACGCATCATTAAGGAATAAACCAACCATTCATCGATAAACTTTTCGACCAAAAACCTAAATATCCCCAGTACTGGGGATTTTTTGGCTTTAAAGCGTTCCGTAAGTTTGAGAAGCTATTAATTAATCTTTAAAACCCTCTCGTTATGAAACGATTATTACTTTTTTTTACCGTAGCCCTCTTGAGCACCTACAGCATCTTTTCGCAAGTACCACAAAGTGAACGGGATGCTTTAATTGCCTTTTATAATGCCACAAATGGAGATAATTGGACAAATAACACCAATTGGAATACTGCAACTCCAGTATCTACTTGGTTTGGTATTACTACTGTGTTTTCTAATGGGGAAGAGCACGTTAGTGCTATTTGGATTCAGGATAATAACCTTAGCGGAACCTTGTCAGGACAATTACAAAATCTTGAATTTTTGGTAGATTTAGTTCTTGACCAAAATAACATTGGAGGAGTTCTACCTTCTCAATTAGCGAACATCAATAATCTATTTAGAATAAGCCTCTTTGGTAATAACTTAATAGGAAATATACCGTCAGAATATCAATTACTTAATAATTTACAAGTATTAAATTTAGGCAGTAATCAATTAAGCGGAAATATATCAAGTGAAATTGGTAACTTCTCAAGTCTTACCTTTCTTTCACTTCATACAAATTTTTTAACTGGTGCTCTGCCTCCAGAGTTAGGGAATTTATCAAATTTAACAATATTGGCTTTAGGTAACAATCAATTCTCAGGCGCTATACCCTCAACCTTTGGTCAATTATCAAATTTAATAGACCTAGATTTAAGAAGTTCTGGAGTATCAAGTGCTATTCCTTCTGAAATTGGAAATATGACAAACTTGTCTTCATTATATCTTCAAGGTAATAACCTATCTGGAAGTATACCTTTAGAACTAGCTAACAATACAAACCTCTTCAGAATTAATGTGCAAGACAATAATATGACGGGTTTAATACCAACAGAACTAACTAGTTTACCAAACTTAAATGAGTTGAGAATTGAAAACAACAACTTTCAGTTTGGAGATTTTGAGACTGATTTCAATTTTTATCAGACAAACTTAGCTCAATTTATATATGCGCCCCAAAAAAACCCCGATGAAAACTTTATAACAGAACAGACACTAAATATTGGAGACAACATAACGCTTAACGCTGCTCCTGTTAGTGGCACGAACACCTTTCACCAATGGTATCTGGATGGAAACGCTATAAACGGTGCCACTACTACATCTTTAGAACTGCAAAACGTACAGCTAAACGAAATGGGGGTTTATCAATGTTATGCTTTTAATTCAACCATTACTGGACTTACATTAAGAACAGCGATACATACCCTAAACAGGGTTAACACCTTACACCCAGAATACAATGATTTGGTAGCTTTTTATAATGCTACCGATGGCGACAACTGGACAAATAATACCAACTGGCTTACCGATGCTCCAATTAACACATGGTACGGTTTAGGAACATTGCGTGGCGATGGCAACACTAGGGTTACAGCTATGTATTTAAACAATAACAATTTAACTGGTGAAATCCCCGATGAAATTGGAAATTTTTCCAATCTTTTTAATTTAGAACTTGGAGGCAATAACCTTACAGGCGCTATTCCACAATCCATAACCAACCTCAATCAGCTGGCTGGACTTGCTCTTTATCATAATAATTTAAGTGGAATTTTTCCCGATATTTCTGCCAATAACAACCTAAATTATGTTTATATAAATAACAATAACTTTCAATTTGGAGATCTAGAACCTTCTTTCACTAATTATCAAAACAAGTTAGGTGTTGGTTATGTTTACTCGCCACAGAAAGCAATTAATACAACCATTACAACTAAATTAATAAGTATTGGAGATAATGTGGATTTTACTTCAGAATTAATCTCAGGAGAAAATACCATATACCAATGGTACTTTAATGGCACACCTATTGATATAAATTCAAACCCCAATATAACAGATACTACACAACCCAATTTCCAAATTTCGAATATCACAGCAAACCAACTTGGTATCTACGATTGCATTGCATTTAATACATTAGTTTTTAATTTAAGTTATGTTGTAGGAACGTATGAGGTGGGCATACCGCCTACTGAGAGCCCAGACTATAATGCGTTAGTAACAATATACAACAGCACAAACGGCGATACTTGGACAAACAACACCAATTGGTTAAATACAACTAAACCAATTTCTACTTGGTTTGGCATTACAGAAACCAATGGAAGAGTAACTGGTATTAATCTTACTAACAACAATGTTATTGGATCTATTCCCTCTGAACTTACAGATTTAACCGAACTTGAGGTTTTTTGGATTCAAGGCGCAAATTTATCGGGCGAAATTCCTTCAAGCATTGGTGATTTAACTAAGCTTCGTCAATTGATTCTATTCCAAACTAATGGGTTAACTGGCAACATTCCTACATCACTACAAAATTGCACAAATTTAGAATGGGCACTTCTAAGTTATAACCAATTAGAAGGAAATATTCCGGATTTAACTGGTCTAAATAATTTAACAGACTTTTATATTGATAACAATAAATTTCAGTTTGGAGATTTTGAAAACGAATTTGCAAGCTACCAAACCAAAATAGGCAGTAATTTTGTTTATGCACCACAAAAAAACATTGGCCAGCCTTACAATGAAGCGGTTGCTGTTGGCGGCAGTACAACATTGTTTGCGGAAGGTGTAAGCGGGGCACAAAATACGCTTACCTGGTCTAGAATAAATGCAGACGGTAGCCAAGGTGGGACAATTGGTAATAATACCAGTGTTGATATAACCATCACTTCATCAGATGATTACAAATGGTTCTATTTTTATGAAATAACAAGCACCCTAGTTCCCGGACTTACTTTAAGGAGTGAGTTTTTTAGATTGGGAGACATCCCATCAAACCACCCAGATTACGATGCACTAATAGCTATCTATAACGCTTTTGATGGGGCTAATTGGGACACCCCATGGGCTATTACCAAACCTATACATGATTGGACTACTTATGGAATTGGTTTTGACCCTATTACAGATAGAGTTATATCTTTGGAATTATATGATGGCAGCGGCTCCATAGTTGGAATTATCCCGCCAGAAATTGGAGATTTAACGGAATTGGAAACATTAGTCATTATAAACAATAATATTTTTGGTGAAATACCCGCAGAAATATGGACACTTACAAAACTAAAAATGTTAATATTAGGTGGGCAACAATCTAAACAACTGTTATTATCGAATGGCATTCCTCCAGAAATCGCTAACCTGCAAGACTTAGAATGGCTAAACCTAACACAAATACCTTTAACACAACCTTTACAACCAGAACTCTTTAATCTACCTAAATTGTTAAGACTGCGTATTGTTGAGTGTGGCTTAACTGGAACACTACCTGCTGAATTGGCTGGCATTAGTGATGTATTAGCGTATAGAAATGAGTTTGAGGGTGCTATTCCGCAAGCATTTATAGATGCCATAGGCAATTCCAATCTTCAAATTCAAGATAATTTTTTTAATTTTAGTGATTTAGAACCATTAGTAATGGCTAACAATTATACAAGTCTAACTTACTCGCCACAACGCACCAAGGATATAGCACAAAATTTAGAGTTTGCACCAGGTTCTGATATCATTTTAAATATAGATGATACCAGTCTTAACAAAGCCGTTTTATCAAAAGGTGCTGGAGATGAGTACCAATGGTATAAAGATAATGTTGCAATAAATGGAGCAAATGCCATAAGTTATACTATTGTTAATGCACAAGAATCGGATAGTGGTGTTTATTATTGCGAAATAACAAACGACTTGCTTCCTGACCTAACCATAAACAGAGCCAATATAACTATACTTATTGATGCAGCTTTAAGCACAGAGGAATTGGCCATTAATGATATAAACATTTACCCCAACCCAACTAAAAACACCCTAAATATAAAACTGAACAATTCTAACAAAGCCGAAGCTAGTTTATATGATATGAGTGGGCGTTTGGTTTTAAAAGAAAAACTAAACCCTGAAACTTCTGTAATTAATATGCGGAATTTAAACTCTGGAATATATTTGCTAAAAATAGTATTAGATAATACCATAATAACTAAACGTATTATTAAGCAATAAGTTAAAAGCTAACCGTTAAACGATAAAGTTTTCGACCAAAAACATAAATATCCCCAGTACTGGGGATTTTTTGGTACAACATCTTATTGTATGTTTACTATGCTATTAATCAATACATTAAAACTCATGAAAAACACGTCGTAGTTACTTACAAAGCTTTTCAAAAAAACCTTTTTGTTGAGTTATTCTTTTTAAAAATCGCCTCAAACCCATTCCTTAGAAATGACACTTGTTGTTTCTAACATAACCAACCTATGTCTTGTTTTAAGTAAAAATTAATTAATCTATTAAAATCAAAAATCATGAAAAATTTTATTTTAAAAACTAAAAAGTCATTCATTATATGCTTTTTACTAAGTTCTGTTTGCGCTTTTGCCCAAACCACACACACCGTAAACAACAACGCCAATACATCGGCAGACTTTACAGATTTACAAGCTGCTATTGATGCCGCCGCAAATGGCGATAT
>TARA_R110002051_G_scaffold10074_1_pt1 | contig 14689 bp, 5 predicted proteins | sample TARA_R110002051 | Tara Oceans TARA_R110002051 (sample SAMEA4397023) | marine metagenome | biome: Polar Biome; feature: [MES] marine water layer (ENVO:01000295) within the mesopelagic zone...; material: water (ENVO:00002006), including particulate matter (ENVO:01000060) such as......
TACTTCTTCCGATCTTTCTACCGCTATAACTGAGGCTTTATCAGGATTACCCGATTATGCTATTCCCACCGACGTATCTAATGCTATAACAACAGCTTTATCAGAGTTTAATAATCTTAGTGAAACCGACGTATCTGATGCTATAACAACAGCTTTATCGGGGCTTAATAATTTATCTACTACTGATGTTCAAGGTATAGTTGATACTTCATTAGAAACGCTTAATAATTTATCTACTACTGATGTCCAAGGTATAGTTGAGACTGAGCTTCAGGTAATTGCTGATTATATTGGTAAACCTGCAACAGAAGTTACTCAAGCTGACGTTGATTTTGTTGCAGAGGTAGTAGGCGGTACTATTGTAGTTGACGAAATACAAACGCTTGAGTATGATGTGACAGGTGACGCTAAAGTAGATCAATCCGATCTTGAGCTGTTAACAAACTATCTGGGCGGCGATACGACTACAAAGTTAGCTGACACGTCTAAGTTCAACCCCGCTACGGGGTTAATATTAGAACAACAGCAAGATACCGAAGCTACTCTTGATGCTATTGCTGACATGAACACTAATATCAACACGCAGATTAATACTCAAAACGAAGCGTTTGCAAAACAAGCAAGAGACGAAGAGTTTCGACGTATGCGAGACGCAGGGATGTTTGAAGGTGCTAGCTACAGTGCTACAACTCCAGACCCATACAAACTTGACTATTTGTATGATATTAGTGGGGATAGTATATTTGCTACTGAGGAACAAGAGGCATTGTTTGGTAGTCCTTACAAGTCACGAAGTAAGGGTAAGAAACAAGATTTTGTACAGGGTGGACAAGTAGAAGATGAAAATGATAGGTTGTTAGAACTACTAGGAGGCATGTAATGGGCTACGCAGATAAAACAGGAAATAGTTCATTAAGTGACATTTTCAACGAAGGGTGGGGAAGGTTTACCGATTCGTTTACGGTCCAAACTGGTGGTAAAGGGTACAAAGAAGAAACAGGTCCTCCGACCTATAGTACCGATTGGGGACAAGTAGTTTCTTTAGCAGGTCTTGCGGGTAGTGCCTCTGGTTTGTTTGGAGGGGATACAACTCCCCCTACAGGATACCAAGGCACCATTCCTAAGTACACCGCCCGACGGCAAGTAGTTCCTAATACGTATGACCCTAACAGAAGAGCAGGGAGTGGTGGGCAGCGGTACTTTACCGACATGCAATATACACCCATTGAAGAAGGTACAGTACCTGTAGAACCTATATCTGCTGAAGGTCTAGCCGCATTAAACTTGTCTAATCCTGCACAAGAAACAAAAAAGAATGTTGGGATTGCTCAAGAAAATACAGTCGCGGGGGTGGAGAGCACAGGGGGAGATACTAATGGGTTCTCGGGGTTAGACGTACAACCTGCTGTACTAGACGATCCTACCCTGCTAGCTGCAGGTGGTATTGCACAATTAAAACAAAGTAAGTATCTTGACGGCGCTAGTGATGGTATGGCCGACAAAGTACCTGCGCGTATCGACGGGCAGCAAGAAGCACGTTTGAGTGACGGTGAGTTCGTTGTTCCTGCAGATGTTGTAAGTCATCTCGGCAACGGTAACTCCGATGCGGGTGCGAAAGTATTAAAAAGTATGATGACCAGAGTTCGTAAAGAGCGCACAGGCAACGGCAAACAGGGTAAACAAATTAACCCTAAAAAATTCTTACCAGCGTGAGGTGAATTATGACTACAGGTGCAAGCAGTACAAATAATGCGCTTAATGCGGGTGTAGACTCTCCCGAAACAGGGCGAGAGTCTTCCCTTTCTAACTGGGCTGGCGATTACGTTACGGATATGCTCGGCAAAGGTCAAGCTCTTGGTAACGAAGGTTATAACGCTTATACAGGACCGTTAACGGCAGGTTCGTCAGAACTACAAGATGCGTCGTTTGAGGGTATTGGCGGGTTAGTATTACCTTCTGATGACATGGGTGTTAGCGGGTACACCCCACAAACTTTTACAAGTGAAAATGCAGCACAGTATATGAATCCGTATCTTACGAACGCGTTACAGCCACAAATTGATGCTGCTCGTAGGCAAGGTGATATTGACCGAATTGCCAACGCGTCTCGTATGACAAAAGCAGGATCATTCGGAGGGTCACGCCAAGCCGTAGCTGATGCGGAGTTATCGCGTGGGTTAGGATCGACCTTGTCGGGTATTATTGGGACGGGGTATCGTGACGCCTACGACAAAGCCGCTACCCAATTCAACACCGAACAAGATCGTGGTATGACCGCGCAAGATAAGGTTAATGAATACGGTATGGCAAGTTTAGGCGCATTAGCTGATCTAGGTCAAGTACAACGAGATATCGAGGGTGAAGGCATAGCTGCTGATAAACTGCAATTTGAAGAAGAACGAGATTTTCCGTACAATCAGGTACAGTATATGCAGTCCCTGTTACAAGGTATGCCAATTTCTGCGCAGTCTTATAATTATCAACAGCCTAGTTACCTTAACCAAATGGCTACAGATGCCTCTGATTTTGAAGTGTTCTTCGAAGGTATATTTGGCGAGGGATGGCGTAATAAAGGCAAAGACGAAACCACGGACGAAACCACGAACACAACCGGGGGGTCTGCATAATGTCTTTAGGATTTGGCGGGATTGACTCCAAAATTAATGATAAAGCGGATGCTTTTCGTAATAACCCGCAACAACTAAAAAAACGGTACGCGCAAAACAAAGAGCTTGTTGATTTACTCGCTCTGCAAAAGATAACCACTGAGAAAAAACAAACCGCCATGAACATGGTGCTTGCTGCAGAGAGTAATCCGAACACTATCCGTGACCAACGCGAACAAGAAGCGTTGGAGCTAACCAAGCAAGAAATGCAAACTACATTAGGTGCCCTCACCAACCGCACAAAAGGTACGCTTGACACGGAAACTGCTAAGAAAAAAGCAGCCGTAAATAAATTAACTTCTGCTGCGGCTAAAGGTGGTTTAGGTGCGTTAACAGGGGCGCGGCGTCCTGCGCCACAAATAAACCCCAGCGAAGGTATTGCCACACGTAGTACGCAAGGCGCACCCGTTCGTCGGTTGGCCCAAGGTGGTATTGTCGGGTTTGCAGGGGAAGATGGTAACAACCAAGTAGGTTCTGCCTTTAGTAGGTTTTTTAACCGCAATCCCCCCGGAACTACCGTTAGCGAAGAAGAAGCCACACGCAGGGACTTGTTGAGGGCCGTGCGTGATAAATATGGCGCGAACGCGAACTTAGAAGGGATATTTGCACCCCAATCTGACCAACAACGTGCTTACGCAAACGAAGTTATGAATCAAACGGGTCTGCGGTCCACCCTGTCTAATGAAAAGTTACAGGAATTACTCGACGCTCCTTTTACGTCTAGCATGATCAATGCAGATGTATCTGCATTACCTGAGTTGCCCGTAAAAGAAGTAGTAGCACCAATAGAGACAGACGCTGACCTTAGTGTTCCAGAAACCGCTGACCTTAATGCACCACGAACTGCAACTTACTCCTACCCTAGCACTTCACAAAACCCTGTTAAAGAGCTTGATAACCTAGACTTACTTCCCGTGGTGCCTACTGCGTCTGACCCTGCGGACACCACAAGCTATGATACTGCTGTTACCAGCATGCGAACTGCTGCAACACAACAGGCAGACACTGATATAATGGACCAAGATGCTCCTACGTTTACCGAGGCTACAGCAGTAGCCGCGCCATTAGACGAACAGGGACACATTGATCGCAAGGCCCTACTACAAATGTATCGTGACGACATGGCAGTTGATGTTGGTGGCGCGGAAGTTTCTGCACGAACCGCCGCCGATGCACACTTGCGTAGAGCTGAAAACGCACAAGACTTCCGCGATATGCGAACAGCGGAGCAAGACTTACAGTATAGGACGTTAGACCCTAACCAACTAGCTAAAGAAGCACGCATACGTACCCTTGGTGGAGCACGTAGGGGCCGTGGAGGTATGTCTGACGCGTACGGTCAAGTCATGGCTGACCAACGTAAAGATTTAAGCGGTGGGTTAGCGACGTTGCGCGGCATAGACGAAAAACGTATTTCTGGAGATTTAAGTACTGCCCAAACCAGTTCCGCACGCGGAAGTGAAGCAGCAGGCCGTGCGTCAACCCGAAGGTTAGGAGGGATAACAGGGTTACAGAGCGATATTCTTGCCCAAGAAAAACGTGCATTAGCAGCGCAAGAACAGAGAAACACGCAAAACACTGCAGTATATAACCATGAAAGTGCGGTAAAGCAGGCAACTTTTAAATCAGCAGAAAGTGTCATACAGCGTAACTATAGCGCGGCGCAATCTATAGTAGCATCTGAACGATCTTTTCTAAAAACTCAAAATGCTGCGATTAAACAATTTGATGCCGATACGGCGGCGGCGTATCGCGTACAAACAGAACAAAAAGCAAAAGTAGCTGTTGAAAGAGCCAAAATAATACTAGAGCAAAACAACGAGGCGCTAGACTCGTTAGTAGAAGTTGAAAAATTAGTGGCCTTGCAAGAACGAGAATTAGACAAATTGGTTGGAGGGTTGGTACAAGATGACCCAGCTTGGAAAAAAGCGTCATTAGCGTTAGCAGAGATGGTAGACGGAGAAAATGACCCTGAGTATAAAGCGCAGGTAAAAGTAGCTAGAGCAGCGTATAATAGGTATTACATGCAGATAGCAGATCTGTTCCCTAATTTAATAGGTGATCTTAGCGCACTTAAAGAACTTACTAAGGCAATACGGTCACGGACTGGTTTGCCTGTCCCCTATGCACAAGAGACCGATATAGTTAACGTTGTGCCCCAGTCTAATAACATTGTACCTGATGGGCCGTACAATCCTTAATTAAAGTGAACAGCTATGCAAATATATGATGTTACGCTTAAAAATGGCACTAAGTTTTCGGTTGAAGCTCCATATAACGCTACAAACGAACAGATCATAGCGGCGTACAACAGCAGAATACAAGACTCGGCTGAACGGGAAACTCAAGCTAGACTTGCGCGGTCACGACAAGGTTTTGAAGGGTCTGTAGATGCTGCCTACGAAGTTGCGCGTAACCGTAAAGCAGGTGTATTAGATTACCTTGGGGAGATACCAAAAGGTATTGTTAGTGGTGCAGCATCTACATTTGAAAATGCCGCATTGGGCATAGCCGCCCTTGTCCCCGAAACCTTTGAAGATCAGATATTGCGCCCTGCTATTCAGTCTGTGGGTCAGGCAGTGCAAGATTACGTAGCCCCAGACTTTAACCGTGGTTCTACGCTACAAGACAGTTACATGCGTAAAATTCCTGAAGCTGGTGGGTCTTTTGCCGCTATAGCGGGTACGTCTATGCTTCCCGGTGGGTTTGGATTGCCTGCTGCAGCCGCGTTAGCAGTAGCACAAGGAGCAGGAGGTCAACGCGAACGCGCTAGAGCAGAAGGTGTTACGCGTGATCAACTTAATAAAGTTACATTTGGTGGTGGTGTTGTAGGCGCGTTAGAATTAGTGCCTATTAAATTCTTAAAGGCACTTGGCAAAGAAGGAAGCACTGAAGCCCTTGACCGAATTTTTAGGGTCTTTAGTCAATCTGGCGTTGAGGCAGCGCAAGAAACAGCCGCGTCTATTTTAAACAACGCTATCGTCCGAGGTGTGTATAAGCCGGAACAAAGTTTAACAGAAGGCACAGGCGAAGAAGCCATTTTAGGTGGTTCTGTAGGCGCAATTGTGCAGGGTTTAGTAGAACTTGCTATACGCGATAAACGTGGTACGGATACAGACGTAACTCCCGTAGAAGAACAACTTGAAATGGACTTACAAGGCGGTATTGGCGCTGCTCCACGGCCCGGACTTCGCACTAATTTTGAAGGTGAACAAGGTGAGTTTGACCTTAGAGGTGGGGAAGGCACAGCGCCACATCGCCAAGCTGAATTTAATTTTGGAAAACCATCATCCCTAGACCCCGTGCAACGGGAAGGCGTTTTTCGAGAAGCGGCGCAAGCGCGGTCTGACAAAGCGCCTTTTGATCTTGTAGACCGTATGGAGGATGCCTACTCCACTCGTAAAACAGATATAAATACGAACGAACAGGAAGTTCAAGCTAGAGCACAAGACCGTCAAGGTTTACGCGCTTTAAAACGTAATATGGACGACGCAAAGAATGTAAACGCGTTTGAGCAACCAGATTTATTTGAAGCAGATTTAGAACGGGAACGGCGCAGACTTGGGCCAGAAGAACTTAGAGCCGCAGCGCGTCCTGCAGCCCCCCGAGTAGAACTAGACGAACAGGGTAATGTGCGTGAAGTGCAGGAACCTGCAGAAACTCCACAGACAACAAGACCATTTGCAGGTAAGTTTGGACAAGAAAATCTACAACAAACCGATCTATTAGACCTTATTGCTCAACAAGACAATGCAGCAATGCGGCGTACTAGGGCCGAGGCACAAGAAACCGATCTAGCCGACCGTGCTGCAGCACCGCAGGTTAAGGCAGCACAAGAAGCACCATACAGGCAAGGGGCAGAACGCCGTAAAACGGTAGTAGACAAAGTGTTAGCTGAGTCTACAACAAGTAGTATAGTCAATACCGAAAAAGCAATACAAAAAGCTCTAACCGCTGCGGGTATGACTCGACCTACGCTGACCAAACAAGAAAAGTTAGCGGTACGAAATAAAGTAGCAGAGATTAAACAGGCTAGACCGCTAAGAGAGCCAGATACACCCACAGATTTTGCGGAGGGCACAGCAAACGAGGAACAATTTGTTTACCCCGCAAACGATTATAGTGTCGCCGCTGTTACAGAAAGAGTAGTAAATGCACATCGAGCTAACCAAGAGGCAGGTAGAGTTAGCGATGCTGACCCTGCACCAATCAGTCCAGACAAAGGGGCACCCGCACCCGTTACAGATACCTCCGAGCCTCCAGCACCTGACGGAGACAGAGTGGGATTATCTGGCGAACTCGTTGGCGAGTCTGGTGATGGAGCAGGCCGACGCTACGCTTCATTAAAAGACCCTGAAGGTAAACCGGGTGAAACAGACGAATTTATAGCTCTGGTTCAGAAACTACAAAGTAACTTTGATAAGGGTGTAGTTGGTTTTGCAGGGAGACCGACAGCTATGGCGCTACGCGTAGCAAAAGCTAATGGAATAGACCCCAAAGGTAAAAGTAACGTTGATATTGCCGAAGAATTGATGACTAAAGACGCGGGCAGGTTTAGCAGCAAAGCTAAACAGGAACAGGAGCAAAAAGACAAAGCAGCCAAAGACGCTGCTAACCAAAAACGGGAAGACGCCGCTGCACCTGTAAAATTAAGAACAGTAAAAGACAACCGCAATAGCTATGACAGACTAGATTTAAACAAGACGAACGAATACGAGGTAGTGAACGACCCCACTATTAAAGTGTTTAAACTTTTAGACCGTTGGATCGCTACGCGAGATTCTGCTAACGCGGGGGTAGTCGCTAGAAGAGATACTTTGCCTGAATTGCGGTTAGCAATAGCAGAACATTTGGCTCGTAAACCGCAAATAAAAGAACAGGACCAAAAAGACTTTGAAGCCGAAGACGCCGTTAACCAAAAACGGAAAGACGCCGCTAACCAAAAACGGGAAGACGCTGCCGAGTTTACACGGTTGCGTGAAGAACAAGCCGAGCGTAAAGCAGCGGCGGTTAGAAATGAAGCCAAACTTAAAAAACCACCACCTGCAGGAGAAACTGGGGCTAGAACCCAAGGTGGTGGTGGCCCGACTGACCCTGAGCGCAAAATAAGTCGGCGCAACCTTAAATCTTTTGAAGCAGACCCACGTCCTCCTAAAACCGAACCTTCCGCAAAAAAGTTAGTTACACTGTGGAATGAAAATGCTTCGGATGCCAAACAAGAAGACTATAAAAAGGATGATACTGTTCGTAACAGCATTAACCCGCTAAATGATGCAGACAATAATACGATATACGAATTACTAAACAGAAAATTAGTAGGGGATGAAGAATTAAGAGGTGGCAACGACACCCTTGTAAACGTAGTTGCGTATTTAAGCCGTTACCCTAATCCTATAGATGGCATGAAATTAGCCGCATACGACCTTGTTAACAATACACCCCGCGTAGACGTAAACGTGCGCGGTGCAAGTGAAGCTTACTTACGGGCCGCTGAAATGTACCAGTACATGGGCGGTGTAGCAAAAAAAGACAAAGACACAGGTAAAATTGCACGAGACTCTAAAGGAAGACCATTTACGTCTCCTGCTGAACGTCTTCGCAACTGGGTTAATGCAAATCTTAGCGAAGATGGACAGGACCGGTTTAACAGAGAAGAAATTATAGCCATAACTTCTAAAGCTAGCAGAAAAGACAGTTTTGCAGGCATTGATAATATTGTTGGGCATTTAAAAGAGAATGCAAGGCAGGTTAAAATATTAAGGGTATTAGAAACAATATCTCAACGTGACAAGTTTGTGCCTCAAAATTTAGTATCTGAAGGGGTAGTAACAGAAACAGAATTAGCCGTATTACTTAAAGATAAACTTCTTGAACAAATGTCTAACCGCACTTGGGTTTATAACCCTCCTAGCATACAGTTTAAAGGTCAAGAGTATGGAGCAGGAGTAACTGAAGCTGATATTGTTGAAGACAGGCGAACTATTGCACAGTATCTAAAGGATTTAGGTATAAAATACGAGCCGCGTAGTCTGGAAGCAGCATATGTTGTAAACACAGCAACCATACACCCTACTGTTGTTAACGCATTGAAAAATGGAAACCTCCAAGACGCAATGCTATTCGTAAGTCAGACATCTCCAAATAAACAAGTGCGTCAACTTGCCGAAAAATTTGCTGGCGTTACTGGCACCACAAAAGTTGTTATCAAGAAGAACCTTATAAATCCCATCACTGGCAAACCTTCGGCAGGTTTGTTTGAACCGAGAACCAATACTATTACGCTAGACGCAGACGCTGGTATCAACTTACATACCTTGATGCACGAAATGTCACATGCAGCAGGAAGTGCAGCGCTAGACGATAAGAGTTCACAACTAACGATCAAACTAAACGAGTTGTTTAAACGTGTTAGGGGGTCGTTGAGCAGAGAGTCAGGTACAGCGAACCTGCAAGAGTTCTTTGCTGAAGCTATGGCAAACCAAGAGTTCCGTAGCGAACTGTCCGCGATTAACATAAAGGGCGAACCTGTTAACGCGTTACAGCGGTTCTTTAACATAATGCAGAACTTCTTACGTAAGTTTACGGGCGCACCTTCGGTGAACCTAACAGCTTTACAGCAGATAGACAGTCTTACTGATGCGTTGTTAGCACCCTCCCCGCAAAGTCGTAATGCTTCCCCGATGGGAATGGCTATGATGGATACTACGCGCAAGGGCGTACAAAGTCTCATGGCAGGGTTTGTTGACGGTACGCAAAAAGCTGTAAGCGCGGGTAGTCGCAAACAATTAAAGAACGACACTAAAGACTTCTTTAAACAAACCATAGATAAAAACGCTAAGAAATTGTTGATGATGCTCTCCAACGGGCAGGGGATGGGTGATATAGCCAGCGCAGTAGGGTTAGGTAATCTAGGATACGACCTAGATAGACTTTCAGCACTGCAACGTGGTTCTATAATAGAAGCCGAGGCCCAAGTAAAAAATCAAATCGAAACAATAATGAAGAAACTCAACCGAGGTGACGCGGCTGTAGTAGAGAAACGTATTAATGCGTTAAACACGGTAATCTACGATACCAACTTTGGTGCTACGATCTTTCAAGTAGACCCTAACGACCCTAAGAGTGAGTATGTAAAACAGAAAGGTGAGGGTAAAGGGCAGTCAAAAATAGACGCTGACGGTAATAAATTAGCAGACGTTTGGCAGGCTCAACGCAAACACTGGGACGATATGGGTCCAGTAGGTCAAGAAGTCTTTAACGAAATGCGTAAAGTGTATGGTGAACAGTACGCGATAATGAAAGATGTATTGTTCAAACAGGTTGACGATAGTCTGGGCGATACGGACACCGCGAAAGCACTGAAAAAAACAATAACCAAACAGTTGTTTGATAAGACAAAGTTAAAGGTGTACTTCCCACTGTTGCGCCAAGGTGATTTTGTGTTGCGTTATGACGTTAAAAATATTGATCAAAAAAAACGTATTGCCAAGGTACTACAAACCTTTGAAACTGCGGCTGAACGGGATGATGCCAAAGCAATTATCGAAGCAAACTCTGATTACGAAAATGTAACTACGTCTGATGGGGAAATGACGTTAGCGCAAATGCAATCTGTGCCATCCGCGTTTGTACAAAATACGCTAGACATACTTAGAAAAGCCAAAGTGCCTGATAGTGTGCAAAAAGATATACTGCAGTTGTTCATTAAAACATTGCCTGAAACATCTTTTGCCAAAGCACTGCAAGGGCGTAAGGGAACCCCCGGATATATGAAAGACAGCGTTCTTGCTCTAAAGACAAAAGCGTATAACATCGCCAGCCAAGCGCAGAAAATTAAATACAGCGCAGATATACGGGCGTTAGAACTTAAAATAGAAAATGCACCCGCACCTAAAGACCCACCTGCAACGTGGCGCGAGGGTAAGACTTTATCTGGTAAGCTACTACGAGGAGTTGAACAAAGAACGCTGGCTGATTTTGAAGCCGTTAAAGGTGAACTGTACAAACGGGCAAAGTTTGCGCGTGAGGGGGCAGACCGTCCAAATGTTGAGGCAGTAGGCCGTAGGTTAAATCAACTTGCGTTTATATACACCATTGGGTTTAACGCATCGTCTGCTATGGTAAACCTGTCACAAATTCCACTGTTCGTCGCGCCGTACTTAGGTGGACAATACGGATATTCTCGAACACACAAGGCAATTAAAGACGCCTACGGGATGGTACTTAAAAGTAAGTCTCGCAACGGTTCCTTTAACTCTTTATTTGAGTATTATAAACGCGATGACAACGGCACGCTACAGTTAAGGGACCGCGCCGAATTAAACCTACCCGAAGGTGCTGAAGGCGATGCCAAATACCAAGAATTAGGACGTATGACAAGCCTAATCCAAGAGGCAAGGGGTCGTGGACTACTACAAAGTAGTGCCCTTGCAGAAGCTATGGGACTTACAGAATACTCGCGTATCGCACAGAGCGGTAAAATAGGCCGCGCTATGGACAACGGCGCAGTGCTATCCGCAATAATGTTTAACCACGGTGAGCAGATGAACCGACAGGTCACCCTGATGGCCTCTTTCAATCTGGCGTTAAACGCAAAAAAAGCGACTGATTATCTAACCACAAAAAAACTTAAACATACCCTGCAAAATATAAACAAGGCCGAGCAGGATGCTGCCAAGAACAAAGATCATCCCCTAAACGCAGAAGCAACATCCGAGCAATTAGATGCCGCTGTGCAGGAAGCTATCTACAACACACAAAAAACTAATGGTGGTACGTTCCTAGAAAGCGCTCCACGGATAACGCAGCAAGGTATCGGGCGCGTTGCAGGTATGTATAAAAGCTACGGTATGCAGATGTACTACACCATGATGCAAACAGCTAAGTTAGCCTTCGACGGTGACAAAGGTAAGTTGTTTGGTAAAGAAGGTTCTGTAGAACGCAAAGCTGCATGGAGACAACTTATAGGATTACATGGTACGGCAATGTTGTTTGCGGGTGTCCAAGGTCTGCCCCTGTATGGTGCGGTGCGGTTAATCACTAACCTATTCTTCCTAGACGATGAACAGGAGGATTTTGACACGATAGTTCGCGCACACCTTGGCGAGGGTTGGTACAAGGGCGGTATTACAGCGGCCACAGGGTTAGATGTGTCCACACGCGTTGCGCTTACAGGGTTGCTACTACAGCAGAACCGTTACAATAATGATCCGTCCATAGAGGAACAGGCTGGGTTCTACCTTGGTGGTCCTGCCCTCAGCGTGGCTAAACGATTGATAAGAGGTATTGAGGACCTGTACAACGGCGAAACAGAACGAAGTATAGAAAACTTATTACCTGCAGGTGCATCTAACATCATTAAGAATACCTTCGGGCGGTATCAACAGGACGGTGGCGCGTTTACCAGACGCCAAGACCCCATATATGACGACCTATCCGCAGGGGAACAATTCTTTTGGGCACTTGGTATAGCGCCTAAAGAATATACACTGCGCCAAGACAAAGCCATGATTGGTAAGAGAATTGATACAGCGGTTCGCACAAAACGGGCAAAGCTGTTAAAGAAATATTACGTGGCCTCACGTATGGGTGATAGCGCTACAATGTTAGACATATTTACACAAATGATAGACTTTAGTACACGCCACCCTGCTGCGGCAATAGACGGTGATGCTATAGAACGTTCGATGAAAAAACACGCTACGTCGTCGGATAATATGTACCACGGCGTGTCGTTTAGTTCCTCATACGGTGACACTATTCGTATGATGTTGAGTGAAATTGGGGAATAAAAAACCCCCGCTGCAAGGCGGGGGAGTCTGAGGGAGAACGGCAATGAATATCGCCGCCCTTATGATATCACACCGTGCGCCATATGCGAACCCCAAACATTTTATTTTCTATTCGGGCACGTGTGGTTACTTGCCATGACTTTAACTTTGCAATTTTTCTTGCCTGATCGCCTGCACGTAGCGTGTTTACACATGGTATAAAAACAGACGCCCCCACAACCATGCGTTCCCAAGCCACAACAACTTTAACCCCGTCAGGGTTGAAATCATCATGTTTCTGAGGTTTCTGATACACTGTTCAACGCGCCTAATTTTACTGCAATCACCCGTATAGGCGGCAAATTAAAATTAGTTCCTCTGGTTAGTCGTATCTGCAACTTCTTGGCTCCCATCTGTTTTACCATTTCTTCAACTGTAGCGGCGTAGTTTATATGTCTATCATTCAAGTGCTTCTTAAACGCCTTGGGCACTATGTAGAACATATTAGTATCTGTCTCAAACCGTGCTACAAACATATTGCGAGGGTTCTGCTCGGGTATAACTATCGGCACCATCCCGTCGATAGGTTGCCCACCGTTGTTCATAGTCTTGCTACTTTTAATTTTAAGTATGTTAGTCCAATTCTCCGTAGCAAATTCTGTAACTAACTGTTCTACAGACGCCGCGCTATCGTCTACGTAAGCCTTAACTTTTTTAAGTTCATCTACCACCCACGAATATAATTTGTTAATGTCATAGTTAATAAACCCGAGTTGTTTCGCCGCTAACGCCGCTACAATCGTAGCAGCACAGCCCCCAGACCAGAAACGGTTTTCGGCCTGTAACCCCGCCTTAGCGTCTATTTTAGACTTAACCTTATTGTATAACTCACGCAGATCATCCCTGTTGTTTATCACGTACTGAATATACCCGACCGCTAAGTGCCCGTAGTTTTCCTTACTGTCTTGAAACAATGCGTCTGTTTTACTTTTGTCTAAGGTCGCTTTAAGGTTTTTGTCCACCCGTATTTCTAATACCCGTTGCATCTCGGCTTTAGGATCATCTTTTATACGCTGCATCTCTTCGTAGAAACTCATGTTACCTGTGGATAAAGCCATCAACTGCCAAGGTTTGCCCCTAACACGTTCTATGTTCCCGCCACCAGCCATGCGGTTTTTCTGTTTACCTTCCGCTACTTGATAAGAATATTCTGATACATCGCCGCCTTTCATATTGGTCATCTCGTCAGAGTTTAACGGTAGGTTGCACATGACCTCGCCACGGTTCATACGTGAATTGGGTGTGTCCCGTTGTCCCAAAGTCAGCGCGTGAGGGTCGCCCCATATACCCGTGTTACCATACATAGCTGTGGTTTTACCGACCCCTGTACCACCAAACAGATGAACCCCGAAGCTGTTCAACCCTGTCAGGGGCATCAATATAGAGCCGAAACCCATGCAAACTGCAAATTGCTGTAGTTCCAACCCGCTGCGGTTAAAGAAATCTAATACCTCTAGTTGCCGTTCCCGTGTGCCCTCGGCCTTAAAGAAATCTATAAGTCCTGCTGTCTTTCCTGATGGTGGGTTATACTCCACGTCACGCGCTGTAACTAACTGATCCCCCAACACAAACGCGTTCATGTTTTTATCAGTCCATCCAAATTGTTGGTGCGCTTCACTTGCGGTAGTCGTGCGCTGCAATTCGTTTATCCATGCTGCGGTATATGCCATAAGTCTATCTACGTCCTTCCCAAATGAGGTTATTCCTTGCATAGCCATATGCTTACGAAAGTCTTCCCTAGATGTAACTGCCGTTAGGGGTATTACAAATTCCCGCACACCGTCTCTAGGTAGGTGCAACGCAAACGAAATAACCTCCCCTAGTAACACATCATGTAACCGCCTCGTTACGTAGAAGTCGTAGTGATATATACAATCTTCGTCTGGCTCCCCGTCACTGTTCGTTTTTCGTATGTATACCCCGCCATTGTGCCCTCGAAAATACGGCCTTGGGAACGTAGGTATAACATGTTTAGAGGTAGCATCTATGGGGTCCGTTGACGCGTCAACGTCATCGTCCTCGTAAAAATCAACTTCTTCATGTACGGCATAACGTGCTACTAACCCATCTACTTCTTCTTTATCTAGCGGGGGGTCGAACGTAATGGCGTTAAACCCGTGTGCCATTGCCTGTATGTCATCCTCCGACAGGTGTCCTTTAGCACGTAGATGTCCTATGTAAGACAGCATGGCA
>TARA_R110002051_G_scaffold271361_2_pt1 | contig 14688 bp, 12 predicted proteins | sample TARA_R110002051 | Tara Oceans TARA_R110002051 (sample SAMEA4397023) | marine metagenome | biome: Polar Biome; feature: [MES] marine water layer (ENVO:01000295) within the mesopelagic zone...; material: water (ENVO:00002006), including particulate matter (ENVO:01000060) such...
AGTAATTATTGCAGGTGCAGTAGTTCGTATGACTGGCAGTGGAATGGGATGTCCCGATTGGCCAAAATGTTTTGGTTATTATATTCCTCCTACTGATATTACTACATTAGAATGGCAACAAAATAGACCATTTGAAAAAGGCCAAGTTATTATACACGATCAATCATTAAAAGTTGCTAAAGATAATTTCACTGCTTCTTCTTCATACAATAGTGAAAATTGGGAAAATTACACCAAACATGATTATGCTATTTTTAATGTATGGCATACATGGATCGAATATATAAATAGGTTATTCGGTGCTTTAGCAGGTTTAGCAACATTTGCATTAGCAATTTGTTCATTTTGGTATTGGAAAAAAAATAAACTTATTACCATACTATCATGGATGGTTGTTTTTGGTATGGGATTTCAAGCTTGGTTAGGCGCTACAGTTGTTTATTCCGTTTTAGAACCTGTAAAGATTACCGTGCATATGGTTATGGCATTATTCATTGTTGCTATGATACTTTATTGTATTTATAAAACTTCAGCTTCAGAAAAAATAAAAATTACAAACCGTAAAGTTGTATTTTTATTAATTACTGCCTTAATTGTCACGTTAATTCAGATTGTTTTAGGAACTCAGGTTCGTCAATTTGTGGATCATCAAATAGATTTAGTTGGAGAAGATGCCAAAAATCTTTGGCTAAATAATCCGCAAATACAATTCTACCTACATAGATCTTTTTCCGTAATTGTAGTCATATTAAATTTATATTTAGCGTATTACATATCTAAATTAAATTTAGGTTTTAATAAAATACGGTGGGTACTCATACTGCTCTTTTTAGAAGTTATTTCTGGGATAATCATGTACTATATTGATTTTCCGTTTGGTAGTCAAACAATACATTTAGTAATAGCCTCTATCCTTTTTGGAGTTCAATTCTATTTAGTATTAGAAGGGCTAAAACCTGTTCAAAGTCGTAAAACTTTGTAACTTTGTAGCACTTTAAAAATCAATATAATGATTTACAAAATTCGTATAATTTTAGATGCTGAAGAAGATATCTTTAGAGATATTGAAATTGAAGCTAATAAGACTTTAGAAGATTTTCACAATGCTATAACACAAGCTTTTGGCTTTCTAGGTAATGAAATAGCTTCATTCTACACTTGTGATGACGAATGGAACCAAGATGAAGAAATAGCTTTACATGATATTAGTGAAAATGGTTCTGATGTTAGGCTAATGAATGAAACTTTTATAGAAGATATCATTACTGAAAATACTCCTAAACTCATCTATGTTTATGACTTTTTAAGCATGTGGACTTTCTTTGTTGAATTAGCCGATATTGTAGATAAAGAAGATGGGAGATCCTATCCAAATATATTATTTACTTTTGGAGAATTACCAGATTCTCCACCTGAGAAAAAATTTGAAGCTGATCCATCATTTGATTTTGATGACACCTATGAAAGTTATGATGATTTAGATTTTGATGAAAACTGGAACTAGTCAACAAAAGCTTACTTAATTTTTAATACCTCCATTTTAAGATACAATGATCAATTTATACGCAACTCAAATTGAAACTATTTCCCTTCACCGTGTTGGGAACAAGAATAAGAATGAAGCAATATTCTTATCTGAAACCCCACATTCATTAAACGATGAGACTACTGGACTTTTAAAAGAATATTTTTTTAAACCATTCCGTGAAAAAGAAGAAAATTATTTTAAATTTTCTGACGAGGTTGATGTTGAGTTTAACGAAATGTTTAAAATTGTTTCTGATATTTTCTCTGATCAAGATAGCACTCATGCCAATTCAAAAAAAATAGCTTCCTATTTATATGAACAATCCAACCATCCGCATATAAAAAGTGGTGAAGTTTATGTTGCTTATTTAAGTGGTATTTTGTTAGATAATGTAAAAGTAAATGCAATTGGCATCTTCAAAAGTGAATTAAAACACGATTTTATTCAGTTTGAAGAAAAAGGAAGCAACCTAGATATTATCGTCCAACAAGGTATTAATATCAATAAATTGGATAAGGGCTGCTTAATTTTTGATACGAATAAAGAAGAAGGGTATAAAATCTTATCGGTAGATAGCAATCGGTATGATACAAAGTATTGGTTAGAAAACTTTTTAGGAGTAGATGCGCTTTCTGATGATAATTTTAAAACCAAAAATTATTTAAAGTTCTGTCAAAATTTTGCTAAAGATGTTGTTTTGCCAGCCGAAGATAAACAACAAGAAGTCCTTTTTATGAATAGAGCGGTGAATCATTTTGCGAAAAACGATTCTTTTGAAGAATCTAACTTTTTGAATGATGTAATGGAAAATCCTGATTTAATTCCTGAATTCAAACATTATAAAGTAGAGAAAGGTCCGAAATACAGCGTTGAAGATATTTCTACTTTTGATATTGCCAACAAAGCAGTATCTGATGCTCGAAAAAAAATTAAGAATGTAATTAATTTAGATACGAACATACAAATTAAACTAGATTTCATTAACTCCGAATCGGCTCAAAAATTTGTTGAAAAAGGATGGGACGAAGAAAAACAAATGTATTACTACCTTGTTTATTTTAATAAAGAACAAAAGAGTTAGACGAACTAAAAATTAGTATTTTATTCTATTTTCCATTAATTGCTTCATACTAACATCTTCATAATTGTGCAATACAAAATCTAGGGCGAGGTTTAAAACTTCGCCCATTTTTGTACATTCTTTAAATTTTGGATCGGAAGTAAGTTCATAAATTTGCGTTTTTAATTGCTCAATATTTTCTGGTGTAGAAATATGATCTACCAGACATGCCTTCAACAATCTTTTAATTCTATTCCCCGAGCTTTTTATCCGTTTCGCAACAATAGAACGCTCTTCTAACTTGTATTGATCTACAGATTTTCTTTGAAGTTTAGCTCGTACCAATTCAACCATTTGGTAATTTTCTTTAAAAAACTGAGGCCGATAAACTTTAAGTTTTCCTTCAAAACACTGCTGATCAAAATCTATGGGTCTAATTTTATAGACTACATGATCAAAATCGTGAGTAGGCACTATCACATAATTATAGGAACGCATATCGCCTAATAAACGAATCATACAGCGTTCATTAAATTTCACGAACTCTTTTGCTAATTGTGCTTTTTCTGGTTCAGGACATTTGGGTAACATTTCTTTTATAAAAACATCTCCCGGAATACCTGCGATATGTTCCTCAATTAACGTATTCTTATAGACTAGAAAATTGAGATTATAAGGAGATAACATATGCTCTAATTCCAAACCATAAATTCGAGAGGCATCGGTTTTTTTCACATAGAAGTACGTAAAATTATCATTTAAAATATTTCTTACTTTTATTCTAAAAGGTTTTGAATTACCAAAAGTGCAATAATCAACTGCATCAACATTTAAGTATTGAAAAATATCATCTCCTCCATCAGAGAGTAAAATAGAATATACTTTTTTAAGACTGAGATCTATTTCTGCACGCTCATATTCTGAATAATAAACACGTACCCACAAGCTATCTTCATCATTAGAATCATACACCACAATTGATCCTGAAAAGCGAAGTAAATCTTCATAAAAAATTGGAATTTCAATAGTTCGGTTGTAATGTTCCAAATAACTATTCAACCTAGTACTTACGGGATAAGCAGGTTTTTTTTTCGACATTAATCGTTCAGACATTTAGATAGCTTTAAATTAATTTGTATCAATCTTGTAACAAAATAAGCATTTCCTCGTCAAGTATACTATAGAACAACCCAAAAACCAACACAATTTTGAATACAATACTTACCGTAACTAGTTTAACAAAGAAATTTGGTGCTTTAGTCGCTGTTAATGACTTATCATTCACCATAGAAAAAGGAAATGTTTATGGTATTCTGGGGCCGAATGGAAGTGGTAAATCTACAACCTTAGGAATCGTTTTAAATGTTGTCAACGAAACTTCTGGAACTTTTAATTGGTTTGACGGAAATACTTCTACACATGAGGCATTAAAAAAAGTTGGAGCGATCATTGAAAGACCAAATTTCTATCCGTATATGACCGCGGTTCAGAATTTAAAGTTAGTATGTAAGATTAAAGAAGTTCCAGAATCAAAAATCGAAGAAAAACTAGAATTAGTTGGTCTTCTGGATAGAAAAAACAGCAAGTTCAGCACCTATTCATTAGGGATGAAACAGCGTTTAGCCATAGCTTCTGCTCTACTAAATGATCCTGAAATACTTATTCTAGACGAACCTACAAATGGTTTAGATCCACAGGGAATTCATCAAATTCGGGAAATAATAAAAAAAATTGCCGCTTTAGGCACAACCATACTCTTGGCCTCTCATTTATTAGATGAAGTCGAAAAGGTTTGCAGTCATGTGGTTATTCTTAGAAAAGGTAAAAAACTATACTCTGGAAGCGTTGATAATATGTTAGCTAGTCATGGTTTTTTTGAGTTACGTACTAAAAATGAAAAAGAGTTACTTAACTATTTAGAAAGTAATACTAGCTTTAATACAATCAAAAATAATGATGGCCTAATCACCGCTTTTCTAAATGAAGAAATACTTGCTGACGAGCTTAATAAAATTCTGTTTGACAAGGGTATTATTCTATCTCATCTATTAAAAAGAAGAGAAAGTCTAGAAGAACAATTCTTAACACTCACCAACAACGAAAGTAATTAGTCTCCCTAAAAAACAACCAAAAAACTACACATGAAACGTTTATTACAGATAGAATTTATAAAACTTTGGAATAATAGAGCGAGTAAAGTTTTAATCATTGCCTATTTTTTTCTATTAACTACTATTGCCTTAGTCGCTGCTATCCGATTTGATATAGGGCCAATTAAATTTCATTTAGCTGAGCAAGGAATTTTTAATTTTCCATATATATGGCATTTTAATACTTTTATAACTGCATTTTTCAAACTCTTTCTTGCCATTGTAATTGTTTCTATGATGGCAAATGAATATAGCAATAAGACCATAAAACAAAACCTAATAGATGGTTTATCTAAAAAAGAATTTATACTTTCTAAATTTCTAACGGTTGTTTCTTTTTCATTAATCTCTACAGTTTTTGTATTTGTAGTTTCTTTGATTCTAGGATTGATTTATTCAGATTTTACCGAAATTTCTATTATTTTTTCTGATTTAGAATTCATTTTTGCCTTTTTTGTTAAGCTTGTTGGCTTCTTTTCTTTCTGTCTTTTTTTAGGGATTTTAGTAAAACGATCGGCTTTCGCATTAGGGTTTCTAATTTTGTGGCAAATTTTTGAAGGTTTTGTTAGAGGAATGATTAGATGGAAACTTTTTGATGGAGACACTACTGATGCCATTATGGGATTCTTCCCTTTAAATGCAATGTTTAATTTAATAAAAGAACCATTTTCTAGACTTAAAGCAGTACAGGCAGCTGCACAACAAATGGGTGAAAATTTTAAACTAGATTATCAGGTTCACTGGTACGAAATTTTAATTGTACTTGGCTGGACTGCAATTTTCATCTATTTTTCTTATGCCTTATTAAAGAAAAGAGATTTATAGTATCTTGTAGCGTCTGGGAAACGCTATGAAAAAAAACTACTTATCATTATTAATTTGCTTTTTTTGCCTCTTGAACGTTTTTGCTCAAGGAGAAACATCTAATTGGTATTTTGGATTAGGTGCAGGAATACATTTTAATAATGATGGTAGTGTTACTCCACTTACTAATGGAAAATTAAATACTGTTGAAGGATGTACTTCTATTTCTGATGCGAATGGAAGCTTATTAGCTTACACAGATGGTATTACCGTTTATAATAGAAATCATCAAATAGTTCAAAATGGAACTGGATTATATGGAGACCCATCAAGTACACAATCTGCTATAATTGTCCCAAAACCTCAAGACCCAAATATCTATTATATTTTCACTGTGGATACTTCGGTTAATGAAACTGATCCAGATTTCGGCCTTAATTATTCTGTTTTAGATATTTCAATGAATAATGGCGATGGGGCAATTATTCAAAAGAATGTTAATTTACTCAAAGACAGTTCTGAAAAAATTGCTGGGGTAATTAAAGATTGTTTTGAACAATCTATTTGGGTCATCACTTTGGCAACATTAGACGGAAGTCTAGGGTATTACAATACCTACCATTGCTTTGAAATTAGTGCTACTGGAGTTAATTTAAATTCGGTAAAAAACACATTTCCAGATTTAACCATCGGTGATCCAAGAGGGTATTTAAAATTATCATCTGATGGCAAAAAAATGATAAGCACCAATGTATATGATGGAGTTTATGTGTATGATTTTAATGCAAGTACAGGTATTATCTCTAATCAAAAAAAAATTACTATTCCTGGAGTAAATAACCTTTCCTATGGCGCTGAATTTTCTAATGAAGGAAAATATGCCTATATCAATACGTTTAATGATGATGAGATAAGTAGATCATCTTTAATTCAATACGATCTGGAAGCTGCTGATATTTCAGGTTCTGCAATAGTTCTTGATGAAAGAGACGCTTATAGAGGCGCTTTACAAATGGCAGAAAACGGAAAAATTTACAGAACCAATCCAGTAAGCTATGAACAAGGATTAGCCTATTTAAGTGTTATCAACAAGCCAAGTGAAAAAGGTATTGCTGCTAATTACCAACACAATGCTATTTCATTAAATGGAAAATTAGCTATGCAAGGGTTACCTCCTTTTATTCAATCTTTTTTTAATAAAACAGATTTAATTAAAAATCCTGATGGCACTACCAGTTCTTCATTAACTGTTTGTGAGGGTGATAGTTTTATTTTAGAAACTGATGATTTTCCTGGAGCTACTTATAGCTGGGAAAAAGACGGAATTCCTATTTCAAATTCAAATTCTTATTTTTTAGAAATTACTACATCTGAGTTGAGTGATGCGGGTAAATATCGCCTAGAAATAACCCCCGCAGACCCTAAAAAATGTCCCATAATTGGTGAATCATCCATCAAAATAAATCTAGCTCCTTTTTCTCAAACATTAACTATTGTGCAATGCGATATTGATGAAGCAGATTCAACCGATGGTGTAACGACAATAAATCTAGAGCAAGCCTATTTGTTTGAAGAGAATGCAAAAGACCTTACATTCTTATTTTATGAAACTGCTACAAGTTTAGCCAATGAACAACCTATTGTAAAACCAATTGGGTATGTAAATACAATTCCCAAAAATCAAACACTATATTACAAGTCTATTAATAACTTTGGATGTTCTGCTATAGGTGAGTTACAATTGGTGATTCAACCGACAACTGTAAGTTTAAATTCAAAAAGCCCATTTTATACCTGCGACTCAGATCCTAATGATACTATTTTAGAAGGTGTTTTTGATATAGAACAAATAAGGCAAACAAACTATCAAGGCATCGAGGCTTATTTTTATAGTTCTTTAAATGATGCGTCTTTAGAACAAAATCCAATTTCAGGAAGTTTTGCCACTGAATCAACCACCCTATATGTTCGTTTAGAAAATTCGAATGAATGTCAAGGTGTAGATGAGCTAGAATTGATTGTAAATCCTACACCTAAATTTACTTTTTCTGATACCTATTATTTGTGTACAGATGGTATTGCATTAGATTTGAAAGCACCAGAGGGTTATGATTTATATAAATGGATAAAGATTGAAGGTTCTAATGAGACCGAAATCTCCAATATATCAAATATTTCTATTTCTGAAACTGGAAACTACATATTAGAACTAGGTTATGATTACAGTATAAACGGTGAAAAAATTATCTGTAAAAACCGTTCAAATTTTATTGTAAAACCATCAAATAAAGCTATAATTAAAAATATTGAAATAAAGGATATTTCGGACAACAATACTGTTGAAGCTTTTGTTTCTGGAGATGGAGATTATGAATATTCACTAGATGGAATAAACTATCAAGATGATCCAAAGTTTTCAAATGTACCAGCTGGCTTTGCAACAGTTTATATAAATGATAAATATGGTTGTGGAATAACTCAAGAAAAAATAGCCATTATAGGTTATCCGAAATTTTTTACTCCAAATGGGGATGGGGCAAATGATCTATGGCAAATTATAGGAGTTGATGATATAATTCAAGCTAATTGCACTATTTCTATATTTGATCGTTACGGAAAACTAATTGAAATTATCACACCGAAAATTACTGGTTGGGATGGAAATATAAATGGGACTCCTCTACCTGCGGCAGATTATTGGTTTAAAGTTAATTTAGAAGATGGCCGCATTTTTAAAGGTCATTTTGCTTTGAAAAGATAAAAATCATAAAGAATCATAATAACTAAATATTTTAATTAAATCTTCTTGATCTTTATTACTTAGTTTATTCTCTTTCATATAAGAATCAATCTTTTCAGATTTGTCGTTAAATATGCTTAAAAAATCTTTTTTCTTTTTTGATAATTCTATCGCAAGATTATCTTCTAAAGATATATAATATTCATCTTTGGCTCTCAACAATTTTGCAGGCTTACTAGTTTCATAACTAGATTTAGCTTTTACACCTTCAAAATACTCAATATCTTCTAATACTAACAATTTAATGTTTCCTGAGCTTAAAACAACAAAAAACTCAGTAAATTGTTCGTTGTTTTTTTTATAATCAAATACTTGATAAACTTTATTTGTGTTTGTAAATTGTATCGGTAAATTATAGGATTTAGGAAGATAATGAACACCATCAGCCGCATTTACTTCCATTTCATTATGATAAGCATCATATCTAGCAAAATATAATTTTTTATCATTATTAATTTTTGCAGGCTGAAATTCTTCATTTACATATACAGTTCCTTCCAAATCAGTCGTTCTTAAGTCAAAAGTTCTAAAAGTATTTCCTCTCCTTAAATCTTGAGCAAGTGGATCAGTTTGGGCAATCAAATTAAAACTTAAATTAAAGATGATTAAAGCAATAAAATATTTTAAAAATTTCATATTCGTATAAGCTTAAAAATTATAAAAACTTCAATAAAATTTGTCGTATTGTAAATATATTTTTTTTTTCAAGGTAAACCTAATCACAAACATCTTTCGTAATTTTAAGCAATGAAATTTAAAGTAGTATCAGAATTTAAGCCCACAGGTGATCAGCCAAATGCAATCAAACAATTAGTTGAAGGCATGGATTCGGGTGAAAAATATCAAACACTATTAGGAGTAACGGGTTCTGGAAAAACTTTTACTGTTGCTAATGTAATTGAAAATGTACAAAAACCTACGTTAGTACTGGCTCATAACAAAACATTAGCTGCCCAATTGTATTCAGAATTCAAGCAGTTTTTTCCTGAAAATGCCGTTGAATATTTTGTTTCCTATTATGATTATTATCAACCTGAAGCTTATATCCCTACTTCTGGTCTCTATATTGAAAAAGATCTTTCGATAAATGAAGATATTGAAAAACTACGTTTAAGCACAACCTCTTCCCTTTTATCTGGCAGAAGAGATGTTATCGTAGTAGCTTCCGTTTCCTGTTTATATGGTATCGGAAATCCTATAGAATTTCAAAAAAATGTAATTTCTATTCATAAAGGTCAGGTAATTTCTCGTACAAAATTTTTACATCAATTAGTACAAAGTCTTTACTCCCGAACTACCGCAGATTTTAAAAACGGAAATTTCAGAGTTAAAGGTGATGTAGTAGCTGTTTTTCCCAGTTATGCCGATCATGCGTTTCGTATCCATTTTTTTGGTGATGAGATTGAAGAAATTGAAGCCTTTGACCCTTTAAAAAATAAACTCCTTGAAAATTACGAAAATCTAAATATATATCCTGCAAATATGTTTGTGACTTCTCCAGATATTCTTCAAAATGCCATTCATCAAATTCAAGGTGATATGGTAAAACAAGTAGATTACTTCAAGGAAATTGGCAAGCCTTTAGAAGCAAAACGTTTAGAAGAACGTACAAGTTTTGATTTAGAAATGATTCGTGAACTTGGGTATTGTTCAGGTATCGAAAATTATTCTCGTTATTTGGATGGTCGAGAACCAGGCACAAGACCTTTCTGTCTTCTTGATTATTTTCCAGATGATTATTTGATGGTTGTAGATGAAAGTCATGTTACCATTTCGCAAGTTCATGCTATGTATGGTGGCGACCGTTCTCGTAAAGAAAATTTAGTAGAATATGGATTTCGATTACCTGCAGCGATGGACAATAGACCCTTAAAATTTGAAGAGTTTGAAGCCTTACAAAATCAGGTTATTTATGTAAGTGCTACTCCTGCAGATTATGAGCTTCAACTAAGTCAAGGAGTTTTTGTAGAGCAAATTATCAGACCAACAGGATTACTAGACCCAATTATTGAAGTACGACCAAGTTTAAATCAAATTGATGATTTGGTAGAAGAAATACAACAACGTACAGAAAAAGATGAGCGAACTTTAGTTACTACATTAACCAAAAGAATGGCTGAAGAATTAGCTAAATATCTCGATAGAATTAATGTAAGATGTCGATATATTCATAGTGATGTTGATACATTAGAGCGTGTAGAAATCATGCAAGATCTCCGTAAAGGTATTTTTGATGTTTTGATTGGAGTAAATCTTTTACGCGAAGGACTAGATTTACCTGAAGTATCATTGGTAGCTATTTTAGATGCTGATAAAGAAGGTTTTTTACGAAGTAACCGCTCTCTAACTCAAACAGTGGGTCGAGCTGCAAGAAATTTAAATGGCAAAGCCATCATGTACGCCGATAAGATTACCAAAAGCATGCAAACCACTATTGATGAAACTAATTACCGGAGAGAAAAACAAATAGCCTACAATTTAACACATAACTTAGTGCCTAAAGCATTGAATAAAAGTCTAGATAGTGCTCTAGCAAAAAACTCTGTTTCTACTTATCATTTTGAAAAAGAGGTTGTAAGAGCGGCAGAACCAGATCTTCAATACCTAACAAAAGAACAAAGAGAAAAGATAATTCGAGACAAACGAAAAGATATGGAAAAGGCCGCCAAAGAATTAGATTTTATGCAAGCTGCAAAACTAAGGGATGAAATAAAACTTCTGCAAAACTTAGAATCATAAAAAAAGCGTCCCAACCATTATGATCGGGACGCTCCTAACTAACCAACTTAAACCAACCATTATGAAAAACTTAGTTTTTCATAATCTTTTATTTCATTATCCTAACTCAATTAATCTTTTTGGCTTTGGTAATGAATCTTCCTTTTTAGGAAGTTTAAAACTTAAAATACCATCTGCATAAACTGCATCTATTTTATCAGCATTAACTGTATCTGGTAAAGTAAAAGATCTTTTAAATGAAGTATAAGAAAACTCTTTTCTAGTATATTTCACCGCATTAACTTCATTTTCGCTTGAAGATTCTTTTTTACTTTCTGTTGAAATAGTCAACAAATCATTATCAATCTCTATTTTAAAATCTTCTTTTTTACGACCTGGAACGGCGAGTTCTAAATTAAATGAAGTATCATCTTCTTTAATATTAACTGCAGGAAGTTTACTATTCAAAACTTCTGCTCCTCCAAACCAATCTGGTCTAAATAATTCATTCATAAATGCTGGCACTGTTCCTAAATTTCTATGTACTATACTCATAACTATAATTTTTAAAAGTTTAATATTTTTATTTGATAAGCTATATTCAAATCTCATACCAACAAAACAAAACTGACATTATGACTGAATTTACATAACTAAAACTGCCCTTTTGTCGCTTGTTTTTATATTAATAATGTCAAGAAATCAAAATAGATAATGAAAGTATGTGAACAGTACCTACAATGCATTAAAAATAGTACCTTGCCAAAAATATTTTTTATGACTAATAATGACATTTTAAAAAAGCTTCGAGTAGCTTTAATGCTAAGGGATGATGAGATTGTTGATATTTTAAAATTAGTAGATTTTAAAATATCAAAAACTGAACTTGGAGCATTTTTTAGAAAAGAAGACCATCCAAATTATGTAGAATGTGGGGATCAAATACTTAGAAACTTTTTAAATGCCTTAGTAATACATTTTAGAGGAACTAAAGAAGATCCAAAAAACCCAAAAGAAGCTTTAGCACAGATAAAGAAAGGCCCGCAAGCCAAAAAAAGTTATACTCCTGATTTTAAAGCAAAACAAGAAAAAAAGGTGGATAAAAATATTATTCATGGCAAGTATAAAAACAAAAAAAAATCCTGAATTAAATTCAGGATTTTTTTTGTAATCAACATAATAAACTTTTACAAAGCGATTCTTACTGGAACTTTATAAGTTCTACCTTCACGATAATCTTCTAAAGAAACTTTTTTGTAATTCAATTTTCCTTTTACAAATTGCTCTAGTTTTTCATCATCTGTCTTTACTGATAATACGACAATTTCTTTATCTTCATTAAGTGTAAAGAAAACTGTTGCGGTTAAATCTTGGTCTCCAACAATAATTGAATTCTCCTTTAAAAGATCGGCAATTTGTGTTGTTAATTTTTTTTCAGGTTTGTTTAAATCTTTGCCATCTATTGCAAAAATACTTCCTGATACAAGTAACATTGCAGCTACTAAAATTAAATTAATTTTTCTCATGATAATTTGTTTTAAGATTGATAAATGATTAATTGATGATATTATAAAGACGCCTAGTGGAGTATAATGTTACACTCAATTTCTATTTTAACACATTCTTAACTCTCACTTGCATCTACTAATCACAAGTCAAAATTAGTAATATATCAATCATAAAATATTATCATACAGACTCTTAACTGTTATTTAATAAAATTAACATTCACTTTAAATTTGAAAAAAAACGAGGTTATTTTTTTTATGAAGATTTTTAAATACTTCTATCTTTTAGTTAAAGTAAATGCAAGCATTGTGATTTTTGAATGACTTATCTGTTAGAAAAGAGTCTTTTTGATACCAAAAACAAAAAAGACGATGTTAAGAAAACATCGCCTTTTTTTTATAAGATATTGTACGTGAGTTTATATAAAATTAACTTAGCACAGCTTTTACTTTATCTGCTGCTTCTTGAAACTGTACCGCAGATTGTACATCTAAGCCAGAATTATCTATTAAATCTTTAGCAATATCTGCATTAGTACCTTGTAATCGTACAATAATTGGTACATTTATGTTCCCCATATTCTTATACGCGTCAATTACACCTTGAGCCACACGATCACAACGAACAATACCTCCAAAAATGTTAATCAATATTGCTTTTACTGCTGGATCTTTTAAGATTATTTTAAAAGCAGCTTCAACTCTTTTTGCATCAGCGGTTCCACCAACATCTAAAAAGTTTGCTGGCTCACCACCTGCTTGCTTAATTAAATCCATTGTTGCCATCGCTAAACCTGCTCCGTTTACCATACAACCAACATTACCATCTAAATCTACATAATTAAGGCCCAAAGCTCCTGCTTCTACTTCTATAGCATTCTCTTCACGAAGGTCACGCATTTCAGCATATTGCTTTCTTCTGTACAATGCATTATCATCAATAGATACTTTAGCATCAACAGCCATTATTTTATCATCGGAAGTTTTTAATACCGGATTAATTTCAAACATACTAGAATCACTTTCAACATATGCGGTATATAAAGAAGTTACAAATTTTGTCATTTCTTTAAATGCTGTACCAGATAATCCTAAATCAAAAGCAATTTTACGCGCTTGAAACGGTAATAAACCTGTTGATGGGTCTATTTCTTCTGTAAAGATTAAATGTGGTGTATGTTCTGCAACTTCTTCTATATCCATACCACCTTCAGTAGAATACATAATCATATTTCTACCTGTACCACGATTTAATAGAACTGACATATAAAACTCATTCGTTTCGCTAGCGCCAGGATAATACACATCTTCCGCTACTAAAACCTGATGTACTTTTTTACCTTCTGCCGAAGTTTGAGGTGTAATTAGATTCATTCCAATAATACTTCCTGCAATTTCTTCAACTTCTTTTAAATTTTTAGCCAGTTTTACTCCGCCTCCTTTTCCGCGACCACCTGCATGAACCTGTGCTTTTATAACATGCCAACCTGTTCCAGTTTCAGCTGTTAATTGCTTTGCTGCATCTACAGCTTCTTTTGCATTATGAGCTACTATTCCACGTTGGATGCGTACCCCAAAACTTGCTAAAATTTCTTTTCCTTGATATTCGTGAAGATTCATAAGTAAATCGTGTCTTAATTTAATTGGGACAAAAATAACAAACCAATACTAATTACCCTAATGAAATGGTACTGGTATTTTCTAAATTTTAAAATCTTTAAAATCTAATGGATCAAAATTCTTAAAATGACCATTTAAATCTATAACTTCTTTAGTCCTATTCACTTCTATAAGAACAGCTATAAGTTGTTTCAAATGTGCATCAATAAAAAATAAACGGTCACTTTCTTTAGGTATCTGCAAAAGCTCATATTCTTGCAACTTTGACAATCCTATCTTATGTGCTAACATAAAACTATCAAATTCATCAGCAAGCGTGTGAACCGATGGCACTCCCATTAACCTATATAATTCTTCAATAGCACTAATTATCTGCTCTTTGAGAACTATATCACCATCTAGTATATTATCTATAAAACTTACAACCCCACCAGCGTATAATTTAGAGCCCATAATATTCTCAAAAGTGACAATCTTAAAAACCCTTTTTGCAAAACAAA
>TARA_R110002051_G_scaffold119880_2_pt1 | contig 14659 bp, 12 predicted proteins | sample TARA_R110002051 | Tara Oceans TARA_R110002051 (sample SAMEA4397023) | marine metagenome | biome: Polar Biome; feature: [MES] marine water layer (ENVO:01000295) within the mesopelagic zone...; material: water (ENVO:00002006), including particulate matter (ENVO:01000060) such...
TGACGACCTCGACGACGGCGGCGCCGAACACTTCGAGAAGGTCATCTGGGCCATCCGTGCCGCGTCGCCTCAGACGACGATCGAAATCCTCACCCCCGATTTCCTGAAGAAGCCGGGCGCCCTGGAGCGCGTCGTCGCCGCCAAGCCGGACGTCTTCAACCACAACATGGAAACGGTGCCGGGAAACTATCTGACGGTCCGCCCGGGCGCCCGCTATTTCCACTCGATCCGCCTCTTGCAGCGGGTCAAGGAACTCGATCCGACGATGTTCACCAAGTCCGGCATCATGGTCGGCCTCGGCGAGGAGCGCAACGAGGTCCTGCAGCTGATGGACGACCTGCGCACCGCCGACGTCGACTTCCTGACCATCGGCCAGTACCTGCAGCCGACCCGCAAGCACCACGCCGTCATGAGCTTCGTCACGCCCGAGGAATTCAAGTCCTACGAGACGATCGCCTATACCAAGGGCTTCCTGATGGTCTCCTCGAGCCCCCTGACGCGCTCCTCGCACCACGCGGGCGACGACTTCGCCCGGCTGAGGGCCGCGCGCGAACGCAAGGTCCTGCTGGCGGCGGAATAGACTCCACTCAGTCCCCGGGCCCCGATCTCACGGGTGGCTCGCGGGCTACGTTCGAGGGATAGGCATGACGACGTTGATCGCGCTGGAGGATGCGGCAAGCCGCCTTCGTCAGAGCGATCGCGTGCTGGTCATCGGCTGTTCGGGCAGCGGCAAGAGCCGGCTCTCCCAACGGCTCGCGTCGACCCTGGACCTCCTCTACATCTCCATGGACCGCGATGTCTTCTGGCTTCCCGGCTGGAAGCTGCGTCCGCGACCGGAGATCGTCGAGCGGCTGCAGGGTTATGTCGCGCAACCCCGCTGGATCATGGACGGCACCAGCCCGGGAACGCTGCCGCTTCGCTTGCCGCGCAGCCAGCTGGTCATCTGGATGCGCCCGGCGCGCCTCGTCTCCCTCTTCGGCGTCCTCTCCCGATGGCTGCGCTATTATGGCCGGTCGAGGCCGGAGATGGCAGAAGGGTGCCCGGAGAAGATCGACCGGCAGTTTCTGGCCTACATCTGGAACTTCGAGAGGACCGAGAGCCCCGAGATCGAGGAGAACCTCGCCGCATACGGACCCGGTGTCCCCGTTCTGCTGCTGAAATCGCGGGCTGAGACAAACCGGCTACTTGCCATCATCGGACAGGACCATTAGCTCTCGCCTATGCCAAAGTTTGAGACTCACCGCCCCGTCAAGCATTCTCCCGAGCAGATGTATGATCTGGTGGCCGACATCGAGAAATATCCGCAGTTCCTGCCGCTCTGCGAGGCGCTCAACATTCGTTCGCGCACGGAGCGCGACGGCAAGACGCTGCTGATCGCCGACATGACCGTCGGCTACAAGGCGATCCGCGAGACCTTCACGACGCAGGTGCTGCTCAATCCGGCGGAGCTGGCAATCGACGTCAAATACGTCGAGGGCCCGTTCAAATACCTCGACAACCGCTGGCGATTCCAGCCGGCCCCGGAGGGCTCCGTGGTCGATTTCTTCATCGACTACGAGTTCAAGAGCCGGATCCTCGGCGCCCTGATGGGCTCGATGTTCGACCGCGCCTTCCGCACCTTCGCGGAAGCCTTCGAGAAGCGCGCCGACAAGATCTACGCCGACGCCTGAGCCGCCTCCATCAGCATCTCGAGCGCGGTGCCGACAGTCGCAAGCCGCACCGCACCGCGGCCGATGGCGCCATAGCGCATCTCGCGGTGGATCATCCGTCCCGACCGCGACGCCGCCGCCAGATGCACGAGCCCGACCGGCTTCTCCACCGATCCGCCGCCCGGTCCGGCAATCCCGGTCACCGCGACGGCGACATCTGCCTTCGACCGGTAGAGCGCGCCGCGCACCATCTGCAGCGCCGTCTCCCGGGACACCGCGCCGAGCTGGTCGAGCGTCGCCGGTAAAACGCCAAGCAGGTCCATCTTTGCCTGGTTCGTATAGGTGACGAAGCCGCGGTCGACGACGGCGGATGATCCGGAGATCTCCGTCAGGGCGCCGGCAATCAGCCCGCCGGTACAGGATTCCGCCGTCGACAGCATCAGCTGCCGCTCTCTGAAATGCGCGATCAGCCCGGCGGCCTGCGCCTCGATCTCTGCCGGAAACAGGCTCATGACGGCCGCCCTTGGTAGACGACGGTCGCCGTGGCGATGGCGGCAATGCCCTCGCGGCGGCCGACGAAGCCGATGGTCTCGTTCGTGGTGGCCTTCACCGAGCAGCGCTCCAGCGCAATCTGCAGGATTTCCGCCATCGTCTCGCGCATCTCCAGGCGATGCGGCCCCACCTTGGGGGCCTCCGCAATCAGCGAGACGTCGGCGTTCATGATCGTGCCGCCGTGGTCACGGACGATTTCGGCGGCCCGTGCCAGGAAGATGCGAGAGGCGGCACCCTTCCACTGCGGATCGGACGGCGGGAAATGGTCGCCGATGTCGCCGGCGCCGCAGGTGGCCAGCAGCGCGTCCGTCAGCGCGTGCAGCGCCACGTCCGCATCCGAATGGCCCTTCAGCCTCTGGTCGTGCGGGATGAAGACGCCGCAGAGCGTCACGCCGTCGCCCGGCTCCAGCTGATGCACGTCATAGCCGTTGCCGGTGCGCACGTCGGGGAGGGCGGTGCCGGAAAGTCGCTCGTCAGCCATGGTGATGTCCCGTCTCACTGTCAGTTTCACATTGTCAGGCGACCCCTCGACCAGCCGCACCGGCATTCCGGCCCATTCGCCGATCGAACAGTCGTCGGTAAATCCATCGCGGCCCTCGGCAGCGGCGCGCCGGTGCGCGTCGAGGAGGCTTGAGAGCCGAAAGCTCTGCGGCGTCTGCGCTGCAAACAGCCCGTCGCGCGACACCGTCTCCGCAACCAGCCCCTCTGCACCGCGCTTTAGCGTGTCGGTAACGGCCAGCGCCGGCAGCACCGCATTGTCGCCGGCAGCTAGCCGGTCGGCGATCCGGTCGAGCATCGCGGGATTGACGAACGGCCGCGCCCCGTCGTGGATCATCACATGGGTCGCGTCGCTGCCGGAAAGCGCCTCCAGCCCCGCAAGCACCGACTGCTGGCGCGTGGCGCCACCGAAGGTCGTCTTCACCCGTTCCGCGCCCGCAAGACCGGCTGTCGCATCGGCGAACAGGGCCGCGTCGTCGGGATGGATGACGGTCACGATCGGCCCGCTCTGCGGCCAGGTCAGAAAGGCCTCCAGCGTGTGCGCAATGACTGGCCGGCCGCCGATCCTGCGGTATTGCTTGGGTCCTTCCGCGGATCCTGCCCGCTCTCCGCGGCCGGCCGCAACGATGACGATGGCAATCTGCATGAAGAGGTTGTGATCCAAAGCTGTTTTGACACAAAGAGTTGACAGTGGAGCACTATAGAATCACAAGGCGTTTTGCCAGCCGCGCCCGGCGATCTTCTTTCTATGCAATTGCTCTTGTGATCCGCCGAAAGTATGGCTAAAAATAATGCATTAATTCCACGTGCCCGAAAGATCATCAGTTGTCCCTTCCGCACCTAGCCACGCCGTTCAGCATCGGGCCGGTTGCCATTCGTAACAGAGTAGTGCTGGCGCCGATGTCGGGCGTCACCGATCTCCCTTTCCGGGAAATCGCCTGGAGCTGGGGCGCGGGCCTGGTGGTGACCGAGATGATCGCCAGCCGCGAGCTCGTGATGAGCCGCGGCGAATCCTGGGTCCGCCTGAAGCGCACGGGGCTCGGGCCGCACATGGTGCAGCTGGCGGGGCGGGAGCCTGAATGGATGGCGCAGGCAGCCCGGATCGCCGCCGACAACGGCGCGGATATCATCGACATCAACATGGGCTGTCCGGCCAAGAAGGTCACGGGCGGCTATTCCGGTTCGGCGCTGATGCGCGATCCGGAGCTGGCGCTGTCGCTGATCGAGGCGACGGTGAAGGCCGTCGACGTGCCGGTGACGCTGAAGATGCGCCTCGGCTGGGACGAGAATTCCATCAATGCCCCGGAGATCGCCCGTCAGGCCCAGGAGGCCGGCGTCCAGCTGATCACCATCCACGGCCGCACCCGCATGCAGTTCTACGAGGGCAGGGCGGATTGGGACGCGATCCGCAGCGTTCGCGACGCCGTCTCGGTGCCGCTGATCGCCAATGGCGATGTCTGCACGCCCGCCGATGCCCGCGAGATCCTGGCCCGCTCCGGCGCCGATGCGGTCATGGTCGGCCGCGGCGCCCAGGGCAGGCCCTGGCATGCCGGCACGCTTGCCGGGCATGCGCCACCCTCCGAAGGGGCGCAGCGCGAGATCATTGCCGGCCACTACGAGGCGATGCTGCAGTTCTACGGCCGCGAAGCCGGCCTGCGGCATGCCCGCAAGCATCTCGGCTGGTACCTCGACCGGTTGGCGCCCGACGTGGAGAGCGACGCGAAGGCGGCAATCTTCCGGTCCACCGATCCTGACGACGTGATGCGCCGGATGATGGAGGCGTTGACCGCCGGCCCAGCGGCCGCAAGGGAGGCAGCATGACCAAGGCTCCGTCTCCGGTCGGCGACAATGCGCTCGCCCTGGCCGTCCTCAATTCGGTGCAGAACCCGGTCATCCTGGTCGACCCCTCCGGCCATGTCATGTTCGCCAACTGGGAAGCGGAATCCTTCTTCGGGGTCAGCGCCGCCCAGCTGGCGCGCCACGAGATTTCGGCGCTCATTCCCTTCGGCAGTCCGCTGCTGGCGCTGATCGACCAGGTCCGCGAACGCCGCGCCCCGGTCAACGAGTACCGGGTCGATTTGTCGTCGCCGCGGCTCGGCCAGGACAAGCTCGTCGATCTCTATGTGGCACCCGTCGTCAGCGAACCGGGCTCCGTCGTCGTCGTCTTCCAGGAGCGGTCGATGGCCGACAAGATCGACCGGCAGCTGACGCATCGCGCCGCCGCGCGCTCCGTGACCGGGCTGGCCTCGATGCTCGCCCACGAGATCAAGAACCCGCTGTCGGGCATCCGCGGCGCCGCACAGCTGCTGGAGACCTCCGTTCCGGACGAGGACCGGGCGCTGACCCGCCTGATCTGCGACGAGACCGACCGCATCGTCTCGCTGGTCGACCGCATGGAGGTCTTTTCAGACGAACGCCCCATCGACCGGCTGCCGATCAACATCCATTCGGTGCTCGACCACGTCAAGGCGATCGCCAAGGCGGGCTTCGGCCGCGACATCAGGATCACCGAGAACTACGACCCGTCGCTGCCCTCCGTCTATGCCAACCGCGACCAGCTGGTGCAGGTCTTCCTGAACCTCGTCAAGAACGCCGCCGAGGCGATCGGCGGCCAGCCGGACGGCGAGATCATGCTGACCACCGCCTATCGTCCGGGCATCCGCCTCTCGGTTGCCGGCTCGCGGGAGAAGATCTCGCTGCCGCTGGAATTCTGCGTCATCGACAACGGACCCGGCGTGCCGGCCGATCTCGTGCCCAATCTCTTCGACCCCTTCATCACCACCAAGACGAACGGCTCCGGCCTCGGTCTTGCGCTGGTGGCCAAGATCATCGGCGCCCATGGCGGCATCGTCGAATGCGACAGCCAGAACCGGCGCACGATCTTCCGGGTGCTGATGCCGATGCACAAGGAAGCCAGCATCGAGGAACCGGGTGTGGCCCACATCATCACAGGGAAAGCCAAATGACTGCCACGATCCTTGTCGCCGACGACGACGCGGCCATCCGCACGGTGCTGAACCAGGCGCTGACGCGGGCAGGCTACGATGTCCGGATCACCTCCAATGCCGCCACCCTGTGGCGCTGGGTCTCGGCGGGCGAGGGCGATCTCGTGGTCACCGACGTGGTCATGCCCGACGAGAACGCCTTCGATCTGCTGCCGCGCATCAAGAAGGCCCGTCCCGACCTGCCGGTCCTGGTGATGAGCGCGCAGAACACCTTCATGACCGCCATCAAGGCCTCGGAAAAGGGCGCCTACGACTATCTGCCGAAGCCTTTCGACCTCACCGAACTGATCGCCATCATCGGCCGGGCGCTTTCCGAGCCGAAGAAGAAGCCGGCGCGGCTCGATGACGACACCCAGGACGGCATGCCGCTGGTCGGCCGCTCGGCGGCGATGCAGGAGATCTACCGCGTCCTCGCCCGCCTGATGCAGACCGACCTGACGCTGATGATCACCGGCGAGTCGGGCACCGGCAAGGAACTCGTGGCCCGCGCGCTGCACGACTACGGCAAGCGTCGCAACGGTCCCTTCGTCGCCATCAACATGGCCGCCATCCCGCGCGATCTGATCGAGTCGGAACTCTTCGGTCACGAGAAGGGCGCCTTCACCGGCGCCCAGAACCGCTCCACCGGCCGCTTCGAGCAGGCCGAGGGCGGCACGCTCTTCCTCGACGAGATCGGCGATATGCCGATGGACGCCCAGACACGCCTCCTGCGCGTGCTCCAGCAGGGCGAATACACGACCGTGGGCGGTCGCACGCCGATCCGCACCGACGTGCGCATCGTTGCGGCCACCAACAAGGACCTGAAGCAGGCCATCAACCAGGGCCTCTTCCGCGAAGACCTCTATTACCGCCTCAACGTCGTGCCCCTGCGCCTGCCGCCGCTGCGCGACCGTGCCGAGGATATCCCCGATCTCGTCCGCCACTTCATGCAGATGGGCGAGAAGGAGGGGCTCGACGTCAAGCGTTTCGATGGCGAGGCGCTCGAGGTGATGAAGGGCTATGCCTGGCCGGGCAACGTGCGCGAGCTCGAGAACCTGATGCGCCGTCTCATGGCGCTTTACCCGCAGGAGGTGATCACCCGCGAGATCATCGAGGCGGAGCTGCGCTCGGATACCACCGACAGCCCCATCGACAAGATGACGGCGCGCAACGGTTCGCTGACCATCGCCCAGGCGGTGGAGGAAAACATGCGCAGCTACTTCGCAGGCTTCGGTGATGCCCTGCCACCCTCCGGGCTTTACGACCGCGTGCTGCGCGAGATGGAATACCCGCTGATCCTCGCGGCCTTGACCGCCACCCGCGGCAATCAGATCAAGGCGGCCGATCTCCTCGGCTTGAATCGCAACACCCTGCGCAAGAAGATCCGAGAGCTTGGCGTCTCTGTGTATCGCAGCTCGCGGAGCGCCTGACGGTCCTTGACATTCCCGACGGCATCGTTGCATTTTCGCCACAAAGCGTTGCTTGGTGGCAACGCATAGGCCCGTCGTGAGTCCTGCTTCGCAGAGACGTTCTGCGGTGGCACGGACAGGCGGACGACCGCGAATGTCGGGCAAGGAGTAATGTGATGATCGAGGGCGTAGTCTCGCCCACGGCTGAAGCCGAGCCCGATGGCATGGTGCAGGACCGGCGTGCGTCTTTCGCCCTGCCGGGCCTGTTGCTGGCCGGCGGCGCGCTCGTCTGCGCCATCCTCACGCTCTTCGTCCTGGTCGGCCTGACACCGATCGCGCCGACGACCCGCGTCGTCATTGCCTCGGCGGTTCTCAATTCGATCTTCGTCGTCGGGCTGATGTATCTGATCGGTCGCGAGGTGACGCGACTATTCAAGGCCCGCAACCGTGGCCGTGCGGCCGCCCGGCTCCATATCCGGGTCGTGGTGCTGTTCTCGATCGTCGCGATCACGCCCGCGGTCCTGGTTGCCATCTTCGCCAGCATCACGCTCAGCGCCGGCCTCGACCGCTGGTTCTCCATCCGCACCCAGTCGATCGTTCGCTCCTCCACGGATGTGGCGCAGGCCTACATGATCGAGAATGCCAGCTACGTGCAGGGGCAGACCGTCTCGATGGCCAACGACCTGGAGCGCAACCGGGCGATGTTTTATCTCGACCGAACCGGCTTCGTCGACATGATGACCCGTCAGGCGCGGGGCCGCGGTTTGCTGGGCGCCTTTCTCGTTCGGGAGGACGGGTCCGCCGTCGCGCAGGCCGACATCACCACGGAACGGCCGCTGCCGGCCATTCCGCAGGATGCGCTGCAGAAGGCGGCAGCCGGCCAGCCCACCCTCATACCGCCCGGGGTCACGAACCTCGTCGGTGCCATCATCAAGCTCGAGGGCATTCCAGGCTCCTTCCTTTATACCATTCGGGCCGTCGATCCGAAGGTCATGGCCGCCATGCGGCTGATGGAGGACAACACCGCCGAATACCAGGCGATGGAAGCCGGTCGCATGTCACTGCAGGTGGCTTTCGCCATTCTCTATCTCGGATTTGCGCTCATCGTTCTTCTGGCCGCCATCTGGACGGCAATCGCCGTGGCCGACCGTATCGTCCGGCCGATCCGGCTGCTGATCAGCGCCGCCGACAGCGTCGCCACCGGTGATCTCAACGTGGTGGTGCCGGTCCGGACCGCCGATGGCGACGTCGGCAACCTGTCGCGCACGTTCAACAAGATGATCTCGGAGATCCGCAGCCAGCGTGACGAGATCCTGGAAGCCAAGGACGAGGTGGATGATCGTCGCCGCTTCATCGAGGCGGTGCTCTCCGGCGTCACGGCGGCCGTCATCGGCGTCGAGGACGACCGGCACGTCACCATCGTCAACTCCTCGGCAGAACTCTTCCTCGGGCTGCCGGCGGACAAGCTGATCGGCCGCAAGCTGTCGGAGGTCGTGCCGGAAATCGACGCGGTGCTGTCGGAAGCGGCCGCCCGCGCCCGCAACGACTTCCGCAAGCATGTGAACCTGATGCGCGGCGGCAAGGAGCGCACGCTGAGCGTCCAGGTGACGCGCGAGGAACAGGGCTCCTCGCGTGATTCCTATGTCATCACCCTCGACGACATCACCGATCTGGTGATCGCCCAGCGTTCGACGGCCTGGGCCGACGTCGCCCGCCGCATCGCCCACGAGATCAAGAACCCGCTGACGCCGATCCAGCTGTCGGCCGAACGGCTGAAGCGCCGCTATGGCAAGCAGATCGCCGAGGACGACCGCGCTGTCTTCGACCAGTGCACCGATACGATCGTGCGCCAGGTCGGCGATATCGGCCGCATGGTCGACGAGTTCTCCTCCTTCGCCCGCATGCCGAAGCCCGCCAAGGAAGAGACCGACCTCCGCGACATCGTCCGCGATGCCGTCTTCCTGCGCGAGATGGGTACCAGCCACGTGGAGTTCATCCGGGATCTGGGCGACGAGCCATTGATCGGCCAGTTCGATGCGCGCATGCTCGGCCAGGCCTTCGGCAATCTCGTCAAGAATGCCGTCGAGGCCATCGAATCGGTGCCGAGCGACCAGGAACGCGACGACCGCAAGGTCTGGGTCCGCGCCCGCTTCGACCACAGCCGCGATCTGTTCGTGGTCGAGATCATCGATAACGGCAGCGGTCTGCCGGCCGAGAATCGTCACCGGATCCTCGAGCCCTACATGACCATGCGCGAGAAGGGCACCGGCCTCGGTCTCGCTATCGTCAAGAAAATCATCGAAGACCACGGCGGGCAGCTTGAGCTCCATGATGCGCCTGCCGAATTCGATCAGGGCCGCGGGGCCATGATCAGGGTGCTGCTGCCGCAGGTGATGCGGACGGGCGGTGCCGGAACGGAAACTGACAAGGAATTCGCATATGGCGTCTGACATTCTGGTCGTCGACGACGAGACCGACATCCGCGAGATCGTCTCCGGCATCCTCTCCGACGAGGGACACGAAACCCGCATGGCGCACGACAGCGACAGCGCGCTGGCCGCCATTTCCGATCGCGTGCCGCGCCTCGTCTTTCTCGACATCTGGATGCAGGGGTCGAAGCTGGACGGACTGGCGCTGCTCGACGAGCTCAAGAGCCGCCACCCGGATCTCCCCGTGGTGATGATCTCCGGCCACGGCAACGTCGAGACCGCCGTCTCCGCCATCAAGCGCGGCGCCTTCGACTTCATCGAGAAGCCGTTCAAGGCGGACCGGCTGATCCTGATTGCCGAGCGCGCGCTGGAAAACTCCAACCTGAAGCGCGAGGTCACCGAGCTGAAGAAGCGGACCGGCGACGCGGTCGAGCTTGTCGGCACCTCCGTCTCGGTATCGCAGCTGCGCCAGACCATCGACAAGGTGGCGCCGACCAACAGCCGCATCATGATCCTCGGACCGTCCGGCAGCGGCAAGGAACTCGTGGCCCGCATGGTCCACAAGAAGTCGTCGCGGGCCAATGGTCCCTTCGTGGCGCTGAATGCCGCCACCATCACGCCGGACCGCATGGAGATCGCCCTCTTCGGGACCGAAGGCGGACCCGGTCAGGCGCGCAAGATCGGCGCCCTGGAAGAGGCGCACCGCGGCATTCTCTATCTGGACGAAGTCGGCGAGATGCCGCGCGAGACGCAGAACAAGATCCTGCGCGTGCTGGTCGACCAGCAGTTCGAGCGCGTCGGCGGCTCCAAGCGCGTCAAGGTCGACGTCCGGATCATCTCCTCGACCGCCTACAACCTCGAGAACCTGATCTCCGAAGGCATCTTCCGAGAAGACCTCTACCACCGGCTGGCCGTCGTGCCGATCAAGGTTCCGGCGCTGGCGGAACGCCGCGAGGACATCCCCTTCCTCGTCGACATGTTCATGCGCCAGATCTCCGAGCAGGCCGGCATCCGGCCGCGCAAGATCGGCGAGGACGCCATGGCCGTGCTGCAGGCCCACGACTGGCCGGGCAACATCCGCCAGCTGCGCAACAACATCGAGCGGCTGATGATTCTCGCCCGCACCGACGGCCCCGACACGTCGATCTCGGCTGACATGCTGCCGCCCGATCTCGGCGACATGCTGCCGAAGATCTCCACCAAGGGCGACTATCACATCATGACGCTGCCGCTGCGCGAGGCTCGCGAAATGTTCGAGCGCGATTATCTGATTGCGCAGATCAATCGATTCGGTGGCAATATCTCGCGCACCGCCGAATTCGTTGGTATGGAGCGCTCGGCGCTGCACCGCAAACTGAAGTCCCTGGGCGTATAGCCCAGCGACAGGGCATGGCCGCTTCACGCCGTCGACGAAAGAGCAAGCATGAAAGTCATCATTTGCGGAGCAGGCCAGGTCGGCTACGGCATCGCCGAGCGCCTGTCGCAGGAGGATAACGACGTCTCCGTCATCGACACGTCCGCCTCGCTGATCAACGCGATCACCGAGACGCTCGACGTCCGCGGCTACGTCGGCCACGGTGCCCATCCGGACGTGCTGGCCAAGGCCGGCGCCGAGCAGGCGGACATGATCATCGCCGTGACCCTCTATGACGAGGTCAACATCGTCGCCTGCGAGGTTGCCCACGCCCTCTTCAACGTTCCCACCAAGATAGCCCGCATCCGCGCCCAGGCCTATCTGCAGCCGGAGTATGCCGATCTCTTCAGCCGCCAGAACATGTCGATCGACGTGACGATCTCGCCGGAAATCGAGGTGGGCAAGATGGTGCTGCGCCGCATTTCCTTCCCCGGCGCCACCGACATCGTCCGCTTCGCCGAGGATTCGATTGCCATGGTGGCGATCGAATGCATGGAGGATTGCCCGGTCCTCAACACGCCGCTGCATCAGCTCAGCCAGCTCTTCCCGGACCTGATGGCGACCGTCGTCGGCATCTTCCGCGACGGCCACCTCACGGTCGCCCATTCGGGCGACCAGCTGCATGCCGGCGATCTCGCCTATGTCATCTGCCAGCGCGAACACGTGCGCCGCACCCTCGGCCTCTTCGGCCACGAGGAGCAGGAGGCACGCCGCATCATCATCGCCGGCGGTGGCAACATCGGCCATTTCGTCGCCCGCACCATCGAGGAGCACCAGCCGAAGACGCGGCTGAAGATCATCGAGACCGATCGCGAAAAGGCCGTTTCCGTCTCCGAGCAGCTGCGCAACACCGTCGTCCTGCACGGCTCGGCGCTCGACCAGAACATCCTCCTGCAGGCCGACGTCCAGGATGCCGACCTGATGGTGACGCTCACCAACAGCGACCAGATCAACATCCTCGGCGCGGTCATGGCCAAATCGCTCGGCTGCAAGTCGAACCTGGTGCTGATCAACAGCTCCTCGCTCAACAATGTCACCAAGTCACTCGGCATCGACGCCCAGATCAACCCGCGGGCCGTTACCATTTCGCGCGTCCTGCAGCACGTCCGCAAGGGTCGTATCCGCTCCGTCTATGCCGTGCAGCAGGGTTCCGCGGAGGTGATCGAGGCCGAGGCACTGGAAACCTCGCCGCTCGTCGGACGCCCGTTCCGCGATCTCGAACTGCCCGACGGCATCCGCATCGGCGCCATCTACCGGGACGGCGCCGTGATCCGCCCGAGCGGCGACACGAAGATCAAGGCCAAGGACCGCGTCGTGCTCTTCTCCACCGCCGAGGCGGTCAAGAACGTCGAGCAGATGTTCCGCGTCTCCATCCAGTATTTCTAGGAGAGCCGGGGCGGAACCGAACGTCAGGAGTGCCTTTTTGCACGTTGCGGAAAACACGGCGATTTGATAACGAAGTTTTAGGGGAGGGAAGCACGAGGGCGCTTCCCGGTCATCTCTTGACAGCTAGATCATGATCCGGCCAACGGCCGGCAAAATAGAAAGAAGCGGCGCTATGGCGGAACGTTCTCAGAACTTGCAGGACTTATTTCTCAATACAGTCCGCAAACAGAAGATTTCCCTGACTATTTTCCTGATCAACGGGGTGAAGCTCACAGGTGTCGTAACCTCCTTCGACAACTTCTGTGTCCTTCTTCGCCGTGACGGCCACTCGCAACTCGTGTATAAGCACGCGATCTCCACCATCATGCCCGGCCAGCCGATGCAGATGTTCGAGAGCGAAGAAACCGCCGCATAACAGGACAACCACAGATTTCAAATCGCGATACTTCCAATGAATCGATGATCCCGGAGACCGAGCGTCACCGGGACGACATGCGTGCCATCGTCATCGTGCCGGTGCTGAAGCAGGGCCGGACCGCCCGCTCGGCACAGGCCGATTCCGCCACGCCTTCGCCGCAACGGTCCGACGAGGCCCGCCTCGAGGAGGCGATCGGCCTTGCCCGGGCGATCGACCTGACGATCGTGCAGGGCCTGATCGTGCCGGTCGCCCAGCCGAAGCCGGCAACCCTGATGGGCAGCGGCAAGATCGAGGAGATCAAGGCGCTGCTCGACGAGCACGACGCCGGCCTCGTCATCATCGACCACCCGCTGACCCCCGTGCAGCAGCGCAATCTCGAGAAGGAATGGAACGCCAAGGTCATCGACCGGACGGGCCTGATCCTCGAGATCTTCGGCCGCCGTGCCTCCACCAAGGAGGGCACGCTGCAGGTCGATCTGGCGCATCTGAACTACCAGAAGGGCCGACTCGTGCGCAGCTGGACCCACCTGGAACGCCAGCGCGGCGGTGCAGGCTTCATGGGCGGTCCCGGCGAAACCCAGATCGAGGCCGACCGTCGGCTGCTGCAGGACCGCATCGTCAAGCTGGAGCGCGAGCTCGAGCAGGTGGTGCGCACCCGCCAGCTGCACCGCGCCAAGCGCCGCAAGGTCCCGCATCCGATCGTCGCGCTGGTCGGCTATACCAACGCAGGCAAGTCGACGCTCTTCAACCGCATCACCGGTGCGGGCGTGCTGGCCGAGGACATGCTGTTTGCAACGCTCGATCCGACGCTGCGGCGCATGAAGCTGCCGCATGGCCGCACCGTCATCCTGTCCGATACCGTCGGCTTCATCTCCAACCTGCCGACCCACCTCGTGGCCGCCTTCCGCGCCACGCTGGAAGAGGTTCTGGAGGCCGACCTGATCCTGCACGTCCGCGACATGTCGGACCCTGACAATGCCGCCCAGTCCGGCGACGTGCTGCGCATCCTCACCGATCTCGGCATCGACGAGAAGGAGCGCGAGAAGCGCATCATCGAGGTCTGGAACAAGATCGACCGGCTCGACCCGGAAGCCCATGACGCGCTCATCGAGCGCGCCCATGGTCGCGACGACATCATGGCCGTCTCCGCCGTCAGCGGCGAGGGTGTCGAGCCGCTGATGGAAGAGATTTCCAGGCGCCTCTCGGGCGTGCTCACCGAGGCGACCATCACCATTCCGGCCGACAAGCTGGCGCTGGTCTCCTGGGTCTATGAGAACGCCATCGTCGACGGCCGCGAAGACCTCGAGGACGGCGCGGTCGAACTCGACGTCCGCCTGTCGGACGGCCAGGCCGTCGAGCTGGAGCGCAAGCTCGGCATCGGCCAGGCCCCGCAAAAGGAAGACTGGGAGCGGTAACCGCTCCTGGTCCCGCCTCCGTCGCCGGCCGCCGTTGAAGAACAGGCTGTTTTCGCTGTATTAATGGCGGCAGGACGGTAGGGGGGATGCGATGGACGACGCCGCGAAAATCGATGCCTTCTTTGCGCAACAGGACCGATGGCAGGCTGAGCTCGGCGCGCTTCGGTCCATCCTCCTCGACTGTGGCCTGACGGAAGAGTTCAAGTGGAGCTCTCCCTGCTACACGGTCGATGGCGGCAATGTCGCGCTCCTCTGGGGCTTCAAGGACAGCGCCACACTCGGCTTCTTCAAGGGCGTCCTCCTCAAGGATCCCGCCGGGCTTCTCGTGGCGCCCGGCGAGAACTCGCGCTCCTCGCGCGTCTTGCGCTTCACGGCGCTCTCGCAGATCATTGAAACGGAAGCATCCATCCGCAGTTACCTCCGAGAGGCGGTGAACCTTGAAAAGGCCGGCGCAAAGGTGGATCTGCCGAAGGACGATCTGGCCTACCCCGAGGAGCTGGTCGCG
>TARA_R110002051_G_scaffold4804_4_pt1 | contig 14644 bp, 15 predicted proteins | sample TARA_R110002051 | Tara Oceans TARA_R110002051 (sample SAMEA4397023) | marine metagenome | biome: Polar Biome; feature: [MES] marine water layer (ENVO:01000295) within the mesopelagic zone...; material: water (ENVO:00002006), including particulate matter (ENVO:01000060) such as......
CTGCTTATTCAATTGGCTAAATCTGCAGGAGCAAAGGTTATTGGTATTTCTAGACGTGAATTTTCTCTTGAGGAAGCCGCAAACGCTGGTGCGGATCATACTATAAAACTAGATGACCATTATAAGATTATAGAGGAAGTAAAAAAGATAACCGGAGGTAACTTTTGTGAGCGTGTAATTGAGGCAACGGGAATAGAGTGGCCGCTTAACCTTAGTATTGAGCTTACAGCAGAAAGAGGAAAATTAATAGTGGCTGGCTATCACCAGGATGGGATGCGTACTATAAATGTGCAAATGCTTAATTGGCGAGGAATAGATATGATAAGTGCTCATGAACGAGATAGCAAAAATTATGTAAAAGGAATAAAAGAAGCTATCGAAGCAATACGCTACAGACATATGGACCCATTTCCTTATTTCACACATACCTATAACCTTGAGGATATTGAAAAAGCATACCAGCTTTTAACAAATAGACCCGATGGTTTCATAAAGGCATTAATTCTAAATCAATAATCAAATGATATCTATACCTGATAAAAAGAAAAAACTTAACCTGGGATTTCTAGGAGTGGGATGGATAGGCCGTAACAGGATGCAGGCATTACTCAACCATAGCCCCAGCAAGGCTACTGTCATTTGTGAACCTGATTCACAAAATGCTGAAGAAGCTATTCAAAATGCACCAGATGCTTGTTGCGTTGAAAATGCAGAAGAAATGTATAACGATACTTCTCTTGACGGAATAGTTATCGCCACACCAAGTGCACTTCATGCAGAACAAAGCATTGCTGCCTTAAATGCAGGTAAAGCTGTTTTTTGTCAAAAACCATTAGGTAGAACTGCAGATGAAGTGAAAAACGTAGTAGCTGCCTCTAAAGCAGCAGATAAATTACTTACTGTGGATCTGTCTTATCGCTATACAAAGGCATTTCAGGAGGTTTATAAGCGATTGATTAACAAAGATATTGGGGAGGTTTATGCTATTGATCTGTGCTTTCATAATGCTTACGGTCCTGATAAAGAGTGGTTTTATGACCTTCCGCGATCAGGTGGAGGTTGCGTGATGGATCTAGGCATTCACCTTATTGATCTTGCTTTATGGAGTCTTGGTTTTCCGGAGATTAAAGAAGTGAGAAGTGACTTGTATGCACAAGGAAAAAAGTTGCAGCTCTTTGAAGATAAAATCGAAGATTATGCCAGTATAAGTTTTCTTACTGAAACGAACATCAACATAAATCTTAAATGTTCGTGGCATCTACCTGCAGGTAAAGATGCTGAAATACATGCCAGTTTCTATGGTACTAAGGGAGGACTAGCATTCAAAAATGTGGAAGGTTCCTTTTATGATTTTACCGCAGAAAAATACAACGGTACCCAGACCGAAGTATTAGTTACACCACCAGATTCTTGGGGAGGTCGCGCGGGAGTCGTATGGGCTGATGATATATTAAATGGTAAAGGCTATGATGCTACTACTGCAGAAGAATTAATAAAAACCGCAACACTAATAGATCGTATTTATGCAAGATGAGCTTCACATACTCATGACTACAGATACCGTGGGTGGGGTGTGGACCTACAGTATTACGCTTTGTAAGTCGTTACAGACTTATGGGGTGAATGTGCATCTTGCTGCTATGGGCGGTTTTGCTTCCCAGTCACAGCGACAAGAGGTTGATGCTCTCAAAGAAAATGTGACATTTTACGATAGCAACTACAAACTGGAATGGATGGAAAATCCGTGGGAAGATGTAGATCAGGCACAGCACTGGCTACATAGTATTTACCTGCAGGTTCAGCCAGACCTTATTCACCTTAATAACTTTGCCAAAATACATCCAGATTGGAAGTGTCCTATAATTACTGTTTATCATTCTTGTGTAGCAACTTGGTGGCGTTCGGTGCATAAGGAACCTATTCCACAGGCGTGGAATTTGTATTTGAATTTACTTCAGAATACGTTGAAAGCTTCAGACCGCGTAGTGGCACCTTCTAAAGAATTGTTACTTCAGGCGACAACTATCTTAGATATCGATAGTCCGGGGATGGTTATTTACAATGCGCGAGAAGATCGTCCTTCTTCCGAAGTAAAAAAGGAAAATTTCATTTTAGCCACTGGACGTGTTTGGGACGAGGCAAAAAATTTACAACTGCTGGAAGCTTGTGCTAAAGAAATTTCTTGGCCGGTTTATGTAGCAGGAAATTCTACAAATCCAACTTCAGGAGCTGAGGTGCGACTTCAAAATGTAAAAATGCTGGGACAGTTAACATCTGAAGAATTAAATGCTTGGATGCAGAGAGCAGCAATCTTTTGCAGTCCTGCAAAGTATGAGCCTTTTGGTCTTGCCATTTTAGAAGCAGCCAAAGCAGGTTGCGCTCTGGTATTAAGCGATCTAAGAACGCTTAAAGAACTATGGGATGATGCAGCCGTCTATTTTAATCCCAATGAAAAAGATGAACTGTGGTACCAAATTCAGCAGTTAATAGATAATCGCGAATACCTGGAAGCACAAGCTTTTAAAGCAAAGCAAAGATCACAAACCTATACAGCTAGTAAAATGGCAAGGGAGTATATGCGCTTGTATACGTATCTGCTGCGGAATTTAAAGAAAAAACTAAAACAAAAAAGTGTATGAAAATAGTGATGTTTTATCATTCTCTCGCGTCTGACTGGAATCACGGCAACGCTCATTTCTTAAGAGGAGTTGTAAAAGAACTCCAGAAGAAAGAGTATGAGGTAATTGTATATGAGCCTCGTGATAACTGGAGTCTACGCAATCTTACAAAGGATTATGGAGCAGAAAAGGCTAACGAATTTAAACGCTACTATCCCACGTTAGAACCTCACTTTTATGATGCTGAGGCAACCGATTATAAAAATCTGGTATCTGATGCAGATGTGGTGATCGTGCACGAATGGAACGCTCCAGAATTGGTTGCCGCCCTTGGAGTCATTAAAGAAGAGGTAGGATATAAATTACTTTTTCACGATACCCACCACCGGGCAGTTTCTGATGTGTCAAGTATGGCTCAATATGATTTTACAAATTATGATGGAGCTCTGGTATTTGGAAAGGTTATCAAACAGATTTATGAGCAGAATAAATGGATAGATAAGGTATGGACTTGGCACGAGGCTGCAGATACAGATTTGTTTAAAGCAGATCGTGATCAGGAAAAGGAAGGAGATCTTGTATGGATAGGCAATTGGGGTGATGACGAACGCACCGAAGAGCTTATGGAATTCCTGATAAAACCTGTAAAAGAGTTAGGTATAAAAGCCAAGGTGTATGGTGTGCGCTATCCAGAAAAGGCTTTGAAAGCTTTAAAAGAAGCAGGAATCGAGTATGGAGGATGGTTGCCTAATTATAAAGTGCCAGAAGTTTTTTCTAAATACAAAGTAACGGTTCATGTACCTCGCAGACCCTATGTAAAAATGCTGCCGGGAATTCCTACCATCAGACCTTTTGAAGCAATGGCCTGCGGAATTCCACTTATTTGCTCGCCCTGGCGAGATACAGAAAACTTGTTTGATGCCGGAGCTGATTATTTGATGGCAGCAGACGGAGATCAAATGGGATATAAAATAGCCGAAGTGCTTAAAAGTGCACAGCTGGCACAGAGCTTATCGATACAGGGCCAGGAAACAATTAAGCAGAAACACACCTGCAGCAAAAGGGTAGAAGAATTGGAAAACATTTTAAATGAGATAGAATCACCCTTAGCGGTACAAATGAAAATTAATCATGATGAATAAACTGAACATAGCCTTTTTTGGATCCAGTATCGTTTCGGCCTATTGGAATGGAGCTGCCACTTACTATCGCGGGATAGTAAAGGCTTTACATAATATGGGGCACGATATAACCTTTTATGAACCCGATATCCTTGAACGGCAAAAACACAGAGATATTGAAGATCCGCACTGGTGTCGTGTGTTAGTTTATCCTAATGATAAAGTCACTTTAAGAGCATTGCTAAGAAAAGCTTCAGAAGAGGCTGATGTAATAATAAAAGCAAGCGGTGTTGGGGCATTTGATGAATTTTTAGAAGAAGAAATAGCAGGTTTGAAGTCCGATAGTAATATGGTGATTTTCTGGGATGTTGATGCACCTGCTACTTTAGACCGTATTGAAACTCATCCTGCAGATCCCTTTAATGATCTCATTGCGCGATACGATGTGGTGCTTACTTACGGTGGAGGACAACCTGTAATTGATGCATACAAAAGACACGGTGCAAAAAAGTGTATTCCTATTTATAACGCTCTGGATACTGAAACTCATTATCCGGTAGACCCAGTATCGAATTTTGAAGGTACTCTGGCATTTTTGGGTAACCGGTTGCCTGACCGGGAAAAGCGGGTGGAAGAGTTCTTTTTAAAACCCGCACAGAATTTACCAGAAAAGCAATTTGTTCTTGGTGGAAGTGGCTGGGGCGATAAAGATTTACCACAAAATGTCAAGTATATAGGGCACGTGTACACAAAAGATCATAATGCCTTTAATTGTACGCCTCGGGCAGTTCTTAATATCAGTAGAGACAGTATGGCAAAGTATGGGTTTTCTCCTGCGACGCGAGTTTTTGAAGCAGCGGGAGCCGCTGCTTGTATTATCACAGATTACTGGGAGGGTATAGATAGTTTTTTTGAACCCGGAGAAGAAATTCTTGTTGCAAAAAGTGGACAGGAAGTCGAGGAAATTCTGGGAAGTCTTTCCGCAGAGCGAGCCAGAGCAATTGGTGAGGCTGCTTATAAGAAAGTATTGGCAAAGCATACGTATGAACATAGAGCTCAATTACTCGAGTCGGTTATCAATCAAAAGTTGCAAAATAAAGAGCAGCAGGGCGTTTAACACTTAATATATAAGGAGATGAAATTTGTAATTATAGGCTTATCCGTTACGTCCTCCTGGGGAAATGGTCACGCTACAACATATAGGGCATTGCTAAGAGAGCTAGCAGCTTTAGGTCACCAAATACTTTTTCTGGAACACGATGTTCCCTATTATGCCAAGCATCGGGATATGCCGGAACCTCCTTTTTGTGAACTACAGCTATATACTTCGGTTAACGATTTAAAAAACAATTACTCTAAGGCAGTGGCCGAGGCAGATGTAGTCATTGTGGGGTCGTATGTACAATCTGGAGTTGAGGTAGGTGAGTGGGTAATTAGTACTGCTCAGGGAATTACAGCTTTTTATGATATCGACACTCCAGTAACATTAGCAAAATTAGAGAAAGGAGATTTTGAATATCTACATCCAGATCTTATTAGTAAATATGATTTGTATTTGTCCTTTTCCGGAGGTCCTATTCTAAAGCACCTGGAAAATAATTATGGCTCACCTAGAGCCAGAGCATTGTATTGTTCAGTAGATCCTCAATTGTATTACCCAGAAGAAACTAAAAATTGCTGGCAAATGGGATATTTAGGAACCTATAGTGATGACAGGCAACCTACTGTAGAGCGCTTGCTTAATAAGGCAGCCTCAAAATATTCACACGAAGTATTTATTGTTGCAGGACCTCAGTACCCTGCAGATTACCCGTGGTCTTCTAATGTAAAACGCATCGCTCACTTACCGCCTGCAGATCATCGCCATTTCTATAATACTCAAAAATACACCCTTAATGTCACGCGTGCAGATATGATTAAGGCTGGCTATTCGCCAAGCGTACGTCTTTTTGAAGCTGCAGCTTGTGGCGTACCCGTTATTTCAGATTACTGGGAGGGTATAGAAACCTTCTACAATCCGGGAACCGAATTACTAATCGCTGAAAATACAGAACAGGTTTTAAATTATTTTAAAAAGATAGATGAAGAAGAACGCCGGCAAATAGGAAAAAATGCGCGTGCTAAGGTTTTAAAATACCATACAGCTGCAGTACGGGCTAAGGAGCTTGAAGCAGCAGTTAATGAAGTACACCAATTATTAAAAGTTTGAATAAATGGAAATCCAAAAGCAAATAGAACAACTTGAACCTTGGTTTCACAACATTCATTTACCTGATGGAACCGTAACTGCTCCTAATCATTTCCTGGGAGATTTTCCAGGCTTTAAATGGGAGAAAATTCAAGCAGAAATTCCGCAGGATTTAACAGGATGGAATGTACTGGATATAGGTTGTAACGCCGGTTTCTATGCGATCGAACTCGCAAAACGTGGAGCTGATGTACTGGCTATTGATCTGGATGAACACTATTTAAAACAAGGTCGCTGGACGGCAAAACAATTTGGTCTGGAGAATAAAATTAAATTCAAGCAAATGCAGGTGTATGATCTTGCACAACAACCAGAAAAATATGATTTGATCTGGTTTATGGGCGTGTTCTATCACTTGAGATATCCCTTGCTGGCGCTAGATATTTTATCTCAAAAAGCGAATGGAATGATGGTTTTTCAAACATTATCCCTCCCTAACAGCGAAGAGCAAGATATCCCGGAAGATGTTGCTTTTCATGATCGTGAAATTTTACAATCTAAAAGTTGGCCTTCTATGTCATTTATTGAGCATAAGCTGGCAGGAGATCCTACAAACTGGTGGGTGCCTAATCATCAGGGCATATTATCTATGCTAAGCAGCTGCGGATTTAGAGTAAATGCCACGCCCGAAGATGAAACTTACATCGCTATCAAGGATAAGACGTTACAATCTAGTATGGAAACCTGGAATTATTCTGAGTTTTTATCGGCAACCGGTAAACCTTGGAGTGAAGAAGTATTACTTAAAACGAAAAAATAACCACTAAAAAAAGAGCTATGTCTGATCACGAATCAATAACTACTACAGACCACAACACCATCAAGAACTGGGTTACTGCCAGAAATGGAAAACCGGCTCTTGTTGCTGGCACAGGAGATAAGAGCACCGGCAAAGCCGATGGTCTTCTGCGAATCAATTTTCCTGGAGGAGCAGAGGAAAGTCTGGAAAATATAGAATGGAATAAATTCTTTACCATTTTTGATGAGAATAATTTACAGTTCCTCTATCAGGAAAAAACCAAAGACGGAGAAGAAAGTCGCTTTTGCAAATTTGTTGACAATGCCTAAACCTTCGTGTTATGAAAACTGTACTTATTACCGGAGCAGCCGGCTTTTTAGGATCCCATTTATGTGACCGATTTATAGATGAGAATTTCCGTGTTATCGGGATGGATAATCTCATTACAGGTGACTTGCAAAATATTTTGCATCTGCTAGAGCATCCTCGTTTTACATTCTATAATCACGATGTGACACAGTATATATCGATGGATAAAGATATAGATTACATACTTCATTTTGCATCGCCTGCCAGCCCTATCGATTATTTAAAAATTCCCATACAAACTTTAAAGGTAGGTGCAATGGGCACTCATAATTTACTAGGTCTTGCCAAAGCTAAGAAGGCTCGTATACTCATCGCTTCGACTTCAGAGATTTATGGAGATCCGTTAGAACATCCGCAGCATGAAAGTTATCACGGTAATGTGAGCAGCATAGGACCTCGCGGAGTCTATGACGAAGCTAAACGATATATGGAAGCTATAACGATGGCTTATCACAGGTTCCATGGTATAGAAACACGTATTGTACGCATCTTTAATACGTTTGGGCCGAGGATGCGCTTGAATGATGGTCGCGTAATTCCGGCATTTATTGGTCAGGCTTTGAGAGACGAACCATTAACACTATTTGGTGACGGATCACAAACACGCTCCTTTTGTTATATCGAGGATCAGGTCGAAGGTATTTACAGGCTATTAATGAGTGACTATCATTTGCCAGTTAACATTGGCAATCCAGAAGAAATAACGATCAATCAGCTGGCAAATGAAATTTCTGATGTGATTGGTAAACCACTAGAAATTATAACACACAAGCTTCCAGAAGGTGATCCAGTAAAAAGAAAACCAGATATCTCAAAAGCAAAAGAAATTTTGGATTGGGAACCCCAGATACCAAGAGAAGAAGGATTACAAAAGACCTATGCCTATTTTAAAAATCTTCCTAAAGATAAACTATGGAATACAGAGCATAGGAATTTTGAGAGATACTATAAATAAATTCTAATTAAAATCAAACACTATGAGAAACGAAGAATTAGTAAGTATTCTAAATGAATGTGCTAGCTACTGTAACTATTGTGCAGATGCTTGTTTAGATGAAACGAATATCGAAAATATGGTCAACTGCATACGATATGATCGCGTTTGTGCTGAAACATGTAGCACTCTTGCCAAAATATTGTGTATAGATATGCCTAGAGATCAGATTTCTACGCTAGTAGAATTTTGCATTAAAATTTGTCAGAATTGTGAAAAAGAGTGCAAGCAGCACGAAGCAAATCACTGTCAACACTGTGCAGAAGCTTGTAAAAATTGTGCAGATGCGTGTAGCCGATTTTTATACGCTAAACTGGATTAAAAGAAATCAATTGACATCCAACAATCCTATTAACCAAAATTAAAATTAGCAACTATGAAAAATTTAAAAGATTTATTTAATCACCAACTTCAGGATCTATATAGCGCCGAAAGTCAGCTAGTTGATGCTTTACCTAAAATGAAAGAAGCAGCCACTAATGAAAAGCTTAAAAAGGCTTTTGAAGATCATTACGAGGAGACTTTAAAACATAAACAGCGCATTGAAGAAATCTGTGTTAAGCTAGACATTGATCCAAACGGAGAAGAGTGCAAGGCTATGAAAGGTCTTATTCAAGAAGCTGAAGATTTTATAAAAGAAGAAGCTCCAGATGATGTTAAAGACGCAGGCTTAATTGCAGAGGCTCAGCGTGTAGAACATTATGAGATTTCAGGTTATGGAACGCTTATTAACTACTGCAATCAACTGGGTTATGAGGACATTGCCGAAAAGCTAGCCAAGACCTTGAAGCAAGAGTATAAAGCTGATGAATTGCTAAATGATATTGCAGAAGACAATATTAATCAAAAAGCAAAATAAGAAGTGAACACCTTTTGGAATTTGAGTTAGTCAAAATTTCTCTAAACATGTTTTTAGAAAATTAATTCTTATCTCATTTTATTCAAATGGTTTAAAAGTAATTCTGCTTTAAGAGTTTAACTCCTAAAGCAGTCTTTAAAGTAAGCGTATTAAGAAATACGTCATTAAAAATTATACTAACATTAAAAATTACGATTATGTTTTACCACGATGGAAAATTACAGTATGATGTGAAAGTAGATAAACCCAATCCGCAATTTGCAAAAATGCTTCAGCAGGCAATTGGAGGTATTGAGGGAGAAATGAAAGTTTGTCTACAGTATTTATTTCAGGCATTTGGAGCGAGAGGTCCAGCTAAATACCGCGATATGTTGCTGGAAACCGGAACCGAAGAAATGGCACATATAGAATTGCTTGCCACTGCAGTAGCTTTAAATCTTGAGGGTGCCTCAAATGATTTAAAAGATGATGTTGCAAAAGATCCTTTTATGGAGCAGATTATGGGAGGTGCAAATCCTAGGCATATTCTCTCAAGCGGTTTATCTGCGATGGCAGTAGACAGCTCAGGAGTTCCGTTTAATGGATCTTGGGTTATAGGAACCGGAAATCTTGCGGCAGATATGTATGCAAATGTCACTGCAGAGTCTGCAGGGAGAACGCTGGCGACTCGATTGTGGCAAGCTACAGATGATAAAGGGATGAAAGATATGTTAGCTTTCCTTATAGCACGAGATACCATGCATCAAAACCAATGGTTAGCAGTGCTGGAAGAGATAGGTGGCTTAGAAGGAAATCATCCTATACCTAATAGTTTTCCGCAGGAATTTGAAAACCAGCAGAACAACTATAACTTTTTATCTACCCATATCGATGGGGAATCTCAAGCAAAAGGAAGATGGTCTGAAGGTAAATCTATAGACGGAAAAGGCACATTTACTTTTGAGAAAGCTAAACCACTTGGGCGCAAACCTGATTTAGGAAAGGCAGATCCGGCAGCGTTTGCTCAAAAGGAGCAAATGTCAACCGATAAGTCTTTATTAAAATCAACAATAGATAAGCTCAAAGGCTAAACAATCTGATTAAAGCTAAAGCCTGCTCAATTCTATAGAATCAGGAGCAGGCTTTATTTTTTACAGGCTATTTTAAAGTACATAACGTACGAAGAGATCTTCTTTTCTGATTAGCATGTATAGTTTTTAAGCAGATGAAGTTCTCTATTTCTAATCTAAAACAATTTATTATGAAAGCATTAGTATGGCATGGCAGAAACGATGTGCGTATAGACAACGTTCCTGATCCTGAAATAAAAGAAGCGAATGACATTATAATTAAAATCACATCAACAGCTATTTGCGGCTCTGATTTGCACATTCTTGACGGATTAGTTCCTACTATGAAAAAGGGAGATATCCTAGGGCACGAATTCATGGGAGAAGTCGTAGAAGTAGGAAGCAGTGTTCAGAAATTTAAAAAAGGAGATCGCGTTGTAGTTCCTTTTACAATTGCTTGCGGGCATTGTGAATATTGTCACGACACGTTATTTTCTCTTTGTGATAATTCAAACCCTAATCCTGATTTGGCTAGAGCAAATTTAGGACATTCGATATCTGGTATATTTGGTTATTCTCATATGTTAGGAGGTTTTGACGGTGGGCAGGCTGAATATGTGCGTGTTCCTTATGCAGATGTAGGTCCGGTGAAAGTTCCTGAAAGTTTGCACGATGATCAGGCGTTGTTTTTGTCTGATATATTTCCGACAGGATATATGGCTGCAGAAAACGCCAATATTTCCAGAGGTGATACAGTTGCTGTGTGGGGATGTGGACCGGTAGGGCAATTTGCTATTCAAAGTGCCTGGATGCTGGGAGCTAAACGCGTAATCGCCATTGATAATGTTCCTGAACGTTTGGCACTGGCACAGCAGTACTCTGCCGTAGAAGTTATTAAAACGACAGATCGTGATGACGTCTATGAAATTCTGATGGAAATGACAAATGGTAAAGGACCAGATAGTTGTATAGATGCTGTAGGTGCAGAGGCTCACGGTGACACTATGATAGGTAAGGTGATAGATAAAACGAAAGAAGTATTGCAGTTACCTATGTCAAGACCTTATGTATTGCAGCAAATAATTATGAGCTGTAAAAAAGCGGGTACTGTATCAATTCCCGGAGTTTATGTAGGAATGGTTAATGAGCTTCCATTTGGTGCTGCAATGAATAAAGCGCTTAATTTCAAAATGGGGCAAACGCACGTACAGCGTTATTTAAAACCTCTTTTACAGAAAATTGAAGAAGGATTGATCGATCCTAGTTTTATAATAACGCATCGTATGAAACTAGCTGATGCGCCTAAAGCATACGAACTTTTTAAACACAAAAAAGACAATTGTGTTAAAGTAGTATTAACACCATAGAATAATACTAAACATAAAGAAAGGAAAGGGCGATATGCCGTTTCCTTTTTTTATTTTTAAGATTAAAGAAATCAGTATGTATAAGAAAGGAATTTTATTAAAAGTCACGCTAATTGTACTCACAAGTTATTTTTTAATCTTGTCATTAGTAGAAGCTCAAAATTTTCTTGCGCCGTTGCTCACAGCTTTTATTATGGCTCTGATAATTCTTCCTTTTGTTCAAAAACTTGAAAAAAAACTTTCTCGGTCATTCGCTGCTTTAATAGGGACCATTGTATTGTTTATTTTTTCACTGGGTATTGTTTTACTTATCTCGTTACAAGTTCAAAACTTTGTAAAAGACTGGCCTCAAATAAAGGAAAAAATGGAGCCAAAAATTGAGCAGCTAAAGAGTTATGCTACTCAAAATACATTTTTAAGTGAAGATGATTTTAAATCTGGTAAACAAGACGAATCGGTATTAAATTCAAGTTTAGAATCTAATAAAACTGCTGGATACCTGAGTAGTATTACCGCATTTATCGGTAATTACTTATTGTGCTTTATATATATCTATTTTTTACTGTGTTACCGCCGAAAATTCAAGCGTTTTCTAATTCGCATTTTTCCGGATGAAAAAGAAGATCAGGTGCGAGTAATTTTGCAGAAATCAATTTCTGTTGCTCCACAATATATGATAGGAAAGCTAATATTAATGGGGATTTTAGCGGTATTATATGCAATCGGATTAGGTATTTCTGGAATAGACAATTTTATTTTGATTAGTTTACTCGCATCTCTATTAACCCTCATCCCATATATAGGAAATATAATAGGGATTCTTATCGCTATTGCTTTGGGATATGTAACATCGGGAGAGATTTCTGTGCTTATAGGAATTATAGCAACCTTTAGCATTGCCCAGTTTGTCGAAAGCTACATCTTAGAACCGTATGTAGTAGGTGACCGGGTAGATTTACATCCCTTTGTAGTCATATTAGTTGTTGTTATTGGCAATATGCTGTGGGGTGTAATTGGTATGGTTATCGCAATTCCACTTATGGCAATCATATCGGTTGTTTTTCTTCATATTCCGCTTTTGCGTCCGTATGGAATCTTGCTCAGTAATAATAAATTTGATGAGAATGAATCTTAAAATTCTTTGGGGATACGTAATCCTCATCTCGCTGGCGGTAAACTGCAAAGATGCACCACGGGATGCTGCAAATTCCTATCAAACAGCTCAGCAAGGCAAATTGCAAATAGGAGTAGTGATGAATCCTCCTTTTTCTGCTTATATAGGAGATAGTGTTTATGGATCTGAAGTAACATTTCTACAAAAGTTTGCTGAAGAAAAGAATTTAAAAATTAGTTATGTTTTAGATTCAGAAAGTGATCTCATTGAAAAATTGGAAACTTTTGATTTACACATTATTTGTGGAGGTTTTGAGAAAAAAACGAGCTGGAAAAAAAGAGTGACTCCCACATTGCCTTATGATCAAAATCATGTGTTTTTAATTCCACATGGGGAGAATCGACTGCTTCAGGAATTAGAACAGTATATCATATCTAAAAAATTATGAAGGGTAATTACACCTTTGAACTGCCAGAACGCTTACGCGTAAAACTAAGTAAAGCAGTACGTCTTGAGTGGATAACCTTAGGATATCTAATAACAGTGGTTATTGCAATGTATCTGGTAATGGGATCTTCACAAGCTATGAAATCTGCCTGGCTTGAAGATGTTCTTAGTTTGATCCCTTCTCTGGTCTTTTTAATTTCCACTAGAATTAATAGGAAAAAGCCCAATACCACTTTTCCTTATGGGTATCATCGGGTTTTTAGTATCTCATTTTTAACTGGAGCAGTCGCTTTGTTTGGTATGGGAAGTTTTTTACTAGTTGATTCTTCAATTGCTTTAATAAATGCAGAGCGGCCTTCTATAGGTAATCAGGTTATCTTTGGTCAGCAAATATGGATGGGATGGATTATGATTGTAGTGCTGCTTTATAGTTCGTTACCCGCAGTTATTTTAGGACAACTCAAATTACCACTTGCAAAAAAGTTACACAATAAGGTACTATATATAGATGCAATGGCTCAAAAAGCAGACTATATGACTGCTCTAGCCTCAATTTTAGGAATATTAGGAATTTACATGGGCTTATGGTGGGCTGATGCTGTGGCAGCCTTATTTATTTCTTTTTCAGTTTTAAAGGATGGTTATAAATATTTAGTTACTGCTATATATGATCTTATGGATAGGCATCCGCTTAGTTTGACAACGGGAAAGAAAGATCCTTTAATTCACGATATACAAGCAACTGTAAATTCGTGGCCGTGGGTAAAAGAGTCCAAAGTTCGATTTAGAGAGCACGGGCAGGTTTATTTTGGAGAGATAGCTGTTGTCGTAACTGATGATTTTAGACTTGAAGATATTGAAGAGGGCTATGAAATTATAAGAGCTTTACATTGGAAAATTACTGATTTTACCATTGCTCCGGTAAGTGAATTGCCTCAATGGTTTATGGCTGCAGATGATTCAAAAGATCAAAAGAAGCAATAAAAAACTGCCGTTTTGCGGGTGCCAATAGACAATAACAAAACGGCAGTTTATATTTTAAATCGTGTAACGACCTCCGGTCGCTTCAACAGTTGCTCCTGAAATATAGCTTCCTTCATCTGAAGCTAAAAGAACATAAATGGGAGCCATTTCTACGGGCTGTCCCGGTCGTCCAAGTGGTGTTTTCTTTCCGAAGTTCTTTACTTTTTCTTCTGGCAAAGTTGCTGGTATAAGAGGTGTCCATATAGGTCCCGGAGCTACGGCATTTACACGTATCCCTTTTTCTCCCCATAATTGAGCCATACTTGATGTAAAGTTTTTTATTGCTCCTTTAGTGGCAGCATAGGGAACTAAACTTTCGCTGGGTTGGTACGCATTTACAGATGTAGTGTTAATTACACTACTACCAGGCTTTAGATGAGGTTCTGCAGCTTTGCATAAATAGAATGGGGCGTAAATATTTGTTCTGAATGTTTTATCCCACTCTTCAGCAGAAACTTCCTGAAGACTGGAATGTGCCATTTGAAAAGCCGCATTATTTACTAGAATATCTAACCTGCCGAATTTATTTATGGTTTCATCAATAATTTTTTTGCAATGAGCTTCCTCTCGAATATCTCCAGGAATAATTAGAACTTCACCATTCATTTCTTCAATTTCACGCGCCACTTCTTTTGCGTCTTCATCTTCATCTAAATAGCTAATGACAACTTTTGCGCCTTCAAGAGCAAAAGCATA
>TARA_R110002051_G_scaffold100256_1_pt1 | contig 14639 bp, 8 predicted proteins | sample TARA_R110002051 | Tara Oceans TARA_R110002051 (sample SAMEA4397023) | marine metagenome | biome: Polar Biome; feature: [MES] marine water layer (ENVO:01000295) within the mesopelagic zone...; material: water (ENVO:00002006), including particulate matter (ENVO:01000060) such as......
AACCTTGTTCCAAGGTGCCACGATATGAAAACCCTCGCCCAAAGGTGGCTCGTCGGTCACAACGCCTCCACTAAAAGTTTTGTACAACACTCCAGCTTCTCCCGAACCGATCGTCACGGCGGATTTTGCTATTAATATGACCAGTACAATAAGTAAAATTATACCCGGTAACGCCATTTTTGGTAATTTATCCATGAGTTTTTGTTTTATATTAGTACTATTTTTTTATTTTTAAACGTATTCTATTCCTTAAATTCTTCATGCTTAAGTAATGGCTCAAACAGTTTTTTTACTTGTATTTCACTCTATTTTTTGCATTGCGCTCTGCCCTTTTTTTCTTCAATTTTCCTATCCATTCCACTTGCAAGCTTGAATTATCAAATATCGGTTTGAAAGAACTTCTTAACTTTTAAATATCTTGTGAACCAAATTGTCCTTTTCAAATATGGTTGTACATAACGTCTATTTAGATAACTTTAGTCAAAGGTGCAACAGAACCATGAAGAGTTTGGTATATAAATATTGATAAACATTACATAATTCACACATTTCAAAACAGCCTCTAGGCACTAAGCCCGATATATGGATATATTGTTAGTGATTGTATCAAATTTTTATGACCTATTGATTACGATTTTTAAGGGCGCATAAAACGTTCGTGGCTGTTGCAGAACTGCAATAGATATCAATTTTTCGCGTTTATAAATGTGCGGAAATCCGTAAATTAAAGGTAGGCTAGGCGGAAAAAGTTATATCGAAAAACTGTGTGGGGTTTTCTAGGAGTATCCCATTTGTGGTCTCTTTCGATAGTTGCATCAATATACCTTTTACAGAACTATAATGTATGCTACTTCTCATTGGATTGAACTAACCAATAAAAGGCTTGACAAAAGATATTAGGAATTCAATCTTCAAATTGAAGATTCTTCAAAGATTAAAGCGTTTGTCCAATGATTATTATTTTCGATTTTTAACCCATAGACTACTTTTTGTCTCTGTCATTAGCCGTAATTGTTTTAACCAGTAGGTTCTTGCCTAAAACTGTCCACTAGCATTTTATACAGTTCAGGATGCTTTTTCTTAAGTAAATCGGGGCGTTCAAAAAAGTATTCTGAAGCCACAGCAAAAAACTCGGCTTCGTTGGTCCCACCATATTTTCGAATATCCGAATGATTGTCGTTTATGGCTTCCATTTCCTTATGGATTAATTTTAGCCAAGGAATCGCATATTGGTGCGTCAATAACCGTTCTGGAACTCCATCGGTTACATCGTCGATTTTATCTATGAGGTGTACAAATTCGTGAATCCCGGTGTTGCTTTTATCGGTGGTATTGGCAAAGCCATGATACAAGGCTTTTTTTGATAGAATCATCTGTTTTTCGAACCTTCCGTTACCGACCAATCCCCCAATATTTCGTAGCTGTCCTTTGCCATCAAATTCTAAATCTTCATTAAAATGGTCGGGATATAAAAGTATGCCGCTCAAATTAGTGTAATGCCATTCCTCAAAACCAAAAACCGGAATCACGGCACTTGAGGCGATCAAGATACTGTCCAGTTCCTGTAATTCCAGTTGTACTCCATCTATATAGACCTCGCTTAAGAACTGCATCATTCGTTCCTGAAAAACTACCTGCTTTGCTTTCGGAAGGTTCCGATAATAGAGCACATGATTCATCAGCAACGGATGCCAATGTTTTGGAAAAGGCTTCACCCTTTTTTTTCCTATGCTGGAAAAAAAATAAACAGCAAGCAAGATAATGAGTCCAAATAGTATCGTATAAATCATAATTAATATAACGGTTTAAGAAATCCCACTAGTTCGAATTTACACTTTCTGCCTTAAGTGCAATTTTTTGCAGCATAGTTTTTACATCCTCTTTGGATGCCCCATTACTTTCCACAGTTAGGATTTTATCAGGGTTGTTGGTATCAACAACCCAATTATCAATGCCTTCTTGTTAGTTTAAAAAAGGAGTTACCATAGATACACATCCACCACAATTGATATTTGTTTTAAATTCTAAAGTTTTCATCGTATTTGAATTTATTATTATTAAAGTTTTACTCGTTTTAACCGTAAGCTGTTCGCCACAAACGATACGCTACTGAAAGTCATTGCCATTCCTGCAATCATTGGGTCTAATAAGAACCCGTTTACTGGATATAAAACACCTGCCGCAATTGCAATACCAATGAGATTATAAATGAATGCCCAAAACAGATTCTGACGGATACCCTATTCGGTTCTTTTTGACAGTTCCAATATATATAAGGCAATGAACTTCTAGCAATTATAAAATTAGAATATTATTTAGAATCTTTCTCGATAAGATTGTGTCAAATCGAAAAATGTACTACGTTTGCATTTTATTTTTATTAAATCTAAATAAGTATAACGTGAAGAGATTCTTGTCAACTATTGTAATAATACTATTAGGAACCAATTTTGGCGTATCACAGGAAAGTAGCGATGGTAAAGATTCGACAACTCTGAAAACTGAGTTGTTAAACGAGGTCATAGTTAATGGAAATGCAATTCTCGGGAGTAAATTTGAAGCTAAGAACAGAACGGGATCCGCAAATTATATATCAACAAAAGAACTTCAAAAATTCAGTTATAACGATATTAGTAGGATCTTGAGAAGTGTTCCTGGTGTCAATATATACGAAGAAGACGGTTTTGGGTTACGGCCCAATATCAGTTTGAGGGGTACGTCGCCTGAACGTAGTGCAAAAATCAATCTTATGGAAGATGGAGTACTTATCGCTCCAGCCCCTTATAGTGCTCCTGCCGCATATTATTTCCCTACAATCGGAAGAATGCAGGCCGTGGAAATATTGAAGGGAAGTAGTCAGGTGCAATATGGGCCAAATACTACAGGTGGGGCTATCAATATGATTTCTACGCAGATACCAGACCAATTTATGGGAAGAGCGACCTTATCAGCCGGTAACTTCAATTCAAAAAATACACAAATCGTGGTAGGCGATAGTTTTAAGAACTTCGGATTCGTAAGCGAGTATTATAACTACAATTCGGACGGTTTTAAAAATATTGATGGAGGAGGAAATACCGGTTTTGATAAATCGGACTATTTGGCAAAGTTTCGAATAAATACCGATGAAGGTGCCAAAATCTATCAATCCCTTCATTTTAAAATCCAATTTTCTGAAGAGACGGCCAATGAAACCTATTTGGGGTTGACCGATACGGATTTTAATAAAAATCCCTATCGCAGATATAGAGCCTCTTCGGAAGATTTAATGGATTCAGAGCACCAACAATACCAATTAACGCACCTCCTTAAATTTTCCCCGGCCTTTGCCATTACTACCACGGGATATGTAAACAAGTTTAAGCGCAATTGGTACAAGTTGGATGATGTAAATCTTGGTGAACGGGTCGGAATAAACAATGTACTCTCAGATCCAGACACCTATGCTATGGAATACAATGCCCTGTTGGGAAACACGGATAGTACAGAAGATGTGTTCGGCATAAAAGCAAATAACAGGAAGTACACCTCCAAAGGAATACAGTCGATAGCCCGGATGCGTTGGGGTGCTGATTGGTTACAAAGTCTGGAGTTGGGTATTCGGTACCATGAGGATGAGGAAGACAGGTATCAATGGGTAGATAGGTATGGTTTTCAGAACAATGAACTAATACGCACAACGGTCGGCATCAAAGGGGCGGATGCAAACCGTATCAGCAACGCAAAGGCAATTGCTGCACATACATTGTACAAACTAAATTTAGGTAGATTTACATTGACCCCAGGTATTCGGTACGAGAACATTGTATTGGGCAGGATAAATTACGGTACTAATGATGGCTCAAGATTGGGTACAGACCTTTCCGAGCGTGAGAACCAAGTAGATGTTTGGATACCTGGAATAGGGGCAAATTATACCTTTACCGACAAGCTTTCTATTTTTGGTGGGGTACACAAGGGGTTTTCCCCTCCTGGCAATACCGAAGGACAAGATGCGGAAAGAAGTATAAATTATGAATTGGGCACACGTTTTAATTATCATGGAATTCAGGGAGAAGTGATAGGCTACTACAACGATTATCAAAACTTATTGGGTAGCGACCTTGCCGCCTCGGGAGGAACAGGTAGCTTGGACCAATTTAACGCTGGAGAGGTCAGGGTCAGCGGAATAGAAGTATTGCTGAACTATAACCTTTTAAATAATCTTTCGCAAAAGTTCCGTTTACCAGTAACATTTACCTACACATTGACCGATACCGAGTTTCTCAGCTCGTTTGAAAGTGATAACGATATATTCGGGGAGGTTACAGCAGGTGATGAGATGCCGTATATTGCCAAGAATCAATTCAATTTAAATTTTGGACTAATGCATAAAAAATTCGCTGTCGACTTAGGTGCTCGTTATATCGATGCATTTAGGACACAAGCAGGGACTGCCACCATTCCTACGAATTTAAGAGTTGATTCTAATTTTGTTGTTGACCTGTCTGGACGTTATTTCTATAATGATCATTTTACCTTTTCTGCTAACATCATTAACTTGTTTGACACTACCTATGCCGTATCAAGGGTTCCGGCCGGCCTAAGACCTGGGCATCCGTTTGGGATTAATTTTTCTATCGCCTATGGGTTTTAAAAAAAAGTAAGGCCCTGATGGTCATATAAACCAATCGTTACCGATCAAAACTTACATAGCGAGACTTTTCACGCTACCTTATTCGATGAAGAATTAAAAAGAGAACTTGAATTTTTTCCTTTAACCTTTCCCTTAACATTCTGAGGGCCTTTGTAAGATGTCCTTCGACTGTTTTGATGGAAATCCCCAAATGTTCAGCGATTTCAATATTGGTCAGTCCTTCTTTTTTGCTCAACCTAAACACTTGGTTACATTTATTGGGAAGCCGTTCGATCTCTTTTTCAACAATTAATACCTTGCGTTTTACATCTTCTTCATATTCCCTTTCCATTATATGACCCAAGGTTTCGGCGTAGGTCGTCTCGAACAAATAGGTTTCTTTTTTATACTTTTTTATATGGTCCAAAAAATTATTGCGGACAGACTTATAGAGCCATCCCTTTATGATGGTTCCCTCCTTTATTTTAGCCCTTTTTTTCCATAATTTGAAAAATGCTTCCTGTACCAGATCTTTTGCCAAAACTTCATCACGGCATAAACTTTTGGCATACCAATAGATTTCATTGTAATAGGACCCGATGACCGTTTTGAAAGCTCTCCTATCCCCATTTTGGATCGCCTTAACCTTTACATTGTTATCTCGGTAATTTGAATTCATAAACTATGTTAACAAAAAAAAATCAATATTATAAATTTTTGGTAATAAAAAGCGAGGGTATTGTAAAGTTCGGTCGTTTAACTAGTATGAATTGGGACTTTCCTAAAAATCAGTAATGAAAAATAAGAAAATAGAAATAATCTTACATAAATTCTTGAATAATACCGCTACTCTGGATGAGATTGCTACTTTGGCCAAATGGGTCGAAAAAAACAAATCTAGCTTTCAAGAAGAAGTAGAACTCCATCATTTAATAACTGGGGCTGGAGATGGACAAAGCCCAGAACACCTGAAGAATAACCTGATAGCGGCCTTTGACCAAGCTAGACTAGCGGCAGGCAGAGCCAAAAAAAGGAATTTACTATTGAGATATGCCGCAATTTTTATCGGCTTTGCAACCCTTGGTATTTATACTTATCTACAAACCGGCAACAGCGTTGCTGCAATTGAAAAAGAGGTAACTATTACTTTGGATGACGGCTCGACAAAGAAAACATTGAACGGTGGACCTTCAAGGATAGTAGTTCGTTCAGGTGCTTATGTTGTAAATCAGGAAGGTACTAAAATTACCTATAAAAAAGCTGCGTCAAACCAAAAAGAGACACGTCAGTTGGTTTACAACACCATGGATGTGCCTTATGGGAAAAAGTTTCAGTTGGTACTTTCCGACGGTACCGAAGTATACCTTAATTCGGGCTCTTCACTAACGTATCCAGTGGCATTCTACGACCAAGGGCCAAGGAACGTTGTTCTAAGAGGGGAGGCTTATTTTACCGTTACTTCAGATTCATTAAGACCATTTACGGTCAGCACCCAAAATATAGATGCAAAAGTCTTGGGTACCGAGTTTAATATTTCAAGTTACCAAGACGACGAACATATGAAAGTGGTCTTGGTAGAAGGAAGTCTGTCGGTTGGTCAGAGTAACACCTCCAACCCAAGTGCTTTATTGCTGAAACCGAATCAGCTAGTTTCATATTCATATTTCAACAAAGAACTATCCAAAGAGAATGTGGATGTCAGTAGCTACATTGCATGGAAAGATGGAGTACTACTTTTTAAGAACGAAGATTTTTATTATATCGCTAAAAAACTTGAAAGGCATTATGATGTAAAGATCGAGATAAAGGATACTCAGTTAAGCAAAGAAAGATACACAGGGAGGTTTAAAACAGAGACCATAGAAGAAATTTTAAAAGCATTTCAAAGGATTAAAGGATTTGATTATACCATAAATGAAAAACGCATCAAGATAAACCCTAAAAAGTCAAGTATATGAAATGAACTCTAAAAGAATCAGGGATTGCTGTAACAATCCCTTGATTCTAAACAAATTTAAAAACTGAATCACCAATTTTTAAACCATCTCAAAAGTATGAAAAACACACTATGTAAAAGGTATTTTACGATTAAAATAGACCTGAAAATGAAAATTACCGCATTGTTTTTATTGCTTGCCCTGTTTCAACTTCAGGCAAGCAATACCTATTCACAGAAATCCAATATTTCTATGAATATGAAGGAAGCCACCATAGCATCGGTATTTGATGAAATAGAAAAAACAACGGATTTCAATATTCTGTATAAGAACTCCAGTTTGGACGTTGGTAAACGGATTTCAGTAAATGTCGATAAAGTCAAGATAAACGAGCTTATGGAACTTATTTTAAAGGAAACCAATGTATCCTTTGAAATTAGAAGAAAACTTATCGTTCTACTTGAAAACGGCAAAAAATTAAATTCCGGAACAAGCCAGGCTTCGTTGAATCCTTCAAAGATTCCGGAACAAGCCATGACTGTAACGGGGACGGTTACCGATCAAGACAATATTCCCTTGGGAGGGGTAAGTGTGGTAATAAAGGGCTCCTCCAAAGGGGTTTCCTCCAGTTTTGATGGGCAATATGAGATTGAAGCTTCAGAAGGCGATATACTCGTGTTCTCATACATCGGCTTTGCCTCAAGTGAGGTCAGCCTAACACAGGAGAAAGTTATTAACGTTACTATGAAGCCAAGTTCGATGGATTTGAACGAGGTGGTCGTTACCGCAACCGGTGTAAGGCGTAAAGTAGAGATGGGAAATTCCATTACCAATCTCAATGTTGCTGATGACGTAAAACAGCGCCCAATTAGTAATGTTTCAGATTTACTTCAGGGCCAGGCTACTGGTGTTCAAATTTCCAGTAGTGGAGGTGCTACAGGCATGGGTTCCCGTATTAGAGTGAGGGGTTCCAACAGTGCATCCCTTTCCAACGAACCCGTAATTTACGTCGATGGTATTTTGATCAATAACGAGGCCAATTCCATTTCTTTTGAAACCGGTGGGCAGTCCCCTTCACGTTTGAACGATATCAACCCCGAGGATATTGAGTCTATCGAGATCATTAAGGGCCCTTCTGCGGCAACATTATACGGATCTATAGCGGCGAACGGTGTAATTCGTATTACCACTAAAAAGGGAAAACAAGGAGAACCAAGATGGTCTGCATTTTTGGAGAGCGGGTTGGTTGAAAACGTAACGACCTATCCCAAAAACTATCAAGCACTTGACGCAGCTGGCAATCCTGGTTTTAACTTTGAGGCGGCAGAAGGTACTTTTGTCCCCAGTACGGTCAATTCTTTTCAGCCCTTGAACGACCCACGCACCTCACCTTTTAGAACGGGACAATCTTATGGCGGTGGGTTGAGCGTATCCGGAGGTTCAGAAGTGCTTACGTATTTCCTTTCAGGTAATATTACCGACGGCGAAGGGGTGTTGCCTGTCAATAATATAAAAAGAACAAATTTCCGAGGGAATTTCGGAGTCAAAATTACCGATGATTTAAAGGTGAATTTAACCACGGGCTACACCAACAGTAATCTAGAACTACCCTTGAACGATAATTTCGCCTTGGCTCTAATGAGTCAGGGTCTTAATGGTACATCTACTATAGATGTTAACAACGGTTGGGGCGAGTTTACGCCCGACGAACTGTTTACGATTGATACCCGTCAACGAATCAATCGTTTTACCAGTGGTCTTGAATTGCTATGGCAACCCTCTGAAAAATTGAACTTCAGGGCTTCTGGCGGGCTTGATTTTACATCCCGATGGGACAGCCAGTTCTTCCCGACCGGAGAAGCGCCCGCTTTTCTTAATTATGATGAAGGCGCAAGATTCTCTAATAGGTTCAATGATTTTGTATATACCTTGGATATGGTAGGCACTTACAAAACGGATTTATGGGAAGGTATAAATTCTCGCACCTCATTGGGGGCCCAATATTTACAGAATTTGTCACAAGGCACGTTCACAACTGGACTGCAGTTGGTTGCAGGGAGTAACTCCATTGCAGGGGCCGCAGTAACACAGAGTAATGAACAAACCATCGAATCACGTACCATTGGAGTCTTTTTGGAGGAACAGATCGGCTTTAATGATAAATTGTTTGTCACGGGTGCCGTACGGGTAGATCGTGGGAGTTCTTTTGGCGCCTCGTTCAATTCGGTGGTTTACCCCAAAATTAGCGCTTCATGGCTGATTTCTGAAGAAGAATTCTTTAATAACTCAGACAAATCTCTAATAAGCTCGTTACGGCTTAGGGGTGCATGGGGTTCCTCTGGTGTACAGCCAGGTACCAATGATGCCCTTAGGTTTTTCAATCCTATCGCTGCTACCCTAGACGGGCAAAGCGTAACTGGGGTTACCATTGGAAGCGTGGGCAATTCCGGTTTAAGCCCAGAGCTATCCACAGAAGTCGAATTCGGCTTTGATGCGAAACTATTATCTGACAAGATTGGTTTTGAAATGACCTATTTTAATAAACGTACCGAAGATGCCCTTATTTTCAGGCAATTGCCATTATCGCTTGGTGTGGGTGAAGGACGTTTTGAAAATTTGGGATCTGTTAAAAATTCAGGCATTGAGATAGCGTTAAATACTAGAATCATCGAAACCGATAAATTTTTCTTTGGAATTGATTTTGTAGGTTCGTTCATAGATAATGAACTAAAAGAACTGGGTCAAGATATTCAACCAATTATTTTTGGTCAGCAACGCCATGTTGAAGGCTATCCGCTTGGTGGCTATTGGGATGAAACCTATACTTTTAGCGATGCTAATGGCGATGGTTTCATAGGGCAAGATGAGGTTCAAGTCGGAGAAACAGGGTATTTGGGCACCCCATTTGCAACTACCGACATTTCTTTTACCCCCACACTAAGTTTTTTCGAAAATCAATTTGTGCTAAGGGGACTCCTAAACTACAGGGGTGGTCAAAAGCTTTATAATAACACCGGTGCATGGAGAAACGGGAACAGCAATAACCGAGAACTAAATGACCCCGATGCCTCACTAGCCGATCAGGCAAGAGCCGTGGCATCTAAATTTTTGGGAACAAATGCAGGTTATATCGAGGATGCTTCGTTTTGGAGGCTTCGTGAAATCTCATTGACCTATAACGCACCTAGTACTTTTTCAAGCAAACTGGGTTTTAATCGCATAAGCCTAACACTTTCTGGGCAGAATCTAGGCGTATGGACCGACTACTCTGGGCTTGATCCTGAAATTAGTTCTGAAGGGCAAGCTAATTTTACTACTGAAGAATTTCTCAGTCAACCGCCCGTCCGTTCTTGGAAAGCAAGACTGAATCTATCGTTTTAACAAAAATATCTAAGAAAATGAAAAAGCTATTAAAAACAAAAAACAACTATTCCAAATTACTGTTTCATGTAATTGTTCTGATAATACTTTCATCATTGAGCATATCTTGCGATTCGGTGGTAGAAGTTACGGACCCTGATATTGTTACACCGGGATCCCTTAATACTGAGGCTGGTTTACAAACCCTGCGTGCGGGTTCCTTGGGCGATCTTGCTGTGGCCATGAGCGGTTCTGCGGCAGGCCACGGTGCTACTACGGGCCTAATAGTAATGAGCGGCCTTATGGCGGATGAGTATACGTATTCGGGAACCTTCCCTACTAGACGAGAAGCCGATACCCGTATCCTTCAGGATATCAATACTGATATGAATACAATTTATGGTAACCTTCATAGATCAAGGGCTGGCGCAGAAACCACTATAGATCTTCTTGTTGATTTCGGGGGCAATCCAGAAATTGAAAGTGAGATGCAAAGTGTCGTTGGTTATGCTTATATTATGTTCGCAGAAACCTTTTGTGGGGGCGTTTCCTTTAGCAAATCACCGGCGGACGGTGGTGATTTAATCTATGGCGAACCTTTGACTACCGAACAAATGTTCAATGAAGCGGTAAGTTGGTTCGACCAAGCTCTCGCCAACGCTGGCAGCAACGATAAATTGGACAACTTGGCGAGAATTGGCAAGGCACGTTCCCTTTTGGGACTAGGTCAGATTGATGCGGCCGCGGCTGAAGTTGCGGCTATTCCGTCAGATTTTGTTTATAATATTGAGCAATCCGATAACAGCTTCAGACAAGAGAACGGAATTTACATCATGAGTACTGTTCGCCGTCAATTTTCTATAGCCGATGGCAAAGGGGGCAATGGTTTAATGTACCGCTCCGCTATGGATCCCCGGACACCTTGGGACGGAGGGACGGAATTTGGACAGGATGACATTACTTTGTATTACAACCAACTGAAATACAATTCATCTAGCGTACCCGTAGTTCTGGCATCAGGAATAGAAGCAAGATTGATAGAAGCCGAGGCGGCGGCCAATGCAAATGATGCCGCTACGGTGGAAGATATACATAATGAACTTAGGGCTGCAATAGGTTTGTCAGATTTGGACCTCTCAGGAATTAGCGGTGAAGACCTATTGCTTGCCCATTTTTCAGAGCGTGCCTTTTGGCTGTTCAGTACCGGTCACCGACTAGGCGACCTTCGAAGACTTGTAGATGTTTATGGTTTGATGCCCGCTAATGTTTTTCCTTGGGGGCCTTATTTCAAGGGTGGCGAGTATAGTTCCACCCTCAAATTTCCCGTCCCACAGTCAGAATCGAACAACCCGAATTATGTAGGATGTCTGAATTGAGAACTTCAAAAATGTCAAAATAAGGAAAAAGAGGCTGTTAAAAAGCCTCTTTTCTTTTTAAGTTTGTATGACGCAACATTGTCCATGACCCTTTTTTATGAAAAACAAGTTTACGTTTAAAAGATCTGAACGTTCTGGGAACTTTGTTCTTCTCTATGCCTTGTTTTTTGTGTCCGGCACCGCCGGCCTCATATTTCAAGTGGTATGGATGTACCGGTTAGGACTTGTTTTCGGTAACGCCGCATATGCCACAGCGGCAACATTATCCGCTTTTTTTCTTGGATTGGCCCTTGGGGGACGATTTTTTGGCAATGCTTCCGCGCGTTTTAAACGGCCACTTCGCATGTATGGCCTTATGGAGCTAGGCATTGCATTAACGGCCCTCTTGTTGGTCCCCGGTCTCGATTTTTATGAAAGGTACTATTCCGACATCGTATCTTTTTTAGGTGATACTAAGAGTGTTCTTTTGGGCATGAAGTTCCTCTTTGGTATTTCACTACTATTTTTTCCGTCATTTCTTATGGGAGGGACCTTTCCAGTTTTAGCACAGTACATAGGCAAAAATCGAAATGACCTTTCAAGGCGTGGAACCATTTTATATGCTGTAAATACCCTAGGGGCGGCCTTGGGTGCTTTTGCTGCCGCGTTTTATCTATTAGTTGGGTACGGGGTCAGCGCAACCTATGGTTTTGCCATGGGCTTGGCCCTATCCATAGGGGTTTTGGCCCTTATTCTGGATCGCTGGCACAAACCTGCTTATCCCATTATTGACGAGGCGTCTAAATTTCCAGTAAATAGTAACAAATCGACCGATTTTGCATTTCAGCTAAACCAAAACCAATTTATCATAGTCGCATTTTTTTCCGGGGCATTGGCATTATCAGCAGAAACTTTATGGACTAAGATGTTCGCCCAAGTTTTACAAAATTCGGTCTATTCGTTCGCCGCAATATTGGTAGTGTTCCTTTTATCTCTAGGCCTTGGTGGTATTTTATCACATATACTCGTTAGGCTAAGGGCACCTTCAAAAACTTTGCTGATCCTATTACTGTCCACGGCGGCTGTTTTGATTGGGCTATCCCCAACGGTTTTCAATAGTGCAACAAACGGACTTGAGTATCTTGCGATCAACGCATCTTGGTTTATGTACGTATGGTCGATCTTTAAGCTGAGTCTTATGGTCATAATGCCTCCAACTATGATTTTAGGGGCTGTGTTTCCTTTTCTGTTGAAAGCGGCACCTAAAATCGATATACCGTCAGGATCCATTGTCGGTAAATTGGTACTCTACAATTCGTTAGGTGGCTTCGTGGGGCCAGTAATAGCGGGTTTTGTTCTGCTTGATATCGCAGGTCTCTGGAACAGCATAAAAATCATTGCTCTTATGTACGGAATCCTGGCTATTTTAATAGCCTTTCCTTCTTACGGGAAAAATAAAATTATTTTCCTTTTATGGCCTGCCGTGGTAATTTTAGGAATAATTATTTTGAAAAATCCCCCCGTTGTAAAATTGGAAACCGGTGAAAAAGTATTGGATTATTGGCAATCAAGCGACGGGGTTGTCTCTATAGTACAATTACCTGAAAATATAGAAATGCGCCTGGATAATTTTTATGTACTCGGGGATTCGAAATCGTTTTTGGTCGAGCAGATGCAGGCCCATGTTCCGCTTATGATACATGAGGCACCAAAAAAGGTGGTGTTTTTGGGAATGGGGACCGGCGTCACGGCAGGTGCCGCGCTATACCATGATGTAGAAAAGGTAGTAGCCGTAGAACTGGTGTCCAACGTGATTCCCGCGGCTAAACGTTATTTTTCGCCTTGGGCCAACGGACTTTTCAAAGATGAACGGGCACACATAGTAGCTGACGATGCCAGAAACTTTCTTCTGGGCACGAATGAACAATTTGACGTTATCGTCGGAGACCTTTTCACCCCATGGCATGCAGGCACGGGAAGCCTTTACACCCTTGAGCATTTTGAGCAGGCCAAAAAACGATTGTCACCTGGCGGAATCTTTGCACAATGGTTACCGCTATACCAGCTTACTTCGGAGAACTTCAATACTATTGCGGCTACATTTGCGGCCGTTTATCCGCAAGTGACACTTTGGCGGGCCGATTTTTCGACGACTCGGGCCAGTATCGTGCTCATTGGCCAGGAAGCAGGTGCGCGGCTTAACGAGAATACGCTACGCCGAAATATTGTTCATGTAATCGGTAAGCAAGCTGATCCCGGTAACAACCACATGGCCGGCCTCTTTTATCTTGGCAATGTGGAGGCCATTCGAGATCGGTTGTCGGGGATTGAACTGAATACCGATGACAGAAGGTCTGTTGAATTTAAGGCCCCTATTCTATCGCAACAAGCCTATACGGGCCGTACTGCCTTTATCACGGGCAAGGAGTTGGATGGCTTGTTGACCGCATTAAGGAGCAATCTCCCTGCCGAAGAGGACCCCTATCTTGCCAACCTTCCCAAGGAGGAAATTCGATTTGTAAAAGTGGGGTCGCTTTACCAGCGCTATGTGCGCTATGTTAGTACTGGGGAAGAAGCTAAGGCAAAAAAAATACGGGAAAAGATACAACTCTTGGCACCTGACTTTTCAAAGACAGAAGCCAAAGCTACTGATAAGGAAAATTAAAAAAGCGTACACAAAAATTGAACATAATAAACATTTTAAAAACAACTGGACTAATCAAGTAATACATGAAACAAATAAATCACAAACTACCTCTTTCTTCGATGCTAGTAATCATATTCATACTATCTTTTAACTTGTCCATCGCACAAGAGAATATAGTTGATAAGGCAATCGAGGTTTCTGGAATGGAAAAAATGCGCAATGCCGAGGCCTACTTTACCTTCCGTGAGCACACCTATGAGTACAAACGGCAAACAGGACATTTTACCTACACAAGAATAGGCAAGAATAGGGATAGCAGTCTAGTCCGCGATGTCTACACCAACAAAGGCTTTTCCCGCCATGTTGCCGATACCGTCGTAAACCTGACCGAGAAAAGAAGAATGGCCTATACCAATTCGGTAAATTCAGTGATGTACTTTGCATTTCTTCCGTTGTGGCTCGAAGATGCTGCCGTGATTCTAGAGGATAAAGGAAAGAGCATGATAAAAGGTAAGGAATATCATAAAATCCGTGTCACTTTCCAACAAGAAGGCGGCGGTGAAGATTTTGAGGATGTATTTCTATATTGGTTTGATGTTGAGGATTACAGCATGGACTATCTAGCTTACAAATACTTTACTGGCAAAGGGGGAATGCGGTTTCGGGAAGCCTTTAACCAGCGTACCGTTAACGGGGTCACCATACAGGATTATCGGAACTTACAG
>TARA_R110002051_G_scaffold75791_1_pt1 | contig 14604 bp, 13 predicted proteins | sample TARA_R110002051 | Tara Oceans TARA_R110002051 (sample SAMEA4397023) | marine metagenome | biome: Polar Biome; feature: [MES] marine water layer (ENVO:01000295) within the mesopelagic zone...; material: water (ENVO:00002006), including particulate matter (ENVO:01000060) such as......
TGATATTAGCATACAAGATCTAGCAGAAAAATCATTTCTTTCAACGGATCATTTTTCAAAAGTATTTAAAGAAGCTGTTGGTATTGGCCCTAAAGAATATATCATCAGGCAACGTTTAGAAAAAGCTCAAATGCTTTTATTAACAACAGATTATTCTGTGCAAGAAATTATAGAACATGTCAATTTTAAATCGCTTGCCTATTTTTCTAGAATTTTCAAAAAATACAACTCCTTAACCCCTACACAATATCGAAAATCTAAACATCCAAAGTGAGAATTAAATAAAAATTATTATTGTAAATTAAGTTTGATAAATATCTTCTTTCCTTATCCCTAATTTTTTTATTTTAGAATTTAAAGTTGATGCTGGGATCTTTAAAATTTCAGCTGCACCACCTTCTCCATAAACTTTACCATTACATATTTTCAAAACTGATAAAATATAATCACGTTCCATTTCTTCCAATGATTTTAATTTATGCGTTGCATCATTATTAATTTTTTGAATATCAGTATTTGAAAGAGGTTTGTGTAATTCTCTGAGCGTGTTATCTTTCGCTAATAAAATACTTCGTTCTATATAATTCTCAAGCTCTCTAATATTTCCTGGCCAAGGGTAAACCATCATTCTTTCTAATACATCACTAGTAACATCCATTTTTTGCTTTGAAAATTTTTTAATAAAGTGATCTACAAGCAATGGGATATCCTCTTTTCTTTCTCTTAAAGGAGGTGAAATAATTGGGAATACGTGCAATCGGTAATAGAGATCTAGCCGAAATTTCCCTGCTTCAACCTCTTCTTCCAAGTTTTTGTTTGTTGCTGCTATAACTCTAACATCTATTGATATAGTTTTGTTCGTACCAATTCTTTCAATCTCTCTTTCTTGCAATACTCGCAAAAGTTTTACTTGCATATCAATAGTCATTTCTCCAATCTCATCTAAAAAAATTGTACCACCATTCGCCTGCTCAAATTTGCCTATTCTTTTTTCAATTGCGCCTGTAAAGGCCCCTTTTTCGTGGCCAAACAAAGAAGATTCAATCAAATTTTCAGGTATTGCAGCGCAATTAATAGTTACGAATTCTTTATTTGAACGTGAAGAAAAATCATGTATGCTTTTTGCTATTAACTCTTTTCCTGTACCACTTTCTCCCATTATTAAAACAGAAGTTTTCATTGGTGCTACTCTTTTTATATCATCAAAAATGTTGATTAAAATTGAACTCTTCCCTATTATTTTTTCAAAATGTGAATTATCAGTACTGATTAATTCTACTTTGTTTTTAATAGCTGTTTTTTCTGTTGCAAGTATGATACTTGCAATTTTACTTAAAATAACATTTAGTCTAAGAATAACATTTAGCTGTGTTTTTTGAAAAATTTCTTTTTTTCTATTATAAAAAGATAAATAAAGATGTGTTTTTTGTTCTAAATCAAGAGAAATAAACATTTTTGATTGAGCATGAAAAGAATCTGCTATTAATTTTTCAAAAGGGTTTTTAAGTGTCAACTCCATAAATTCTTCTTCATTATATATTACTGAATTTTCTTTAAATTCTCTTTCTAGTATAATTTTGGTAATAGTGTTGATGTCTATTCTAGAAATTGTAGAAAACTCTTGAATACCAATTACTTGATAATCTGTTAGACTAATTCTAAAAAAACCTAAAGATTTATTAATATTCTCATTCTTTAAAGTAATTTGTATATAATCAAAAGGAATGTTTATTTGAAATGATTTTGCAATTTCTGCAAATGTATCTTGCCATTTCAGCCCATCAGGTATGAGTCTTAATTTTTCAATTAGCTTTTGTTCTAAATGAAAATTAAAATTGAGATTATGATCCTGATGGTAAGTAGCTATTTCTAAAGTGATGAGAATATCTTTTTCTCTAAAAGGTTTTACTAAAAACCCGTATGGTTTGGTCGATTTTGCTTCATCAAGTATTGATTTATTTGAATAAGCGGAAAGGTATATGAAAGGTACACTTATTTTCTGGAGAATTCTAGCTAAATCAATTCCTGTCAATTCACCTTTTAAATGAATATCTAATAGTACCATTTCGGGTATTTGCTTATCTATAAATTGAAGTGCTTCATCAACAGATGCTGCAATTCCTAACACATTATAATTTTCATTTTTTAAAAAACATGACAAATCATTTGCCACGATAAACTCATCTTCTACAATTAATATACTTTTGTTCATCTGTATGGTTTACTTTTTTTTAAAATTTATGATTTATTGGACATCGGTTTGTTTTTAAAAATGACTTCTATAAGCGTTCCATTTTCATTTTTTATCTCAAAATTACCATCTAATTGATTCGTTAATCCTTTTATTAATGTCATTCCTAATGAAGATTTTGATATGACATTAAATCCTTCTGGGAGTCCAATACCATTATCTTTAATAACAATAAAATGGCTCCCTTTTACTTTTTTCATTTGTACCGAAATTATTCCTTTTTCCCTTTTTGGGAAAGCATATTTTATGGAATTGGTTATGGCTTCATTTAAAATTAACCCGACAGGAATTGATTGTGCTTCTTCTAACAAAATGTGTTCAATATCTAAATCAAACTTAATAGTGTCTCTTACATCAAAACTATCCATCAGATAATTTGCTAAATCTTTAATATAAGAATTCATATCAATAAGTGCTGTATTATCAGTTTTATACAATTTTTGATGAATCAATGAAATTGCAAATAAACGGTGTTGGCTATTCCTAATTGCGGAAAGAGCCTCTTTGCTTTTAATATAATTGGATTGTGTGTTTAATAAACTCATCACAATTTGCAGGTTATTTTTAACTCTGTGGTGAATTTCTTTCAGGAGCCATTCTTTCTCATTTAAAAGTTCATGCAAAGATGTGTTTTGTTGTGCAATCTCTCCTTTTTGACTTACCAGCAAACGATTGACTTTTTGCTTACTCATATAGCTTCTGTATAATAAAACACTAATAAGAAAAAAAACTAATAGCCCTATAAATACCAAGTTTTTTAATCCAGTTGTTTTATTTAGTTTATCATTCTGAACTAAATTTTCATTTCTTAAGGTTTTAATATCATTCTCCTTTTTTGCAGTTTCATACTGAATTTGTAATTCTTCAATTTGTCTACTTTTAGTGATATTAAAAATAGAATCATTTATACGTTTATAGTTTTGAAAATATTTAATTGCCTCTAGATAATTACCTTGTACAGAATCAATTGTAAAAAGCATTAAGTTGGCATCTTTTACTTTTGCTTGTGCAGCAATTCCTTTGGGAACATTTAAAGACTGAATAATGTAACTTTTAGCTTTATTGTATTGTTTTCGCTCCATATAAAATTCTCCTAATTCTAAATTAGTTTCAGATACAAATATTAAATAATTGGAGTTTTTATCATAAGTAATCCATTTTAATGCATTTAGATATTCTTTTTCTGCTAAATCATATTGACCTAGTGCATTTAAAGCAGTTGCTTTGGCCCTAGATAAACTGCCCTTTTGATATGAGCTTTCCGGAGGAATTTTTTGAGAGACCTTAATTGCAAGATCTAATGCTTCCTTCTCACTATGACTTAAAACTAATTGCTTAGATAAATAATTTAGGTATCGATATAAATACCCACCACCCAAATACGTATTTGTTTCCCAATTCAATAATGCTTTATGATACCATATAATACTTTGTTGTACTTCCCCCAATTCTCTATAACTGTCTGCAACATTGCCATAAAAATAAGAGGCGTATATCGTGTCATTACTTTTAAGCATATATTCAATACTTTTTAATCCATTGTAAATAGATTTATTAAAATCTCCATTTAATCTGTTTACAATACCCAAAAGATTGTAGGTATGATGAATCTCACTATAGTTTATCTTTTTATATTCCTCTATTAAAAATAAGAGTTCTCTCTCAGCTAAATTTAAACTACCTTCATTAAGATGATAATCTGCCATATCCTTTAAAACTCCTAGCTCTTCAATTTTTAGTCCTAAATTCTTATAAATGTTACGAGCATTATTGTAGTTGATGTTATTTTCCTCAAACAAACGATTATCAATACTAATCTCATTTCTAGTCCTATTTGCAATTGTCAACCATGTTTCGGCTTCCTCTTTTAATAGATTATTTTTCTTATAATAATCAATAACTTTGTAGTATAATGAATAAGCTTCGCTAAAATTCTGTTCTTCAAAATTTGTTTCTGCTAAATAATAATTTATACGATTCTTCAAATCATAATTATTTATCGAATCACTTAATTTATAGGCTTTATCAAAATAATAGGTAGCACTATCCATATCAATTTTGAAACTCTCTGGTCTATATAGATAGATACTTCCGAGTTCAATTGAAACATCAATTTTTTTTTGAATTGTTTCACTATTCTTGAGTTGTAAATGCAGATCATCTAATTGATTACTCTGCTTCAATTGTGAATAAACCATAAGATGGCAAAATATTGTCAAGAACAACCACAATAATTTTTTATACATGCCTTTACCGGTTTTAATTTAAAATTAATAAAAAAGCTTCAACAAGCATTTAGTTGATTTCATTTATTCAAACTTCCTGCCGATAGTTTAAGCACCTAGAATACATAGGGTTAAAGATGCATTTTTTAAGCTTACCCTTGACATGAAACCAAAACAATCGCTAATTAGCGGTATTTAGCGAATACACTCCCCCTTAAATTTCATTTAAAATACTGACCTACAGTTATTTAATTTAATGGAATATCATTTGCTAGATTCAAAAAACACCACTAAATCTATTTCTTGTTCTAGTTCAATGTTTATCAATTTCACTTATAACACTTTTGTAGTATCAAATAAATTAACAATCAATAAAAATCAATATCATGAAAACAATTTTACAATTTTTAACACTAGTAATTATAGTAATTGCTCAGAGCAACGCCTTAAATGCACAAGTTCAAGATTATGCCACAGACCCACATTTAGATGCGGGAACTAAAGCTTTTTTGAAAATTTTAAATGCCCCTGGAGGACAACCACTAGAAAGCTTATCTCCAGAAGAAGCGAGAAAAGTATTGACAGGGGCACAAGACGCTTTTAATGTTAATCTTTCAGGTATTGACGAATCAGAAAAAACCATAACAGAAGATGGGTACACTATAAAACTTAATATTGTTCGTCCTAAGGGAATAACTAAAAAACTACCGGTATTCATATTCATTCATGGAGGCGGTTGGGTGTTGGGAGATTATCCAACTCATAAACGCTTGGTAAGAGATCTAGTGGTTGCTTCCGAATATGCCGCGGTATTTGTGAACTACACACCCACTCCAGAAGCAAAATACCCAAAAGCCATTAACGAAATCTATGCTGCAACAAAATGGGTTGCTGAACATGGAAATGAAATAAATGTAGATGGTAAAAATATGGCAGTTGTGGGTAATAGTGTTGGAGGAAATATGACTGCAGTAACGGCACTAAAATCTATCGAAAATAAAGGACCAAAATTAAAAGTTCTAGTAATGTTGTGGCCCATTGTAGCTGCTAATTTTGATACAGAATCTTATAAATTATATGGTAAAGATCGCTTTTTAACAACTTCAGTAATGAAATGGATGTATAATCTATATACTACAGATCTTAATCAAAGAAATGAAATTTATGCTTCTCCTTTAAATGCAACTTTAGAACAATTAAAAAATATGCCTCCAACATTAATACAAGTTGCTGAAAATGATATATTAAGAGATGAAGGTGAAGCTTTTGGTAGGAAGCTTAATGAAGCTGGTGTCAAGGTAACAACAGTTAGATACAATGGAATGATTCATGACTTTGGCCTACTAAATGCTTTAGCAAATTTACCAACAACCCAGTCAATGATTACTCATGCAGCTGCCGAACTAAAAAAATATTTAAAATAGATAATTATAAAAATCAAAACTCATGGGAAAATTAATAGTAAAAGACGGAACAGAAATTTATTACAAAGATTGGGGAACAGGACAACCTCTAGTTTTTCATCATGGATGGCCATTATCAAGTGATGATTGGGATTTGCAAATGCTATTTTTTGTTAATCAAGGCTTTAGAGTTATTGCACATGACCGCAGAGGACATGGACGCTCTACTCAAACAGCATTTGGCAATGATATGGACACATATGCATCTGACGTGGCTGAACTTACAACTGCACTTGACCTAAAAAACGCAGTGCATATTGGTCACTCTACTGGCGGTGGTGAAGTGATTCGATATGTAGCAAAATATGGAAAAGATCGTGTAGCTAAAGCAGTTTTGATAAGTGCAGTTACACCTATAATGTTAAAAACAGAAAATTATCCAAATGGTGTTCCAATGGAAGTTTTTGATGAAATACGCTTAAACACAGCTACAGATCGCACCCAATATTTTAAGGGTTTCCCAATGCCTTTTTTTGGATATAATCGTGAAGGTGTAACACCATCTGAAGCTATCATGAACAATTGGTGGCGACAAGGAATGATGGGTAGTATTAAATCACACTATGATTGTATCAAGGCTTTTTCAGAAACTGATTTCACAGAAGATTTAAAAAGCGTAGATATTCCTGTACTAATTATGCATGGAGATGACGATCAAATAGTACCAATTGCATCTACTGCTGAAATAGCTGTTAAACTTTTAAAAAATGGTAAACTTATTACATATCCTGGTTTTCCACACGGCATGCCAACAACAGAAGCTGCAACAATAAATAAAGATTTATTAGCTTTTATTACATCTTAAAAGATAAGAGTCTTAGTTGTCATAAATATTGACAACTAAGACTCTTCAATGTAGAATAATTTTTAATTTAGCTAAATGTTTTCAGAAATAGACCATAACATATCTAAATATGTTTCATTTACAGAAGATGAATTGCATATTTTTCATTCTTTAGTAACTATCCAAAAAGCGTCCAAAAAAGAATATCTTTTACAGGAAGGTGATATTTGTGATTTTGAAGCATTTGTTATTCAAGGCTGTTTACGAAAGTATTATATTAATGAAAAAGGTGCTGAAGTGATTGTTCAATTTGCCATTGAAGATTCATGGATAAGTGATATTGCAAGTTTTTCAGATCATACTCCAAGTCATTTTTTTATTGAAGCATTAGAAGATAGTGAGCTTTTGATTTTAACTCCCAACAAAAAAAACGAATTATTAGCTAAAGTACCCAAATTTGAACGTGTTTTTCGAATTTTAGTACAGCGCCATCTATCGGTGACTCAAGATCGCCTGGTAAATACTATAGCCAAAACTGCCCCAGAAAAATATTTAGATTTTTTAGAACATTATCCTACCATTCCACAAAGAGTCGCCCAACATTATATTGCTTCCTATTTAGGTATTTCTGCTGAATTTTTAAGCAAAGTCAGAAAAAAACTTTCTAAACCTAATAAAAAATAAACACCGAAGCTTCTTCAAAACCAAATGTTATCTACATGTCGTCATTCCTTATAATAATTAGCGACATATCGACAAACTAATTTAAGTGATTAATTTTTAAAATGCTTTTAATCAATTACTTACGTTGTTGGCACTTGTTTTGAATATATTTTTTTGTTGTGAAAGTTGGATAAACCATTCCATTATAATTCACATGTTTTCAACCTAATGGATAGTAGCAAAAAAGTTTATTTCGTGACGGGAGCATTTATAAATAGTAATAGTTGGGATAGTTGGAAAACATTCTTCGAATCTAATGGATATGATGTTATCATTCCTATCTGGCCCTATAAAGAAGGAACGACAGAAGCACTACGTGCTAAACATCCAGATGCTATTTTGGGAACGCTTACATTAAGCCAACTCCTAACATATTATATAGAGATAATTAAAAAGGAAGAAAAAAAACCGATGGCCATCGGGCATTCATTGGGTGGTTTGATTGTGCAGTTATTACTTCAAGCCAATCATTTATCTATGGGTGTTGCCATACATTCTATGCCTCCTAAAGGTGTATATACATTTCAGTTATCTTTTTTCAAATCGTTATGGAAACCCTTTGGTTTTTTTAAGTCGAAGAATACACCTCATTTAATGACTATGGAAGAATGGCAGTATGCCTTTACAAACTCTATGGACTTTAAGGAGCAAAAAGAGACTTATGAAAAATTCTTAATTCCTGAATCAAGAAGAATTATAAGAAGTTTCTTGACTAAATCAGCCAATGTAAATTTCAAAAACAAAAAACATCCTTTGCTTTTTGTAGCTGGAAGTAATGATCACATGATGCCCCCCAGACTGAACTTTCTAAATTTTAGAAAATATAAAAACTCCCCATCTGTAACGAATTATAAAGAATTTGAAGGTATCGATCATTTTGTTTTAGGAGGTAAGCAATGGGAGAAAATAGCTACATATATAATGAATTGGTTGAAGCAACATGGTAGCGAAAATTAAATTTAGAATCTATTTTTTCTTGTCCTAGTTCAATGTACAAGGTTTGTATAAGCTGCAAATTTGTAGTGTAATAATAAAAAGCATTAAAAAAATAGATGCTCAATTAAAATAAATAATAATTAAAAAAACTAAAATTATGGCAACTACAAAATGGATCATCGACCCTTCACATTCAGAAATTGGATTTAAAGTAAAACATATGATGTTTACCAATGTTTCTGGAAAATTTCAAGAATTTGAAGCCAGCGCTGAAACTGAAGATGGCTTTTTTACCAATACCATCTTCGAATTTACTGCAACTTCCAAATCAATTACCACAGGTAATACAGACAGGGATGCTCATTTAGTAAGTGGGGACTTTTTTGATGTCGAAAATCATCCAACTGTACAATTCAAATCTAATTCCTATTCTAAAATAGCAGATGGAGCATACCAACTAATTGGAGATTTAACACTTCGTGGTGTTACAAAATCTGTTACACTTGATGTTGAATTTCACGGAACGGCTAATGATCCTTGGGGGAATGAAAAAGCAGGTTTTGGAATGACTGGAAAAATCAACAGAAAAGAATGGGGATTAAATTGGAATTCTGCGCTTGAAACTGGAGGTGTTTTGGTTGGTGAAGAAATAAAATTAAACATCGAACTACAGTTCATTAAACAATAAAATTAATAAATAACAATTAAAATTTAAAATTATGAAAACACTAATTTCAACACTTGCTATCGCTCTTATGAGTACAGTAAGCTTCGCTCAAAAGCCAAGCCCAGAATTATTAAATCCTACAAACCATGCATTAGTTTTAATAGATCATGAAGGTCAAATGGCATTTGCAACTTCGAGCATTTCAATTTCGGAGCTTAGAAACAACACAGCTTTAGTAGCTGGCGCATCAAAAATATTTAATATTCCAACAGTAGTTACTACAGTCGCCGAAGAATCATTTAGTGGTCCAGTCTTTCCAGAAATAGAAGAGTTTTATCCGCAAAAGACATCAAATTATATTGATAGAACCACTATGAATACTTGGGAAGATGCAAATGCCTATAAGGCGATAACCAGAAAAGGGAAAAAGAAAATTGTCTTAGCAGGTTTATGGACAAGTGTATGTATTGTTGGCCCTGCATTATCAGCTATCGCAGAAGGTTATGAAGTATATGTAATTACAGATGCCAGTGGTGATGTTTCAAAAGAAGCGCATGAGCAAGCCGTTGCTCGAATGATTCAGGCTGGTGTTAAACCCATGACCTCTATTCAATATCTTTTAGAATTACAAAGAGATTGGGCAAGAGGAGAAACCTATGTAGCGGTAACAGATCTAGTAAAAAAATATGGTGGTGCCTACGGATTTGGGATTGTCTATGCACATAAAATGTTAAAACATTAATTGATAAAAAAACAGCCTTACTTATCATAGGCTGTTTTTTTTAAAATACTACAACCATGAAAACAGTACATAAAATAACATTTTCATTAGCGCTAGTGCTATTAGCGATAGCTTGTAAGAAAACTACTGAAAGTTCAAAAGTAACTTCTGCAGACCTAATAGTCTATAATGCGAAAGTAACTTTAGAAAAAGAAGGAAATTTTGCAGAAGCTTTTGCCGTTAAAGATGGTAATTTCTATAAAATAGGAAGTTCTGAACACATCTTGAAACTTAAAGGAGATAGTACGAAAATCATTGATGCTAAAGGAAAAACAATCATCCCTGGTCTCAATGATTCACACACACATTTAATTCGAGAAGGACTGAATTACAATGCTGAGTTACGTTGGGATGGGGTAACCTCTATTTCTGAAGCATTACAAATGTTAAAAGAGCAAGCTGCCAGAACACCAGAAGGTCAATGGATTAGAGTAATTGGCGGTTGGGGCGAATATCAATTTAAAGAAAAACGTTTACCAACGCTTGAAGAAATAAATGCAGCTGTACCAGATAAACCTGTTTATATCATGTATTTATATTCTTTAGGCTATTTAAATCAAAAAGGAGTCGAAACTATTGGTTATGACAAATCTACGAAATATCCTGGTGGCGAAGTTGAACTTAAAAATGGAAAACCAACAGGACTTTTAATAGCAAAACCAAGTGCTTTAATTCTTTATAAAACCTTAACAAAACTTCCTAAACTTTCACATGAAGAACAATTAAATTCTACACTTCATTACTACAGGGAATTAAATAGATTAGGTATAACCAGTTCTATAGACGCTGGTGGAGGTGGACAATACTATCCTGATAATTACAGTGTTTCAAAAAAGTTAGCAAAAGAAGGGAAACTAAATGTCAGAACGTCTTATTATCTGTTTGCTGTTGATAAAGGAACAGAATTATCATTTTTTAAAACATGGGTCAACACGCTTAAATCAGGAGCTAACGATGATATGTTTAAACCCAATGGTTATACCTATGAAGGTGCAGGTGAAAACCTAACTTGGGAAGCTGCCGATTTTGAAAATTTTTTAGAACCTAGACCTGAATTACATGATGCTATGGAAGATGAATTAGATTCTATAGTTACTGTTATTGCTAGAAATCAAGCGCCTTTTAGAATACATGCCACGTATAATGAATCAATTGACCGTTTTTTAAATGTATTTGAAAAAGTGGACAAAAAACACCCTTTTTTACATAAAGTACGGTGGATTATCGACCATGCGGAAACCATAAACGATAAAAACTTAAAACGCATTAAAGCATTGGGTGGTGGTATTGCTGTTCAAGACAGAATGCTTTTTCAAGGTGAATATTTTATAGATCGTTATGGCGTTGAAGCCGCTAAACAAACACCTCCAATCCATAAAATAATTGAGATGGGAATTCCTTTGGGTTTTGGTACAGATGGCACTCGTGTAGCTAGTTACAATCCAATGCTAACCCTTTATTGGGCTATTTCTGGAAAAACATGGGGTGGTCTGCAATTATATGATGATGCCAACAAACTATCGAGATACAAAGCCCTTGAAATTTTCACACAAGGGAGTGCTTGGTTTTCTCAAGAAGAGAATGTAAAAGGAACTATAAAAGAAGGCATGTATGCCGATTTTGTGGTGCTCTCAGATGATTATTTCACCATACCAGAAGAAAATGTCAAAAATCTAACCTCTGATCTTACAGTGGTAAATGGAAAAGTAGTTTATGCTCAAAACACGTTCAAATCATTAGACCCTTCTATACCAACGGTAATTCCAGAGTGGTCTCCTGTAAAGTATTTTGGTGGCTATCAAAATAACAAATAGGACCATGGAAAACTACGATACACTATCTGAGGCTATAAAGGCTAAACAAGACGAGGGCTATAGCTACGATTTTAATATTAATTCTTCTTCAATAGAATGCAGGGAGCTTAAAAAAAAGTTTGAAGTAACTGAATTCAATGTTGATGCATTTTATAGGTTTGAAGGTGATTCAAATCCTGATGACTCTTCAATACTATATGCTATTCAAACAGAAACCGGAATTAAAGGCTTGTTGGTTGATGCTTATGGAGCATATAGTGAAAGCTTATCATCTGAAATGATCAATAAATTAAAAATAAGGCAACCATTTAAATAAAAAAGATGATTCGAAAAGTTTTTAAAACCATAGTTGCAACTCACTTAAATGGAGCTGCTGTTCATGGTGCACTATTCTTATTTCGAACTATTGCATCTTTAGAACTAATTATAGTCCATGGCTTCAAGAAAATAGGTATTGGTGTTGCTATTCCAGAAGTAGTACCCAATCCTTTAGGACTTCCTGAAAATTTAAACGAAATATTAGCTATCGTTGCGAATATTGGTTTCCCTGTATTTGTTATTTTAGGTTTTTTAACAAGACTGGCTACCCTACCTATTTTAGCAGTAACATTAACCGGGTATTTTATTTTACATGCTCATGACTCATTATTAATTAAAGATGTTCCTTTTATGTATTCATTAGTTTTTCTATTTATTCTTATTGTTGGCCCTGGAAAATATTCAATAGATTCATTTATTTATAAAAAAATACCCAAATGAAAACACAGCTAATTCCCATTTTAATAGCCATTATAGCAGGTGCTGCTTTGCCTTTTCAAGCTGTACTAAACATTCAACTAGGTAAAACAGTGCAACAACCTGTTTTTGCAGCCTTTGCATCTTTTGTTTTAGGCTCAATAGCTTTATTTATTTATTTACTACTTATAAAATTTGATTTCTCCACGGTAGCTCAGGTAAAGAATGCTTCGCCAGTAGTATGGCTCGGAGGTATTCTAGGTGCTTTTTATGTAGCCGCTGTTATTATTTTAGCTCCGAAATTAGGAACAGCATTGACTTTTGGTTTAGTCGTTACTGGACAAATGATCATTTCTTTAATTCTTGACCATCATGGTTTGTTTGGCTTACCTGTAAAACAAATAAATTGGCAAAGAGTAATAGGTATAGTATTATTACTTGCAGGAGTTGTCATTGTACGAAAATATTAGCGTTTTGAGACTAATAAGCATTTTAACTATTAGCACTCTTCTATTTCTAAATCACCTTATAACATATTCACAAGAAAAAGAAAAAATACAGTTTCATCTTTTAGGTCAAGATGATAATATGTCTTTCTTAAGTGATCAAGAAGATAAAACTGCTTATGAAAGCATGAAATGGATTGATTTAAAAAATCAAAATTCAATATCTTTTGGTGGAGGGTATCGATTCCAAATAGAAAGTTTTATCAATGCTAATTTTTCTAATCAACAAAACCAAGATAATATCTGGTACTTAAATAGGCTTATGTTCCACTCTTTAGTTAAACTAGGTAGTAAATTTGAATTTTATGGTGAGTTAAACTCAAGCACTGCGATTAACAAATCTGATATTTCTCCAGTAGATAAAGATGTCTTGTCAGTTAATCAAGCTTTTATAAAATACACATTCAATCCTAACTGGAGCGTTCTTGTCGGAAGAGAGAATTTAAGGTTTGGTACCCGAAGACTTGTAGATATAAGAGAAGGTCCTAATGTGAGGCGATCTTTTGATGTTACACGATTAAACTATAGCGGCCCTAAGACAAGCATCTCGGCTTTTTTTTCAATTCCAGTAAAGCCTAAACCCGAAGTGTTTGACAATTCCTATTTAAAATTTGACGAGATATTTACTGGTTTTTATGCAACTAAAAACCTTAGTACATCATTAAATTTCGACTCCTATGGGTTTTATCAAAAAGATGATAATGTAACCTATAATGTGGGTACAGCAAATGAAAAACGATATAGTTTTGGAACACGCTTTTTTGGCACTATAAACAAATTTTCTTACAATAATGAAGTTGTTTATCAATTTGGCAGCTTTGGTAATTTAGCTATTCAAGCCTTTACAATATCAGTTTTAGGGGAATACACCTTTGACTTTATTTCTGATAAAACAGTCTTAGGTCTAAAAACAGAAGTGATTAGCGGAGACAAAAATCCAAATGACACCACTTTAAATACTTTTGATGCACTATACCCTAGAGGTGCTTATTTTGGGAGAGTTGCCAAATTTGGACCTTCTAATTTAATTGACGCTCACCCCTATCTTAATTTTAATAAACGCAACTATTATTTTGAACTCGACTATGATGCCTTTTGGAGGTATGCAGTTTCTGACGGTGTGTATGGAGCAGCATTACTTTTAGATTTTCCATCAACAAATCATAACCCATTTATTGGTCAGCAGATTGGAACTCTTATGGGTTGTAACATTAATAATCATCTTAATATAGAATTTGAAACCAACATCATTTTTCCCGGAGATTTTTTAAAAACTAACAAGTTAACCTCAACACTTTTCCATGCTGTTATGACAGCCGAATTTAAATTTTAAAAAGAAAATAACTATGTGAAAAATATATGCTATGAAAACAATCCTAATAATGATACCAGAAAAAATCAAGTGTTACATAAAGGAAATACTCCCCAATGAGAAAATCAAAAATTGTGATTATTTTGAAGCGAAAAATTTTCAAGAGGTATATGAATTGAGCTTGAAACATGAATTAGATGTTGTTATAATTAATCAGGATTTGGAAGAGAATGAAGAGCAAATCATAATACCCTATTTAAATCAAAAAAATACGGCAACGGTTTTTATTCCATATAAACAAAATATAAGAAATAGAATAAAAAAGCGACTAAAAAGCACTTTAAAACAAAATCATTCATCCCTCTTTCTTGTCCTAGTTCAATGTACAGCTTTCTGTATTGAAGTAA
>TARA_R110002051_G_scaffold212635_2_pt1 | contig 14600 bp, 18 predicted proteins | sample TARA_R110002051 | Tara Oceans TARA_R110002051 (sample SAMEA4397023) | marine metagenome | biome: Polar Biome; feature: [MES] marine water layer (ENVO:01000295) within the mesopelagic zone...; material: water (ENVO:00002006), including particulate matter (ENVO:01000060) such...
TAAAAATAAATAATCATGAAAGTAGTTAGTAAATTTTTTTTATTGAGCAGTGTAATGCTGGCTCTAATGTTCACCTCTTGCTCAGGTGATGATGGTGTAGATGGCCTAGATGGTAAAAATGGAATTGATGGTGCTAATGGTGTCCCAGGCATTCAAGGATCTGATGGGGTTGATGGTACGAACGGTGCAGATGGTGCTAATGGTGCTCCAGGAGCAGACGGAGAAGATGGTAATGCCAATGCTCAAGCCTTTTATTACGATACAAAAGAATATTCCGGAAACAATTTTGTTTTAGAAGTTCCTGAGTTTACAGAAAAGGTATTAACAGAAGATACGATTTTAATATATGCGAAAATAGGTGCAGTTACTTCCGCTTTACCTACATCAATATCTGGCCAAATTTTAATAGAAGCATATTTAACTCCTAATACTGCAACAATTGTTTTTTTTTATAATGAAGCTCCTTATATTATGGCTCTAGGACAAATTGATGCTATTAAAATTATAATTATAGATTCTAGTAGTTTTGTTGAAAGAAGTTCTGTTAAATCTGCTAGTACAGATGTTCTTTCAAAATTAAAAAATGAAGGTGTAGATGCTAATGATTATGATGCTGTAGCTGCATATTTTAATTTATAATAGATTTTCAACTAGTAATTTTCATTACTTAGTTTAAAACTCACTGCTATATTCCCTAAATTCTTTTGTAAGATTTAGCGTTGAATGTTTCAGTGAGTTTTTTGCTTTTTTAATAGTAAAAAGTAATAGCATTAACAAAAAAATCGAATACGACACATTCGTCTTGGGTTCTCAACTACATTTATTGTAAAATAAGTTAAGCAATGGAAGATATGGGAGTCATTTCAAAAAATAAAAGAAAAATAACCCTTTACTATAATTCTGAAAATAGTATAGGAAAGCAATGTTATGGTTATGTACAAGCTTCTGAAAAAAAAGTACTTGGTATAGATATTTCTAAAACAAAAGTTACTGGAACACAATGGGCAGAATTGGCAGAAAAACTAAACATAAATGTTAAAGATTTAATCAATACAGACCATTCCGATTTTAGCAAAATATATGGAGATGAAAAACCCAATCTTGAGACTAATGATTGGCTAAAAATTTTAGAGAAAAATCCAAAGTTAGTACAGTTTCCTATTTTAATATTTGGGGAAAATTACTACCAACTCAAATCAGGAGCCGATTTTAAAAAATATATAGAACCTAGTAGTGCCAGAATAGAAAATCAATAAAAATATAGTGAGCGAAACAACTAAAAGAAAAAGGTATAAAAAAAAGAGATATATACTTCCTTCAACCATTATTATACTTCTATTGGTTATAAGGTTATTGTTGCCTTTTGTTGTCAAAAAATATGTAAACAATGTTTTGGCTAATATTCCAGGGTATTACGGACATGTTAGAGATATTGATATTTCATTAATTAGAGGTGCTTACGTAATAAATAATCTTTATTTGAATAAAATTAATGCAGATTCTGAAGTCCCTTTTTTAGATTTCGAGAAAACCGATATTTCTATAGAATGGAAATCATTATTAAAAGGTAAAGTGGTAAGTGAAATTACAATGACAAGGCCACAGATAATTTATGTATTTGAAGATCAGAAAGAAGAAAAGAATACGGATCCAGATTTTGATGATTGGACAAAAGCACTTACAGATTTGGTGCCAATTGATATAAATAATCTAGAAATCATAAACGGTAAAGTAGCATTTGTAGAAATTACAGCAAAACCAACTATTGATTTGCATATGGAGAAGTTAAATCTACAAGCTAAAAACTTAAGAAATATTGTTCAAAAAGAACGGACATTACCATCTGAATTACACGCAACAGCCGTTTCTATAGGGAATGGAAGCTTTAAAATGGATGGGAAAATGAATTTAGTAAAGCAAATTCCAGATATGGATGTTTCATTTTCACTACAAAATGCATCAGTAACCGCATTAAACGATTTTACAAATCACTATGCAGGAATAGATTTTGCAGAAGGTAATTTTAATATTTTTAGTGAAATAGCAATAGCTGATGGCTATCTTAAAGGGTATATTAAACCCCTTTTAAAAGATTCTAAACTAATAAGTAAAGAACAGGATAAATTTTTAGATGCTTTATGGGAAGGTTTTGTTGGATTTTTCAAATTTGTATTAAAAAATAAAGGCAATAATACCTTAGCTACAAAAGTGCCTATTCAAGGCGATTTAAATGATGTAAATACAAAAATATGGCCAACAGTTTGGAATGTTTTTAAGAATGGATGGATTAAAGCATTTAAAGGTGTTGTTGATGATGATATTAATTTTGAAGATGCTGAAAAAGCTGCTGATAAAAAGAAAGATAAAAACAAAAAATAGATTAAATTTTATCCATTTGTAGTAAATCCAGGGTAACAAGTCATTCCACCATCAACAAAAATAGTGGTTCCGTTTACATATTCAGATTCGTCTGAAGCAAGCCAACTAGCCACGCTTCCAATATCTTCAGGAATCCCCATTCTTTTATAAGGAATGAGTTTTAAAATATTGTCTAACCCTTCTTCAGTTTCCCATACATTTTTATTGATATCAGTTTTTATAGCGCCAGGAGCAATGCTATTACATCGTATTTTTTTTGATGCATAACCTTGACAAATACTTTCCATTAGCATTTTAAGAGCTCCTTTTGATGCTGCATAATTGGCATGCCCGGCCCAAGGTATTATTTCATGAACAGAACTCACATGAATAATTTTTCCTAATGATTTTGATACCTCTGGTCTCATACCACGCTTTAAAAATTCTTTAAGAGACTCCCTTGCGCATAAAAATTGGCCTGTTAAATTAACATCAATAACATCTTGCCATGCTTTTAAGGGCATTTCATGCAGTGGATAATCTTTTTGTATGCCCGAATTTGCAATACATATATCTATTGTTCCAAATTCAGAAACTGTTTTTTGAAACATATTTTTTACATCATCTTCTTTACTTACATCACATTTTATAACAATAACATTTGCATGATCAGATCTTTCAGAAATCCAATGCGCAACTTCTTCGGCAGCTTCTTTATTGCTATGATAATTTATTACCACATTGGCACCTTCCATGGCTATAGATTTTGCAATTGCAGCTCCAATTCCTGAACTCGATCCAGATACAATACAGGTTTGATTTTTAAGTCTATTATTAGGTTTTTGCATAAATCTATTTTCTATTAAAATTAATAGTTTAGACTTTAAAAAAGCTATTTTTTTGTTATTAGAGCAATTAATTTCATCGTTTACATCAAAAAAAATAGTAATTAATCATGTTGTCTTTTAGGAGCAATTATAATAGTGTTACCATTAATATAAGATTATCATAATCTATACTTTAGTACTAGAAATTAATATAAAAAACATATATAATGGAAACAGCACAAGCAGAAATCGGAATTAAAAAAACCAATAGAAAAGCAGTAGTAGAAATGTTACGTCAGTTATTAGCTGACGAGTTTATTTTATATACAAAATATAGAAACGCACATTGGAATGTTGAAGGCGTTGACTTTCATACCAAGCATGTATTTTTTGAAGAAGAATATGGTAAATTAGAATTAATAGTCGATGAAGTTGCAGAGCGTATTCGTATGTTGGGTTTTTATGCTCCAGGAACGATGAAAGAATTTTTAGATTTATCACATTTAAAAGAAAATGGACCAAAGCAAAACGATAGTGTAAGTTTCATGGAAATTCTTTTAGAAGATCATCAAAAAGTTATTGGCTTTATAAGAAAAAGCATAAGTGAAAATGCTGAAGCCCATAATGATGAAGGTACAGCCGATTTTATAACAGGATTAATGCAAACACATGAACAAATGGCTTGGATGTTAAGAGCATCAGTAAAAACTTTTAAATAACAGAAATTAAAAATCCCTCTATTTTTAAAGCGACAAGAATTTTATTCTTGTCGCTTTTTTATTTTAAATAAGGCAAAATATTTTTTATAAATGTCACTAAAATTTATTCAAAACCAATATCCATCAATTTAAAGCAGCTGTACATCAATTCATTATGGTTTAGTGCTACGCACACGTAGTAGGTTTGCATACGTTTTAACCTTAAAATTAAATAATTATGAAAGTATTAAGTAAGTTTTTTATGTTGAGCAGTGTAATGCTAGCTCTAGTTTTTGCCTCTTGTTCTGGAGATGATGGAACAGATGGTTTAGATGGCGCTGATGGTGTCGATGGTGTCGATGGTGCACAAGGAATACCAGGATTAAATGGTACTAATGGTACTGATGGTAATGCCAATGCTCAAGTATTATTTTATGATACTACTACTCTTGCAGGCGCTGTTTTTAGTATAGATGTACCTGAATTTACAGAACAATTATTAATGCAAAGTACTATTCTGGTATATACACAAATTTATACTGGTGAATATTTTCAAGTTCCAGGAGCAATAGGGTTGGCTGAAATTACTTCAGGTGCTGTGTTAGATATTGAAAAAGCAAATATTTATTTTTATAGTAATGTGAATGGGAATCCTATTGAAATTACAGATGGTGATATACTTGCTATTAAAATTGTAATTATAGATTCTAGTAGTTTTATAAATAGAGTAGCTTCAAAATCTGCTACTGCTAAAGATGTTCTTTCAGTATTAAAAGCTGATGGTGTAGATGTTAATGATTATGAAGCTGTAGCAGCTTATTTTAATTTATAGTAGAGTTAGTTTTTATCATAGTGAAAACTCACTGATGTATTTCCCTAAGCTCTTTTGTACGGTTTAGAGTAAAAGGGAATCTCAGTGAGTTTTTTTGTTTAAAATTTCTTTATAAACTTAGGTTAAGTTATTTCTTAAATAGATTAAAAGTGAGTATTAATCAATTTATAATATAGGTACATCAATTCTTACTAATTGGTGTTTTGAGTACGTTGTATGTTTGCTTACACTTTTTTATTAGAGTAAAGTGTTAATTCATTTTTTAGATTGTTAAACCTCACTGATGTATTCCTTAAGCTCTTTTGTACGGTTTAGAGTAAATGGGAATCACAGTGAGTTTTTTTATTTAAAATTCCTTCTACCTTAGTTTAAGTTACTTCTTAAATATATTAAAAGTTAGCATTAATCAATTCAAATTATATACACATCAATTTATCCATGTTGGTAGCTATACTCGTGTAGTATGTTTGCATAAGTTTTAATTAGAGTTAAACTTTAGATTGTTAAACCTCACTGCTGTATTCCCTAAGCTCTTTGTACGGTTTGGAGTGATAGGAATCACAGTGAGTTTTTTTGACTAAAATTTTAAATAGTGAGTTGCAATCATCTCATATAATAAAATCATATAGCATTTTTTGATGAAGTCTAATAATAATTTTTTTTAAATTGGAAATAACGCCTAATTGCAATCCTTTCGATTCTGATCTTTTAAAAGATGAAAACTATAGAATGATATGGTATCTTGAAAAAGACACAGCTAAACTTGAAATTGGAAAAATTTCGACTAATATAAAAGTACATAATCACAATGTATGTGTTACTAAATCTGTAGCTTTAGTTGGTGTTCACTCTAAATGGGTAGATACAACAATAGCAAAAATAAAAAACTTAAAACCCATCTATTTTTCATCTTTTAATGAAGAGAGAGATATGGTTTTAAAATTTGATGAATTTATTACTGGATATTTTTTTGATAAAAAAGCGAATGATAAAATAGATATTGGAATAGTTAAGTCTAATTTATATTTTGATAGTAATATTTACCCGCAATTAATTAGGTGGTTACCTCTTAAGAGCGAATACCAAGCTGTCATTAAAATTTTTGACTACAAACCATATGGTATTTCTGGAGCTTTAAATGTATATATAATGAATACTGTAAAAGGGGAGTATATTGCCTCTGAAGATGATATTCGTAGTGTATGGATTGTAACTGTTGCAGATGAAATTGGAGATGGTAAAACTATAAATACATACTATATAGATACTGAAACAAGAAAGATTTGGAAACAAGAAGTGGTTACTGCTGGACGAAAAATGGTAATGGAAGTTATTTTGAACGAAATAAAATTACCTCAGGTTGAAAGTTTTCCAAAAGCAAAAGCCAGCTATTTATAAATAGCTGGCTTTTGATAAGTAATTACTAGTATATATTATGCTGTAACAGCTAACGTATGTTGATTATCTTGGTAATACTTTGGGCTACAATCATACTTTTCTTTAAAAATCTTAGAAAAATAACTTCTACTGGTTAAACCAACAGTATACACAATCTCTGATATATTCAAATCTGTAGTTTTAATTAAGTTCTCAGCAGTTTCTACACGAACATTTCTAATAAAATCGGTTACGGTTCTGTCATGTAAAAGTTTGAAACCTTCTTGTAATTTTGAAGGAGACAAACCAGATTTTTTACTTAAATACTTTAAACTATATTGAATTTCAGGATAGTTTTTAATAAAGTTAGAAATCTCTTTAATGTCTTCCATTTCACTTCTAGTTAAAGAACCTAGGTTGTTTTTTAAGTTTTTTAAATCTTCTTTGTGTTGTTGTATTTCCATAGCCAATATAACATGCACGGTTCCATTAATTAATAAGTTACGTACAATTCCCTTTTGACTGATAGCATCCAATTGTTGAATTTTTTCAGCAATTTTTAAATTATAAGAACCTACATAGGCAAAAGTTTCTTCACCATTTTTTGGCATGAAAGTTTTTATAAGTTGGCTCTTTAATAAATCAATACTTCCTTCGTTAGAAGTTTCAAAGCCGTCAACCTTTATATTAGAGAACTTTATTGGTTGATCTTTTTTAAAGAACATAACAGAATCTCTATTTGGATCACTAGAAAATATGCCTGTTTGAAACTGATTTAAAGATTTTTTCACTCCACTATCACTAAAACCATATCCTAAATTACCACTTGAACAATACATAAAGTTAATAGGGTTTGTTGTAGTAGTATGGCTTTTTAAAATTGTATCTTCTTTAAAAGTAACATCATATTTCATAAATGAAATGTCATTTTTAAATGTAATACCCGATATAGTACCAGATACCAAATCATTATTTAATTGTAGATTGAATTCTTGATGCGATTTATTTAATTTCCCACCTAATTCTTTCTGTAATCCGTTAAATATTTGTGAGATGTTATTTGTAATTAAATGTATAGTTTTCATAATGGTGTTTTTTAATGTTAATACTATTTTTCTTTTATAACAATTATTACTAAAATTAAAGTTGCAAATAGTAATAGTATGTGAATTGCTAGGCCAATACTGAAAAAGAAAAATCCTACGGCCCATAGTACAAATAAGAGTACTGATAGAATTTTTAGTTTATACATAGTATAAAATAGTTAAGTAGCATTGTTTAGTGTTTTAATATAATATTATGTCATTCAGAGAGTTTAATACTTGGAGTATTATTAATTAGTACACTGCCACTTAAAAACTCTTTCTTTAATATAGAAATAGGAATTATTTTAGATCTAATTGTACCTACTCTAGAATTAGTTTGATTTTTATATTTTGTATGGTTCATGTTAGTTATTTTTTTGATAGAATCAATAATTATTATATTGTTTCTTGAGTACACTACAAATCTCGGCAAAAGGCACACTTAATTTGTTACAGAATTTTTTGGTTCTGTTACATAATTTTAGGAAACATTAAAAAATATGGATTTAATAGCCAATGAGTATATAATTGGACAAGGTCTTAATTAATAAGAGTTTTAAAAGGTCTTGTAGATTATACAAGTAATGTTATTAGAACTTCTGGTAATAAACCTTTTTATTATGCAGGCAGATAAACACAGAATGAAGCACCTTTTCCTGGTTTACTTTCTGCAATAATATGTCCATTATGGTTTTCTACAATCTTTTTACAAATTGCGAGACCAATTCCTGTGCCTGAGTATTCATTTTTTTGATGAAGGCGTTGAAACAACTCAAATATTTTCTCGGAATGTTCTTGATCAAAACCGATACCATTATCTAAGACAGAAATACGATAATAAGTTTTAGACTTTTTTACAAAGTCATCTGGAATTTCACTTCGTTTTAATTTTTTACAATCAATAACCACTTTAGGATCTTCAATAGCTCTATATTTTATTGCATTTGATAATAGGTTATTGAACAATTGTTCCATTTGAAAAGGCACAGCATTTAAATTAGGAAGATTATCTACAGTAATTTCAACTCCAGATTCTTTAATTCTAGCTTCTAAATCTTCTTGAACTTTTTCTAGAATATCAGTTAGGTTTACAAAAACAAAATCTTTTTTAGTTTTATTGATTCGAGAATAGGATAAAAGATATTTAATTAACATCCGCATTCTATCAGACGAACTGATTATTTTATCAAAATATGATTTACTCTTATCAGATAAATTATCTAAATCTGCATCAGCAATCCTAGAGATAAACATCTGGATTTTTCGGATTGGCTCTTGTAAATCATGACTTGCAACTCTATTAAACGATTCTAATTCTTCGTTAGTTCGTTTAAGTTCTTCATTCTTTTCTTTAAGTTTTTGATCACCTTTCACTAAATTGGTAACATCTTGTATAACACCTACCAAAAGGTTTCCTTGTATGTTTCCTGCAGTTCTAAAGTGTTTAACCTTATTTTTTTTTGAGATTATTCTATAAACAAAGTCTATTGCTTTATTTTTTTCAATTGCTTGTTTTATATTTAATTCGTAATTCTCAAGATCATCTGTATGAATAAACTTTTTATAATTTTTATGTGTTCCAATAAACTCGTTTGGTTCACAGCCAAGTAAATGGTATAAATTATCTGAAATTTTTGTTTCTTTTGAATTATCATCTAGTATATCCCAACTGTAACTGCCAATTTTAGCAATTGCTTTAGCTTCTTTTAATATAGAGTTTTGAATTCGAAGTTGCTCGTTTACATCAATTAATTTTTCTTCATTTTGCTTTTGACTAGTTATATCTATTGAGGTTATGCAAATTCCATCTCCAGTCTTGATTGCATAAGATGAATACCATTTTTGGATTCCATTAAAAATGTAATCTCTTTCGTACTCTTCAGGGGTATCATTTTCAATACAATTTATATAAAGCTCAAAAACTCCATTTTCCATTAAAAATGGGTAAATTTCTGATATGTTTTTATTTAAAATTTTATTTGGATGATCACCTGTTGCTTTAATAATTTCATCGTTAGTATATAAAATTATAAAATCGATTATTTTATTTGATGAATCTCTGATAGGCTCAAAATAGCTTACTATATTGTTTGTGCTCTCAATAACGTTTTTTAGAAGCGCTTCGGTATCTTGTAATTCTTTATACTGCGTTTGTAATTCATCATTCAAATCGTTCAATCTTGCTATAGATTCTTTTTCAAAAGTGGTATTCTTTGCAACGACCAAAATTCCATCAGATAGAGGTCTAATATTAGATTCTAACCATATTTTATTATTGTTAATTAAGACCTGTCGATTAAGTTGAATTACTTTTTTTTCAGTATATGATTGTGCTAATTTTTCATATTCTCCATTAAGTTTAACAAAAGGAAGAATTTCACTAACTAATTTCCCTTTAATATTTTCTGGAGCTAATTCAAAATCTATTCGGTTTCGCTCATTTGCATACATGAGTTTAAAATCTTTTATTTCTTCGTTGTCATCAAAAACAGGTTCGTAATAATTAATAATATTCTCTGTATTTGCCATTACACTAGCTAAAAAAGCTTCGGCTTTTGATCTATTTTGCCGCTCTTTATTTATTCGAATAAAAGAAATCACAAAAACGATTAAAGCGAAAATTCCTAAGAATAATATCATTATTGGAGTAAAAAAAGCTTGAGAATTATAATTATCTTTTCGCTCCTGTAGTAATGCTTCCTCTTTGTTAATCATAAAGTTTTTTCGCTGATTTAATTCTGCCATTATATGAGCTACTCTATCAATTTTATCAAGCTCATTTCGAGAAAATTTTAAGCGTGTTCTAGGAGAGCTTGAAATTGCTTTTAAAGACGCTTCTAAATCATTTTGAAGTTCTCCAACCCGTACAAGATGGTTTTGTTGGATAGGATTATCATTAACGAGTTTTTTTACATTATATAATGATGAGTCTGCTTCTTTAATAAATTTCTGAAATGAAGAGGCATATGCTAAAGTATCTTTTCTTAACAGGTTTTTAAGCTCTGCGGACTCCATACGAGTATATATTGAGAATAGAGCGTTAATTTCTTTCTCCACCGACATGGTATGTGTTACTCGATTTGCAGCATCTTTAAATTCAATTATTTGCTTATAACTTATACTACCGATAAAAATTAGTAAAGCAGTTGCTAAGATGAGTAAGATCACATATAATTTTGGAGATGATACTAGTCTTTTAAAAGCCATTTTAATTGATTATTATATTCTTAATAAAAAATTATCTCTGTTAAGTGCCGATGTTTGGTATTGCCAGTTAAGTTGTAAAACTTTTTCTATAACACATTTTAAATCTCCAAAGCTATTTGGTTTATTAATGTATACGTTGGCGCCATTTATAAAAGTGTCTTCAATGTCTTTTTCTGATGAAGAAGTAGAGTATATTGCTACAGACAATCCATTTAAACTTGTATTTTCTCTAATTTCTTTTAAACATTGCATCCCATTTTTAATAGGCATATTTAAATCAAGAAATACAACTTCTGGAAGTATTACATTCGGTAATGTAAGGTAATCCATTAGTTCTTTTCCATTTATGAATAGCGATAATTTAGTTTTAATTTTAATTTCTTCAATAGCATCTTTAAACAAAAGCCTATCGTCGTCGTCGTCGTCTGCAAGTGCAATATTTAGTGTATGTAAAGTCATAATTATACTTTAATCTTGCGCTACAGCTTTTTCTTTTCTTTTTTGAATAATCTTTTGAAAAGTTGAAGGGGTAAGGCCGGTTGTTTTTTTAAATTGAGTAGATAAATGCGCAACACTACTGTAATTTAATTTATATGCAATTTCAGTAAGTGTTAGATTATTATTAATAATAAGATTTTTAGCAATATCTATTTTTTTTAAGATTACAAAATTTTCTATTGATGTATATGTTGTTTCTGAAAAAAGATTAGAAAGATAGGAATAAGAATAGTCCAATTTTTCTGACAAATAGGTAGAGACATTATATTTTTGTGCATCTTCATCTTCGTTTAATAATTGAGATATTGCATCTTTAATTTGTTGAACAAGTGCTGTTTGCTGATCACTAATGATTTCGATACCATAAGTAGCTAAATTTTCAGCAATGCTAAGCATTTGCGAGCTATTTGGAGTTTTTTTAAGTTCTACCTCGCCAACCCCATGTAAAATATATTCTAAATTCATATCATCTAACTGTTGACATAATATTTTTTTACAAAGCGTATTAAAATGGAACTTTACATTAAGTCTCATAGAAATTTTTAAATATAATTTTAAACTCTTAAAAAGTTACTCTTCTTACAAATATGGTGATTTTTTGTTTTTAAAATTGATCTGATTAAGATTTATTTAACCTAGTTGATATTTGCCAAAAATTGTTTTTCTTGTCTACTTTTTTTTTATTTTACAATGTAATTTTTATTCTCTATTGAAGTTTTTGTTTGGAATTTTTGAAAAAAATTCTGCTAATTCAATATCACTCGAAGGACTATAATTTGCTAAAACAGTACCTTTACCACCATCTTTTGTTTCAATAATGTATAAGATTGACATATCTGATGGGTTACTCATACCTTCAAATCTAAATTCTTTAATAATATAAATTTCATTTGGAGAAAATGATTTTTTAGTATTCGTATCAACTAGAGCATCATTTTTTAATAGATAATTAGTGGTGTAACCCAGATCTTGATACTTATTAATATAAGCTTCCTCACTTTTAGAATATTCCATTTTGATTATTTTTAATAGTATTAACTAAGTATTTAAAAAACAACGGGCATAATCTTTTGAAAAAAGATTATGCCCGTTGTACTTAAGTAATTAATTTAATTACTTTTTATCATCTGTATGATCATCGATTTCATCGCCAACTTCTTCTACTCCTTCTTCAATATCATCGCCAACTTCTTCAATCTTATCTTTTGTAGATTTATCTTCTCTACAACTTGTAAAGGTTAGTAGTGATAAGCTAAAGAATAATGTTAAAAATGTAAACATGAATGACTTTTTCATTTCTTGAAATTTTAAGGTTATTATTTTTATATTAAATTAATCTTTGTTTCTATATCTTTTTTCTTCCTGTTAGAAGAGAAATTACAAATAGTACAATAAAAATAAAGAACAATATTTTTGCTATACTAGCAGCTCCAGCTGCTATTCCACTAAAGCCAAAAACGGCTGCTATTATTGCTAAAATTATGAATGTGATTGTCCAACGTAACATAATGTTTGTTTTAAAGGTTAAATTGTAGTTGACACGATGTCAACTTGTTATATCAAATTTGCGATTATTTTACATGAAGTGTTAACGTAATCCATTAATTTATTGTCGCATAACAAGTTGTGTATTATAATCTTATATAAAAATGATCTGTAAATAAAAAAAGAGATGCATGTTTGCATCTCTTTTTAAATAAACGATTCGTAGTAGTTTATATTAACTTATTTTTTCCATTATCTTTTCAGTAGATAAATCGAGCTCTATCTGATTCTTTTGTTTTTTTAATAATGTTGCTGTGCTAGTGGGTAAACTAGTTTCAGATAACACATCATTATATTCTTCAATGGAAGATTTTTCGCCTCTAATAGCTTCTTCTATCATAGCTTCACTATCATTTGAAGAAATTAAAGCTTTAAAATCCATCCAAGTTCTATGTGCAGCACCAGCGATACTACCTTTTTTCTCTATTTTTTGACCAAAGCTAGTAATCTCATCTTTTAACTCATGACCAAAATTATACCGTTGTTTACTTTTCTTATTAAAAAAAGTTTTTAAGACAACGTTTTCAGTGTTTTCTGCGGCTTTTTGGTAACCTTTTTCTGCATCATAAGTCTTTTCTAAAAGCTTATTAAGTTTGTTTCCTACATTTTCTGTATATGTACTCATAATTATATTTATTAAAAATTATAGAGATATTTTTTGAGAATGCTATCTCTTTTACATCTACTATAAAGTTAATATTATATAAGGCTAATGATTGATTCAATAAAATTAACCATTGCCGTATTTACTTTTAAAAAGTTAAATAGTCATAAAGTTATTCTGTATTTGTCATGTTAAACTTTTTAGGAAAGTCTAACGTTCTAATTGGGAATGGAATAGTAATATTATTGGTGTCGAATGCCTTTTTAATATAAATCATCGCCTCAGTTTTAGCTTTAGCAACTTCTAGTGCCGACGTAGATTCAATCCAAAATCGGGTTTCAAAATTTATAGAACTATCACCAAATTCGGTATATAAAAAAATTACCTCTTCTATTTTTTCAACAGGTTTAAAATTTTCTACAATAGTCTTTTTTACGAGATCTCTAACAAATTCTAAATCTGAAGAATAAGCTACTCCACATGATAGTATGACCCTTGATTGTGCGGTAGATGAAAAGTTTTTAATTGGATTGTCTAAAACAAGTTTATTAGGTAAGTACACCAAGTTATTATCTGGTTGTCTTATGGTTACTGCTCGTAAATCAATATCAACAACTTCACCTTCAAAATTGTTACTCTCTATCCAATCTCCAAACTTAATTTGTTTAATATAGGATAAAACAATACCAGAAAAAGTGTTTGCAAGTGCACCTTGTAATGCTAGACCAACAGCCAGCCCGGCAACACCAGCACCCGCTAATATGGTATTTAATGTTTTGCTTAAATCTAAAATACCAAGAATTAAAAATAATCCGATAAGAATTACAATAACAGAAATTAACTTAGCAATAACATTTTTCATTGACTTTTGAAGAGAGCTTCTACTGAGTAATTTTAAAGTTAGTTTGCTAATGTATTTAGATAGAAAAATCACAACAATAAAAACAATAATTGCTATTATAATATTTGGGAGGTTTATGATTATATTATCCATCCAAGATTCTAGACGAGTTGTCATTTTCAGCCAAGCATCATTTAATTGAATTTTCATTTTCATTAATTTATTATGTTATATTTTAAAGAAGAAAAAATTTGATATTAAGATGTTGTAAGTTAATGATTTACATCTGTTTTTTTGAAAAGGGGATAAATTCATTTTTAAAATAAAAAATGGTCTTAACATAAAGTTTGTCAAAACCATTTTTAAAACAACCAACCAAATTCTTAACACTTTAAAATTATGAGTTTATATGGTGTAATTAGTGCTTTATTAAGTGTTTAATTAACTGATTTGGGGTATTTTTAGTACTTATTAAATACAAAAGGTCTTGATTTTTATAGTCAAGACCTTTTATGTTCTTTTATAAGAAATGTAATTTATTTGAATAATTTTTTCAGGAGCATTATGGTGCTTAATTTACCCGCCATTTTAAACCCAGATTGTATCCAGTGTATTGGCTGTAAGTCTTCCTGAACTTTATTCTTTAGACTTTTTAACTCTTCAACAGCAATTTTTCTTTCTAGGCTTAGAAGCTTTAAATCAAGCTCAATTTCTTCGAATGAATTATA
>TARA_R110002051_G_scaffold52107_7_pt1 | contig 14600 bp, 11 predicted proteins | sample TARA_R110002051 | Tara Oceans TARA_R110002051 (sample SAMEA4397023) | marine metagenome | biome: Polar Biome; feature: [MES] marine water layer (ENVO:01000295) within the mesopelagic zone...; material: water (ENVO:00002006), including particulate matter (ENVO:01000060) such as......
GCTAAAGGTAAAGTAAAACTTTTTGTTAAGCAATTTGTTAGTAAGCTTAAAATAAAACCAACCGTTACTGTTGTTGATAACTACTTAGACCTAGAAGCCAACTACCCTAAGTTATATCAAAGAGCTAAAGATGGTAGAAAGAAAAACAATAATGACTTTGGTACTGTAGATTTTGTTGCAGGGTATTCTATTGGCGACCAAGTTATTATATTTTCAGATTTTATTTTAGGTAAGAGCCAGCTAAACTTTATAATAGCCCATGAAACTATAGGACACTTTGGTATTAAAGCAATTATAGGGCGTAAAGAATTTAATAATGTTATGCAGTATGTGTATGATTCTGATAGCTCTGGCGACTTTAAATCTACGGTAGACATTCTTATAGAAAATGGTATGGATAAATATGAAGCTATTGAAGAAACTTTAGCCGACGCAGCAGCTTATCTAGATACTCATCTTATAGCTAAAGTATGGAATGTAATTAAAAATGTATTAAACAAACTAGGTGTAACATTTAGTGATGATGGGGCAAGGTATTTTATAAACCAGTCTAGAAGATACTTACGTACGGGAACAGGAGGATATGTATCTATAGAGCAGTTACGTAGGAACATAAATCAGTTAGAAAAAGATAGGATTAATGGACGTTACCATGTACAAGAAGCAGGTAACTTAGGCAAAGCAGTTATGAACTCACATGCAATGAATAAAACAGCAGGTGATTACGGTGGTTTCGCTGGTGCTATAAAGTGGATGGAAGAATTGTGGGCTAAAAAACCACAAAGTTATGCTGATTTTAAAAATTCAATAGATAAAAAACTAGAATCTATTCAGTCTCTTAATAATTTAGCTGGCAAAAATGAAGGGATACAAGAACTGTATAATACAATGCAGCAAATTCAAGCTCAAGTTAGAGCTTACACTGCAAAGTATGCAGAGATGTCTCCGTTTAGTTATAAGCCTAATACTTTAATCCCATTCGGGGATAAAAAATTTGAACCTGATACTGTAGAGATTGAAGATGAGGAAGGCAATCCAGTAACTGTAGATAATGATGCTGGTTTAATTGCATCAGAGAAAGAACAAGTTGGTCAGCTGCTAGCATTTGCAGCAATGCACTTACGTAATAAATATTCAGACGCTAAGATTAAGGACCTTGGCTTAGAAGATTTACTTAATACAGTAGACAAAAATGGAAAAATTTTATCTGAGTTTACTCTTAACCAATCAGCTTTTGAAGCGATTAGAAAAGCGGCTGAATTAACACAAGAAGATTTTACCAATGGATTTAAAATTGACACGGCTATGAACAAAGATGGTACGGAATTAAAAAAAGAAGACGACATGGACCCTGATTTTTCTTACACATTTAGAGCTAGCAAACTAAATGAAGATGGCAGTGTAACAGAAGGAGAAGCTCCAGGAGATTTTACACCGTTTGTTATTTCAAATAGAGTATGGAAAGCCTACCAAGAAACAGTAAAGGTTGTGGTCGAAAGTTCTAAAGATGTATTAGAATCAAATGTAGTAAACTTTGCTGCACAAAAAAATGATATCTTAAAAACACTTAGAAATTATTCACAGGAAGAATTTAAGGGTGAACATCTAACTACAATAAATAATATAATGAATAAGTATAAAGAATTATATTATGAAAACCATACGCTCAATGCGGGCAAACTTGTTACCAATGAAGAAGCAGTAGCCACAGCTGATAAATTTTTAGAGAACGCTCAACGTGCTATGTTTCAAGAAGATAAAATACAAGATTGGATAAACGAAAACCCAAATGAAGTACCAGTATATAATCGTGCTAATGCACAAGAAGACTTTGCAGATATTAAAAATGGTCTAGTAGAACTACATCAAATACTAAAGGGTAAAAAAGATAAAGCATTTGATATAAAGAAATCTATTGAGTCTTTATTAATTTTAGATAGAGATAACATAGGTAAAAGTTATACTACCAAAGCTTCTATACTAGGTGGTTATGTACCATTTACTAGGCGTGGAAGCCACCAGGTTACAGTAAGAGCTTATGATGAAAATGGAAACCGTATACAAGTAGAGGACAAACTTAAAGATAGCATGCCGTATTATCAAGCAGGAACAAATGCAGATGCTATTGAAATTAGAAATAAACTTAACGACACATTTAGTCCATCAAAAGAAAACGAAGAAACAGATAGAAAGTACATGCCATTTACAATAAAGGATACTACTGGTAACGAAATAAAAAATGTACAATTTATAGCTGAAGTGTCTGAAGTTAAACAGGGCGACCCGTTTCAAAATGAGATGGATTTATTTCTATTCAATAGAAAATTAAATGAACTTGGATATGCTTCAAGTCCTAAACAAAGAGAGCGAATAACACAAATGCTTACAAAACAAGAAGACAGAGCAAGAAGTAGTTTACTTCGTTCGGGTAATCCTGGGTGGGATTTGAATGTACTAAAAAATGTTGCTGAGCATTTAGAAATACAATCACATTTAGTAGGTAGAAATTTTCATAGGTATAAAATTGATAGGATTATGGATAATTCTACTGGCCAACCATTATGGTTTGGTAATCCAAATAAACTTAAAAAACTACATGATGAATTATTATCCGTAGAAGAAGGAACTAACCAAGAGGCTAAGCAAGAAGCACGAAGAAGATATGACCGATATGCAAATCAGTTTAGGTATAGTGCTGATTCACGAGACCCTAGATTTAAAAACAGTAGCACAGTAACTGTCTATAGAAATAAAGGTGTCCTTGGTAATGGAGAAAGGGAAGCTGTAGAAATGCCAATGTTAGCAAGAGGGAATAACTATAAACAAAAAGGTCAAAGCCTAATAGATTTTTATGCGAGGAATCCTAATGTAGGTGAAGATATGGAGGATACTTTAAGTAAGTCTAAGCTTGGACAAAGTCTTAAGTTAATGACTGTTACATCTCAGCTAGGTTTTTCAGTAGCCACTGGGTATATAAATATGCTGGCCATGGAAACACACTCTGTAAATTACTTAGCTGGATATAATCCCGAGAGTGGTTATGGTGGTGGGTTTGGATTTATGACCTCACAAAAAGCAATGTACAAATCTTTTACTCAGATGAATGATATCTTTGGAACTTTAAGAAACCAAGGGAGACTGCTAGGAAAAAATGAATCAGCTGAAGATTTTGGACATAAGCATACAGACTTAGCTGGGTTACACTATGTAGAACAAATGGCTGGTGTCGACAAAGATGGAAACATATTAGGAGACCAAAAGACAGCTAAAGCAATACAAGACAAACATGGTATAACAGAAGATGAAGCTCGTGTTTTATACGAAGCTACAAAAGCAGGAGTGCTACAAGCTTCTCAATATAATGCTCTGATTGGTACAGCTAGAGGGGGCATAGGGAATGTTAAGTTATCAGCAGCCGTAAAAAGATGGATGTCTATATTCTCTTACACAGAACAACTAAACAGAAGAACTACTTTCTTAGCATCTTACAGATTACAAAAGAAAAAACTGATGGCTGCAAAAGAAGAAACAGTAGCAAGTGCAGAAACTATATCACTTGCGGCAAGTTGGTCTCGTGATGCAGTAAACACATCTCAAGGTGAGTACTCTATGTTTAACAGACCTGAAATTTCTAGAGGTAATCTCTTTAGTTACTTAATGGTTTACAAACAGTTTATGATTATATCTACTGAGCTAATGTCCAACATGCCAAGGAAACAAAAGCTTGCATTTTTAGGTATGCTATTTTTATTCTCAGGATTAAAAGGACTTCCTTTTGCTGAAGATATGGCAGACATATTCGATACGCTAATGCAAAAGTTTGGATTTGAAATCGCTACTGTAGAAAAAGAAGCAAACGATTTTATTGAAGGGATATTACCAGGTGCATCTCCATATGTAATGAGAGGGTTTATGGATTCTATGACGGGAGCCACCATGTCTACACGTTTAGGTATGGGAGACATGGTACCACTTACTGGTTTAGGTAAAGCAGGTTCAGACCCATGGCGTGAAACTTCAAACTTCTTAGGACCTGTATGGTCAGCTGGAGCAGCAGGGTGGGCTACAATAAAAAACATATCATTAGCTACTGGAAGTACATTAGGGTTAAATAATAGGAATATAGGGCTAAAAGAAATTTTAAGAGAGCAACCTTTCGGTGGTATCAGAGGAATTACAGATAGTATAGTTTTTGCAGCAGACGGGCAGATAACAAACAGACAGGGAAAAGTTATATCCAAAGAAGTATCAGCCTCAGATATAATATTTAGATTTTTAAACTTCTATCCAGCTAAAGCAAACTATCAAAATGATATAATTCGTATGCATAAACAGACAGCTGATTACGTTAAGCTATTAAAAATGGAATACACTCATGACTATGTTAAAGCAAGGTTAGCTGGGGATAAAGATACAATGAGGGATATTAGAAAAGATGTATCTAGGCACAACAAAAAACATAGAGGTACAGAGTTTGAGTTTAACAACTGGAGGGAGTCTGCTGATAGAGCTTACAAAGCATGGAGTCTACCAGCTGCTAAGAGATACGCTAAGTTTGCACCAAAAAATATACGTCCTGATTTAAAACGTGCGATGGATGCATACGGCATAGAGTAGCTAATTTCCCGTAGCCTAGAGTACACCAACGTTTAATTGCTGGCCTTCTCGAGGCTGTTAGCCCTATGGTTTTTTGTCAATCACCTGTAATTGTCCGTATGATAGGTCATCTGCTTCTACATCAGCATTTTCTAGTAGGCTTTGAAATCTAGGATGAGTTAGATTAAATCCAATCACATACTGCTGTGCTAATTTAACTGGAGTGTCTTTACCTAGTGACGCTTTCTCCGACCTAGGAGTAGCGACCACGTTCTCATCAACAAGTTCCTGTTTGAATGTCTTGTAGTCAGCACCACGCACAGACAACCACTTCCTAAAGTGAGTTCGGTCTACCATCATTGTGCCTTTATCAAACTGTTCTAATGCAGACTTACGATATACATCTAATCTTATTCTTATGTCTCCTCTTGGTATCCTAGAGAAATCAGGCTGTGATTTCTGACCTATGGTATGCATGACAGTAACAGATGTATCAGCTGAGTCAGCCATGTATTCTGCAACTAAATCAAATGCGTCTACTTGGTTCTCTTGTACTGACCTACGGATAGCTCCTATCTGAGCAAGTACCCACTCAGTAGACTGCTCATACTCAAAGTCTATTAGACCCCAATCTTTAGCAAGGCTCATAGATAAATCAGATAGTATGATTGCTTGCTCCCAGTATCTTTCTTCACCACTAAACTTAGCCTTGTATTTTTTAGCAAAGTTAGCTGTGGCTTCTGCTATAGCAGACTGGATTCCTTCTTCTCCCATCTCAAGTAACTTCTTAATGAATACCTTACCAGCTTCACCATAGTTAGTATGGATTGCGTCGTAAATCTTTTTACCTACATTAGTATCTCTAGTAAACACAGCTGATGAGGGGACTGTTACTTCTAATAGTCTAGCCATCTGTGCATCTGTATCTAAACCAGAAGCAATTAGCTTACTTTGTAGAGACTTGTTGGTAGATACTATGACAGGTGTAGCCCAAGACTTTGCTTCTCGTTCTTCCGAGTTACGATTAAGTCTAGCTTTATCTCTACCTTGAGACACCCAGTAACAGAAGTCTCCGACCTCTTTATCATTCATCATAGTTACTTCATCTATAGTAAGCGGTAGGTTAGCGTATGTACCAAGACGTGAGAACAAACTGTTCTGTGTGTACTTGGCAGCAAAATGTAGCTTATCAGGATTACCATATATAGACTGTGCCCAGTACTGAGCCAGTGTTTTACCACCACCAGTTGGTCCATACAGTGATACCGTCAATCCTTTAAGTCCAGTAAAGTTATATAGAGGTGCTGAAAATCCTACACCTAATACAAACATATGTGATTTAAGATTAGCTTTCTCTAATACAGAAGTCAGGTTAACCCACTGTTGTAGTGAGCCCTTAGTACTAAACATATCTGTACTGCTTTTGGATACAACTGAAGCTAGGTTAATCTTCTCCTCTGTAACTGACCCATCATCCTTACGCCTTAGTATAGTGTTACCTAAGATAAATGATTTGTTATGTTCTTTCCAACCCATAGTTGAATACAAGTTAGTCATTGTACGAATCTGTCTTAGTTCATCCATGTAAGTTCTTAGCATAAGCTGGAAGTACTCCGTTTGTTTCTTATTGTACAATACAATACCTTGGTCTGCTATAGCACTAGGAAACTCACGGTTTCCATCAGTGAGATATGCTTGTCTTAACACAAGTTCTTGCCACCCCATGTGAGGTCTGTTCCAATGATACCTTACTGTCTCGTATCCTAATGATTCATCATACCCATAAGCTACAGGGTATATATCAAACTTACATACATCTATATCTGTGTCATCTAGGGTTAGCTTTATACCCTCTTTAGTTCTTTTAAATGGTTTAGGCATGGGTACTGAGTTAGCTATCGTGTCAGGAGCTTCCTTAATTACAGGAGCTTCTTGGTATTGTACTCCCAGCCTAGCTGGTGAGCCTATCTTACCCTTGTATTTACAGCCCTTACATCCAGTAGGTCTGTCTGTTTCAAACTTCGAACAGGTTGCCGGGCCCGAAGCCGACTCTCTCCACTGAACAAGTTTGTCTATGGTTGCTCTTTCATTATATCTGCTGTGTCCTTTAGACCATTCTATAGCTGTCTTCTCAGGGTCAGTACAAAATGCGGCTACTCCTATCATGCTGTACCATAATGGCTCGTCTACCTTGTCCTGATTAGCCATAGCCCACTCTATTTGCTTACACTTAGTAGCAACAATAGAGCCTATAGCTGGTTGATACTCTTGATTACTAACTAAATTAGACAGCAACGAGTTGTCCTGTGATGAACTACTGTCTGACCGTACATCTCGACGATAGTAATACGATAGACATTCTTGTACCACCATGTTGTCAACAGGTTTAGATGGTACTAATAGTTTAACTTCATTCCCGTTCTTTGGATTGTGTGTACCTATAGGTCTTAGTACTAGTGCACTGTTTGCTGTAAGTCCTGCGTCAATTTTAAATTCTTTATCTATAGCTGCTTGCTTCATAGCTTCAGCTAGGGGTCTCCAATCTTCAGGAGGTAGTTCTTTTTCTAGTAACCAGTACACATGCAGTCCATTACCTGAGTGTATAATCATAGGCTTAGGTAAGCCCATCTCATCTACAAATTTACCCAGTGCTGATAGTCCTTCTTTCCAAGATGGATAGGGTTTGGTAGGTCCACAGTCTACGTCTATAGCTATAACTTTAGTAGCTCGTACGTTGTCTTGCTTCCTGTTACCCTTCTGTTTGAATGCGGATATAGCAAAGTAAGTATTGTTCTTAGTCTTATCTAATCTTTCGCATACTTGTGCCAGCTCGTCTACTGTCTTAAAGAATCCTTGTTTTCTGCCGTCAGTATTAATAACTGTAGTAACATAGAATCCCTCTGTCGGTAAGACTTGCTGGAAAAATTCCAACATATTCATGATATACTCTCCCCTCGATTACTCATTAAGGTGGCTAGGAGTAAACAACTAATAACCACCCGTATTATTTATACTATTATTTTTTATCTAAAAGCTCAAGAAGCCTTTTGAATCTATTTTTCTGCTCAATCGAAATGATTTCAGGCTGAGGCCATCCACCTTCCATAGCTTTCAATAAGATTCTTAGAGTTCTTCTTACTCTATCTTCGTTATTCCTACGGACAGGCTTTCCCTTTACCCATCCGTAATAAGTCATGCGAGATATTTCTAGTAACTCAGCCATGTTACTTGTAGTAAGTAGCATATGCTTCCTTAGAGCTTCTATTTTCTTGAAGTCTAATGGAGCTTTGTTAGTCATCAGTTTCCCCTATCAAGTTAGCTATCTCATCTGCTAGGCTAGTACCTTCTTTAGTTACTGCAACAGGTGCAGGCTCTTCAACAGGTACGGGTTTAGCTTTAGGTTTAGCTTTAGGTTTTGTTGGTGCAACTTCTGCAGCGGCAGCGGAAACGTTAACACTTATGTCAACTTCTTCAGGTGTGTCTGTCGACTCATCGGAAGAGAAAGTAAAGCCTTCTTCTTCACCGAATCCAAAGTTTCCACCTGCACTACCCTCAACGTATTCAATAATCTGAACAGCTCCGAGTCTTATAGTTACACCACAACCAATAGCTGAGTTGTAAAATGATACCACACCACCCACTCTGAGCACTGAGCCACCATATATATTATGGTCTACCATTAGGTTATTCTTTGCGTCCACTACAGATGGTTTGTATTTAGATTTAAACTTAATAATAACATTGCCTGTTTCATTTCCGTCTTCATCCACTTCATTACTATAAGGTATTGGAGCTGATTTTATTTTCTTGTTAGGGTTTTTATCTTTCTCAGCTTTGATACCAGCAAGTAATACAGCATTGATTTGCTCGATTATAGGCTGAGCTTCTTCAGCAGGTATAGATAAATTAACTTTGTACTTACCATCAGAATACTCTCTGCCTTCATCAGGCTTACTGATATACGGATAGTGAGCTATACCTTTTGGTGTTAATATTTTTGTTGTCATGTTTAGTCCTCCGACTTATTGTTGATTGTGTATCCTACTTCATCAGTGAATCCATATTCTTCTGCGGGAGTAGTTGGTTTATTTGTCACAGCAAGTTCACCTGTCACCATCTTTACAACGTCCGCATCGATAATCGAATCGACGTATGATTGAGCGTCTTTAGAAACAAGACCACCAAACTTAAACTTAAGTTTAGGGAATGTAACTTCAGTATCAAACGACAGTGTTGTCTTACTAATCTCAGGTGCAATACCTCTCATAGACAATGTCTTTTGATATGCGTTCAAACTCTTCAAAGATGAAGGGGTTACTTGCAGTAGATAAATTTCTTTAGGTTTGTCTGCAAAGGTAATAGCAAGTCTTTTAATATCGGAACATGCTTTAACTTTGAATCCTTGTGGTGTAACTCTAGACCCCCATGAATTTTGAGAGCACAGTGCACATACATCACTTTGAATTAGGGCACTATTTTTATTGGGTGTTATACCATCAAGTGAATAACAGTCAGGTGTATATGACTCTCTATCAGCAGAAAATTCTCCTTCATAATATTGCTTAGCTAGTCCAGGGTTCGCACCTACGATTACCACGTCTAGACTTGTTTGCTCAAGTGTTTCAGTTTTATCCTGAGACACAATATGAAAGCGAGAATCTTTAATAGATAGTCTTGAGCTAATCATTAGTCACTCACCTTAACAGCTGGTTTTCTAACGTTGATATCAATACGTGTACCATAGTTCACACCTGATGGTACAGCTTTATTAGCCTCAATATATCCACGCACTGCTGTTTTACTAACTCGTTTCTCAAGCAAATCAAATGCCTCATTGTCTTTTATAAAAGATAATACTGCGTCCCAATCTGCTACCTGTGCAAAGTCAGTGGTCGTTAGAAATGCTGTACCATTGGCTGTCTTAAAAGAATCCACACCATCTTGGTCTGCTCTTTCCTTTAGCCATGCCTCTAGTTTAGCCATCTGTTCTTTAAGTTCTTTAACCTTTGCCTTAGACTCAGATTCAATAGCCTCTTTCTGATTTCTAAAATTTATATATGTAGATATAACTTTATCTACAGTTACTATTCTTATAGTCATTCGATTGTTCCCTCCTTAATTAGGTCTAGTAATAGACCTTGTAGTTTCTGTTTGTTCTTTAGTCGCTCAAACATTTTATGTTCGAGGTCAGTTGCCTCTATATGTACTATGTTTGATACGTGTTTTTTGCCTATCCTTTCTATCCTGCCGTTAGCCTGAACGTATTGCTCGTTGCTTGTCACTGGTCCATACCATATGATAGTGCTAGCAGAAGTTAGTGTCAGACCATGAGCCATAGTTGCAGGATGTGCTACTAAGACATGAGGGTCTTTTGTATGTTGGAAGTCATAGAATATTTTGTTTCTTTTATTAGCCGAAACTGCACCATTGACTACACCAACACTCCATTGCTTTGAGAGTATTCTCTCTAACATCTTTAGTGTTCCTGTTAGTGGAACAAATACTATTACCTTGCCACCTACTTCTTCTATAACTTCTTTAACTAAGTTAACTCTAGGTGCACAATCTAATTCTATATGCTGACCATCATCTCCGTACACAACACCACAACTTATCTGCACAAGTTTCTGTAGTTTAACTGCCTCATTGACAGCTGTTATCGTGCCTTCTTGTGCCAGTTCTGTTACATAATGCTTTAACATTTTATCGTGGTGGTCTTTCTGCTCTTTAGTAAGAGGTACTTTCCTAGTCTGAAATACAGTATCAGGTAGGTCAAGACACTCATCTCTGCTATATCTTACAGCAGGATGTAGTACTTGCTTTACAATCTCTATTGATTCAGGTCTTGGTATCCATTTCCATTGTCCTATCTTCATCATTACTGTCTCTCTAAATGAGGTAAAAGTCTTAGAGTTATATGGACTGTCTACTAATCTAGCTAGTGCCCATGCGTCTGTTGGGTCATTGGGTGTAGGTGTACCTGTCATCAACCATAACTTTATCTTAGGGTGCAGGGATAAATATTTTCTAAGTACCCTAAACTTGTTGGTAGATGGGTTACGTAACACAGCCGCCTCATCTACTATGATGAGGTCAAACATATTCTTAGCCTCCTCAGATATAATTCCAAACCCATCATGGTTTATAATAAAGAAGTCTGCATTGGTTTTAAGTAATTGTTTTCTCCTAGCACTAGTTCCATGTAGTGTAACAGCCTGTCTATGTGGAAATCCCATGAAGATACCATCACCCCATACCCTCTCGAGTGTGGATAGCGGTGATATAATTAATACTTTCTTAATAACTTTTGTCTGCATTAGATAATCACATGCCCATAAAGCTGATTGTGTTTTACCTGTACCTATCTCGTTAAGTACTAATGCTTTGTCGTTCATAGTTAGAAAAGCTGATGTCATTTTCTGATGTTCATATGGGATAAAGTCTCCACACCAATCGTAATAATGTAGTATGGGTGAGGGTACTTTAAATCCTAGCATACGTAATGCTCTGGAAGCAGGTATTGTATGTGGTGTGACAACAAGTTGCTGGTTGTTAAACATAAGTTGTTTAGCGTCAGGTATAACCTCTAACACCCTGTTAGGATTCTTTAAGTTTAATGCTATTGCTTTTGATTTCTCTACTACTATCATTTAATTCTCTCTATATATAGTCTAACTTGGTCAATCGTTTGGTCATCATATACAACAAAACAAATACCTCCTGCTAGTTCTATATGTTTCATACACTGAAGTTGTAAGGCAGTGGGTTTCTTAGTCCTGTCTGCCTTACACTCTACTCCAATAAAAAATCCATTTACACAGAGTATCTTGTCAGGTATTCCTGCTCTACCAAATGCTCCTGCTTGGGGGTTATAAAACCATACCTCTCTATGGTAAGACTTTAACATCTTGTCAAGTTTAAGTTTTATTTTTCCCTCAGGTGTTGTAGCCATATAGTAAGTATACCTAAGCATACAGTACTGTCAAGTATTATAACTTTGCATACTCACATATATTCTTAGCGGGACACCATGGGCATAGTCCACTAGGTCTTGCTGGAAAGTTCCCTGTCTTATAAGACTGATTGATTCTTTCTATACGAGCCAACAAGTCTGCCCACATTAAACTTGTATGATTAGAAGTGTAGGTCTCGGTGTCAGTCTTCCCCTCTTTCAACCATACCAAAGATGACTTAACCTTTTCTACTTCAGGGTAGTGTTTGAATACCTGTAAAGCAAAGAGTTGTAGTTGCATGAAGTCAGGTCTACGTTTACCTGTCTTCCAATCTATTACTATAGCTGTCGAGTCTTTTATAATAAGTACGTCAAGTATGCTACGTAACCATGCGTCCTCATCCCACCAACCTGTTGGTGTAAGGTTTTCATTAAGACATAGCTGTTGCTCTGCAAGAAGGGTAGCGTCCTTAGTCAGTTCTTGTAAAGTTGTGCAGACTTGTTCGTGTTTGCTTGACTCTTGAGGCAGGGCCGTCCCATGCAGTAACCTGTTTTCTAAATCAGAATGCACTCGCTCTCCAAACTTAGTAGCCTCGCTACCTGTGTCTGTAACTTCCTTGTTAACACGTTGGTGCATGTATCGTTTCGGACAATTCTCATACATCTTTATAGAAGAATAACTATGAGTTAGTTTCATGAATGCATTTTCTTTAGTATGTCATGCTTGATAGCCTCAAGCTGTCCCACATCTAATAGTGCGTCAACAATCCCTATCGAATATTTAAGGTACTTACCTTTTATCTTTACCAATACAGTAAGAGAATCAAATTCTTTAGGCTCTACATTTTTAATATCTTCGTGCACTTTTTCTAGTAGTAGTAGTCCCTCCTCTTGGATTCCTTTTCTTTCTGATTTTATTTCTTTCCCATCTACACCTATTATGTCTGTCATTTTGCCTCTCCATAGTTAAATCCTACTCCACTTTCACAAGCCACGGGTAAGTCCTGTGCCCAGCTGGGTGAAGTAGACATGATTGTCTCAACATGTTGTTGTGTGTCCGACTTGTTTTCTTGCATCACGCACACGATTATCTCATCATGTACTTGGAATAAGACTTGGTAATGCTTACCTATCTCAACCATTTGTTCTGATACTACTATCCTAGCCAGTGCTTGAACAACATTCTCTGTTACTTTACCACCATAAATCCTAGTCCAATCCTTATCCTCTACACTTCCAGTAGTGTTTAACTTCCTGTAAGTCCTAGCATTAGATATGTACTCGAATCCATCTGATGTTCTTCTTAGCTCAGGGTATCTGACCCTAAGATTGTTTGGTAATATAATTCCTTTCGAATCATACTTACACATGCCACTCCCTATAGACCCTACTCCCCCACCAATCATGGTCTCTAATGCATGACCACATAGCCTCCAAAAAGAAACTATGTTGTGGTTTTTCTGTCTATATAAAGTAACAATTCTTTTAGCCTCGTTTAAATCTATGTCTACTGACAACCCACCTTGACCCATAGCCAACGTGTCCTTAAACTTTACTGCCCCCATACCATAGCCTAAACCTAGTATGCAAGTCTTACCTACAAACCTCTCTAGCTTGTCTTTCTTTGTAATCTTTCTACCATATACATCACTAGCAAACTCACTGTACACATCTCTACCCTCTCTGAATGCTTGTACTAAATCTTCTTGCTTACTTATATATGCAACCATTCGTGCCTCAATCTGTGATGAGTCACATGCTATCAGTACGTTACCTTTGGGTGCTACTAAAGATTTCCTTAGAGCACCACTACGAGGTAAGTTCTGTAAATTTAATTTATCACCACCTGAAAACCTGCCTGTGTGTGCACCATAATAGTTGAGCATTATAGGTAGATTACCTCTGTCTGCTACTGCTATTAGATTCTCAGTTCGTGTCTCCTCTATAGTAGACTTTACACCTAGCCTTGCTGATACAAGTTGTTGCACCACAGAATTAGGATGTTGTTGTAACTTTATAAATTCTTTATCTGTCTTAGCAAAGGCAAATGTTTCCTTGCCTGTCCTAACTGAAGTCTTCATGGGTGGTGTTACACCTACATGTATAAGTAACTTAGCAAACATTGGGTTAGACATAAGAGCTTTCTTTACTTGAATGTTTGACAGCCCTTTGGTAGATAACGTGTCAAGTAGTTGCTGTTTGTTAAGCTTTACTCTTGCCAGGTGAGTGACTAGCAGTTCTTTATCTAGTTCAATAGTGGGGTTAGTATACATACGTAAGGTTTGGTCAATGACCATAAGTTCTGATGTGGGAAATCCTTTTGATAGTTTCTTCCACAGTTTATAGGTAAGCTCAACATCATTGATACAGTAGTTAGCATAGTCATCAAATTCTTGGGGTGTAAAGTCTGCTTTTGTTTTACCTAGTGCATTGATAACTTCAGTACCTTTAGTTCCTATCTTATAGTACTTTGACAATGCACTTAAGGAACAACCTGTTGTCATACTATGCTTGGGTCTAGCCATAGACATAGTATCAAACCAAAACTTAGGGTCTATGCCATACTTCCACTGAAGTATAGACCCATCAAAAGCTGTGTTGTGTGCAAGTATAACCTTATCTGAATAGTCTAATGAGTTTAAAAACTTACCAACATCATCACCCCCGTACCAATCTGTTGGCATGTCATTAACTTTAATAGCAACACCTATCACCTCAAACCTATCATCACGAATGTAAGCCTCAGTTGTCATCTTGGACAATGAGTACTCCCTATCGTAATAGGTTTCAAAATCTATGGTTACTATATCCATTACTTGTCTTCCACTTCTATTAGTTTATTAAGGTAAGCCTGTGCTTTCTTTAAGTCAGCAATTTTACCCTTAATCCTCCACCTAGAAACATATTTCACTATGTTCCCCTCTAAAAAATTAAACTTTTGGTCTGATATAAAATCCCAAACTTCTATCTTGCCTTGTGTGTAATGGACTGGATTGCTTATGTCATCTTTCTTCATGATAAATACTCTACCTTACTATCGTGTAAACTATAT
>TARA_R110002051_G_scaffold98331_4_pt1 | contig 14587 bp, 10 predicted proteins | sample TARA_R110002051 | Tara Oceans TARA_R110002051 (sample SAMEA4397023) | marine metagenome | biome: Polar Biome; feature: [MES] marine water layer (ENVO:01000295) within the mesopelagic zone...; material: water (ENVO:00002006), including particulate matter (ENVO:01000060) such as......
CACCACTGGCCCGAGACAATGTAATTGGCACCTTCAGCGACCATGATGCCCCACTCAGGGGTGGGTGGGCTGACGCCTAGACCTATAAACGAAAGCCCGGCAGCGTTTAGAATAGCCCAACCCATGTTGAGCGAAATTTGCACCATCATGGGGGGAAGTGAGTTGGGGAATATTTGAAATGCCAAAATACGCCAGTCCCGATTGCCGGATAATCGGGCGGCCTGTACGTAACCGGCCTGACGACGCACAGCGACTTCGGTACGCGCCATGCGGGCATAAAAAGGCAGGTTAATAATCGCCGTGGCATAGATGATGTTTTCAATGGTGTTGCCCGCTGCCGCGACAATCCCCATGGCCAGCACAAACAGCGGGAAGGCCATTATAGTGTCCATTAAGCGACCAGTAATTCGATCCGTCCAGCCGCCATAAAAACCGGCAATAGCGCCTAAGGTTGAGCCCACCACAAAGGCGATCGCTACGGCGGTCACCGCTATCATTAGATCGAGGCGAGTAGCGACCACCACACGTGAGAACACATCGCGCCCCAGGTGGTCAGTGCCAAACCAGTGCTGCCAAGAGGGCGCTTGTAGCGTACTGCTCGAATCAGTGGCTAATGGGTTATAGGGCACCAGCCAGGGGCCGAATAGCGCAGCGATCACTATCAGCACAAACAGCGCAAAAGCGACCGCTGTGACAGGGTTGTCGGTCATTACGTAGAGCAGGTGGCGTACGAAACGGCGTAGTGCGCCCTCTTTTGTGGTGCTCGCGGAGGTTAATGTGGTCATGGCGCTACTCCTGCGTATTTAGACGCGGATCCACCAGGGTGTAGATCACATCTATCAACAAGTTAAGGGCGACAAACAGCAGTGCCATAGTGAGTACAAACCCTTGTACTGAGGCGTAGTCCGATACCACCAAGGCTTCGACTGCGTAAGAGCCTATGCCAGGCCACGAAAACACTTGCTCTACCAATACGTTGGCCCCCAGCGCGAAGGAGAACACCATGCCTAGCGTGGTAATCACCGGCAGAATGGCATTGCGCAGGGCGTAGGTGAAAAGCACTTTTCGGCGCGGTAAACCGGCGGCACGGGCAGTGCGGATAAATTCGCTTTCCAGGGTTTGTAGCATGGCGGCGCGGGTCATACGTGCGATAGGCGCAAGGGTGAATAGCCCTAGCGTGATTGCGGGGAGCAGTAACTGCGATAGCGCTCCCCAAGCGGTTTCCAGGTCGCGATCAATCAGTGCATCAATGACGTAAAATCCGGTCACCTTGGGTGGCGAAAGATACAAAAAATCCAACCGGCCCATCGGTGAAGGAGCCCAACCGAGCAAATAGTAAAAGACGTAAATAAGCGCCAAGCCGGTGAAAAACGTGGGCAGTGATACGCCGGCGGTCACTACGGCACGGCATAGGTGGTCTACCCAGGTGTTAGGGCGCGTGGCGGCCAGAATACCCAGCGGTAAGGCAATAATCATTGAAAAGAGCAGCGCAAAACCGGTGAGCTCCAATGAGGCAGGCAAGCGGGTGGTGAGCTCGTGTATCACCGGCTGCCCAGTAGAGATTGCGGTACCCAAGTCGCCCCGGAACAGGTCTTGGACATAGCTGATAAACTGCAGTGGTAGAGGGCGATCTAGCCCCATGCTGACACGTATCTGCTGGATCGATTCGGCATTAGCGGCTGGCCCGGCAAAGTACGCGGCGGGATCCCCGGGCAGCGCCCGGGTAAGTAAGAACGAAACAATCACAATACCAATCAACACCGGTACCGCTTGAACGACTCGCCAGGCAATTAGGCGCGTTCGGGACATAGTGGCCATGCTGACTCCTTAACTGACACGCAGCGGGCGGTTATCGAGCTGGCGGTGATACCAGAACTCATAGCCCGAAATGTTGGGCTGCATCGCCACGTTGAGCGTCGGTTGGTAAAGCGGAATACGCGGCACATCTGCAAAGGCGATCTCGATCATGCGGCGAATTTTGGGCGCGTACTCAGGGTCATCCATAGCCATAAAGAGTGTTTCATCGACGAGTTGGGCGATCTCGTCGTTGTGGTAATTGGACGAGTTAAATAAATTGCCTTCGATATAGGCCCAGAAGAAGTAGTAGCAAGGCGTGTTGAGCCAGCCACCAAAGTTCTCCAAGTGTAAGGGCAACTGCTTATCTACCAGCGCGCGGGTGCGCCAGTTGGCACCGGGTATACGATCCAAGTTGACGGTAATGCCAATTTGGCCCAAGGCCTCTTGAATCAGTAGCGCGGTGGGTTCTGCCCAATCGGCTTGGCCTAAATCAAAGGAGAGAGGGACTTCAAAGCCCTCGGGGTAATCCGATTCCGCCATTAACTCGCGCGCACGTTCAAGATTGTTGCTGTAAGGAAAGGGTTGCGGCCAGGCAATATCAGCAGGCGACTCGCTATTACCTCCCCACATGGGAACGCCGCGACCATAGGCGGCATTTTGCATAATGGCTTCGTAGGGAATTGCCCAAGCAATGGCTTGGCGCACGCGTACATCCTGGAAGGGCTCGAACGTTAAGTTTGGGCAAAGCACATGCAGACAGTTCTCAATCGGCGTGCTGACCACTTTTACGTTGGATTGAGCGTCAAGCTCCATGGCATCACGGGGAGGCACGTCTTGTGACAAATGAGCATCGCCGCGTTCAAGCAATGCACGTCGGGTTGACGTGGAGGGTACTTCTCGCAAAATGACGCGTTCTGCCCCCGGCAGCTCACCGCTGGCCCAGTCCGGGTTGCGGCGATAAACCAACTGCTGGCCAGGCTCCCAGCGCTCGATTTGGAAAGCACCCGAGCCTGCCGGGGTGCGGTGCAGATATTCGGTCGCCCAAGGATCGTCATCAGTAGCGTGCTCTAACGCTAACTCGGAATTAATGACGATGGCGATCGGCGTCGTGAGGTTTGGCAGGGTAAGCTTGGAGGCATGAGGCAAATGAATGCGGAAGGTGCGCTCGTCGACGGCTTCAAATTGATCAGGGCTTGTCATCGAGCCAGCTGCCATCTGTGTGGTCGGAAAGCCGCCCAAGGTGACAGAGCGGTCAAATGACCACTTAACGTCCTGGGCGGTGACGGCACGGCCATCCCAGAAAGTGGCTTCACGCAAATAGAGAGTTATTGTGCGTCCATCTTCAGAGACTTCCCAGCTCTCCGCCAACTCGCCTTTTAGATTGTCGTAGTCATAGCTTAACGATCCATCTTCAAGCGTTTTGGTGCCAAACGTCATCAGGCGGTCATAGCAATTAACCGCGACTTGATAGCTGGGGCGATTGGTTCCGCTGCGGTGGATGTCGAGGCTGTTAATCGTACTGCCCATCACCACCACCAGCGTTTCATTAGCGCTGGCCATGGCGGGAAGTACTTTTAGAAAGGGGAGAGCGGCAGCACCTAGGGTTAAGGCGGAAGTGCTTTTTAGGAAGTCGCGACGGTTCATGGCAGATCCTCACAAGGGCATCGATAGTTGCCAATGTGTATGCACTTTGAGGGCCATGATATTGCAGATATGGGTGTTTATTTTTATAAAACAAATACTTGTTAATTTTAAAAAGATATTCAAAAGCAATTTTTAAACTGCTGATGCGATAAAACAGCGCAAAGTGCATACACTTTGCGCTGTTTTGGATCGCCCCTACCTTCTTACTTGCTGGCCCTTTCGCCAGGGCTGGGTAGATAGCACTACTTGCCAACGGTCTTGGCTGCGCTGTAAGTAGTCAAAGCATAGGCTGGCGCGCCAGCGCAGGGTGTCATCGTTGGCGGTGCTTAGGGTGGAGAATAGATTGGAAACGTTGGCTGCTGGGCGAGGTGTAATCGCTATGGCGTGGTCGCCGATTTGCAGCCAACGCAGTTGGCCTTGCTGATCTGTTTGAATCACTTCTTCAGCGGCATCACTGGAAAGTTGCTGCCAGTGCTCAACGTATTGATCGTGCGGGTGTCTCTCTTCTAAAGTGTTGCCGTCAATCCAGCGTAGTAAACCAACATCTCGTTCCAAACTGGGGCATAGATCCTGATAGCGATGCCAGGTGCATACCCCTAGCTCACTATCGATTTGGGTAATACCTGCAAAAGCAGTGAGCCCCGCCAGCCATTCAAGCTGGCGGCGGTTGCAGTCGTCTAAACCGGTGATGCCTGCAAAGTCAGGCGAGTCTGTAGGCAGGCGCAGGTCGGCATGCCAGTGTTTGCCCTGAATCCAATAAACCTGAGTAGTGGTGTCGGCCTGTTGGTAGGGCTCTTTAGCGGGTTCGGCGTAGAGCGTGCGCTGCCATACGCCGCGAAATGCTTGAGGTGTGGCAGGTAAGTCGACATTCATAAGGGGTTGTCCTTATGTTTGCCGTGCTGGCCCAGGCTACCTACTTCGCGGGCACCTTCGGGTAGCGTAATGTCGCCCTTTGCCAAACGCTCACGCAGATAGCGGAAGGTTTGAATGGTTTGGGCATAAAGATGATCGCCCGCTGTGAGCGGTGCGTAATGGGCTTTACCGTGTCGCTCGACTAATTCGGGCAGCGGCGCGACTTCGGTATGGTAATCGCAGGCGAAAAACAGCGGAAAGGAGTAGCGCTCCTGTTTCACTTTGCGCACCCGGTGGGAGGTCGCTACAAACTCCCCGTTGCTCCAAATTTCCAGCATATCGCCAATATTGACGACTAATGCATCCTCTTGATACGGCACGTCAATCCATTCGCCCGCACCGTTCATGACTTCAAGCCCTGGCGCGGTGGGTAGCAGCAAGGTAAAACACTCATAGTCGGTGTGGGCGCCAATGCCTTGGGCGTCTTCAGCATCAGGATTGTAAGGGTAGTGAATAAGGCGCAGTTGGCTGGGTGGTTTATTGACGTGACGCAGTAGCTGCTGTTCTTCAAGCCCTAAGGCCAATGCAAAGCCCCCCATCAGTGCACGGCCTACTTGATAAGCCGCCTCATAATAAGCGGCGACAGGCTTGCGGAAGCCGTCAAGGTCTGGCCAGGGGTTTGGCCCGAGCAATGGCGTTCCGGCTAACACCTCTGGGTCGCTTTCGGGGAGTTCAAAGGCGAGATCAAACGCCTCTTTCATATCAGGCTTTGCGGGGTCCGGCGACTCTTCTCCGGGCGGTACATAGCCACGGTGATGATGGTAGCGGCCAATATAGCGCTGCATCTTTGTGTCGGACGATTGTGCAAAGAAGCGCTTGGCTTGGCGAATCAACCCTTCGCGTAATGACTGATCAATTCCGTGCCCGACCATTTGAAAAAAGCCCACTTCCCGTGCGGCGCGGCCAAGGGCGTCGGCGACGGTTTGGCGCGCGGCGGTATCGCCATGGAGTAGGTCGTGAATGTCGATGACCGGAATGGCTTGGAAGTCAGCCAAGCGCTGATCGGCAGTATGTTGACTCATGATTCAGCCTCCTCTTCACTGGTGAGCACCACCAGCGGTTGCCCAGGCCCAATAGATGCCCCTTCGCTAATAGGTAGCCGGGCAACACGACCAGCGCTGTGAGCGGCGACCTCTACTTCCATTTTCATGGACTCCACTAGGGCGACTGCCTGACCAGCGCTGACCTGTTCGCCCTCTTTGACCAGCAGTTTCCACAGGCTGCCCGTGACCGGGCTTTCTATGCCGATTTCGTCATCGTCTAAGATTTCGATTTCAGCGCTTTCAGGTGCTTGATCTTCAAAGGTGAATTGGCCGTTGGCGCGCCAAGCGGCCATCTCTGCCTGGAAAGCGGCTTCACGCTTGGTGCGGAAAGCGTCAATGGCGGCGGCGTTCTTATCAATCTCGGCTTGATAGTCCGCCAAGCGAAAGCGAGCGGTTTCGATGGGTAAGTCATATCGACCGTGTGGGAAGTCGCGGCGAATTTGCTCGAGTTCTGCATGGCTGACGTTATGAAAGCGCAGCTGATCAAAAAAGCGCAGCAGCCAGGGGTTTTCAAAGTGCGCAGTGGTGCGGTAGCGGTTCCACATTTGTAGGGTGCGGCCGACAAACTGGTAGCCGCCGGGGCCTTCCATGCCGTAAACACATAGGTAAGCACCGCCAATGCCCACGGAGTTTTCCGCTGTCCAGGTGCGGGCGGGATTGTATTTGGTGGTGACCAAGCGCTGACGCGGGTCCAGCGGGGTGGCAACCGGTGCACCCAGGTAGACATCCCCTAATCCCATGACGAGATAGCGGGCATTGAAAACGATATCCCGCACCTCCTGTTCGCTCTCCAGGGCATTAATGCGGCGGATAAAGTCGAGGTTGCTGGGGCACCAGGGGGCATCGGGGCGCACGCTGCGCTGGTATTTATCAATCGCTTCCTGACAGGCGGGGTCATCCCAGGAGAGCGGTAGATGCACCACCCGCGATTCTACTTCCAGTGATTCCACATCAATCAGCGCCTGCTCGGCTTTTTGCAGATGCGCCAGAAGCACATCGAGACTCAGTTCCAGCGGCTCGTAGTGAATTTGCAGCGAACGAATACCTGGGGTTAGTTCCCGCAGTCCGGGCAGCGAGTGTTGCTGTAACCACAGCATCCAGGCGTGTACCCGAAAGCGCAGCGCGATATCCAGCTCCATGGCGCCAAATTCGATCAGCAGAAAATCGTCCCCGGCGCGGCGGTAAACGGTGCGCTCACCGGCCTGCTCGGCGGGTACATCGCGCAGGATCGGGGTGTCGCGTTCTGGCTGAATAGCTTCAACGGGGTTCGCGGTGAGGGTCTCCAACTGGTCGATCTGACGCGCTTCCAGGGCGCGGGCGGTGGCCAGACTGACCGGGACAAAGCGTAGCTTATCGCCAGCGGCGAGCTGCCCCAGCTTCCAGCGCTCGGCGCGGACCACGGTCGCCGGGCAGACAAAACCACCCAGCGAAGGGCCGTCGGGGCCAAGGATCACAGGCATATCGCCGGTAAAATCGATGGTGCCAAACGCGTAGGCATTGTCGTGGATATTGGAGGGGTGCAGGCCCGCTTCGCCGCCGTCGGCCCTTGCCCACTCGGGGCGGGGGCCAATCAAGCGCACGCCCGTACGGCTGGAGTTGTAGTGGACTTCCCACTCGTGGTCAAAAAAGCGCTGGATATCGTCATCGGTGAAAAAGTCTGGCGCGCCGTGGGGGCCGTAAAGCACGGCCACTTGCCAGGTTTTTCCGCCGTCTTGATGACCAAAGGTAGGTATTAACGCCTCCTCCAACTGTGCCTTGGAGGTGGCGGCAAGCGCGGGTAAATCGAGCATGTCGCCGCTACGCAGCGCACGGCCGCCGTGGCCGCCAAACTGGCCTAGCGTGAAGGTGCTGCGGGAGCCTAAATAGTGCGGGCACTCAATGCCGCCGCGCACTAATAGATAAGCGCGAGCACCCGCAGCGGCCTTGCCCAGGCTAAGGGTAGCGCCCGCAGGAATATCAATGACCTGCCAAAAAGCCACCGCTTCGCCATGCAGCGTTGCTGGGAGCCCGGCACCCGTCAGCACGATCTGGGTGGCGCGGTGAAAACGCAGCGTTGGGCCGGTCAGGGTGATTTCAAGCCCGGCGGCATCGGCGGGGTTATTCAGTAAGCGATTGCCGAGGCGAAACGACCAGTCATCAAAGGGCCCCGAAGGTGGCACGCCCACATCCCAGTGGCCTTGGCGGCCGGGGTAGTCTTGAATCGTTGTCATTGTGCCGGGGGCGACCACCTCAATGGCCGGTGGCGCCCACTCCAGGGTGGTTAGCCAGTGGGTGTCCAGGTCGGCGTCACGAAAACGCTCTGCCCGCAGCGCATGGGCAAGCCAGGTGCGGTTGGTGGTAATGCCGTAAACGCTGGCGTTATCTAGCGTGTCTGCTAGCTGTTCAATAGCTGTGCCACGGCTGTCGGCGTGAACAATCACCTTGGCTAGCATGGGGTCAAACAGCGCCGATATTTCCAGCCCGGCTTCAATGGCATGATCAATGCGCAGGCCATCAGCCTTCGGGAAATCGACTTCTGTCAGCAAGCCTGCGCTGGGGCGAAAGTCGTGGGCGGGGTCTTCGGCATACAGGCGTGCCTGCACGGCGTGGCCAGTGGGCGTAAGTGATTGTGCCAATGTTTCCAGATTGGATAATTCTCCGGCGCCCAGCTTAATCATCCACTCAACAATATCGACCCCATACACCATCTCAGTGACGCCGTGCTCGACCTGGAGGCGGGTATTGACCTCTAAAAAGTAGAACGCTTTTCGCTCGGCATCGTAGATAAACTCGACGGTCCCAGCGCTGCGATAGTTGACTGCTTTGCCCAGTTGAACCGCGGTTTCGTGGAGTGCCTGGCGGACGTGTTCCGGCAGGTTGGGGGCCGGGCACTCTTCGAGCACTTTTTGGTGGCGGCGCTGGGTGGAGCAGTCACGCTCACCGAGCGCCACCACGTTGCCCTGGCCGTCGCCAAATAGCTGGACTTCCAGGTGGCGGGCGCGGGCGATGTAGGCTTCCAGAAACACGCCGCCGTCGCCGAAGTTGCGCTCACCTAAGCCTTTCACCGAGTCAAAGGCGCGCGCCAGCTCGGCGGGGTTTTGGCACACCTGCATACCGATACCGCCACCCCCGGCGGTGGATTTGAGCATTACCGGGTAACCAATCTGCTCGGCGCTGGTGAGGGCTTCATTAACGCTTTCGAGAAGTTTGGAGCCGGGCACCAGTGGGACACCGGCTTGTTCGGCTAGGATGCGAGCCTGATGTTTTAAACCAAACTGTTCAATCTGTTCGGCGGTGGGGCCTAAAAAGGTGAGCCCGGCTGCGTCGCAGGCTTCGATAAAGCGGGTATTCTCTGACAGAAAGCCGTAGCCAGGGTGCACGGCTTGGGCACCGCTTTGCTTACAAATGGCTATCAGCTTGTCGATATTAAGATAGGTAGCGCTGGCCGAGCCTTCGCCCAGGGAAAAGGCTTCATCTGCCTGGTGAACGTAGGGCGCGTCGCGGTCGGCATCGGCGTAGACCACCACGCTGTCGATATTGAGTGCTTTTAGAGTACGTAAAATACGCGCTGCGATGGCACCGCGATTGGCAATTAGAACTTTGCTAAACGTCTTATTGATGGACATGGCACTGCCTGCAAACAAAGGCGGGTCGTCCCGCAGGTTGCTTGGCCTTCTAGGGTCGTCCCTAGGGCGAATCACTTATTCCCAAACCAGCAGCTCAATAGGCGTTGGGTTGTAGCCATTGCAGGGGTTATTGAGCTGAGGGCAGTTGGAGACCAGCACGATCACATCCATCTCAGCGACCATCTCCACGTATTTCCCCGGAGCGGAAATACCGTCCTCAAACGTCAGTCCGCCATCAGCGGTGACCGGAACATTCATAAAAAAGTTGATGTTGTGAGTAATGTCGCGCTTGGTAAGCCCAAACTCGGGGTAGTTGGCGATGGCCTGCATCCAGTTGTCCCGGCAGGAGTGCATATGGCGTTTTTCCAAATCGTAGCGCACGGTGTTGCTCTCGCTGGCGCAGGCGCCGCCCAGGGTGTCGTGGCGGCCGCAGGTGTCAGCGGTAATGGTCAGCATAGTGCGCCCTTCGCTGGAAATCAGCGGGGAGCCTGCAGTAAGGTAAACCCCGCCTTGCTCCCGCACGGTATCCATGGCGCTGTAGCGCTCGCTGGTATCATCGGCGCTAAAAAAAAGCGTGTCGGCGGCCTGGTTACCCTCTAAATCGAGAATGCGCAGGGTTTGACCGTGCTTGACGGTACCAATGTAGTGATCGCCTGCGTTAACCGTGGTGCGGCTCAAGGCATTTTCAGGGCGTAGGGTGCTTTCAATAATCATGCGGCGTCTCCCTTATAAGCCGAGGTGGTAAAGGCGATTGTTAGCAAAGCCACGGGCGTTTTCGGGCCGTGAACGGTAGCAGGGGTCGTCTTCCGTGGGCGGCTCTGTGGTGCCGAGGGCGATGTCGACACCGCGACGGGGGTAGTCGGCGCTGGGGTCGAGGGGGTGGGGGCAAGTGTGAAGCAACACTAGGGTATCCATCTCAAAGCGCAGCGTGACGCTTTGGCCGGGCTGGCAGTGGCCCGAGACATAACTCAGCTTGCCGTAGTCGTCGCTTTCTACCCGGGAAAACAGGTTGAGATTGGCCGCCATATCTCGGCGGCCCATGCCGTATTTGGCAAGCTCCACCAAAAAGGCATCGAAGCCGGTACGGGTCCAGTCGTTATAGGCCTGCTGATAGTTGACCGGCTGCCAGCCTTTTTTGAGCAAGTGGTAGGGCATCAAGTTGCCGCCAACGCTGTCGTGCCAGCCCAGGTCATCATGGGTAATCGAGGCAAAAATACGCCCCATATCCGAATAAAGGCAGTGGCCATGGGTGAGCTTAAAGGTGTGCTGGCACTTCAGGGTGTCAGGTAGATTTAAGCGTTCCAGCAGGTTTTCGGGGTTGTAGCACAAAAGCCCCACGTTGCTGTCGGCCTGCTGGGCGGTCAGGGTGAGCGTGGTGCCCCGGCGCAGGCGCAGCGACCAGTGGTGCCCGCCGGGTAAATGGGTGGTGTAAGCGGGTTCGCTGTTCATAAAAGCGTCTCCTGAGAATGAGTTTTCATGCCGCCCTGGTTGAGCGCCTCTTTTAATTCGGCAGAGGGACGGTCTCTCGAAATAGGTAGGTCATAAGTAATCGTCGCGCCATACGCTTCGGGGGCCTGCGGGTCGTGGCGAGTTTTATCGAAGACCCACAGCCGTGTGCCCAACTCAAAGGCTTCTTTTAAGTCATGGGTGATCATAAAGATCGTCAGTTGCTGCTCTTGCCACAGGCGATTGATCAGCACGTGCATGTCCTGGCGAATGCCTGGGTCTAGCGCGCCGAAAGGCTCATCAAGCAGCAGGATGCGTGGCCGCATCATTAGCGCCTGAGCAATGGCCAGGCGCTGCTGCATGCCGCCGGACAGCTCGTGGGGGTATTTACTAAGTGCGTGATCAAGGCCAACTTCGTCGATGCGAGAGCGGGCTTTTTCCACAGCACGTCGCTTGGCGGCACCGAAGCTCTTAGCCAGCAGTTTGGCGCTGTGTAACTCATCGGCGATCATCACGTTGCCGAGCACGGTTAAGTGGGGGAATACGGAGTACTTCTGGAACACCACGCCGCGATCAGGCCCCGGCTCATTGGGAATGGGCTGATCATCCAGCGTGAGGCTGCCCCGGGAGGTCGCTTCGGTGCCCAGCAGCATTTTAAGGAAGGTAGTTTTACCGCAGCCTGAAGCACCCACCAAGGTGACGAACTCGCCGGGCTCAACGCTGAAATTAAGGTTTTCGAGTACTACATGGTTGCCGTAATGCTTCTCTAATCGTTTGGCGGCCAGCAGGCTCATGACTTATCTCCTTCGCCTGAGTGGTACCAAGGGAATGCCAGCCGCGATACCCAGGCCAACAGTTGATCAAGCAGAAAGGCTAAGAGAGTAATCCAGGCCACATAGGGCAGAATTACGTCCATGGAGAGGTAGCGACGCACCAGAAAAATGCGGTAGCCAAGTCCTTCTTGAGCGGCAATGGCTTCGGCGGCGATCAAAAATAGCCACGCAGTGCCCAGCGCTAAACGGGTGGCATTTAATAGCCGCGGGGTAAGCTGCGGCAGCAGAACTCTTAACAAAACCTGCCATGAGCTGGCACCTAGGGTTTGCGCTTTGATCAACTGTTCGTCGGGCAGTCGCAGGGCGTGGCCTTGTAAGTCACGAATAAGAAAGGGCGTAACGCCAATCACAATCAGCGCAATCTTGGCGGCCTCGCCGGTTCCAAAAGCAATAAACAGAATCGGCAGTATCGCCATCGGCGGTATTAGCGAGGCCACCGTCACCAGGGGGGAAAGCTTGGCGCGGATAATTGGAATGCCACCATTTAAGATACCGACCATCAGGCCGATCAAGGCACTAATACCTACCCCGATCACAATGCGTTCTAGGCTGGCGAAGGTGTCTGTCCACAGCACAACCTCCCCCGTGCGCACGTTCTCGGCGGTGGCCAAGTGGTAAAAGGAGCTTGCCATGGTCGAGGGCGTGGGCAGCAATCGGTCGTTGGGGTTTTCCGCCAGTCTTGTATTGGAGAGGCTCAAATAGAGCATCGCCAGCAGCAAAAAAGGCAGCAAACCCAGCAGCCAGCGGCCGCCTCGAGAGGGTGCTAAGTTAATTAATCGCTTCATGACGAAGTCCACGGAAGATGAGAGCAGAGGGAGTGGCAATAGCCACTCCCGTAGCGCTAAAGTAGGAGCAACTCGTTACTGAGCGTCGAGGTAAGCCTGGGTAAAACTAGGATCGAAGCGCAGCTGTACATTGCCCTCATCGCCAAATACACCGCTGGGGGTTTCGATGCCGACGCCGCCAGCATTGGGTGCCATATCACCCAGAAGCCCGTGCTCAAAGCTGAACTCGGCGACCCGCTCCATTGTTTCGAGCAGCTCGCGGCTTTCCATTAACTCGATTGCTTCCGCTGGGTCGGTATACAGGTAGGTGGCGTCTAACTGATTCTTGTAGCCTTCCAGATCCGTGCCTGCGGCATCGGCCATAATAGTCAGCGCGTTTTCGTCATCTGCTTCAATTAGCCCCATCACCTCGTACCAAGCGCCCACTAAGGCATGACCAAGCTCGGGGTTATCCGCTAGTGTTTGTGTATTAACGACCATCATGTCGAGAATTTCGCCGGGAATTTCCGCTGAGGTATACACCACGTTACTGTCTGGCATATCTGCGATGGCGCTTAGCTGTGGGTTCCATGCGGCGACGGCCTCGGTGGTATCGCTAGAGAAAAGACCCACAATATCCGCATCGGAAGTATTGACCGTTTCAATATCGCGTTCAGTAAGGCCGACGCTTTCGAGGGCGCGTGCCAGAAAGTAGTGGGAGACACTGAACTGAACAAGGTTGACCTCACGGCCTTCAATGTCGGCAAGATCGTCGCTGCCCTTGAGCACAATGCCGTCGTTACCATCAGAGTAGTCGTTGATAATCAGCGCGGTAGAGTCGACGCCACTGGCGGCGGGGATCGTCAGCGCATCCATATTGGTCATGGCGCAGCCGTCAACGTTGCCCGAGGTGAACTGATTGATTGACTCGACGTAGTCGTTCACTTGCACCACATCAATACTGATACCGTACTCGTCGGCCCATTTATCGACCACGCCTTCAACATCAGCATAGGCCCAGGGCATCCAGCCGGCATAAATCGACCAGCAGACGCTAAACTCATCCTGCTCTTGTGCCTGGGCAGGCGCAGCGGCGACAAGGGTCGTTGCCAGCAGAGTGGTAGAGAGCGCGGCTGAAAGTGTAGCGAGGGGGAAGTGCTTTGGGGAAGTATGATTGCAACGGGTCATGGCAGCCTCCAGCGGCTAAGGGAAAACTCGGGGGCATCGGCGCATCACTGCACCTTGTCCTCCCGGGCTTTTGTCCCGCCGTGTAACCTAGCGCCTTGGCGTTAGGTCGATTGCTCTCGGACCAGCCACATCCATCAGGGGTTATGCGTTGATGGTGTCGGAACCCTAGCGATCTATTGGAAGCTAAATTGTCTAGCAGCGTTCGCTGCCGATACCCCGTTTGTAACACTTAGATATGGAGCAAAATCGTGACCGTTTCGAAGTAACTTTTTTTGTTTCAGAGAATTACAGTACATTCGCCTTCAAAGCAGCTGCGACACTAGCTCGCTTCATGCATCTTGATGGTGCGCAAAAGTCGCTATCTGCACTGATTTGTACCGTTTAATAAGCGCTATAGCGGCGTTTTGCTCGCTTTGCCGGGAATTTCACGTACCAGGCGTGGCATTAAGAAACCCGGTAAGTGATCGCGCAGTCTAGCAACAAGCTCGCGGGCTTCACTATCCGGCACATCAAAATGGGCGGCACCCTGCACCGGGTCTAATACATGTAAGTAATAGGGCAGAATGTCTGCTTCAAATAGCCGTTCCGACAGTGTCGCTAAAGTTGCCACGTCATCATTGACGCCGCGCAGCAGCACGCTTTGATTAAGCAGCGTAGCGCTTGTTTGTTTAAGGCGCGCGCAGGCATCTACCATGGCTTGGTCGACTTCATTGGCGTGGTTAATATGCAGCACCACCACTTTTTGCAGGCGTGTGGCGGAGAGCCAACCAAGCAGGGCGTCATCGACCCGGTCGGGAATTACCACCGGTAGGCGGGTATGAATCCGCAGCCTTTTAAGATGCGGGATGCTTTCTAGCTGTTCTACCAGCCATGCCAGCTGGCGATCGCTGGCAGCCAGCGGGTCACCGCCGGAGAGAATCGCCTCGTGAATAGTGGTGTCGCTTCGTAAGTAGTCGAGTGCTTCCTGCCACTGTGCTCTGGAGGGGGAGTTGTCGCTATAGGGAAAATGGCGGCGAAAGCAGTAGCGGCAGTTGATGGCACAGTTAGGGCTGGCGATAAGCAGCACCCGGCCAGCATACTTATGAATCAGTCCTTTAGCGGGCCGGTGGTCGGCTTCTGCGAGCGGATCGACGACGTATCCATGCGGCGTGAACGCTTCTTCGCCCAGCGGCAGCACCTGGCGCAGCAGTGGGTCGTCTATGTCAGCATAGGCTATTCTGTTGAGATAAGCCTCAGGCACACATACGTCAAACAGGTCGTGACCTGCTTGGGCGCCCGCCAACCAGTCGTGGCTTAGGCCCAGCCGGTCACAAAGTGTTTGCGGATCGCGAATGGCATGAGAAAGCTGCTGCTGC
>TARA_R110002051_G_scaffold165540_1_pt1 | contig 14582 bp, 11 predicted proteins | sample TARA_R110002051 | Tara Oceans TARA_R110002051 (sample SAMEA4397023) | marine metagenome | biome: Polar Biome; feature: [MES] marine water layer (ENVO:01000295) within the mesopelagic zone...; material: water (ENVO:00002006), including particulate matter (ENVO:01000060) such...
TTCCTTCTCCTCGAAGCTGCTGAGTGCATCTGGTGGCGGAAGTCGCCCCACCACCAAGTCGAGGCGACCTTGCCAGAGCGCAGGCAACAGCGAATCTGTCGTACCTTCGATAACCATCACATTGGTGCCCGGCGAACGCTGCTTCAGGATGCTCAGCGCCTTTGGCAATAACACGGACGCCGAAGCAGGCAACATACCGATGTGGATCTTACCCTCCGTCCCCGAGCTCAGCGCTTTCAACTCATCGCGGGCCTCGTGAAGCGTGGCCAACATCACTCGTGCATGACGAATGAGGCAGTCCCCATACGACGTGGGCATCACCCCCTGTGATGTGCGGGTAAACAATGTGAGGCCAAGTCCCCGTTCGAGCTCAGCCAGCGACTTGGAAACGGCTGGCACAGTCACATGAATGACCTCAGCCACTTGGGTCAGGTTGCGGTAGGTATCGATCGCCACAAGTAAACGCAAGTGCCGTGCCTTCAGGTTTATCTGCAGATACCAATCTAGCCCTTTCACATTGTGATCCTCAGTGAACTTGAGCTATTTTTCGATTGCCAATATGCAACTGAAATGACAATAACAGCCATCGAAAGTGGTAGCTTCATTAATTTTGCATCACTGAACGCTTATAAACTGAAAAGAAATTGTAGTTTACAAACATCCTTAGCAACGGTTTGACACGGAGAAATCAGCCGAAAAAGCGAAGTGTTCTGGGTATTAAATGAGCGCTTTGAGGCTGATTTCAACGTCGCAGGTCTAGCGCAGTGGCTTGTGAGCAGCCTCTTAAAATCGGTAGGAATAATTCAATTCTATAACATCATTACGCTCCCCTGCGTTGTAGATCGCGGAGTCTCTTGTTTCATCCTTAAGCTTATATTTCAGCCTCAGCGATTGCGCTCGATTGATACGGTAGTCAGCAATAAAATGGTTTTCCCAGCGATCCGAAGTTCCCGTGTACATGCTTCCTCCACTCCCTAGGTGATAAGCATAGTTGGGGTTCCAACCCAAACTGACCTGATCCGTCAGTGAATAATTCAAATAGCCATCGAACCGATTGACCCGACTTCTTGTTCTGCCATCTTCAGAGTAGGTTTGGTACTCGTAACGGTAACGGGCTCCAATCAGCCAGTCATCGTTAACCCGATAGTTCAGCCTGAGCGACGGGCGCGCAAACTCAGCCGTTGGAGTATACCTATACTCCATCACCGGTCGAATCGACCAGCGGTTTTTCCCATCGAGTGTATGGGTGTATCCAAGTCCCAATAAATTTTCAAAAATATCTGGAGAACCGTTCATCTCATCAAGCCAGCGGCGCGTTTGCTCAAAATAAACTGAAGTATTATTGTCAAATGCGTGCCCAACCCTTAGTTTGACCCTATGGTCTTTATTCTCTTTAAAGGATTGCTCATATTTTGTTGTGATGGTCGTCGTTCCTGCATGAACCAAGCCGCTAACCAGCACCGAAAATGCAAAGAACCCACCTACAATCTTTTTATTCAACATCGTCTCTCTCTTTTTTTATTGTGTTTAAGTCTCGATAAGGGTTACGAGCCTTACCGTCTTGGTTATTGCGATAACACGTACAAAATATGTCAGTGCATAGCCGCAGTAGCCATTGAGAAAAACCACTTTGCTATTGAGTAAAAGGTTAAAGCCACATAAAACCTGATAGCTAGCAGGTCATATTGAGTCTGAAATAATGCGGATATGAGGTGTCGGTATCGACTGAAGTCGACAAAACGATATTGCGGTTTGAGACATGATAATCGTTGAGGCTTCTTAGCCCAGCGCCAATCCAAATAAGCGTTATCAGATCATGATCGGGGCTCTATGTGGACAATGAAGAAGTGCTCAAGAGTCATTAAGCGGTCGATGCGGGTCAGGCCAGTCTCGCGAACTAAATGGCAAATTAGCAAGGCATCTCCACAAAGAGGTAGCGCTTTCATTTCTGGTTGGTGTCCCGCGCTGAATAGAGTTGACACGCTCTGACCTGCCTTCGGGAGAAAAGGATGGATCAACCAGTTAGATGCATGTTGCACGCGCATTTAACCGTTTAAAGAGCCCGGATCGAGCACTACTACATTTCGAACAGGTATGGCATTACCAGCATCTTGCGTATCGAGCCCTTTTAGCGCCCAAAGCCTTTGACACAAGGGCAACTGTCTGAAAAATACAGCGATGGAAAGCTTTTTTGGCAATCTGAAGGCCGAGCACTTCCATCTGAACCGGCTCGATAGTGTTGGGCAGTTGCAGCAAGGCCTTGACCGTTACATTCATTACTCCACTTATGAGCGAATCAAGGTGAAACAAAAAGGCCTGGGCCCCGTGCATTACAGGACTCAGGCCTTGAGCACCAACTGAATGAACAAGCCAACTATTGGGAGACAGTTCAAGTGCATTGGGCGCGCTGGCGCAAATAGGTGTCAACCTATGCCAAAGCTAGACATGGTTTGGCCCGCTCGTCAGTCGTTGTTGTTTGCCTGTTTCTGAGCGGCCTATTGGGCTCGCGCAGCTGTTGCATGGCGTTTTTCGTTGATTCCTGACCAGATGCCCCACAAGATGATGACGGCAGTCACTGCGAGAATGATAGCGCTGGTATTGCTTCCAATAAAAACCCCGAAATCACCTCTGGAGATCAGCATCGCGCGGCGAAAGTGCTCTTCGAGCATTGGGCCGAGTACAAAGCCCAGAATCAGTGGCGCCTGCGGGAAGGCGAACATCCGGGCGAGATAACCGAGAACGCCGAGGATCGCGACGAGCCATACGTCGACCGGACTGCCTGAAACGCTGTAGGCGCCAATGCATACGAATACGAGGATGGCAGGCATCAGCAGGTAAAATGGGACCATCAGAAGCCGCACCCAAACACTCACCAGCGGCAGGCACAAGACAAGCAATAGCAGACTACCAATCCAAAAGCTGACAATCAGTCCCCAGAAAAGCCCGGGCTCAGTGGTCATGAGCTGCGGCCCTGGCGAGACACCGTTAATGATCAGAGCCCCGATCATCAGGGCCATGGTAGCGCTACCGGGAATGCCGAGAGCGAGAGTCGGAATGAACGAAGTCACGTCGGCGGCATTGTTGGCCGCCTCCGGGGTCGCGACACCTTCAATGGCGCCATTGCCGATACGCGTGCGGTCTTTGGCGATGCGGCTTTCAAGCGCATAGGCCATATAGGCAGAAATAGCTGGGCCGGTTCCCGGAAGAGCACCGAGGATTGAGCCAATGCCGCTGGAGCGCAGGATCGGCATGCCGAGCCGTCCCCATTCCTTCCTCTGCGGCAGCATGGCATGGAAGCTGACCGTATCCTTATCGATCTTTTTCCGGTCGGCACCGTTCTGGATTGACATGATGATTTCGGCAATGCCGAACACCCCCATGGATAGCGAAACTAGGCTAACACCGGTGGTCAGATCCAAATTGCCGAAGGTAAAACGCTGGTATCCCGTGTAAAGGTCGGTACCGATGACTCCAACCATGATGCCTATAACGACCATAGCAAGGCCTTTAATCATGGCCGTATTACCGATTGAGGAAGCAGCGACTAGGCCGAAAACTATCAAGGCAAAATACTCGACCGAAGAAAACCCCAGCGCGAATTGGGCAATCGGCACAGTAAAAAGCATCATAACGATGATGCCAAAGCTGCCGCCTAGAAACGACGCAATAACGGCGGTAAAAAGTGCTGTACTGCCCCTGCCTTGCTCAGTCATCTTGTAGCCATCGATACACGTCACGGCGTTGGCAGTCGTACCCGGTATGTTGAGAAGGATCGACGTGATAGAGCCACCATAAGTCGACCCGTACCAGATGCCCGCGAGCATAATCAGCGAGGACTCGGCACTCAGGTGATAAGTGATTGGCAGCAAGAGTGCAATGGCCGTCACCGAGCCGATGCCGGGCAGTACACCCACAAACATGCCCACTAGCACGCCCAACGAGATGAAACCCAGATTTGTGGGGCTAAAAGCAGTCGCGAACCCAAGCCCTAGGTTGGAGAACGATTGTAGTAAAGAGTCGAAGATAAAGCCCATCAAAACCTCCACTGGAACAATGGAATCTGCAGCGAGAGCAGATAGATAAAGATGAACCAGGTGAGGAACATCAGCACGATGCAAAGTGCAAGGATGGTCAATGGCCGCCGCCCGGGTACAGCGAAAGAGGAAATGATCGCGGTTGCGATCACCGAGGGCGACAGACCCAGCGGACGGATCAGCAACGCAAAAGCCGCCAGCGATGCCATAACAATGAGTAACACCCGGGGATTGAATTTTGGTACACGCTCATCCTTTATGAAAGCTGGTCCGAAAATGCCCACGCCGAATAGCAACAATAAAATCCCCAGCCCAAACGGAAACATTCCAGGGCCCATCTGGTTGAGAGTACCGAGCGGCAACGCAATGATAGCCCAGGCAGTATAGAGCATGCCTGTGGCGATCAGCGCTGACCCAGCGACCATATCTCTGCGCATAATCCCCTCCATCTAGCACGTGGCGTAACTGTAAGTTGCGCATTCGAATAAAGACTGCCATCCGCAGATGAAGGCACACCCCTTGGTGCGCCCTCTTCCTGATCCAAAATGGTATTATTACTGGATTGGCAGACCGGCATCCTCAATCACCGCACGCCATTTTTCGACGTCGGCTTCGATACGCTCGTTAACCACTTCAGGGCCGCCAATGAACGGCTCAAGACCAAAAGACAGCATTTCTTCCTGAACGTCAGGTTCCTGAATAATCCGCTGGATTTCAGCATTGAGCTCGGCCACAACTTCAGCCGGCACGCCATTGGGTGCCACGTAGGAGTTCCAGCTTGAAACGTCGAACGGTGTAACACCTGCATCTTCGACGCTCGGGAGATCGGGGAAGACACGCGAACCATCAGCCATGGTGGTTGCAAGCAAGAGCACCTGCTCGTTGCCAACAGCACTCATCGCACCAGCGACGATCTCAAAAGCGATGTCCACTTCGCCACGCGCAACCGCGCCGATGAGTTCTGGGGTAGAGTTATAGGGAATAACCGAAGCTTCAATATCGGCCACGTCTGTGAATAGCAACGCTGTAAGATTTTGGGTGCTGCCCGCAGCGACCGAACCTATGTTAATCGTATTGGGGTTTTCCTTGGCAGCGGCAACTAGAGCCTCAAGCGATTCATATTCTGAGCCAGGACCAGTCACGACCACCAAGCCGAATTCGGCGACGGGCGTCACGGGTTCGAAATCGTCGATCTGGCTTGGTTGGTCGTTTGGTGCCAAAGTCCGGCGAATGGTGGCTGAATTACCCATGTTGAGCAGGGTATAACCATCATTTCCAGCCTGCAGCACATGCTGGGTTGCGGTCAGGCCGTTCGCACCCGGAACGTTCTCGACAATAAAGCGCTGGCCGAAGGCCTCTTCTAGGTGCCCGGACAGCAACCGGGCTGCTATATCGGACACGCCGCCAGTGCCAAAAGGTAAAACGATTGATACAGGACGTGTCGGAAAGTCCTCTTGCGCCTGAGCTGTAACAGATGCGAACGAAAAACTCGCCATGGCCAATGCTAAGGCGGTAAGACCGACCAAACCCTTATTGGTCGCTTTCTTTAAAGAAGTAATGGTGTCCAGGCATTTTGTACCCATATGGAGTGTCTCCTAATATTATTATTGAGTAAGCACATTAAGAGCATGCCAGGACATCGCCATCGCACATATTGAGAAAAACCACTCTGCGCTTGAGTGAAAGGTTAAAGAAGGTGCATACATCACGTTGGCAAGCAGGTAGCCTCGAGTGGAATTGAAGTGTTCCGTGGCCAATGGCTAGAAGCAGCACGCGCCTGAACGATACACAACCATCTTTCCAGCACTCCATATCTGCTCAATACTATCCTAGGAAACGTTCAAGTCATTGACCAGCCTTACCTATCACCCCTTCGACTTTCGTTAGGAAGCACGACATCCCGATATAATCGGGTCCATTGCCATGGCCGATTAGCTCTAAAAAATATTCTTACTACCTGCCCCAATCCAGAAGCTGTCCACTGCTTATCATTCCACCTCCCTCCCACGACTGCCTCAACTGACTAATTCGGCTAAAGGTAAATTTTGCGAAGCCGACAGTGGGGCCTGCGGTGAAATCTGCCGTCAATCCACCTCTTTCACCCTCGGCCCTGCACTGCGAATCATTGGAACGAGCACTAGCAGTGAAAGTAGCAGTATGATGGAAGAAATCGCGACCGCGTACGCTAAACCGATCCGATCAGCCGCAAAACCAATGATTAAAGCTCCTAGGGCTGGGCTTCCGCGGGCAATGAGACCATGCACGCTCAGTACACGACCGCGCAGCCCATCTGGAGTGGTCAATTGCACGAAGATTTGTGTCGACACAAGACCACGAGTGACCGTGAAGCCAATAGCAATAGCGGCTAACACCGCTATGATGGGACTCTGCGCTTGTGTAAGGAAGATCGAGGCAACTGCGCCGCCTCCCCACCAGGGTAGAACTCCATAAAAAAGATGCGCGGCCCTTCCGCGGCCCACTGTGAGGCCTGAAGCCACTGCGCCAAATGCTGCGGCCCCGGTAAGTACAGCAAGACCCGCGGCATTTTCGGAGAATGTTCCTGCTGCAATGGCGGGCATTAGCTCAATCATTGCCCGTACCATCGAACCACCGAATAACATTACGAGCATGATCAGCCACAACGCCTGATCGCGCAGGATATATGCAAAACCTTCCGCCATCTCGCCGAAGAAGGTGCTAAGGCGAGGTCGCCTCAAGTAGGGTGCAAGGCGTAATCGCGCGAGGATCAGCACGAATAAGAATGTGAATGTTGCATTCAAAACGAAGACCCACACAATATCCATATGTAAAATCATCACTCCCGCTGCTGCAGGCCCAAGCATGCGTGCAAGGTTGACGTTGACCGAATTGAGAGCTATAGCTGTGCTCATATCCTCGCGCGGAACCATCTGCTGTACCATGGCGAGGCGAGCTGGTTGAATAGCTGCCGCTAGCGTGCCCTGCGCAGTTATTAGTAGAACTAGGCTGATCAGGCCGAGGTGGTTCGTGGCTAGTAACACCGCAGTAAGAACGGCAAGCAGAGCAGAGGCAACCTGAGCAAACATGTTTAGTCTGAGCCTGTTCCATCGATCGGCAACAACCCCAGCAAATGGGCCGATGACAACAACCGGCAGTAGATCTCCGGCAGCCAGAATACCAAGCCAGAAGGCTGAATGAGTCCAATCCCAGATTAGCCAGCTACAGGCGAGACGTTGCATCCAGGTGCCCACAAGCGACAGCCCGTTACCCGCAAAGAACAGACCGAACTGGCTGCCAAAAAGTATACGCAGTGGCGCCTTAAAACGGCTGTGGGCAGGAAGTACCTTCTCTGTCGATGTCACTGCAGATCCTTTGGTAACACACTGTCGGGAAGGTTCTGATAGCAGACAGGGCGTAGCCAGCGGCGAATAGAGAGAGTACCGACCGAAGTGGCACCGAAGTTTGTGGAGGCTGGGTAAGGGCCACCATGGATCATTGCATCGCAGACCTCCACGCCAGTCGGAAAGCCATTGGCTAGCACACGACCAGCTTTGCGTTCAAGGATCGGAAGCAGGCAGCGAACGGCCTCTGCGTCAGTCTCTTCCATGTGAATAGTTGCGGTCAGTTGGCCGACGAGAGAACGGGCTACGTCGCGCATTTCCTCAAGGCTTTCCACTGTAACAATCAGTCCGAGTGGCCCGAAGACCTCTTCTGAGAGTGCGTGGTTGCTAAGCCAATCTTTGGCGGTAACTTGGAGGAGACTGGGAGTAGTCTGGCGCAGTCCGCAGGTCGAGGTAAGCAACGATTGCACCCCTATTCCGGCGGTGATGCGATCGCGCCCTGAACGGTATGCCAACGCAATGCCGTCGGTAAGCATCACCTGAGGCTGGGCCTGGCTGAGCGCGGATCGGGCAGCTTCGGCAAAGGTATCTCCCTCTGAACCTCGCATTATTACGGCAATACCTGGATTGGTGCAGAACTGACCAGCGCCCATCGTCAAAGATGCCGCCCAGTCCTCACCAATTGTCTCGCCGCGTTCGGCAAGAGCGCCAGGCAGCAGGAACATCGGATTGACCGACCCCAGTTCCCCGAAAAATGGAATAGGATCTGGACGCGACGCCGAGAGGTCGAACAGCGCACGGCCCCCGGCAAGCGAACCGGTGAACCCTACGGCGTTGATTAACGGATGTTGGACGAGCGCCGCTCCTACGTCGCGCCGCCCGCCCTGAATGAGTGAAAAGACTCCAGGATGCAGGCCACAATGAGCAATCGCGGCAAGCACAGCTTCAGCTACGATTTCGGAGGTGCCCGGGTGGGCTGAATGTCCCTTGACCACAACCGGGCAACCCGCAGCCAGTGCCGAGGCGGTATCTCCCCCAGCCACAGAGAACGCAAGTGGGAAATTTGAGGCCCCAAAGACTGCGACTGGGCCAATGGGGCGCTGCATCAACCGCAGTTCGGGTCGGGGCAAGGGCTGGCGATTGGGAAGTCCAGAATCAAGGCGACGGTCAAGGTAGTCACCAAGACGAATATGGGAAGCAAAAAGTCGCAGTTGCATCACGGTGCGTCCGCGTTCGCTGACAAGGCGTGAGGCAGGCAGACCTGTTTCCTGTGTGCCAATCTCAGTGATGGCTTCAGCTCTCTCCTCTATTTCATCTGCGATGGATTCAAGAAAGACAGCACGCTCCTCGCGCTCACTAAAGCCGAAAGACCAAAAAGCCTCTTCGGCCGCATGGCTGGCTTCATCGACGAGGGCGGGCGTACCCACTGAATAGGAATGGGCAGAACCCTCGGCCGGGGCCGAAAGGAACTGCGCCTGGGTTGCTACCCGTTCACCGGCAATGAAATGTTGACCGTGTGGGGAGTAAATGGGGGGAGTGGTCATAGGGGAGCTCCTTTTAACATGTTCGTATCCTTGCAGCCTGAATATCAGGCATCCAGAAGCGGTCATGATTATGAAATCTATGAATGATTTAACTTACAACTAGGTCTTTGTGCGGCTTTTCAATTACTTTCCAAGAAGTTGTTTCAACATGGTACTTCTTAGCGAAACTTTCTATGCCAGTTCGCATTACTTAACTTATTAACTACATAAAATTTGCCTTAAAGAAAAGATTGGTAAGAAAAGATAATTAAAAGCGTGAGTCTAACTATTGAGCTTTAGGCTGCAGTGCATGCAAGTTCATAGCCAGCGAAACCGAAGAGAAATATCCTATGATGATTAGCAGTTCAGCAATCACCGCGCGGCTCAGCTCGGTTTCATAACGGGTAAAGTGAGTATCATCTATCACGCCCCCTGCAAGAATATCGAAGACAGCATCGCAAACCGCATTAAACCTCCCAGTACTAGGCTCGGGGCGCTTATTTTCGAGGATCGCGCTAACCACTTTCTCTGGAACCCCGGCCTTCAGCGAATGCAAGCGGTGGTTGGCGATGACATACGGCGCGTTCCAGAAAACCGCCGTCGAGAGAATTGCCACCTCGCTCTCCGCTTTACTCAACACCGGGGATTGGTTGATATGAGTTCCAATGACTTCCATCCCCTCGGCTAAATATGGGTTGTGCAGCCAGATGTTAAACGGCGTGGGAATGCGCCCCCGCCCTTCGTCCAAGCGCGAGATGATTTTCTTTTGTGCATCAGATGCGTTATCAAGCTCAATGCGAGCAAGTCGACTATTTATTTTTCTCATTTTTCTAATTCCTTTTGTGAAACGATATCGAAGCGAAAGTCGGCACTGAACCGCCCTGTAGTAATTAAACTACTGTCATAGGGAAACAGATATTCTCTTACTAGACTCAGGAAAACACTGTGCACTGCTCGGTAAAAGAAGGTGCAAACAATCGCATGTGTCAGTGTTGGCAACTATTTAATTGAAGGCGCACATCCTTGTGCTCGCTTTTAATCTTGCGACGTCCATCAGTACTTGGAATTGTTTGGACAAATTGCTGAATTAAAATCCGAAGAGGCTGCTTGGCCAGTAGATATGTAGGATCTGGTCAAAGACCACATACAGAAATGCAGTTACACAAGCCGCGAGGATCAGACTTAGCCGCCAAGATTCGCGCCCTTCAATGCGCATGAAGGCTATAATCATCAATGGTATCGTTGGGAGCATGCCAATCAATCCTGTGCAAGCGAGAAAGGCGAGGAACCAGCCGAAGAATTTTGCTGCCCGCATAATAACTTGCTTAGCTGAAAGCTCTTTATCATCGCTCTCCAGATCCATGTGGATACCGCTGTTATTGTCTAACCCAACCTGTCTCGAAGAGAAGAAGACTTTATATGCGAGACTCATTGTCCCGGCGATGATAAGGACAATTGTGACCGCAGTAGGCCCTATTTTGGCCAAAAAGTGCCACCCCTGAGCCGACACCAGCATATATATACCGACTCCAATGAAGAATACATAGACCAAGTCTTCGAGCTTGAGTGAGACCTTCGCGTTTTCGCTCAGATTCAGTCGTCCTTTGCGCATCAACTTGAACAGTGGAGAAAGAAAGACCATTGCCGAGAGAGAAAGCAAAATCAGGACGCCTGGCCGCGCTAACCACTCCGCGCCATATCTCATAATGGAGATAGACATGTAACGCTCAATCAGTACACCAAGCACCAGACCAAGAATCAGCGGCGGACGCGGCCACTTCTGACGCTTCATGATCCATCCAATCAGCCCAGCAAGCAGCAGCACGAACAAATCGCCCCAACTACGCGAGCCTTGGAAGGCACCAACATAGACGATGGGCATCATTACCGGCAAAATGATCGAATAGCGTAGTGTTGCGACCTTGGCAAACTGCCCGCTGAAAAGAAAGCACAAACCTGCACCAAAAATGTTGGCTAATGCGATCGACCACACCATGGAATAGGTTACATCAAGATGCGTAGTCAGCATATCAGGGCCTGGGGCAAACCCGTGCACCATCAACGCACCCAGCAGAATAGCCTGAGCCGCGCCACCAGGCACACCGAATGCCAGCATTGGCACTAGCATGCCACCCTCCTTCGCATTATTAGCCGACTCTGGGGCAATTACACCACGTACGTCACCTTTGGTGAAAGTTTCCTTGGCGCCCTTCTCGGTTTGCATCGCATGGCCATAAGCAATCCAGTCCGTTACCGCTCCTGTTATACCCGGGATCATCCCAAGAAATGCGCCTATACCGCCACAGCGAAGAACCAGGAACCAGTTTTTAAGTGTATCGGTAACACCCTGCCGCATCCCTGTGAGAGCACGGACAGGTATCTTATTGGAAATTGCCTTTCGTTGGATAGCGAGGTCACATAGCTCGGGCAGCGCAAAGATCCCAAGCAATACCGGCACTAGCGGGATACCGTCTACCAGATAAAGGAAATCACCTGTCCAGCGCATTTGCCCAGTCTGAACATTGGTGCCAATCATGCCTATCAAAATGCCGAAACATGCTACGACGATCCCTCTTAGTGGCGCCCTGCCAGATAGAACCGCTACCATAGCGATGCCAAAAATTGTCAGCGCCAGTAATTCTGGCGTGGAAATGGAAAGGACAAGAGGTCTCACCAACGGCAGCGAGAATGCAAGGATTGCTGCCCCTATTAAGCCTCCGAGCAGTGAAGAGGTGTAGCACGCACTCAACGCGCGCGACGCTTCTCCGCGTTTGGACATCGACAGTCCATCGAGTACAGTAGCCTGCGAAGCTGAACTCCCTGGAACCCCAAAGAGCACAGCTCCGAGGCTATCTGACGTTGTAATAACCGAATGCATACCGAGCAACATACCAATAGCGGATAAAGGATCCATTGTGTACGTGAACGGTACCAGCAGCGCAAAGCCGGTCAGCCCACCAACCCCGGGCACCAACCCAATAGCGAGTCCAGTCAGAACCCCTAGGACGAGAAACATCAAACGGTCGAAAGACAATATCATTGACAGCGCTTGGCCAGCTGCAGACAAGGCTACTGAGTCGTTGAGGAAATCCATGATTCACCCTGATTTAGCGAACGAGCTCAAAATTAGAGCTATCGTTGTCAAGAATGGGATAAAGGGATTTCGCCGTACGGCCCCAGATCCAAGCCCGATCCTCCACGTCCAGTGATGCAAAACAGGCATGCCCCTGGTCTACCAGCACCTTTAGCGGCCCCTCTGAGGCCGGGAAGTTCGAACCAAAGGCTAGATGATCGGCCCCGAACACCTGAACCAGATGAGGGAAAAACGCCTCGGCTCCACCCGGTGCCGCCTGAGCGAGATCAAAGGTTTTAGGTGTGATTTTGAGGTAAACGTTATCGTATTTCGCTAAACTGAAAAGCTCTGTACAGGCGGCATAGGGGGGGCCATCCTGCAATATGGGGCGTCCGCAATGGTCAAGTGCAATCTTGACCTTCGGGAACCTCTCAGCCAGCTCAGCTACCATGTTTAGGCCAGTCGGAGTGGTTTGGATCACTATGGTCATACCAATTTCAGCGCAGCGCTCCCAGATCGGGAACGTTATTGGGTCGACTAACCAACTGCCTGCAGTCTGATGAGTAGCCCCTCCTGTGAACAAACGAATGCCGCCCATGCCATGATCCAGCCAGTAATCAAAGCTTTCCAAGGCATCGGAAGCGAGCAAATCAAAGGAATAGACACCGGTGAAGCGCTTTGGCTGCATCGCTACACTGTCAGCCACATAAGAATTATTGTGGCCGTAGGTTGTCGAGGAATGCACTATCGCGGCCTTAGAGACCCCAGCTACGTCCATTTCCGCAATTAACTGTTCGAAAGTGGCTGGACGCGTTGCAGACCACTTAGAGCGCTGCCCATGCTGAGGAGCGATTGGATAACGGGTCGTGTCCTTCGCAATGATGTGAGGATGAATGTCGATGATTTCCGGCGTCATATTGGTCGAACCTCTTCGATTTGTTGTCATATACCCACTAAAGAGTCACAACACTTTGTTATTTAAACCAGAGCAGAATATGGAAGCGCGAGTACAGCACGGCAGGACTGTTACCCGCGCCATTGTTACATTATTCAGCATTACAAATTGCGGAGCCTGAGCGCTTCCTCAATCACTGTATCGGGCGTGGAATACAGCTTGCTTATAATCTTCTCCACAGCATCGCCATCGATTGCGTCGATCGGAAAACCCGAATCTTTCATCACTTCTATAAACTCAGGATCCTCAATCGTTTTCATAAAGGCGTCGTTGAGCGCATCGAGACGTTCTTGAGGCACATCATTCGATACCGCAATGGGTCGCCCCGCTTCAAGTGGAGATAGGAAGAAGCCAAATAGAGCCCTTACCTCCGGATCAGTGACATAGTCACTCAAGTTCGGAGCATCAGGAAAATCCGGATGACTTTCCCACGCCATCTGCAGCAATACCTTCAAGGAACCGTCGTCTAGCATCCGTGCTGGCTCACCCACATGCAGTCCTGCAGTAGTCGAAGCCCATCCGTCAACTTCACCGCGCTCCATCGCCAAATAGACCTCACTGCGACCCGTATAACCAGGAACAATGTTCATCTTTGTACCGATATACTCGTTGAGCATCGCTGGTAATATCCGGTTCTCGTTGGAGAAACCAGTCGCACCGATTATCAGGTCGTTCTCAAAAAGACCTTCCACCGAACCCACCCCAGACCGACTCATCGCAACTAGGGAGTAGTGCACTTTGTCAAGACTTCCCAGCCACTCAACTTCACGTGGGTCAAAGTTGGTTTGAGTGGGATCAAGTAACGGAGTATAGAGATTATTGCGTTGCAGCAAGCCAATAACAGTGCCATCGTTGGAGAGCTTGGTCTGGAGTGAAGCTGCCGCAACCATTCCTCCCGCCCCAACAATATTTTGCACTACCGGCTGGGGCTCCCCAGGAATATACTTTACGAAAAAACGCGCGAACTGGCGCGCAATAGTATCCGTTACAGTGCCAGCATCTGCGCTAACAATTAGCGTCAGAGTTTTGTCGCGATAGAAATCTTCTACGGACTGACCAAAAGCCGGCCCAGCTACCATCGACGAAGCTGCAAGTGCGAAACCAAATAATGCTGCTTTACTTTGCTTCATACTCATAATTCGGATCTCCTAATGTTTGTTTTTGTATGAACTTCACAAATATGCGTTATACGTCGACGGAGCGTCCATTGAGGAAAACAGCACCTGGCTTGAGTGATTAGTTAACTCTCACTATCGGTCAACCATAATGGACATCCCGCTTCAAATTACCCTAAAACCTAATCCATTGAAGCAGCTTGCATATTCTGTGTGGTCAAGTTGAAAAATAGGGGCGAGGCACCATTATCAAAAGTTGACTGATTAGCCCAACTACTTCACTTGGCCCAACCCATCTCTCCACGATGAATCATCGCAGCCAGCCCAAAGTTGTTAAGACGCTTCTTCCAGGCACGAAACCATGCGTTGCGCGCCGGGGGTCAGGCCGCGATTGCGATTCCACAGCACACCGACCGGCCGGAGCAGCCGGGGCAGACCCAAGGGAAGCACGTGAAGGGGCTGCATGGCGTCATCGGCCAGCGCGCCCGACATCGCCGCAATAAAATCAGAAACTTGTAGGTGTGCACGCATAACGTGAATGGAGAGTGTCTCAATGTAGTTG
>TARA_R110002051_G_scaffold221758_4_pt1 | contig 14560 bp, 12 predicted proteins | sample TARA_R110002051 | Tara Oceans TARA_R110002051 (sample SAMEA4397023) | marine metagenome | biome: Polar Biome; feature: [MES] marine water layer (ENVO:01000295) within the mesopelagic zone...; material: water (ENVO:00002006), including particulate matter (ENVO:01000060) such...
CGGTCTCACCACGATCTCCGACCTTGCCGCCCGGCCCAGAAAGCCGCTCGCGGCGCGGTTCGGGGATGCAATGACGGCGGCTCTCGCGCAACTGATTGGAGAGATCGACCGGCCGATCACCCCACGCCGTCCCTTGCCGGACTTTATGGCCGAACAGCGCTTTGCCGATCCCATCGGGCTCATGGACGATATCGTCGCCGCTCTCGCCACGCTGTCGCAAAACCTTTGCAGGAGTCTGGATCGTCACGGACAGGGCGGGCGGTGTTTCGAGGCCGCGTTCTTTCGCGCCGATGGCAAGGTCACCCGCATCGAGGTGCTTTCGGGGCAGCCGCTCAAGGAGGCGGGGGCGCTCACGCGGCTTTTGAACATGCGGCTCGATGCCCTGGCCGACCCGATCGATCCGGGTTTCGGGTTCGACATGATTAGGCTTTCGGTGCTGGCGGGCGACGATATGGCCGCGGTGCAGGGCGGGCTCGACGGCAGGGCAATGGCCTTAGTCGAAGTGCGCGATCTGATCGATCGGCTCAGTGCGCGGTTCGGCGCGGACGCGGTGCAGCGCTTTGTTGCCAATGACAGCCACCTGCCCGAACGGGCGGCGCGCTCCATCCCGGCGATATCGGATGAAACCCCAAGCGCGGCATGGCGGCAGGCCGGCCCGTTCGGGGTTCCGGCCCGGCCCCTGTTTCTCTTTTACCCGCCGCCTCTCATCGAGGTAATCGCCGAAGTTCCCCATGGGCCACCACGCCGGTTTTTGTGGCGGCGGGCCTGGTTCGATATCGTTTCGGCCGAAGGTCCCGAGCGCATAGCGCCCGAATGGTGGCGCAAAACCAGCGATACGCGGGCGCGCGATTATTTCCGCATCGAGGATGCGGCCGGGCACCGGTTCTGGGTGTTCCGGTACGGGTTTTACGGCATCGGCACCAAGCCGGTGCGCTGGTATCTGCATGGGGTGTTCCCATGAGCTTTTATGCGGAACTGGCGACGACCACCAATTTTTCCTTTCTGCGCGGCGCTTCGCACGCTCAGGACATGGTGTTGGCCGCGCTGCTGCTCGGCCACAAGGGGATCGGCATTGCCGACCGCAATTCGGTGGCCGGGGTGGTGCGCGCCTTTGGAGCGCTCGAAGATCTGCGCAAGGGCGTAAAACTTGTCGACAAGGTGCGCGAAGGGTCGGGGCCGGGGGAATATGTGCTGGTGGACCGGCATCCCGACCTCGATTTTCCCTTTACCCTCGCCGACCTGCAGGCGCGCGCGAAAAATTTCAAGCTCGCGGTGGGTGCCCGTCTGGTCTTTGCCGACGGAACGCCCGACATCATCGCTTACCCGCAGGATCTGGAGGGGTGGGGCAAGTTGTGCCGGCTTTTGACGCGCGGCAACCGCAAGGCGAAAAAGGGCGCGTGCATCCTTGTGCTTGCCGATCTGGTTTTCGCCGCGTCGGGGCTGAGCCTGATCGTGATGCCTGGTGACGACCAATCGGGTCTGGACAGGGCTCTCAAGGAACTCTCGCGGGTTTCGGCAACCCTGTGGCTGGGGGTGAGCATGGGCCACAAGAGCAATGATCTGCGGCGTCTCCATCACTTTCGGCTTCTGGCCCAGGCCCATGGGGTGCCGCTGATCGCCACCAATGATGTGCTTTATCACGCGGCCGGGCAGCGCGACCTGCAGGATATCCTCACCTGCATCCGGGAGGGTGTAACCATTGAAACGGCCGGCACGCGACTGGAGGTCAATGCGGAACGCCATCTCAAAACGCCGGGGGAAATGGAGAGGCTGTTTCACCCATGCCCGCAAGCCATCGCCCAGACCGAAATGTTCTTGCAGACCATCGATTTTTCGCTCGATCAGTTGCGCTATCAATATCCCGAAGAGCCGGTTCCCAAGGGCTGGGCTCCGCAGGCATGGCTCGAGGAAATCACCTGGCGGCGGGCGGAACTGCGCTATCCCGACGGTGTGCCCGCAAAGGTCAGAGCCCAGATCGAAAGCGAACTCGCGCTGATCGGGAAGCTTAACTACGCCACCTATTTCCTCACCATCTTCGATATCGTGGAGGTGGCAAGGAGCAAGAACATTCTCTGTCAGGGACGCGGATCGGCGGCCAATTCGGCGGTCTGTTTCGTTCTCGGCATCACGGCGGTGGACCCGGCCGAACATCAATTGCTGTTTGCCCGGTTTCTCTCGGAAAACCGGGGCGAACCACCCGATATCGATGTGGATTTCGAGCATGAGCGGCGTGAGGAGATCATCCAGCATATCTATCAGACCTATGGCCGGCACCGGGCGGGAATCGCGGCGACGGTGATCAGCTATCGCCCGCGTTCGGCCATCCGCGAGGTGGGCAAGGCGCTGGGGCTGACCGAAGACATCACCTCGCGCATCGCTTCGACAGTATGGGGGAGCTGGAGCGGGGAAGGGCTGCCACAAAAACATATCGCGCAGGCCGGGCTCGATCCGTCCAATCCCGACATCGTGCGCGCCGTGCAGTTGGCGACGCGGCTTTTGGGCTTTCCGCGCCATCTTTCCCAGCATGTGGGCGGGTTCATCCTGACCCAGAACCGGCTCGATGAATATGTCCCCATAGCCAATGCCGCGATGGAGGATCGAACATTCATCGAATGGGACAAGGACGATATCGATCGGGTGGGTATGCTCAAGGTCGATGTGCTCGGCCTGGGCATGCTCACCTGCATCCGCAAGGCGTTCGAGCTGATCGGCAAACATTACGACACGACGCTGGGGCTGGCTGATATCAAGGCCACCGATGATGACGCCGAGGGCGTCTTCGACATGCTGTGCGAAGGCGATTCCATCGGGGTCTTTCAGGTCGAGAGCCGGGCGCAGATCAACATGCTGCCCAGGCTCCGTCCGAGAGTGTTCTACGATCTTGTCATCCAGGTGGCGATCGTCAGGCCAGGCCCGATCCAGGGCGACATGGTTCATCCCTATCTGCGGCGGCGCAGTGGACAAGAAGATGTCGAATATCCCGCGCCGAAACCGCCCCATGACCCCAACGAATTGCGTACTGTTCTGGAACGGACCAAGGGTGTTCCCCTGTTTCAGGAACAGGCCATGCAACTGGCCATGGTGGCGGCCGAATTCACAGACGACGAAGCCAATGGTCTGCGCAAGGCCATGGCCACGTTCCGCCACAACGGCACCATTGGCCAGTTCAAGACGATGATGATCGACCGCATGGTGGCGCGTGGATATGACGAGGACTTTGCCAGGCGATGCTTTAGCCAGATCGAGGGGTTCGGCGATTACGGCTTTCCCGAAAGCCACGCGGCCAGCTTTGCCAAGCTGGTTTACGTTTCCGCCTGGATCAAGAAATACTACCCCGACGTCTTTGCCTGCGCGCTGCTCAATTCCCAGCCCATGGGGTTTTACGCTCCGGCCCAGATCGTGCGCGATGCGCGCGAGCACGGGGTGGAGGTGCGGCCGGTCGATGCCAATTGCAGCACCCATGACAATGGGCTCGAAGAGACGCCGGACCCCTATTGCGCCCTGCGGATCGGGTTTCGCCAGATCGACGGGTTCAAAAAAGACTGGAGCGAAAAGCTGGTGGTCCGGCGGGAGAAAAATTACGGCTCGATAGAAGATATCTGGCAGCGCTCGGGCGTTCCGGTGCGGGCGTTGACGCTTCTGGCCGATGCCGACGCCATGGGAACCATTGGGCTCGACCGGCGCGAGGCAGCCTGGCGCGTCAGGCGCCTGCCGCAGGACGATCCGCTCCCCCTGTTCGCCGCTGCCCAGGGTCAGGAGTTGGGGGAGGAAGACGATATGGCCCTGCCCGAGATGGCGCTGCCGGAACATGTGATCGCCGATTACCAGACTGCCCGGCTTTCGCTCAAGGCCCACCCGATGGCGTTTCTGCGCGAACAGTTTTCTGCCCAGGGTGTGCTCAGTTGCAGGGGGCTCGACCAGGTGCGCGATGGCAAAACGGTCAAGGTGGCGGGTATCGTTCTGGTGCGGCAAAGGCCGGGCAAGGGCAATGCGATTTTCATGACCCTCGAGGATGAAACCGGCATTGCCAACGGGCTGATGTGGGCCTCCCGGTTTGAAAAATACCGCCGCGAAATCATGGCGTCGCGCCTCGCGGTGATCGAGGGGCAGCTGCAAAAGAGCAAGGAAGGCGTGATCCATGTGATCGCCAGCGCGGTCTATGACCGCTCCGACCTGCTCGATTCCCTGGCGACGTCGCACCGCGCCAACCCGCAATTGACGCGGGCCGATGAGGCAACCCATCCCGTGCCGCAACGGTTGCATGGCCACCCGCGCAACAGGCGCGTGGTGCCCAAATCGCGTGATTTCCATTGATTGGTGTGGCATGCCGATGACGGCGCGGTTAAAGCTGCGCAGCACATTCAGGGAGTGAACAATGGCACGGGTGGTTGGATCAATCGACGGACAGGCGGTTCATGAGGTGGTTCTGACCTCGGCCACCGGGGTTCGGATTTGTCTTCTCACCTATGGCGCGCTGATCCGCGACTGGCGGGTGCCGGTCGGTAATGGGTTGCGGCCGGTGGTTCTGGGGTTTGACGATATATCGTTCTACCGCGATCACAGCCCCTATTTCGGCGCTATTGCCGGCCGGGTGGCCAACCGGATCGGCGACGCCAGATTTACCCTCGACGGTGCGGTCTACGATCTGCCGCCCAATGAGGGGGCCAATCAGCTTCACGGTGGCCCCGAGGGCCTGGCGCTGCAGATATGGCAGATTGCCGAGGAAAGCGAGAACAGTGTCCGGCTGACCCTTTTCAGCCCCGATGGCGCCATGGGCTATCCGGGCAATCTCGAAATCGCCGTCACCTATACCCTGACCGGCAACCGGCTCGAGATCGACTTTGCCGCCGAAACCGACCGGCCGACCCCGGTCAATATCGTCCAGCACAATTATTTCAACCTGATGGGCAGAGGCGATGTGCTCGATCATCGCCTGTCCTTTGTCGCCGGCGCTTATACCGAGCTCGGGGAGGGCCAGATCCCGACCGGTGCGATTTTGCCGACGAAAGGCACAGAGCTTGATTTCCGACAGGCGCGGACCATGCGCCAGGCCGATGGGGGCGGCCAGAAGATCGATTGCAATTTCGTCCTCGATACACGACGCGATCAAACCGAGCCGGCGGCGGTGGTCCAGGCACCCGACGGATCGCTGACGCTCAGGATCCATACCGATCAGCCCGGCCTTCAGGTCTATAATGGCTGGAAGCTCGACGTGCCGGTTCCGGGGCTCGATGGCGCGCACTACCCGGCCTTTGGCGGCCTATGCCTTGAAGACCAGAACTTCCCCGATGCGATCAACAACCCCCATTTTCCATCATCTGTGATTGAACCGGGAACGGGCTATCGCCATTGGTGTGCGATCGAGATCGGGTAAAGGCATTTTATTGCGCATCGTTTGGCGATGTGCGAGAGGTGGCCAGCCGGCTCGCCCGGCACTTTCGAGCAGCAGAAACCGTCCGGCCTGCCGCGTTTATCTTCAATGTCGGGTCGTACGCTTAGAGCGCGTGGCAAAAAGGGTGAAAACGGGTTCAAATGACAAAGCCTGATGACGACGAAATCAGTCTTCTCGATCTCCTGATCGTCGTGGCCGAGAACTGGCTGTTGCTGGTGATCGCACCGCTCGTCATCGGCGCTCTGACGTATTGGTTCCTGGCAAGTCAGCCGCAAACCTACAGCTCGGAAGCGGTGGTGGCGCTACCGCCTGCCGCAATCGTGGAATTTGTGGAAGCCGGGGTGCAAGGCGGATCTCTTGCGCCCCAATTTGGCCTCTCCGAGCCCGATATGGTGGGCCTTGCAGTTGAACCGGTCTCCGACCGCGCGGGCCCTTCGCCTGTGCTGGGTGCGGGAGGCAGCGCGACAGTGCAAATTCCTAACCTCGTCCAGAGCCGGCTTACCTTGATCCAGACCAACCGGGTAGATGCTGAGGCGCTCGATCGCTTGGTCCAAAGCCTGCAGGCTGCCGTTCAAGACGGCCAGTTGGCTGATCCCAAACTTGAACTTTCTGGCCGGGCTGATCGTCTCGAGGGCACACTTGCCATTCGCGACTCGGCGATAGAACAGCTCACGGAAATTCTTTCCGACCCTGCCCAAATGCCTGCCGATGCGGACATCTATGCCTCATCTGCCATAGCGCTGGACCAGATGCTTTCGGGACGCTCCGCAGACGAGTTTGAGCTGGCAGCGTTGCGCGAAGCTCTGGCCGTCACCGGAGATGACATTGTCGTTGATGCGCCGAGTGCGCCTCGCGCCCAGGGCCGCTCACCCGTGCTCATATCCATACTTGCGGTTCTCGGGTCAGGCTTTGTCCTATTGATCCTTGTTTTCGTGCGGGCCGGGCTCAGGCATGCGGCAAGCGAGCAAGACAATCAGCTCAAGCTCGAGCGCATCAAAAATGCAATGTTGCTGCGCAGGAACCGGTAGCGCGAAAAAGACCGCCCCGCCGCGATCTGTATTGCCTGTAGTTGTCGAAGCGGCCTTGCGATTGCCTCGTCTGGATCAATGACATAAACGTGGCGCGGCACTGAAAGGAAACGTCATGCGGCTCACCATCTTTGGCACCGGCTATGTCGGCCTTGTCACCGGCGCGTGTCTGGCCGATGTCGGCCATCAGGTGGTCTGCGTTGACGTAAACGCCGACAAGATCGCGCGGCTCAATGGCGGGGAAATTCCGATCCATGAACCGGGGCTCGACGAGGTCGTAGCCCGAAATGTCAGGGCCGGTACGCTCGAATTCACCACCGATATCGAACGGGCCGTGTCTCATGGCCATGTTCAAATCGTTGCCGTGGGCACACCGCCGGACGAAAGCGGTGCCGCCGATCTGCAATATGTCCTGGCTGTCGCCGAATCCATAGGCAGGGCCATGGACAGGCGCAAGATCGTGGTGGTCAAGTCCACCGTTCCGGTCGGAACGAGCGACAAGGTGCGCATCAGGCTGGCGCAGGTTCTGGCGGATCGCAATTCGGCGCTGGAATTCGACGTGGTCTCCAATCCCGAATTCTTGAAGGAAGGCGCTGCGGTCAACGATTTTCTCAAGCCCGACCGCATTATCGTGGGAACGGCCACGGACTACGCGCGTGACGTGATGAAGGAGCTCTATGAGCCCTTCAACCGTAATCATGATCGCACGATCTATATGGATGTCCGCTCGGCGGAGCTGACCAAATATGCAGCCAACGCCATGCTGGCCACCAAGATCAGCTTCATCAACGAGATCGCCAATCTCGCCGAACGGCTGGGGGCCGATATCGAAGAGGTGCGCCGGGGCATCGGGGCCGATCCGCGCATCGGGTATCACTTCATCTATCCCGGGCTCGGCTATGGCGGCTCGTGCTTTCCCAAGGATGTGCAGGCATTGGGCCGCACGGCGGGCGATATCGGCTATGACGCTCCGCTGATCGCCGCCGTCGAGGCTGTGAACAACCGTCAGAAGACCAGACTGTTTGAGAAGATGGCCAGCCATTTCGGCGGCGCCGATGGCCTCAAGGGCAAGCGGGTGGCGGTTTGGGGGTTGGCGTTCAAGCCCAATACCGACGACATGCGCGAAGCGCCCTCCCGCGTTCTGATCGAAGCGCTCTGGTCTGCGGGCGCCACGGTTGTGGCCTATGATCCCGTGGCCATGGACGAGACCGCGCGCATCTATGGCGCGCGTGACGATCTGATCCTGGCCGGGGACAAATACGGGGCCCTCAAGGGCGCCGATGCCTTGGCCATCTGCACCGAATGGCAACAGTTCCGGGCCCCCGATTTCGATGAGATGGCCGAGCGAATGGCCTCCAAACTGATTTTCGATGGCCGCAACATCTTTGCGCCCGACAGGCTCAGCCGCGACGGCTGGACCTATTTCAGCGTGGGGCGCGCCCCGGCCCATCCGCAGTTGCACGCCGTCGAGAACGTGTCGTGAAAATCCTCGTCACCGGCAGTGCCGGCTTTATCGGCTATCATGTCGCCCGCCGCCTGATCGAGCGCGGCGACAGCGTCGTCGGCTTCGACATCGTCAACGACTATTACGATCCCGCGCTGAAAGAGGCCCGCCTCGGCCAGCTTTACGAGCTGGGCGCCACCCAGGGGGCCGATTTCAAATTCATCCGCGCCGATCTTGCCGATCATGGGGCGGTCGATAAAGCCTTTGGAGACGAGGGGTTCGACCGGGTGATCCATCTCGCCGCCCAGGCCGGCGTCCGTTATAGCCTCGAGGATCCCCGCTCCTACGTTGCGTCGAACATGATGGCGCCGATCATCCCCTCCAGTTCTATGCCGCAACCAAGCGCGCGAACGAGTTGATGGCCCATTCCTATTCACATCTGTTTGGCCTGCCGACCACCGGCTTGCGGTTTTTTACCGTTTATGGCCCCTGGGGCCGGCCCGATATGGCGCTGTTCAAGTTCACGCGGGCGATTTTGGCCGGCGAGCCGATCGACGTGTTCAACCACGGCAATCACACCCGCGATTTCACCTATATCGACGATATCGTCGAAGGCGTGATCCGCGCGTCCGACAGGCCCGCCGCGCCGGACCCGGCCTTTGACCCCGCCGCCCCCGATCCGGCGATTTCAAGCGCGCCGTTTTCCATTTTCAACATCGGCAATTCGGCACCGGTCAAGCTGGGGGACTATATCGATGCGCTCGAAGAGGCGCTGGGCAAAAAGGCCATTCGCAATCTCTTGCCGCTGCAGCCCGGCGATGTCCCCGATACGTTTTCCGATACCACCCTTTTGACCCGCGCGACCGGCTATCGCCCGTCCACCCCGGTGCACGAGGGCGTTGCGCGCTTCGTTGCCTGGTATCGGGCGCATTACGGCGTCTAGACAAAAAGCACGACGTTGCGGTGGACTATGCCGACTCCCGGTGCACGCTAGGCCGGAACGGCCCGAGCCAGTGACCGTCCCGCCGGAATGGTCGGCAATGCGGCGTTGAGCTGCTCGACCGCAAATCCGGCAGCCGACTTGTATTTGGCCATGAAGGCGCTGCGTTCGTGGGCCGGGATGATCTCTTCGATGTCCTCGAAGACGCCGCCGCATCGCTCATCGACGATGTTTAACAGTCCGAACGGTCCGGCGCTGCGATTGCGCAGGATGACCTGGGAAATCGGGCCGCAGAGCTTTTCGTCATAGGCCGCCAACGCGGCGGGGGTGACGCCCTTTTCGAGCATGGCGGCACCGATAACACGAGCGTCAACGATCGCCTGGCTGGCGCCGTTCGAGCCGGTCGGATACATGGCGTGCGCGGCGTCGCCCATCAAGACCACCGGACCGTCCTGCCAGGTTGCAACCGGATCGCGGTCGATCATGGGGTTCTCATAGGCGATCTCGGCGCGACTCAACATGTCCGGCACGTCCAGCCAGTCGTAGCGCCAGCCGGCGAAATGGTCGATGAACTCATCGACCGCGACGGGCCGGAACCAGCCGCTGTTCGTCCAGTCGCTTTCGACGGTCCGCTCGGCGATCCAGTTGATGGTGGCGAGCCCGGTCTCAGGATCGACCGGGGAGATGGGATAAAAGACCAGTCTGTGCCGGTGCGTGCCCAGCCCCACAAAGGATGAACCGGTGCGGATCGGCTTGGCCCTTGTCGTGCCGCGCCACATGATGGCGCCACCCCAGTTGATGGGCGGCTGGCCGGAATGCATCTGGGCGCGGATGTTTGAGTGGATGCCATCGGCGCCGACAAGCAGAGTGCCCGTCTCCTGGGCCGCATTGCCATCGGCGAGACGGATCTGGGCGATAACGGTGCCATCGGAAGCGTGCTGGTAGCCGGTCACCCTGTGGCCGAGCTTGACGCAGCCGGGGCCGGCGCGCTCGACGAGCGTGTTGTAGAGCAACATTTGCAGCCGGCCGCGATGGGCAGAATATTGAGGCCAGTTGTAGCCGGCCAGTAGGCCGCGCGGCTCGGAATAGATGTCGTTGCCGTTGAGCCCGACCAGCGCCCATTCCTTGGATGGCACGCCGATCGTATCGAGATCGCTGGGGCCGATGCCAAGATCATAGAGTTCGCGTACCGCGTTGGGCTGAAGATTGATCCCCACACCGAGTGGAGCGAGCTCGCGCGCGCTTTCAAAAACGGTGAACTTTACGCCGATCTGGTGGAGCGTCAACGCCATGGCCAGCCCGCCAATGCCGCCGCCGGCGATGAGTACGCGAGGTTCGGTCACTGATTTCCCCTATGTCTTTTTCGCGGAAACTAGCCAATTGCGGCTGCAGTGTCCAACCCGCGGGCCGGCTTTGCCGGCGGTGGTCCGTTTTCAGTCGATGGCGTAGAGATCGATGTGGACGGCACTGGCCAGACGCGCGCCGGTGCCAACGAACATGGTCTTGTTGATCCATGCATAGTCGGGATGGCCGGTTTCGAGCCGGGCACCGCTTCGCATGTAATAGGATTGCGGTGGGCAGGGTTCTCCCGCTGCCAGTTTCTCGATCACATCGGCCGGGCCGTGCCGGATGCCGAAGTTGCGGATTTCGATCACGGCACCGTCGTCGGTTTGAAAGGCGTAGCGCGCATCCAGTTCGGCAATGCCGCCCTCCAGGATCATCTGCCAATCGGCGCCCATGTCGAGAATGCGGCCGGAAATCTGCGGTCCATGCACGCGCCCACCCTTGATGGGTATGACGCGCTTGGTGCCGGCGGCTGACGGGCCCACGCTCACGGGTCTGGAGAGATCGACCTCGAGGGTGCAGAAATAGCTAAGGGCTGGGGTGGGAAGCGAAGGCAAGATTGGCTCGTCGATGTGGTTGGCAGCAGCAAGCCATAGCCCGAGCAGCCGCAAATATCCACCGTTTGTGCAAGGGGTTTGCCGCTCAAATGCTACTCTCACGCGGAGCTCGCCGATTAAAGACTCCCGCGAGCGTGTTGCGATTGGCGGAATTGACGGGATGGGGCGGGTAGGCGGTCAGGCTGTTTTGAAGCGAGGCGGGCAGCGCGGCCCTTTGCCGGATGGGCGTCGTTTCCGGCTCTTGCCGCATGCAGTCTTCTCGATTTTGCCCGGCGGATCAGCGATGTTGCGCCCATCACTCATTCAATTTTGAATGAATTCCGGTCATCCCCGCTTAACCGCCTGCATGTTACAATCTGGTCATGGAGAAGGTAGTAACCAGTTCAGAGGACGCTGGAACGTTCCTGTTTGGCAGGCACGGCGCCATGCTGCGCAAGATCGTCGACCGCGCTGCAATCGGAATGGCGGTAACCGGCATGGATGGTGCCGTAGTCTATACCAATCATGCATTCGAGCACGAATTCTTCCTCGACCGGTCTGGCTCGACCTCGATACTCGATGGCCTTTTCGATCCTCGAGATGCAGACGCATCCCTAGCCCTTTCCGATGTCCTTGCGGGCCGTCGTGAAAGCTACGACGGTGAACACCTTTGCCGTGATCACAATGGGCAATTCATCTGGGCCATGGTCGCGGTATCGGTGCTGAAGTCCGAAAGCACCAACGAACCGATGTATATGATCGTTCAGGTCGGTAGCATCGATCGCCGCAAACAAATGGAGAATGCGCTCGCTGAAAGCGAGAGCCGCTGGCACTTCGCACTTGAGGCAGCGCGACAGGGCGTTTGGGATCACAACAACCGAACAAAGCGAATGTTCTATTCGCCCATGTGGCGCACGATGCGCGGCATCCCTCCCGATGAGGAAGTCGATGATGGTCAGGAAGCTTGGCTGCAGCGTGTTCATCCTGATGATCGCGAACGCATCCGGCCTAACGTTTTACGCCAGAATAAAGGCGAAGATGGCTTTGACATCCTCGAGTATCGGGAGCGTCATCGCGACGGACACTACATTTGGATTTTGAGCCGCGGCAAACCGGTCGAATGGGACGAGAACGGCAATGTCTTGCGGACGGTCGGCACCGACACCGACATTACCCATCTCAAGGAGATCGAGGCTCGCCTCGAATACGCTGCGTCTCATGACAGTTTAACCGAGCTCGCAAATCGATCATCGTTCCAGAAGTCCGTTGATATGGCGCTCGTCGACCCGGCGCACAGTTATCTGATGTTCTTCGATCTCGACCATTTCAAGCCGATTAACGATGCCCTTGGTCACGCAGCGGGCGATAGGGTCTTGATCGATGTCGGCCTCGTCCTCAAGAACGCCATTCGGGCAGCCGATGTTGCGGCCCGCATCGGCGGAGATGAATTCGCCGTTCTGCTGCGCGGTTGTGATCAGAGCAATGCCTATCGGATAGCCAAGGCAATTTCTGCTGCCATCTGTGCCATTCCGGTTCGCGTTGCTGGTCAGGTGCACCATCTTGGTGTCAGCATCGGTATCGTGAGCCTTTCAGCCGAAATGGATTCGGATGGGGCCCTGGCCCGTGCCGACGCTGCATGTTACGCCGCCAAGAAGGCCGGTCGCGGTCGTATTGTCGTGGCAGAATAAGCTACTCTCGCTTGCACGTGTGCCAAAGGCACGCGTGGGCAAACGAACAACTCCGTTGCGGGCGCAACTCTCACGATCTTATATGCTCTCGGGGTGCTGATCGCGTTGCGCCGTGCCCCCTTGCTCATAAACCCACACCATTCTGTCCAGCAGCCAAAGCTTTGAGAGGATCGCAATAGCGAGGCCGACCATCGTCAGGGTCAGATTCAACAGTGCCAGGCCGGCAACCAAACATACTGTCCCAACTGTCGTCGCAATGGTGAGGTTCCTGATAATCGGAGCATGATGGAGCAGATCGGCGTTATATTCTCGCTGGAGCCATATACGCTCTCCCAGCACACCTTTTGACATCCAGTTGTCTATGGAGGCAGGAGGTGGAAACAAGCGTGGATTTATCCACGTCCAGAAGAGTATTATTACGATGGGAGCCAGCGCCCACCAGCTGATCCAGATACGGCTCCAAGTAGCGATGGCAAGCAGCGGCAGTATTGAAACCCGCGACCAGCCACTCCAAGGATTTGCATGTCGCTCCCAGACTGAGGCGTCCATTGTCATGATGCGTTCCAAAAGTCCGCGCATGTTGTCCTCCATCGTGCGAGTATCAGTATCGCGGCTAAAATGCTCTTGGTTGCCACTGTCCGCAGAGCAAATCACCAGCCACTAACGATGATGCGGTACACAGAAGCTATTCTGAGAGCGCCTCACTGCTCGACCAAGGTCCTCCGGCCTTGAATCGGCACAGCTTCAGGTGGGTGATGAGCATCAATCCAACCCCCAAGTCTAAGCTGCGCACATTCTAATGGAACAGAGCAAACTCAATCTGGCGTTGCCACAGTGCTCGCTCCGGCCGATGGCGTTAGCTTTACACGGGGTTGGAACACGGTGTCCATATGCCCTCGTCGCGGGCGGTGGCGGAAGTTGCATGCGGGCAGGGCAGTCAGCGGTCGTCCAGATCTCGGGCGGTATTTTCTGGCGCTCAAGATCTCTTGTCATTCGCGCTGGAAAAGCAAAGAAATATTGCTTGCTTGGACAACCGGCATCCTGAGTGACCAACAACTCGGGCGTAAGCGATGGGTTTTCCAGTCCCTTCTATGCGAGATGACAGCTTTTCGTCCCCAAAATGGTTATTAGCTTTTCGTGACGAATGCACAAGAGCAGCCATAGTGGTGATCAGGTTGGCAGATACTCGCACGGTGAGGAGACGCCGTGGTACTCAATGTGACCTCAGATTTTCGATGACTTTGTCCAGGAACGTCTTGAGGTTCAGAACTTCGTCAGCTGTCAGGCCGCGGGTCAACATCGCTTCTTCCTTTAGGGCTTCTCTCAGGAGTGCATCCACAGTCCGACTACCCTTGTTGGTCAACCACACTCCATTGCGGCGTCGGTCGCCGGGGGCCGGTTTGCGCTCAACCAGGCCGTCCGCTTCAAGCTGATCGAGAATGTTGACCAGACTGGATCGCCCCAGGGCAACCACTTGAGCCAAGCGGTTCTGAGAGAGGCCCGGTTCTTCGCGAATCGCGGCCAGCAGTCCGAGATAGCGCGGCGCCCTGCCATAGTCGGTGAGCCGCTCTTCGAAGGCCCGGAACGCCAAGATCTGGGTCATGCGTAGCTTATAGCCCAGGACGCTATCGGCGCCTTCCGCAGGGCTTTCGGCGGTGGCGACCTTCTCCGTTTTTCGGCTCACCCAAATCTCCTTGACGGTCTCGCTGATTTATCCATATTGTTCGATGTCGAACAATTCCATCGCGAACATAACCTTGTGGTTAGGGTTTGCATAGCGCGCTGCTCTTGCCAAGGACAGCGTGAATTTTGGACCGCATCGGAGATGACAGGTGTCAATGCTGCCGGGCTTGTCGCATTGGACTGCTGAGGGTGACGCTGCAGATTTGCACGACATCACCCTGGGTGCCCTGCTGCGGCAGCAGTCTGGCCGCTTTACGCAACGCCGTGCGTTTGTCTTTGACGAGGGAATTGGTCGTTCCGCAGTGATCTGGACCTATGCCGAACTTGACGAGAAAGTCGACGATCTGGCGAAAGCGCTGATTGCCGCCGGGGTTGCGCATGGTGATCGTGTCGCCGTGATGGCTCCGAATTGTCCGGAATGGCTGCTGCTCGAATATGCTCTGGCCCGGATTGGCGCGGTATGAGAGCGGCGGTGCAAAATTAGTCCACGGTAGCGGCGGGATTG
>TARA_R110002051_G_scaffold72015_1_pt1 | contig 14554 bp, 9 predicted proteins | sample TARA_R110002051 | Tara Oceans TARA_R110002051 (sample SAMEA4397023) | marine metagenome | biome: Polar Biome; feature: [MES] marine water layer (ENVO:01000295) within the mesopelagic zone...; material: water (ENVO:00002006), including particulate matter (ENVO:01000060) such as......
TTTATTCGTAATAATATAGAAGGAACCCCAATGCTCAAACATCTTATTCCCGAAGGTAGACCTTGGAGAAAAACATACTTTGAGTTTAACAATGGTAGCCGTTTGATGGCTAAATCTACTGGTGGAGGTACTCGTGGTTTCCACCCGAATGTAGTAGTATGTGACGATATTTTGTGGGGTACTACTGGTACTGAATTACAGCGTGCGGCTGATTGGTTCTATGGTGTACTACTTCCTGTACTGCACCACACAGGCCGTTTGATGATGGTAGGTACACCGTTTTCATATAACGATTTATACTCTAAACTTGAAGAGACAGAAACATTTACTGTTGAAACTTATCCCGCTATTAATAATCAAGGCGAAGCATTATGGCCTGAAAGATGGGATTTAGATTCACTTGCCCACAGGCGTTTATCCATGCCAGCGATACAATTTTCTCGTGAATATCTTTGTGAACCTATTCATGATGTTGCAAGTATGTTTCCTAATGACATATTAAGTAAAGCACGCAATAAGGACTTAGTGATACTTGATAGGGCTGATACAGAATATAATGAAGATGGTGAACCTGCTGGTGTATTTGGTCAACACTTTATTGGGTGGGACACAGCGATTGCTTCAGATAAGAATGCTGACTATACTGCTATGTTAGTACTTCGTACTCCACCTGATGATAATATAAAACAAATTATAGGTGTGTTCCACGAAAAGGGAGTTAGCGGTTTAGCGCAGAAAAAACAGATTCTTTTAATGAATAATCGTTTCCAACCCGATTTAATAGAATTAGAAGGTAACAATTTCCAGCGAATGTTTGCCGCAGAATTACTTGAAATGAGAAATGATATTCCAATTAAAACTTTCATGACTACTCGACAGCGAAAAGAAAGTATATTTATGTCTCTACTAATGGCATTTGAGCAAGGACAGATTCAAACTCCGTATGGAGATAAAAGGAGTAGAGAGTTTACTCATAAATTAGAAACAGAGTTGAACCGCTTTGGTATGCAGAAAAATGGTAAGTTAGAAAGTGTGGGTACTCACGACGATTTGGCTATGGCATTAGCACTGGCTAACTGGGGTACAAAGGAGTTTAAAGGTTCAATAGTATTACTCGATGATGTGATGCCCGGATTTGATGAATGGCTATCCGGTAAACCACATAGAAATAAAGATGAAAACAGTTTAGCAGATGGATGGATGATACCGTGATAGACATAGATTATGTAATGGGCTTTCTTAAAGCAAAGGGCGAAGAAGAGAAACCAAAGAAGGGCGGTATGATTATGGTAATCACTATGACTAAACCAAAGAAAGTCGGCATCAAGGAAAAAAAGAAATAGTTTATTAAAGAGGTCAAATGAGTGGTCATTATGTGGGGGAGTATGCTGATAGGGGATGTCTATGATTCTCCGCTAGAATTGCATGACGATTTTTCTAAAATGGTTATTGCAAATATATCTCAACACCCACATTTTCAACCCACTGCTATACCATTAGAAAAAGTTCCAATAATAAATAAGGAGTATATTACTAAAGGTACATTTCCTATGAATGGAGATGGGTGGTTTGAAACTCAATACGGTAAGGATGCTAATTCTATAATTCGTATGTGTCGAAAAATGCGTCGTCATGATAAAGATAACAGAGATGATTATGACAATATAATAAGTGATATTCGTAAAGTAAAGGCTATGGAAGTAGATTCTACTATCAAAGCACTTTCATGGTCTGAAGGTTTGGATGATGTCATAAGAAATATTGGTCTTAGTGATAAGACACTTAAATCTCTGCGAAAGTTTGGAGAGGCAAGAAGCGTGAGTTTACAAAAAGCCTGTCAACAGTATCTAAAAGCAATAACGGTTTTACAACATATTAATGATAAATCTGATTGGGATTCAAATGACCAAGAAAATTGGGTTAATGCATTAGGCTTAAAGAAGGATGCTCAAAAATCATGGAGAAATACATTAAATCAAATTGATAACTTATCTAAGAGTGATGTAGATACTCTATATTTTACTTCTAATCTTCTTGAGAAAGAAGGTGACTTGAGTAGCCGTGAAATTGTAAGAAGGGGTCATGGAACTATTTGTAAATCTATGACTCCAAGTAAATTAGGCTCTTTACTAAAAATGTACGGAGAAGAAGTCGATGTTTACAATGGGCCAGCAAGAGGTACATTTGTAAAAATGGGTAATGCTGGTCTTATTATCAAAGACATTTGGGCATACACAGCGGGTTTTGTAGATGCTGATGGAAGTATATTTATTTCAAAGCGTGGTGACCCTCGTGTTACTATTGTTGCAAGTGGTGCTGAAGGAAAAATGCATTGTGAGGATTTACAAAAGTTGCTTGAATGTGGTCGTCTTGTAACTGACCAAAAGTTAGCAAAGAATACTGTTAAACCTGTACACAGACTTATTTTCTCTTCAAAGGATTCTATTCGTGCTTTGTTGAAAGGTATTCTTCCTCATCTTAAATTAAAGTCGTTACAAGGAAAAGCAGTGATGAATTATATTGATGAAAAGGATTCAATGAGAAAAACTGAATTATACCAACTTGTAACTTTTAATAATTGGAAAGAACATAAAAGTAAAGCATCATCACTATTGAATGAGTGGGACACTGATGCTGACACTATAGGTGCATTTGCAGAGGGATTATGATGGCAGAAGAGGGAAGTAGTAAGATTGGCAGATTCTTAAACACACTTAGAGGACCGTTTAAGCGAAAAGAAACACCAACGCCAAGTATGCCGCTTTGGACAAGCGGTATTCAAGAACCTGTAATGGCACAGGGAATAACTATCCCTGCTTTATACGCAGTGAGTAACGAGTCTCTTATTCTTCGTACAGTGCTTGCTAAATTAAGACAAGAAATGTTTAGAAGAGGATATTATTGGGAAAAGAAGTTCGCTCGTAAATGTACCGTTTGTGATGAAGAATATCAAAGCGAAGTAGAAGTTTGCGCTGAATGTGGTGGAGCAGTAAGAAAACCTGATATTGACCAGTTAACTTACCCTAAATGGTTGTTAAACCAAGAAAATAGTATGGAGCAATCATTTATACATGTGATAAATGAAATTGAGGCTGACTTAAATATTGTAGATGATGCTTTCTTAGTTCTTGTAAAGGAATACTTTATTGACCCTGAATCAAAAGAGGTTGCATTCTTCCGTATTAAAGAAATAATGCGTGGTGACCCTATCTTTATGAGAATAGTAGCAGATAAGCGTGGGGTCCGTGGAGGCCGTTACAAGATTTGCATACTTCATAGAAGTGAAGTTAAGACTCATTCTGAAGATGATTCATGCGAAATATGTGGTGCAGAATTACAAGAAGTACACTATGTTAACATGGCGGGAGCAGGTAAAACTCAATACTTTGTAGAAGGTGAAGTAATCCATATTAGTAAATACAAACCATCTAAGTTGTATGGTCGCTCTCCTGTTAATACAATGTGGCGGCAAGCCATGACACTTACCGCTATGGATAATTATATTTACACAGCATATCAAAAGAGAAGAATGCCAAAAGGTATCGTGTCTGTAACTACTGATAATCTTGAATCCATGAAGTCATTTTGGAAGGCTGTGGATGAAAAGATGGAGCGTGACCCTCACTACATACCGAAAGTAGGAATTGAATCTGCTACAGGTCGTGGTGGTGTTCAATGGGTCAAGTTCATGGACACTCTTGAGGAAATGCAATATATTGCTGTAAGAGATGAAGTTAGAAATCGTATTGCTGCTTTCTTTGGTGTATCAAGCGTCTTCATGATGGACACTGGTAAAGCCGGTGGTCTAAACAATGAAGGTATGCAAATACTTGTTACCAATCGTGCAGTAGAGTTTGGTCAAAAAGTTTACACAGAAGTACTATTTCCTCGTATTCTAAAGCAAATGGATGTAAGTGATTGGAAACTAACTCTTTATCCAAATGAAGAAGAAGATGAGGTTACTCGACTACGCCGTGATGAGCAAGAGTTGAACATTGCACAGCGTATGGCTCAACTTGGTTTTGCTCCTGAATTAATTGAAGATACTGCAAACCGTGATATTCGCTTTACTTACAAGCGACCTCCACCTCCACCTCCACCTGAAGCACCACCTCCGGGCGGGGCACCACCTCCGGGCGGGATGCCTCCGGGCGGTGGTATGATGCCTCCGGGCGGTGGTATGATGCCTCCGGGTGGGATGCCACCTCCAATGGCTGGCGGAATGCCACCTATGATGGGTGGAGCAGGGCCACAAATGTCACCGCAAATGATGAATCAGATAATGCCTCCACCACAACCGGGAGGACAGGGTATGGGTATTCGTAACCGTGGCCCTGCGGCACCTCAAAGACGCACTACAATGGGTAGTGGGGCACCAATTTCAAGTGTACAACAAAGAGGCCCGCAAGCCTCTATTCAACAGCAAAATGTTAACACTTTGAATAATGCAAGAAACTTTAGAGGGGCATAACCCTCTTAAACAGGTAATACATGAGAGTAACACGGCAGGGATAATATGGACTTAATAAAGATGCATCCTATGGCAAGAAAAATGGAGCAAGCACAAAAGGCATTTATTAATGCTTTAGAGAATGGAGATGGTAGTTTAGCAAAGCAACATCTTACAGAAGTACAGAAGTTAAGTGACTTTCTTGCTGATGATTTACAAGGTGAAATCACCAAAGGTGATGTAGTTACACCACAAGGTCCAAAAGACATATTCGCTGGTGGAGTACCAGTAATGAAGTTTGAAGAGCCTAAGAATGAAGTAATTCTAAAAGGAGAAAGACTTGGTTTTACTTCTTCTACAAAACTCAATAAAAATTATACTCGTAAAGCAGGTTCATACGGAAGAAGAGTTTAAGGTGGTACTATGACTGAATCTTTAGAAAACAATGCGGAAAAATTGATGGGGGTACTCATCAATAAAATGGAAGTTATGGATAATAATTTGAATGTCATTAAAGCAGAAAATGCTGCTTTGAAAAAACTCATAAACAATCCACAAGCACTACTTCGTAAGATGGGACTTGTTACAGTAACTACCCCACTTACAGACGATTTACAAATTGACCCATTCCGAGCAGATTTAGAAATGGGTAGTACTGAATTGCTAAAGGGAAATACTGGTAACATGACATCCTTTTCAAACGAAGATGTACATAAAATGTCATGGGATGAAATACACGACATGGCAAACGACGCAAAGGGGATAGTACAATGAAACCAAGGTTTGACCCATCACCAATAATTAATAAAGCAATTGAAATCGAAGAAAGAATTATTCAATTGGAAAAGGCTTCTGAATGCAAATACTGTGGAAAGAAACCTTGTAATTGTAAAGACTGTTCTAAGTGTGGTGGCAAAGGTAAGTCGTGCAAATGTGATAAGATGGCAAAGGGTGTAGAAGCATTGGCAAATCCAAAACCCCTTCCTAAAGAAAAAGTCACTGATATAAACCCTCAATTAAATACTGAATCCGGTGGTCAAACTCGCACTTCTTATTATACTACAAATGGTTCAACAATCGAAACCGAAGATGGAAAACCAAAGAGAGCAAAGGACAGCAAGAAAGTTGACTTGGGTAAACTTGGTGGTCGCATGAATCCTCACGCTGGAACAGGCGTAGAAAGAGAGGATAACGCTGGTTCAGGTTCATCGCAATAGGCGGTGAATAAATGACTATACAGCATTTCGATATTTGTACAAACGAATTGTTGAAATCAATTAGTGATGGAATAGACCTCCGCAATTCTGCGGCTGAATATATCATTGCATGTGAGAACATAGATGTGCCTTCGGGTATTTTGTACAAGTCATTGAAGGTTACGGCAGAAGAAATACTTTTGAAAGAATCTGAAAAAGACAAGCGTGAAAAAGATGCTCTAAGTCAAGATAGTGTAAAACGGTATTCTCCGGGTGAAGGATATACACTTGCAACACATCATACTCATGGCGAGCCAACTAACCATGTTTGGCAAAATGGTTTACAGACCACTGAAGAAAGAAATAACAGATTTGCAGTGTGGCCTCGTTACAAACCTACTGATGCCTTAACACCTCATCGAGAACATCATTTTCCTTTTCATGAGGCTAATCATCCATTAAGAAGACAACATGCTGGTACTGGTATGCCTCATTTTGTAGACATGTTAAAGCAACATGTATTTGATGGGCATATAGAAGAAGAAAAAGAGTTTGAGAAATCATTACTAAAACACCTACCTGCTAAACACCCCTTCATAGCAGGGTATCAATCTCCTTTTGATAAGACTAAAAACACTAAATTAGCAGGTAATGTAAACTCCGCTATGACAATAAATCGTCACCAAGATGATTTTTACAATCGTGATTATCACCGTTGGAAAAAAGAAAATGGTGAATTATATGATAACATGCTAAAAGATGGCATACCCGCTTTTGAAGCCGAGCAAACAATGCGTCATGCTCATTTTAATGATAGAGCAGAAGATTGGGTATCAAATGAACATGTACAGACTGGTAGCGACTATATGAAAGATGCAGAATATCATCCTAAGAATCTTGGGCACGCATCCTACATGTATGGTCTTGAATGGTTTTCACCTGAAGAGCGCACTGCTATTCAAAAGCATATTGAGGATAAGGGTTTAGATGAACATGACGAAATTAAATTACCAAATGGGGAAAAAATACCTTCGGCTCGTTTAATCTACAATAATCTAATGAGAATGACTCCTGAAATGTCTTGGGCTATTAGAGAGCAGGGTCATGCTGGTAGAAATGCACACTACAGACAAGAGAATAATGAAACTGATTTTCACCAAACTGGCACTCAAAGATTTCACCAGCAAGCATTAGGTACTATCGCACATACCCCTATGCCCGAATTAGGAGATAGGTCTTTTGCAGATTATATATTAGAAGAAATAGATAACCAACACGAAGGAAACCGTCAAATGAAAAATCAACAGGCATTAAAGTGGTTACCCCGACTTGACATTGGGAAAAATCCAATGAAGGAGATGGACTGGGATGATTTAAGAGATGCAAGTAATAAACATGTTGGGGCTAAAAGTGGTAAGGGTATTAACAAAGTTAGAATGACAAAGGATGATTTATTATATTTAGCAGGTTATGACCCTAATACTCGCCAATTAATAAAAAAACACCCCATTCATGGTAAATTAGACGGACCACTTATAGATGCAGACATGGTAGATTATCTTGAACATGTAGCAAAAAGTCAAGGCTCTTTACATTCAAACATAAAGGATTTTCGTAATACTCGTGCCTTCTTTACAGCCGCACATGGCCCGCACCCTGATGAAGAAAAATCACCAATATGGAAAACATCTAATGATGGCACTCATACATATGGGCCGGGTAAGTTTTGGAATAAAAAGTTTCAAAATATAGGTGGGGCTGGTTTACCCTTGTCTACTTATCTTGAAGCACTACATGCTACTACAGTAGATGAAGATGGAGTATCTCATTTAATGGATTTATCTGAAGATGCTACAGAATATATTCACCCCAATCAAAAAAATAGGAGTGTAGCACTTCACTTTATGCCTGAAAAACAACAAGCAATTGGTCATTATGACAAAAGCATAAAGAAGTTTATTTATCATTCTGACCCAATGCAACTACAAAGTTTACTTTCACCAGTAAATGTATCTACTCAAAGAATGGGTAATAGTGGAAGATTGTCAGAAGGTTTTACAGATAAGAATAACTTTACTGAACATAAATCATCTTTATCACCTCAATACGAATATGATTTTCGTAGTCTAACAAAGGATGAAATGAAAAAACATGGGTCACATAATCAACAAAATCAATCTCACATAACTAATATTCCAAATAGGGTTAATCGACCCACTACTGCATTTGGTGCAAATCCTTCAGATAGTAACTTACATCGTAGTGCCCAAAACTCAACATGGTTGAACATTCTTACTGGAAGGACTAATCACCCTAATCGTCCTGTACCTAAATCTCTTGTGAAGTTTAAAGATTATATGAGAGGCGATAGTGGAGTAGGAAATGAATCTTCACAGGATGATTTTGTAGACTTAATGGGATGGGGCAGAAAATTACCTTCGTATAATAATATGAAAAACTTATTTTTAGAAAATCCACAAAATAGAAATACTGTTCGTACAGTTAGTATGGTTAGTAAAATACTGAATACTACTTCTCCAAAAACAATATTAGATTATTTAGAGGGTGACGACCATCATGAATTAAAATCAATGTTAGGTCAAAGTCAATTTTCTGAATTAAACACAGAAGAGATGCAAACTACATTTAAAGATATTATTCAAAATCTCCATACAGAAAATAAAGAGGCAAAGCAAACTCAAAAGAATAAAACTCAAAGCAAGTTTGGTGTACATGATGCTATTTCAAGAATGTTGCAGTTTGGTGGGGCATTACCATCTTTTGAAAAAGAGCAGGGCTTAAATGAATATTTGGATAATCTGTATGCACAAATGAATGATACAGATAACCCGCAAGACAAACAATCCTTGGTGGGTGAAATCTCTAAGTATGAGCAAGAATTGGCTATATTACAAAATAAAAGCCAAAAAAAGGTGTTAGGTACTTCATCTAACCATTGGACTAAGGCTGCAAATCAAATGCACGATATAGGTAAATCTCATAGAATGTTAATGGCAGAGGTTGCAAGAGATAAAATTATTCCAGCAATGACTGAAGTGCAACCTGATGCTTTTAACCCTTCTAATCCTCAACAATTTATTGATAATACCATGAGAGCGTATCGTGATGCTCAAAGATATATTATGAGTGTACCACACAATGTGCATGGATTAACTGCAACTAATTATGCCACAGGTACTCAACTTAAAGAAACTAAAAGTAAAAACCCATTTCATGTAAATATAGGAAAACATCTAAGTAAGTATGGTAAAGTAATAGATGGAAATATGGGAGTAGATGAAGTATTAAACATGCTTAATATAGAAAAAACACCAGTTGCAAAAGAACACGCTCGACAATTAATTCAGCAAAGCATCAAAAATAATACACCTTTAATGGCTTCTACAGTTAAAGATATTTTAACCCATGATAACATAAAAGATATAGATGGTACACCTACTGATGTTCTAAGACCTAATGAAGAATTGTCAAATAAACCGGAAGATGAATTATCTAGTGATGAAAAGTTTTACCGTTCATTACATGAAAATGGTTATCATGGTGCGTTAAACGACGCTCAAAAATTATATGACAAATCAGGATGGAAGGGTAGTATTGCTCACTCTTTACCACGCCGTGTGATGTCTCTTCTTCACGGTCAACAAAATAATCATACTATGTTAGCCGCCGGTATTGGGGCAATTAGAAATGATGTACACGGTATGAAAAACTTTACTTCAGGTAAGGGTAAGAATAAAACTACTGCTCAAACAAAAAACTATCTTGATACCATAGTTCACTTTAATCCTGATGCTCTTGATGATGAAGAAGGAGTATTTACACCTCAAATATCAACAATAAAAACTGCGGGTTTGGTTCACAATACTCCCGTAGGTGCCGCAAATCCAAATAACCATTCCATCATGGACACTGCTGATAGTGGTGCATGGCATGGTGGACATGAGTGTAGTCCAAATGTAGGGTGTGAGTTTGATGCTAATGGTAATATTGAGGCGGGTACTAAACCCGGTCAAGGTTTGTATTACAGTGTTCCTGAAGAATTACTTGATGTAATACATGGTAAGGATTTAAGAGAGCAAGTATGGAATAATGCACCACCACCACAATATCCTCTTCCACCATTCTATGATATGAATTACGGCACATACACTTCTCCTAGTGAAAATCTCAATACTATTGCTATGAGTGAAATGACTAATCTTATTTCTTCATTACTTGACCCTGATGTGCTTTTAACAAAGAGTGATGATGCAAGTTGGTCACCACCTATTAGACCAATGCATCGTATTTTTGATATGAAAGATATTGAACACTTGAAAGGCTTTAGCGGCTCATGGGTAGTAAGTAAGTGGTATGATGGACAAAGAATTATTATTGTCCGTAATGATGATGAAGTAATTGCCTATGATGAAAATGGCAAAAAGAAAGGTCTTCGTAAAACTACTAAAGAAGCCTTAGAAAAAATCAATGAAAAGAATTACACCATAGATGCAATTCTTGGAGAAGAAGAGTTGAATGTTATTGATATTTTAAATTATGATGATAATAATATATCAGACATGCAGTTGTATGAAAGACTGAAGATACTACGCTCTCAATTTGATAGTCATGAGAATGTAATTATACCCGGTCCTCATGATACAAGAATGACTGATGATGAAGGTCTTGAAGGTTCGGTTAACAGTCTTAAAGAAGACCACGATAACATATTACTAAGAGATAACAAATCCACTTACATGAAGGGTGAAAGAAGGCATCCTAAGTGGTTGATATATCGTGACACTAAAGATTTCAACTTTATTGTACTTGACCGTAGGGGTAAAGGGCCATATACATACCAACTTGGTGCAGGTCCAATAAATAATGGTGAAGAATTAGGAAATCGTGCTATGGAGTATAAGGGAAATTACTACATGGATATAGGTACAGCCCATAATCAACAAAAAACATTCAAGATAGGCGACATAGTAAGAGCCTCTGTAACTGGTATATCGAAGAAAAACCGGAAGGAGAGAGTAATTTACAATGTTCAATTCAAAGAAATTGAAGGAGAAGGAGAAGGAGAGGGTGCGGCAAGCGCAGAATCTCTTGACCTAATGACAAAATCCCATTCGCCTATACTTATTCCTCATGATATAGAAGTAAATGATACACATATTCAAATTATAATGAAAGATATTGATATAGTAAACTATTCTTATGAGCAATTAAACGATGCTTGGGTAATTCATTCTCCTACAAGTGCTATTGGCTCCTTAAAGAAAACTGATTATCCGGTAGTACTGGCAGAAAGTCTACTTCCGTTTTGGTCGTCTGTTGCGCCTTTAATGATTAAAGGATATTTGCGAAAGGAAACTGAAATGAAAATCCCTGATAAGCCTTCAAAAGAGCGTACAGAAAGAGAGAGTGCTGGAATAATTGAGGAAGATGATGAAAATAATATTCTGAAACCTGAAAATAAAAAGAAAGCATTAGAGTTAATTGTGCGTGCTTTAGATGCAATAGCAAAGGAAAAAATGACTTGGACTGGGCCAAAAGGACTGGGAATTGATGTTGGTACACCTCAAGAATCACCTCGTGGCCCCACTAAACTTAGAGATGAGGCCACCCTCCCTGATTTCGATGGGGAAAAGAAAGATACTGGTGAAAGTAAAAGACCTGTTAAAGAACCACTGAACCATATTAAGTTGCAAACTGATGAAGGTGAGAATATTTCTATAGACTATGATAATGGGCAGCCGATAGTGTCTCATTCTCAAAGTTAGGTATAAGTACCATTACGAGTAAAACCTTAAATCAATGTTGGCTATTCAGCGACCTACCGACGGTATCTCTCTTATCAAGAGTGGTTCTGATTTGGTTGTAGCGGGATATGCCTCTGTTGAATTAGTTGACAAGCAAGGTGACCTGATTACCCAAGATGCTCTTAATGGTGCCTTTGGTAACTTTATGAAAAGCGATAAGTTTCGTAATGTTCAATTAGCGCATTCCAATATACAAGTAGGAGAAGTAGTTGACTCCTATATTGACAACAATGGTAGAATGTGGAAGTCTGAAGTAGACGACACAGGAATGTTTGTTGTAGTTAAACTCCGTAGTGACATAGAGAAGGCTCGTGAAGTAGCCGCCGAAATCCGCAAGGGCAACCTTCGTGGATTTTCCATTGGAGGACAAGCATTCAAAAGAGTGCGAAGGTCTGATATGGAAAAAGGCGATTACCAAGAGATTTCAAAAATGGAACTACATGAGATTACAATTTGTGAAAAGGGGATTAATCCCGAAGCACAATTTCGTATATTAAAGGAGGACACAAGCATGACAGATAATGTAGATATGAGTGATATAATGGAAAGACTTGAAAAAAGACTTGATGATTTGGAGAAAGGCGACCTTCCTCCATTCATGCAAGATAAGATAGATGAGAAGAAAGAATCTTCTGATTCTGATTCTGATTCTGATGATAAGCCTAAGAAAGAAAAGAAAGAAAATCCATTCGCTGCAAAAGATAAAGACGATGAAGGAGATGAAGACGATATGAAAGAAATGGAAAAGAGCGAGTACAGCGATGTAATTACTTCCGAATACCTTAGTTGGATGGAAGGAACACTAAAATCGGCGGGTATTGATACAGCCGCAGCAAGAGGTCACTTTGACCAAATGGAAAAAGCCCAAATGGGCGGATTCGATAATCCTGACGCAGTTGACGGTGCTGACTACTTTGCTGGTCAAGTTCGTGGCCGTGGACAGGAAAATGGTGGCCCATCTACTGGTGCTATCAATGCACTAACATCCGGTGGCGGTAAGACCCCATCCGGCGCACTTGGACCTGTTTCACTTTCAAAGGGTTACTTGAATCGTGGAAATGTCTCTGATACTGACCTTGAAGCAGCATACGAAGTTTACAAAGCAGCAGCAGAAGAGCAACATTTCCGCACTGACCTTGAAGGACACTTCGCAAACAGATTCAGCGGTGAAGTACAAATCGCAAAGGCAAACCAAGCAAAGGCTGCATTTGATGCACGAGAGCCACTTGGGGAAATCATGAAGACTCTTGAAACTCTTAATGAGCGAATAGACAACATCGGAAGCGGCGGAGTAGCAATACAGAAGTCTGCATCTAACATCGAGATTCCATCAACACAGGATTTAGCAAACATGGGTTGGGATGAAGTTCACGCCCTTGCTTCTAAAACAATGAGGGGAAACTGAATAAAATAAAGGAGAGATGAAAAATGGCAAGAGATTATATTAGGAACATCCACGACATGGAACGCTATTATTATGGTGCTGGCAACGCAATGGGTTACTCTTACTCCGGTAGTGAGTTACTCAAGTCGGACAGCCCTATGATGAGTACCACAGCAGGTACATACCAAGCAATATACGGACGCAAAGTATGGAGTCAGTTGAACCAAGAGTTCAATGCTTTCTCTATTCTACCTAAGCGTCCTTGGGAACGCAGTGGTTGGAGAGTTATCACCGCACGCCCATCATTCACTGTTGGCGGCGGTGTTGCAGAGAACGCAACCCTACCGGACACTACCAAGCCTACCTTCCAGCACATTGCTGCAAAACCTAAGACCATCGTACACACTTTCGATATGTCTGAAACTGCAATGTTCCTTGCTGACAAGGATGATGGACTTGGCGATATTCGTGCAATCCTTAAAGAAGAAATGGGTAAGCACCACGCTGAACACATTAACAAAATGATGACAACTGATAAGGCTACAGTTGCGGGTAACGATTTTGAATCGCTTGACCGTGTAACTACTGGTGCATCTGCATCTACTAACGAGGATATGTATTCCATTGACCGAAGTGAAAACGCTTGGTCTTTGGCTGAACACAATGAAGCAAGTGGTTCTGACCGAGTTCTCTCATTAGACCACCTTGACGACCTGTTCCAAAAGACATGGACTCGTGGTGGTAATCCAAAGGTTATCCTAACTGGATATGACACTTTGATGAGACTACAGCAACTTCTACAATCTCAACAGAGATTCATGGAAGAGAAGAGAGTCACACCAACTTACAACGGCGTTAAGGGTGTACCCGGAATGGAAGCAGGTTTCATTGTTGCAACATACAACGGTGTACCAATTATTCCTTCCAAAGATGTACAGACTGATACACTAAGTCGTATGTACTTCCTTGATACAGATTATCTATACTTTAGTACAGCAATTCCAACACAGTACTTTGAGTCCGGTATTGAAACTGGTGACCCGTTCGCTATCAACCGCCTTGGACAAGAAGGAATGTACCGCACAATGGGAGAGTTATGGACTACTTTCTTCGGAGGACACGGCTCAGTTCGTGACCTAAAGTGAGGATATGGAAAAAAATAATGGAGATGAAAAATTATGACAGCAGTAACATACACAAACAAAGGGCTAACATTCGCATACGATGATGGCGACATTACAGATTTAGAAGTAGTGCTAGACTTAGACATGCGTACAGGTACACCTGTAGATGAAACAGCATGGCTTGACGGTGGTGCAGCAGCAGGTTCATACCCCGGCGCACTTGACGGATTCAAAGCAAAGAACTCCAATACTACAGATGCTAACGGTAGTCTTCGATTAGTCACGGTCAAATACGACCTTGAGGCGGCGGCAACAGAGGCATTTACTATGAGTGGTGCAATCAGTAAGATTGTAACCATTGTTGGTAATGCATACCCAACAGCAGATAAAACATTTTCGGTAACATTCAGCGGATTGGTCGTAACTTCTCACGCAGAAGCGGCGGCTGACAACTGTTACCTAACCATGTTGATACTTGGTTGAAGGTGATTAAGTGCCTTCAGTGACCTTTCTTGGGCCTTTCTTTGAAAGGCGTAGGCGTGATACTATCGGCCCTTGGTTAAGAGGGGAAGAAG